>Ga0209475_10000703_pt1 | contig 56207 bp, 69 predicted proteins | sample tdDd471_FD_187128 | JGI IMG/M metagenome (GOLD analysis project Ga0209475, IMG submission 187128) | Marine sediment microbial communities from the Atlantic coast under amendment with organic carbon and nitrate - tdDd47.1 (SPAdes)... | ecosystem: Environmental > Aquatic > Marine > Coastal >... | reverse complement strand
CGGCGACTGGGTGAAGTGTGCCGCCGCATACAACACCCCACCAATAGGCGGCGCAGAGCTCGCCGCACTGGTGCACAAGCTGGACCAGATCACGGCCGAGGCTGCACAGGTCAGGGCCACCAAGGAGCAGGAGCGCCGCGAGCAGCGCGAGGCATTCAAGGCCGAGGCTGCCGAGAAGGTCCCGAGCTGGGCCAAGGCCGTATTGATCGCACAGCTGGACCGTGACGACTGCGACAGCATGACCGACTACCACGGCCACACGGTAGAGCGCCGGCTTATTATTGGTTTCAGCCGGCACACGCGGGACCTGTTTCCCGAAATGCGCAACGCAGCGGCACACGTCCCAGAGGTGGCACACCTCACGGATGCGAGCCCCGAAGCCGAGCACCGCGAAAAGTACAGCATGGGCGGCGGCTACTACCTGAAAGAGGGCTACGGCAACGGCACGGGCTGGCGCGTGTATAAAGAAGATATCGACCGGCTCCCTATGGCTGAGTGGCGACTACCAGAGGCCAAAGCACCGGCCACACTGGCCACGGGTGGCGCGTACTCAATCGAAGAGCACACCCACACAAAAAAAGGCTTTCAGATGTTTATTGTGGTGCTGGCCGAGCGCGTGGAGCGGTCCGAGTTCCAACGCCTGCGCGATGAGGCCCGGGCACTTGATGGCTGGTATAGCCGGCAGTGGGGCGCGACCCCCGGCGGCTATGCGTTCAAAGAGCAGGACGCGGCCGAGCAGTTCGCAGCTGAGCAGCTAGGCGGCGGCGCTACACCGCCGGACGGCCCACGGCCCGGCAGCAAAGCCACCGGCGAGCGCTTGCGCGATCTGGCGGACGGCATGCAAAAGCAAATAGATAGCGCCCTAGGTGATCGGTGCGAGAATACACCTAAGCAGCAGCTGCAGGCTGCCTGCGCGCGGCAGGTCGGCCACCACATGCAACGGAGTCAGGCCCTGCTGTATGCGCTGGCCGATCTGCACGAGTCCGGCGAGCTGCCGGCCGTGCTGGCACACCTCACAACAAAGGCCAGCTGTATCGAGATCACAAAAACGATCATGGAAAACCGGCCGGGCTACTATGACGCGCCGGTGGATACCGGACAGCCCGCAGACACCAGCGAGGCGGGCCGCGCGGCTTGGGCCCTGCTCAATGGTGAGGGCGTGCCCGATCGGGCCGCTGAGGAGCTCAGAGAGAAGCTGAACGATCTGAAAAACAGCCAGATTCCGGGCTACTTCCCGACACCTGCCAGCGTAATAGATCAGATGCTGGACCATGCCAAGCTCGAGGATTATCACGCCGTGCTTGAGCCGTCCGCCGGCTCTGGGGCCATTCTGGACGCGCTAGGCGATCGGGACGGCCTGACGGTAGCGGTAGAGGTCCGGCCGAGCTTGTGCGAGGTCCTGCAGCTCAAGGGCTACCACTGCGAGCCCCTCGATTTCATGGAGTTTGGCACCCGCGTGCAGTTTGACCGCGTGTTGATGAATCCCCCGTTTGAGAAAATGCAGGACATAGATCACGTCCGGCACGCATTCGAGCAGCTCAAGAGCGGCGGCCGGCTGGTGGCGATCATGAGCCCCGGGCCATTCTTCCGCACCACCAAGAAGGCCGAGGCCTTCCGGGCGTGGTTCGAGGAGCTCGGCGGCGAGCAGCACGATCTACCCGCCGGCGCGTTCAAGGAGTCAGGAACCGGCGTGGCCAGCGTGCTGGTAGTAATCGACAAACCATAACAACCCCAAGACTTGCCGGCCTTCGGGCCGGCCTTTTTTTTCTCTGGAGTAAGTGACTATGACACCAACACAGTTAAAAACCATTCTCGGCGCGCTAGTAGTGGCGCGATCGCACACTGACGAGCTGAACGAGTCCGCCCCGCTGCACGGCTGGCCACAGGTAAGCCCCACCTATATCACCGCCATGATCAAAGAGCTGGAAGGCTACAAACCGGAAGGCTCCGAGCTGACCGACTGCGAGGCCCTAATTATCACCGGCATGATCGGCGAGCATACGGGCACCAATGACGAGGAGGCCCGGGAGCTCTACCTAGCCAGCCGGGTGATACCGGTCCGCTCTGTTATGTCTGACGGCCCGGGCTTTGCCGGCGATCTGTTTATTATCGTCTGGCCCGAGGCATCCACCAGCACAATCAGCCACTGCAAGCTACAGACCAGCGAGGGCCAGATTGACCGCTGGAGCTGGGACAACCACGGGGAGGGCTAGACCATGCAACACTTCAAGCTAACAACAACCGAGGGCCGCACCTATGAGGTGCCGGCCTTCGTGGCTGGCGCGCTGATCATGCACGCCGCGCACCTAAAGCCGGGTTCTTTTTCCAACCTTGGCGCGTGGCTCAATGGCCGGGCCGCCGGCGATCATGACGGGCCGCCGATCTCTCTGGAGTTGGCCGCGCCGATCTTCTCGCACGAGCTGACTTGTATCTCACTGGAAGTAAGCAGCGATGAGTTCAGCTCCGGCGATCAGCAGGCGTGGTACGCGCTCGAGCTCAGCTCCCACCTGTACCACCCGCACAACGGCGGCATGCTGCAGGCCGTGCTGCTCCGGTCCACCATGGACAGCGAGCAGGCCGAGACCGAGGCCATAGCCAAGGCGGCCGGAGTTATTCAGCGCTCGCACGAGCGGGCCCGTCAGCTCTGCCGTTACGACCAGCGCGATCTGCTGGGCTCAGCTGCAGGGTTCGTGGTTTTCTTTTGCAGCTACTGCATGCGGGAGGACTGGACCCTAGACGATCTGCCGGCTGATGTATGGCAGGCAGCCGCTCGGGAATACTGGGAGAAGCACCTGCTAGAGCCTGAGCAGGAGCAGATCAGCGATCAGGCCCACCACTCACGCACCAATGGGGGTGAGTCATGAGCCTTGCCCTAGCTAACAAGAAGCGTATAGCCCTTAAAGCAGCCTACCTGCTCGAGCACAAGCGCAAGAACAGGCCCAACGCATACACCGAGCAGGCCGAGGCTATCCGCGCCGTTGTGGATGGCCTCACGGCTGCACAGAAGGAGCTGGCCGAGCTCAAAGCCAAGGGCGGCACCGTGAAGGAGGTCGAGAGCGCGCAGATCACAACGGACGAGACCGGGGCTCAGGTCAATATCTGGCTGAACAGCTCCCGCGGCATGGTTTGCCACACGCTGGCCCTAGTCGAGGAAAACGACAGCGGCCTGCTGTTTGCTGTTGATGCCAGCTACATAGAGCAGGACGTGGACACCGTGGTTTCACCTTACAACAACGGGCCCCTAGCTTGGGCCGAGGAGCAGGACGATGGAAAAGCCAGCTAAAAAACAGATAGACCCCATGGAGCGCTACCCGCGCACATTCACGCCGGCCAAGGTCCGCAACATGCTTGCCCGTATTGTCGAGATCAGGCGGGAAATGCAGCCGGCCCTAAAGCAGGAGATTCTGGAGCTCGGCGAGCTGCTGGGCAAGGGTGTTCACCGTTCATCAGAGCTGCCGGGCCTCAAGATCGGCGTGAGCTTCAATGACGGGGCCAGCTATGGCCACACCAAAAGCACCAACTGGCAGGCCGTGGCCACTGAGCTTGCCATCGCCGGGAAGGTCCCGGCCAAAAAGGTGGCGGGTATCGTCAGGCGCAACACCCGGCGGGGCATCGCCAGAAAGGCGGCCGGCTGGAGCGTGTCTGTAAGCGCTGACACCTGCAAGAAACCGAAACTGAGGGCCGTGTGATGCTGATACCAAGACTCAACCACCGCCAGAGCGTGATCATCGAGGGCGCGCTGCGGCTGGCCAACAGCACGCAGCTCTACCGTGATCTGACCGCGCACAACTGCAGCGAGGAGATCGAGCAGATCGGGGGCACAGAGCTCTGCGAGCTGCTCGGCATCGTGCAGGCCGACAGGATGATCGGACCCGGGTTAGATTTCACCATGCCCGAGGTCCTGCTAGAAGTCCTGCTCAGCGCTCTGGAGGTCGCCCGGGATGATGATCTGATTTCGCTAGAAGCGGCCGGCATGCCCGAGGCCTATCAGTCCGGCGACCTGTCGGACTACCTCGAGCGGACCAAGCGGGCCGAGCGTTTCGATCTGGCTTACCGTATCCTTAACTCAGTCAAAAGGAGGGCTGAAAATCATGCGACCAACCCACTGGGGAGTAGTATTAGTGATCTGTCTGGCGATAATGCTGGCAGCGTAAAACAACAGAACTAAAGGGGGGTTTACCTCAACGGGGTGTTAGCTGTGCGTCCCGTCCCCACAGGCCCCCAGCGGGCCGCCGGGCAATAGTCCAAGCCGTCCTCGATGGACCCCCCGCCTTGTGTAGGTCATAGCCCTGTAAGGGCGGCAAATGCAGTAAAGCCCGGGATTCCAGTCCCGGGCTTTTTTGTGGCCTTGAAACCCAGTAACGGCGCGCGCAAACCGATCTGGCCCGACCGCCGGGCCTAGCGCTCCGCCGATCTGCCGGCAATCGAAACGAGCGTAAGTCATTGAAAACCACCCCAATGTTATAATGGAATTACTGAAACCGTTACGGTGTAAGGGTTTCAGTGTGTTCTTTAACAATTAGGACGCGATAAACGGGCCGGCCGCTAGACCGGGCTGGCCTTCCATCTATTCAACTTGGAGCATTACAAATGAGCATATTTGAATCTGGAAAGTTCGCAATCATCCGTAACAAGGCCGAAGGCGGCGCGGAGGTGTTCGAGGGCATCGCAGAGATCGAGGCGATCACCGAGGATATACCCGAAGATCGGGACCGCACAACGTGGTGCAAAGTAAGGTTCGAGGACGGCACCTTTCCCCGGCTAGTACAGCCAGAGGACGTTCTGCCGTTCACTAAAGTGAAACAGCTGCAGCGCGCACCAGAGGCCCCAGAGGGCTACAAGTACGCCGGCGGGAGCTTAGCCTACTGGAGCAGCAACAAGTCGGCCAAAAAGGCATACGATGGCGCACGCTGGGAGTCTAACGACAAGGAACAGCCCTGCTTTGTGGAGCTGGTGCCAGACATTCCGAGCCTGACCCACCACCAAGGCCGCCGCTGCTCGTGGGATGAGGCCGAGGCCATCGAGAAGCTGGGCCGCAGCTACCGCGATCACACCGGCCTGATCTTCAAACGGAAGTAGCAACAAAAAAGGCCCCCGGGAGACTGGGGGCCTTTTCTATTGCTCGCACCATGTACTAATTTGGTATCAATTAGTAGCAAATTAGTAGTTCGTTTTCATGGGGTTGCCCTCCTGCGGTTTGTTGGTTTCTGATTAAGATCAGCCCACTGACTCTATCACGATCTCGGTGGCCTCGAGCACCTTTTCCCTGACTTTCTCCTGCTTGTATTCCACGGTGATCAGCTCCCGATCATCGTCCTGAATGATCTCGCACGTAACGAGCGCATCCAGTAGCGGCTTACAGCCGCCGACAAAATTATCGTGGTCCTTTATAGGCCGGAAGCTGAGCCGGGTGATCGTGATCTTGGCCCGCTCGAGCTTGGGCGAGCTCACGCCGTGGACCATGCAGAGCTTGCCAATGTGCTCGCGCCAGCGCTTGGTCTCTCTGTGCCGGGCCCGCCAGTGCTTACCCAGCGTCTGGTTCAGGCTCTTCGGGGTGACACCATGCGCGATCAGTTTGAAACTCGTAACTGCCATGTCCGGCCCTCTCGATTACGTTATAGCCCAGTAGGTGGCTGACCCACTCTAACAGGATGATCTGCTTGCCGTGGCGGCTCTCCCAGCCTCTGGGGCCGTCTGAGCAGGTGTCCAGCCCGTCCTGACCTTGGTGCATTTCCCTGCAGAGCGGAATCACCAGCCAGTGGTTCTGCCGCTGGCCCATGCCGGGGTTGGCCGAGTAGCCTAGAGTGTCAATGATCGAGCCGCCGTGACAATGCGCTATCGTCGCAGGCATATCGGTCAACAGGCACTGCAGATCAGCTACCCGGCCCCAGTGCCGGCGCTGCTCAGCTGACGCCTTCGCCACTCGGCACCTCGCCATGCTCTGCGATCACGGCATTGATGTGCTTGCACGGCTTGCCACCGCCAAACTTAAAGGCCGGGCAGGTGCAGTGCCAGTCCGGGCGGTTCTCCAGATAGCTCACGTCATACTCGTTGTCCGAGCTGCCGGCCACCTTGGTCTCAAAGTGCTTACGTTCATTCTCTTCTGACATTGGTTTTCTCCTAGTACAAAACGCCTGCATAGCAGGATTAAAGTTGCGCATCAGGGCGGCATCGACCTGCTTCTTGCCTCGGCCATCAGCCATAACGCTGCTTACCCCACTGTAAGAACGGCCGATTAAACTGGTTCTCCCAGCTCTCGAAGGCCGCCGGGTTGTGATCAAATTCGCGCTTGCTGTCGATCTGGCAGACCGCCTTTACCAGCGCGTCAATGTCTGCAGCAGATTCAAACGGGCCTTGGTTCTGGTATATCGAGGCCTCGTTGAGCCACTCCAGAACATCAGTGTCCTGCATCCATATCGCCACGTTCTTGCTTTTGGGGCCGCCCTTGATCGGTTCCGGCTTCTCCCGTTCTGCGGCAATGCGCTGCTGCCCGGCCGTGACGGCCCGGGCTCTGGCCTGATTGATCAGCCGGCCATCGTCGCCGCGCTCCATAATCAGAATGCGGAGCTCAAAACCGGGTATCTCGGGCTCACCCTGATCGCGGGTGCCGTGCGTTTTCCACCAGCGCTGATCATCACCATGGAAGTGCAGCGCAAAGGTAGCCCCTATAGTCTCGGACCAGTTGCGGCCCCAGTACTGGGCCTCCATCTGCTTCTGCCAGTTGGCGTCGCCGTCGAGCGGCCATAGCACGCACTGAAACAGGTGCCCGGCCTTGCCCTTGCGCCGGGCCACCATGCTATCGAAATAATCAAGATCGCTGCGCTGGGGTAATTTCAGCACAACCTTGAACCCGGCCGAGCTGGTCTCCTGCCACCGCCACAGCTCTACGTTACCCTCATAGACGGTGTATTCACCGATCTGCTTTAGATCGCCTTCGCTTAATTCGTCGCTCATGCGCTACCTCTCCTGTGGCCCTTGTAGCGGACCTCTAACGTCAGGACCTGCGGCCCCTGATCCTCTGGTGAAACTCTCAAAAACAGCTCCGCCTGCTCGATCATGTCGAGCTCGTCGGCGCTAAGCTCAACAACACCCTCGCAGCGGTCCACCAGCGCCTTAATGATCTTGTGGTGGTGCCGAGTAACAAACCCGGTCACGAAATCGTCCCTGTCTGTCATAGATCGTCCCTGTCATAGGGGTCAGGTATCAGGCCGTTGGCGATCTGCTCCTTGTGGCTCATGTGAACACGACCAACCCGACAGGTGCAGCCAGCGCCGCCCTTGTAAACGTGGTTGTTGCAGTCCTCGCAGATCGTGATCGGCTCGCCGTGCTTGGCCACCATTTCCGGGTTTGGTTCGCTCATCCCTTCCCCTCCATAGCCAGTACAGCGTTCATAGCGGCTTCTAGTTCTGTTTTGCCGTCATAGCCTCCTTTACCTACAGATACAATCCATTCTCTTTTGTTGTAAAACGCATCATAAAAGTGTCGTTCGCTTATCAGCTTGTCTTTAATCGCGGCGAGGAATAGGGCGTCATACTCGCTACAGCGGCAACGCCATCTAATTTCCTGATTAGCTAGACAGTCCAAGTATTCGTTACCCGCAGGACATTCATCGCCTGATTCGTGAGCGCACCACCGCGCCACCTGTTCTCTGTTAGTGGTCATTGGTACAAACCTATAGCCATTGTGAACGCAGATGCAAACATGGTTTGGAATCCGTCAAGTGCTTCCGGGCTTCGCTTTTTACAAGCATCCCTGATTGCCAGCCCTTGCATCATCAAAACATGGTCGCCAGCTTCGTTTTGCAGGGCTTCAAAAAACTCTGCCTGTTCGTTGTTATCCATGCACCAAAATTTGTGCGCTAATGTTTTAGGCGTATCCATCACTCACACTCCTGTTCTACTTTGGCGAGGGCTTGCTGGATTTTATAACGCCGCTGCCAAGACCATCTGTCTGCGTCTGGTTCAACAGTAAGTTCTTCAACCAGTTCAGCGAGGGCTTCAAAAAATTCTGCGTCAGGTGTTTGTCTGTAACCTTCAACGGCAGCAGTACCGCTTGCCAACTCCCGCAACCGTTCACTTGCTTTGTTCATCGTCGCGTCCTGTGCGTCACACGATTCTTTGTGGGTTTTCCAAACGCCTTCTGGTCTACTCATCGTCGCCTCCTATGGCTGCAAGGGCTTTGTCTAATCCGCAAGTGCATTCATGGATAGTTCCCAGCGAGGCAGAGAGTAAGCAGTCAGGCTTGTGCTGTGCGTAATCAGCCAGCTCATCCCGCTGTGCCTTGAGTGCGTCTATCTTCGCATCTTTTTCGGCTATCCATTCTTGAGCTATAACTACAGCGGCAACTACAGCGGCACAGGCATTACTCCGCTGCTTTTTTTCGCTCTCAAGCTCTGCCTGTAGTGCATCGTTTTCGCTGAGCAGGGTGTCAGCATCTTCCCAGTCAAGGCAAAACTCACAGCCGTATTCGCCCTTTATTTCGGGTCTGTCGTGGTGGTGTCCACAGCACGCTATGTCTGCCTGTATCTGTTCCAGTTCATCGCTCATAGCAGCTCCTCCTGCTTGGGCTCGAGGCCCACAAAATAAACCATGCGCCGCGTGACCGGGCATTCCTGCTTGTAGCCCTGCTCGATCAGCGGGCCGTTATCCTTGAGCATGGGTGTGACTAGCCCGCTCACTGTTGCAGTGTCGTAGCCTAGGGCCTGCGCGATCTGCCGGCGTGATGTAGCGCCGCGCTTCGCCAGATAGTTCAGGATGCGCTGGCGCTTGGTCCCGGCCTCACCACTGAGTTCGTGCTCCTGATAAGCCTCTGCGCTGCTGTCCCTACGCACTGTCAGTCTCCTGTAACAGATCGGCACGCCGGCGCTTGTAGGTCCGCACGCGATCATTGCGGTACAGATCGAGGCCCTGATTCGGAACGCGCCCGCCGGGCAGCGTGACCCAGATCGTGACGCATGGCACGAGGTTGGTGCACAGCCGTTTGTTGTAGCTGCTCCAGTGCGTGCCTATCCAGAGGCTCAGCGGCCGAAATAAAATACCCCACTTCATGACTTCTCCTTGGTGGCCAGTCCTAAGCCCTCAAGCGCATCCTTGAAGCGCTTAACCGGTGCTGTGGCTATCCTGATGCAGTTACTGCACGGCTCCACCTTGTGCGTGACATTCATCACGCTGCCGTGACACTGCTGCATATAGGTTTCATAGCTCAGTCGGGCTCCGCACTTGTTGCAGGTAAACACCGTCTCCAGCTTGTTGGCCGGGCTGCTCGTTTCAATTTTCTGGCTCATTGGCTGCTCTCCTTATACTTCCCACTCATAGCCGCATTCACGGCAGGTCAGCTCGTTCTCGTTGTCACCAGTGCCCTCGCACTTGGCGCAAACGCCGCCGCCATTCTCTGGGCCTGCTGAGCCTGTGCCGTGGCACGCCTCGCAGACCGGGTGATCTACCTTGATGCCCTGACAGGACGGACACTTGCGATCACCGGCCTTCATGGCCGATCACCGCAGCGAAACTGTTGCCATGCCGGGATTGCGTAGCACTGGGTGCCGTCCCTGAGCTCCCACTGCAGAAACTCCTCGCGCGGCGGCGCTATTCTGTGGTGATACTCGTCCGGCTCGATTGGCGGAGCGTCTGGCGAGGTCTGCGCCCAGTGCGCGCCCATCTGAAAGCCCACTGCAATAGAAGCAGCCACAAGAATCAGGTCCACGGTTTTCTCTGCCCATTTATTCACATCAAACTCCCAGTAAGTCAGGGTCCCCGCCTAAATCGAGAACGATAGAGCGCCACTCATCACCGTGCGGATACTGGCCTACGCCGCCATATTTGGCGCACATAACCATGTGAGCCACCTCGTGCGGGATGGTGGATTGAAAGATATAGCCGTAACGGCTGGCCACGATCTCGGCGTTATAGACAAGCCGCCGATTGTCACAGTCGATTACTGCCGCGTGCTCAGTCAGGCTGAATCCTGCCGGCATTTCATAGCTAATCACGATCTCATAGACCGGGATATGCACGCTGTACCGGTGGGCTGCAACGATCTGGGTGATCAGCGTGGCATCGATCACCTCCTGACTGCCGGCCGGCAGGGGGCGCTCATGGCTTGCGCCACCCACCAGCACGGCGATCACAGCTGCTATTGGCAACAGATTCATAACGGCCCGCCTCATTTAGCCCGGCGCGTAACGAGCTGGGGGTCGTTAAAGACACGGATGCCCGGAATGTCGGTCTTATCCTTGAGCGCCTTCACTTCTGAGTTGAGCATCGGCTTGCGCACGCACTCAATCGGTTCTTTCAGGTACTTGGCTGGAACCTTGGTAATGTCCTCGACCTCCCACACCCAGTTGTCACGCAGGTCGGCAGAGCTGCCCATAGCGCCCTTGGTTTTCTCGGCCTTGGCGACCGATGCCGGTGGTGGCGGGGCCTTGAGGTTGTCGAGTTCCTGACGGGCTTCTGCGGCCTCCTGAGCGGCATCAGATGCTGCGGTTTCGTCGCCGGATGCCTCGGCGTCCTTGCGGGCCTGCTCGGCGGCCTCTTCGGCTTCGCGGGCTTCGCGCTCTGCTTTTTCACGAGCTTCACGCTCCTGACGGGCCTGATCTTCGGCCTGCCGCTGCAGCTCCAACGTCCGGGCCTTCACCAGTCCGGCAACACGGTTTGCCGCGGTCTTGGCTGTCTCTATCGGGGCGTTAAACTCTTCATTGACCCGCTTCTGAATCTCGCGAGCGCCGGCAGTTGCTTCTTTACGCTGCGTGTCGAGGTCGTTGGCATAACCGCGGGCCTGCGCCACGAACTCCTTGGCGATAGCCATTTCTTCCTCGTTGGTGATCTCGGTCAGCTGATCGGCTTCGGTACACAACAGCTCAACCAGCTCGCGGGTTTTCGTGGCAGCCTCTACCTGATTGAGGCTGGTGATGATCGTCGGCAGTGGCTGCCTTGTGGGTTCGTTCATTGCTTGTTCCTTTTCAGTGGTTTGAACATTTCGAGAATGGCTTGCGCGTCGGGCTCTTTGGGCTCGAAGGCTTCGCCAGTGGTGTAGTGGTCCAGAAAATAGTCGAGCTTCTGCAGCATGCGAGCCTCGTACTCCAGATCGCGCAGGCACTTAACCTCAAACCAGCGATACTCATCACTGGTCTCGCGCGGGTCGAAGCTCGCAAACGTAGCGTAAGGCGCGTCAAGGCAAGCCATCTGCAGCGCGGCCTGCGGTATGTATTCGGTGGGAACAGTGCCGCCCTTGATGTAGGCCTGATGCACGGCCGGGTTGTATGGGCACTTAATTTCCAGCGGGATAAGATGGCCGGCCTCGTAGTAGCAATCATCCAGCGACACACCAACCCAGCGCCGATAATGGGCGGCCTGATCGTCGTGCCACTCGTACCAGCCCGGGCCCAGCAGCTCAGTGCCGGGGTGCTTCTCCCAGTAGATGCCGGCCGCTATCGGCTCGTTCCTGATGCCCCAGTCCATGGCCACTATCCCAGACTCCACGCCTAAGATCGGCGGATTCTCGGCCTCGCGGTTCAGCTGGGCCGCCAGCGTGTTCAGCGCTTTGTAGCCGCCGGTCATGATCGTGGCCATAACGGAGCCCGTTACTTTGCCGGCCCGGGCTTGTGCGTGCTCTTCGGGGGTCATGTTCGTGCCTTCATTAGTCGGACCATCTGGGCCAGAGCCGTGCGCAGCGGCGGGTCCTCTGGCCGTCCTTTATCGTCGCTCCAGAACAGCACACGCTTATCTGGGCCTTCGTGGCGCTCGCGCCGGTTATCCCACTTGCAGCTGGTGCCGTAGCGCATCTGCTGTACGGTGCCGTCGCTCAGAAACACCCAGTAAAGCCCCGACTCTCTCGGGCTTAGCGACATGCGTGGAGTCCAGCTCATGACGGCACCTCAATACCCATGGCCCGCAAGTACCGGAACGGCACGCGCCTGCCACATTCGGAGCACCTCGCGTTTACAGGCTCCTGAGTCGGCACTATCTTGCTATCAGGTTTGCCGGGAGCCGTGGCGGTGAGGCATTGTTTCGCCCACACCACCCACGAAAAAGTAACAGGGGCCGAGCCACACTTCGGGCAGCGCAACGGCTCCTCGTCCTGTATCGGCCCTGTTTTCACTGAGTGTCCTCCGGCGGCCGCTTCAAATCTTCCTCGATGCCCTCGAGGTCCTCGCCTGCTGATCGCAGGCCTTTAACAAAGTCGCCCAGATCGTGGCCGAGTGTTCCGATCTTCTTGGTGCCGAAGATCAGGACAACAATGGCCAGCACAATGGCGAGCTGCCAAACACTAATGCCTCCAAGTCCCATGGTTACGCTCCTGTTGCTGGGTTGGTTTTACGATACTCGGCAAGGTGCTCCAGCAAATCCGCCTTAACCGCGTCGAATTGATCGGCCGGTATGTTGTCCGCCGAGGTGAGGCCCATGGCGTTAGCCTTGCGCTTGAGCCATTTGTTAGCCGCCGGGCCGTCGAGGCCGTCAGGGCCGTCGCACAGCGCCTGTACGAGCTCCATCTGCTGCTCGTCGCTGACACAGACATACTGCTCGGGGGGCTCTTCGGCCTCGTCTTTGAACGCCGGGTCGTACTTGTCCATAACGCTGAGCATGTGCTCCATCAGGCCTCCATCATCAATCGGCCAGAACTTGCTGGCCCGCCTGATCACCGCCTTGATCTGCATCTGGTCTTTCCATGGGCCGCGCCACACTGCGCCGCCACCTTTTCTGCTTAGCGCATGCTTTTCTACTGCGGCGAGCTGGTTGGCGTCCATGATTTCAATGTGCCGGCCGCCGTTGTTGAACTGGGCAATGCAGTACGCTGCCACCACCTCCGCGTTGCTTTTCTTGACCGGGTTCTCGTCATGTATGAGGTGCTTGCCTGTTTCGTCGGTCCATACGCGGAACTGCTCGCCCTCGTAGACGATGCCGCACTGAACCTCTTTCAGGGTCTTGGCCTTAAAGGCCAGATGAATCAGCCCGCGATAGCCCGGGGTGAATGTAACTTCGTCGCCGTATGGCACGAGGTAGGCATGTGACAGCCGCGGGGACAAGGATAAGCCTGAAAACGCAACGTCCAGCATAGGAACGTTGAACGCATCAGGGTTTCTTGTGGCGATCTTGGTCAGCGTGCTGTTGCGCCCGACGATCTGCTCGAGGTACTGCTTCTCGGCCGACCACTTGATTGTGTCGAACACCCGCGCCTTTGCAAACTTAGACGGGAGACTCTTGTTTTTCTTGAAAAGCTCTATATTACCTGCCATTTACCTGCTCCGTTTCTTAATAAATAGGCTGTTTTGTAGAATACTATGCTATAACAGCACCATGATGCAATACCTTATGAGGGCAATCTGATATGAACTGGTTAAAACGACTCATGCTTAACGCTATAGGCATTAACCCGCGGTACGAGGTTCGCCGATTCTCGGCTACAGCTCAGCGCAAAACCGCTGGGACACTCCTGCTTGATACCCCCAATTACAAGCGGGCCCGAACCCGCATCGAGGACAACCCGCCCCCGATTGGTCATTATGATGTGCTGTCGGCGCACTTCCAGATCACGACCACGGCCACCACGCTGAGCGGCGTTAGCGACGCTATTGATAAGGCCGAGATAGGTGAGGCCCTATCGGCGAGCGACAAGCTCTCCGAGGTAATGACAGGCACTGACGATACAGCAGACTTCTTTAAGGTCCGTGTTAAGGGCTCATTCCCGCAGACCGAGATACCCGAAGAGGACGCGGAAATGCAGCAGGACGCTGACATGATCGTGGAGCCTGACCCTATTGACCCGGAAGCAGATCGCATTGAGCGCGGCGGGAACCCTGACGCGCCCGAGCATATCTGTGACTGGGTTGGCCCATTGGGCCCTAACAAGCTCAATGTGTACATGCCAACGTGCTCTATTTGTGGAGCCGTAACCGATGAACAGGAGTTCCAGAACGATGGCTAGAGGCGTAAACAAAGTAATACTGGTAGGGAATCTGGGGTCTGACCCCGAGATTAAATACATGCCCAGCGGGCAGGCGGCAGCCAACCTGTCGGTGGCAACCAGCGAGAGCTGGAAGGATAAGCAGACCGGCGAGCCAGTCGAGAAAACAGAATGGCACCGGGTTGTTGCCTACGGCCGGCTGGCCGAGATCATGGGCGAGTACCTCAAGAAGGGCTCCAAGGTCTATATCGAGGGCAGTCTGCAGACCCGCAAGTGGGAGAAAGACGGCATTGATCGTTACACCACTGAGATCAAGGCCCGGGAAATGCAAATGCTCGACAGCCGCGGCGGCCCAAGCGAAGGCCATGGCCGTGGTGGCGACTATGCCGCAGCGAAGGGCGGCGACGCACCGGCAGCTCAGGCCAAGCCAGCGGCTGAGATTGACGATGATATTCCGTTCTGATGAACAGGGAATTAAATAAACTATTTATTTCCCTGACTCTGCTGCTGGTCTGTGCTACCGGGTGCAGTCCAGTGGTAGAGCTGGCCGTGGGCCACAAGATCGGCAACGGCACGTTCAACAGCTCTGAGGGTGGCGATAACCCCACCTTCACCGGCCGGATACGTCAGGACCTATCCAAGCACCTGTTTGTCGAGTACGAGCACATCAGCCACATCAAGAACGGTAAGCCGTTCAACGACGAGCCTGAGCTCTATGTCGATCAGCTGAATGTCGGCGTGCGCTTCGGCCTCTGGGGGCACTGATGGATAAGACCTTCTGGGTATGGACCGCGCTGATCTGGACGCTGATTGCTGGCTACTGGCTGGTTCAGCTTGAGCGTAAAAAACGCGAGCTAGAGATCAGCAAGCGCTGCAACTACATTTACTGGCGGGCCCTTCGCCGGGTACAGTCAGAGTCGCAAGATCACGGGCACGCGCAGCAGATCGCTGCGGGTGGAATTGAAGCCGCAGACACGGAGCGCAAAGGTGGAACACAACGGCGATAAGAGTCTCTGGGACCTCGACTGGTTTCAGAAAATGATGGGAGCACTGTAATGGGACAACATCACAACAGGCGGCATAACCACCGCAAAGACAAGAAGAAGCAGATCAGGGCTGAGCGAGCGCTACGCACCAAGGCTGATCGCCATGCCAATGCCGGCAACCCGATGGCCATGGGCATCGGCTTCCTGTCGGCCCTCGGTAAGTCGTATCGCCGGGCCAGCTCAGGCGCTGCCCGGGTCCGGCACGCATTCCACCGGCGCATGCGGCCAAAGACCGAGGCCAAAGAGAAGGCTCGGCGTCTGCGGCAGCGCGCGGCCGGCACCCTCGACCAGTTCCAGCTAATAACATGCCCGGCTACGCGCACGGCGCTGGGGCCCGGCAAGTCTAGCGCTCTCAACAACTGGCGGAAGGTGATCGCATGAGCTCGCTTAATGACGTGAGCGGCGCGACAGATCTCTACGTTTACTACAAGGGCAATTACAAATACCAGCTCGCAAAGCCCTATATCGCCTCGGTACTCGAGCTCGAAAACCACCCTCCGGCACACATCAGGTCTGATGGCGGATTTGCGTTTGTCTCTCTGCAGCCAGACGGCTCGTTACTGATCAACGAGGGTTACGCATGGGACGGTGCCAGCGGCCCTGCCCGCGACACGAATAACATCATGCGGGCCAGCCTTGTCCATGACGCCCTGTACCAGCTGGGCAGGGCCGGCAAACTGAACTACAGCAGGCGGAAGGCCGCCGATCAGGCGTTTCACCGCATCTGTCTCGAGGACGGCATGAGCCGCTTCCGGGCTTGGTATGTCTACAGGGCCGTGCGCATGTTCGCTGCCAAGTCGTTCACTGACCCCAGTACGCGGCCACTGCAGGAAGCTCCCTAGAAATGCTCTGACAGCGGGGCAACCCGAGACATAATCTCATTGCGCCGGTTGGTCAGCACGATCAGCCGGCGCTGTTTTTCATCATCCGTCAGCGCACTCGCGTACACCTTCTTGATCTCACCGTTGACCTTCCTGACCTCGCTCACAAGATCGTTCAGCTGCTTGCGCACCATCAGCTTGCTCTGGTTCTCGCCGAGCAGCTCCCGCGCTCCGTCGATCAGGCCGGCAGACTTGCGGGCGTTCAGTGATCGATAGATCGAGTTGGCCTCTTCGGTCATGTTGTAAAGCTGGCTGCTGTACTTGGTGCTGCGTGGGTCAGGGTTACGCCAGAAGCGCTTGATCACCGGGTAGTCACGAATGTCTTTGGTCGGCCGATCTTCGAGGCCGAACACACCGCGCGCGGCCACATCAGACATGCTGAGCAGGTAGCTGCCCGTAGTACCGAAGTAGGCGCGAACAAGGTGCTCGAGGCGCTGCGGTGATCTCATGGCGTCCGGCAGCCAGTCCGGCAGCTCCTTGCCCATTACCCGGGCGGTCTCGCTGGTCCAAGGGCTGTACTGGTCCTCTGGTACGCGGCCCTGCTGGGCGATACCCACAATCGGCTGCTTCCGGAAGAAGTCTTTATTAGCCCAGAGCTCTGCTACAGGCTTGGCCAGCTGCGGCACCGGGTTGAATGCCATGGTATCCATCAGCATGGCCAGCCCGCGTTCTTTAACCACGTTCCAAGGGTCACGGCCCGAGGCCTTGCGCCAGATGCGCTCAGGGATAGTGGCGAAGATCGCGCCGTGCTCAAACGGTTTCGGGATACGGAAGTGCTCACCCTTGACGCCGTTCTCCTGATCGCGACCTATCCAAATGTGCCAGTACAGGTCCTTGTCCCATTCCGGCAACAGCTCGTAATCCTCGTTGTCCCAGTTTCTCCAAAGCAGGGCCAGCGTAACCATCATCAGCGACAGGCCCTTGGTCAGGAACGCCTTGCGGTTGTTCTCGTAGGCGCGGCCCATGCGATACAGGCCCTGTATACGGGCGTTCATGAACGGCACAGAACCGATCAGAAACTGAATTACCCGGTGATCGCCGGACATGGTGAAGTTGAGCACGTCCCGGGCCTGATAGGCCGCTTCGGCCACAGAGCCACCAGCGTCGCGCACACGCTTGAAGGTGGCCACGCGGTTGGCCTGCTCTGAGGCGTTACCAACACGCCGCCAGAAGCGCCACCAGCCTTTAGGCGAGACCACAGAGTTCATGAACGTATCAACCTGCCCCTTGGGCAAGCGATGCGTCAGGAGCTCTCTCACGTCCTCTGGGTTGGTGTCATAGAAGCCACCGCCACCGGCCCCGGCGAGCATCAGTGAGATCATGTCCTCATCTTCATCCCACGCCTTTTTGAGGCCCTTGATCGAGTCGGTGGGAACCAGCCCGGCCTCTGACTGCACAAAGGCCGCCATAGTGTCGCGCATGAAGTTAGCCAGCATGAACGCGGGGTCAGCTGTAACGAAGGTGGTCAGGGTGGTCTTGGCACCTCGGAACAAGCTCATCACGTTGTCGGCCCGCTGGGTGCCGATACCCTGCAGGGTCCTCAGTAGCAGCGGGTCCTCAACGCGGAAGTACTGGCGGTCCCCGCCTACCAGAACACTCACGATATCCGGCCCCTCTGGCGCGACCTTGCGGAAGAACAGGGCGTAGCTTTCGCGCTCATCCTCTTCCATATCTTCGATCTCTTCGCGGGTGTAGCCCATTTTCTCCAGAGCTCTGTCCAGCTGGTCCTCGCCGATCTTGATCGCTTCTGTGCGCTTGGGCACACGGAATAGTGCCACGTCCTCGTAGGCCTCGGCGATGCGCTGCATGGCCACGTTCCGGAAGCTCGCGTCGATCAGGTAAGTGGTGTTCATGATCATGTTCTCAAACACATGGCCAAAGCGACGCTCACTGCCCTTGTATTTGTATATCCGGCTGGCTGCATCAGCTACGCCGCCGCCCTTGCCTGTAGGCTTGCGGCCCGTCACGCTCTGGTACAGCTCGGGGAACTCGAACTCTTCAACAGAACGATAGAACGGCACATAGCTGTTGTTCCGCCAGAGCTCGCGCTCAGACGAGTTCAGCACGCCAGCGCTTACAGCCAGATCGAGAACCTCGTTATTGAATTTCAGCCACTGCTTGTGAACCTCGTCAAACAGTATCTTGCCGTCAGCTGTCTTGTACTTCTGGCCGGCCTTGATGATCTTCTCGATATCGGCAAGCTGCCCGTCATACTTCATGAACTCCTTGCCTTGGGCCAGAAGCTCGCGGCCACGCAGGGCCACCGCGTAGGCCTCCCAGAGGTGCATAAGGTTGCCCTCTTCGTGGGTGGTCAGCGGCCGGAAGATTTCAATGATGCCCTTGCGGCCCTTCTTGGCTTGAAACGAACCGTCCAGATATACCGGGACGCCGGCCAGCATTACACCAGTCATGACGCTCGATATATTCCGGGTGGCCAGTACCGCCTTGTACGGTGATACGCTTGCATCCAGTATCTCGCCGTAAACCTCACGCTCCAGCTCTGCCAGACTAGCGGCGCTGTCGAGTATGGCCTGCTTCACTGCCACCTTGTCGATCTGCAGGACCTTGGCCACGAGAGCGCGCAGGCGGTCCATCAGCGTGTAATCTTCGCGGGGCTTGTCCATCCAACGATCGATGATCGCCTCGCTCTGGGCGTCGCCCAGCGCACGCTGGCGGTGGAAAACGCTGTGCATGGGCCTGCGGTTCTTTTCAGCAAACTCTTTACTGGTAAGCTCGCGCGCGATCTCCTTCATCGCGGCCTCGGCTGTCTTGAGGTTTGGCTTGCCCATGCCGTAGCGCTCAAACATAACGCTCTCGGCGGCCATCATGATGCTCCGGACCGCTGCGGCCTGTGGGTTCTTGGGCTCATCATCGTAGTCGGCCGGGTCGCCATAGGCGCTGCCGATCTCCGTCAGCCGGCGCACAAACGTGTCGAGCTTGTCGCTGTTCATCGGGTCCTCGATGAACTCCTGTAGGCGGAGCATGGATAGCGGGTCGTCCAAAGCGGCGTCCATAATGCCGCGCTCCTCTGCGCTGATGTGCCGGGCCCCAATAGGCGCTACCTTCGCAAAGGCCGGTGTACGCTCATCGAGCTCACCCTCTTCGCGGCCAGTTACCTTGATCAGGTCCTCGTCCCAGATCACATAGACCCGGGCGTTAGGAGCCGCGGCATTGCCCTGTCCGAAGTGGCCGGGGATACCAAAGTCCAGCAGTGTCAGTGACACGGTTTTCTGTGCAAAGAACACCGCGGCCCCGTAGTTCTTGTCTTTGACATAGCGACCTATAACGTTCCAGATCGCGCTGTCCATACCGGAACCCGGGCGCTGCAGCCTCTTCTCCATGGCCAGCCCAGCCATCCCGCGGTAAAGAAGCTCGCCGCTCATGTTCCAGAAGTCCTTACCCACTGCGCGCTCGAGTGTTTCGAGGTGGCCCAGCGCATCCAGCCAGTTACGCAGCTTCTCGAGGTTGGCCCGGATAGCGGCGCTCTGCATTTTCTTGCCGGCCTGCGACCCTAGCGGTGCATCCCAGTTCAGCAGCTCGTGTTCCTCTGGCACATCGAGTTCCAGCAGAGACCCGGGCTTGATCGGGCGAGCAGGAATTACCACCTTGGTGTCTTGCAGTATTTTCCGGGTTTGCTCGGCACCCTCTTTGGTGATGCCGTACTGTTCCATTATCCGCTCTCTAACGCGCGTCTCGTTTTCCGGGTCCACTGACATTTGATGGCCCAGAGACCTCAGAACGCCATACACCTGTGCACTGGTATCGTCACCACGATTGTTGGCCTTGCCGATCATCCGGGTAAGCTGGTCGCTGCTGTACTCGCGGCCACGGTATTTGATTTTAATCCGGTACTGGTCCCAGAACGCGGTGCCCCGGCCCATGGCCCGGCCGCGATAGGTCTCATCGGCGTATTCTTTGCTGTCGGTCGCATAGAGCCCCCAGCCAGCGGCCTGAATGCCAGTGCCGTTGCCAATGTATTTCAGCATAAGGCGTTCAATGCCGGTCATGGTGCTGCCGTGCCAAGCTCTAGCCTGCAATGGTGTTCGCAGCAAAGCCTCCGGCTTATTAACCTCGCCAATGTCCTGACGGCTGCTAATCTCGTTAGTCACATTGATGCGCGACTGGTCCCATGTCACGTAGTTCGAGTGTGGCGAACCTTCGCGTGACAGGCGCTCCGCCCTCGCCTTAATACCGGGGATACCAATGGTGCCCAGCCATAGTGACACATGCTTGTCGGTGCGGGTGCCGGCCGTCCAGTCTGAAACAACCCCGCTCAGCTCTACCCGGTCCGGTAAGGCCTCGTGCACATAGTCGTTTTCCAGCGCACGATAGAAGTGGTGGCCAAGGTAGGAGTCCAGAGCATCGGACATTGTGTTCATAAACGAATTTTCTAGGCCTTCATCAATGGCCTTCCAAATCTCTGCGGGAATCTTCTGTATAGCTTCGAGAACGCTGTCTGGCTGCTGGTCCAGAGGCAGGTCCCAGTGGAGCATTTCACTATCATCGGGCACCTCAACCTCCACAAGGGAGCCCGGCCGGCCAGCGTTTTTGATTATCTGGACCTTGCCTTCTAGGCCTTTGAGAAACGCAATACCCTTCTTGAGCTTTTCTCTGCGGTAGCCCTGCACTTTCGCCACAAGCGCCAGCAGCCCTATCTCACCAGCCTCCCGGTCTATGTCGCTAAGCTCGTCCAGTTTTGCTTGCCAGCTTTCAATGCCGTATTCCACGCTGCCGCCACGGGCCGCGCTATAAAGAGCATCGAGCTCTGGCACAGCCATGCGCGAGTTTTCCCGCTCTATATCGATCTCGGCGTTAATGTCGGCCAGCCGTTTCTTTAGCGCTGCTTGGCCAACGGGATTTTCGTAATAAATTTTCAGGCGCAGCTCTTCGGCGATTTCTTCCGCATCTTCGCTCAGCTCCCGCACACGGTCACTTGCCGCCTGCCGCTCCCTTGATACATAGTCCAACAGATCGGATGCCAACCAGCGCCCTCCATTGATCTCGATAACATTGTTATCAATGCCGTCACCGCGAGGCCGGTGGTGGTTCGCTATAGGCGAGTGAGAGCTTGTGTAAAAGCCCCAGCCGAGCATTTGCGCGCCCTGCCCTGTCCCAACGAAGGTTAGGTCCACGCCCTTTGTGATGAGGTCGTGTATATAGCTGCCATGGAAGGTCTTAGCTTGTAGCGGTGTGCGCACCGGCTCGCCGTTGCGGGTTTTTACCTTGGCCAGATCGGCGTCAAACAGCACGATGTTTGTGGCAGCCTCGCCGGAGGCCATGGTTTCGCTGTCCACATAGGTGATGCCGGGAACCCCCTCCTCGTTAAGGGCCTCAGAGATCACTCGCTTCTGCCCGGGCTGGCCTGACGGGTATCCCTTATCAGCAAGCTGGGAGTCTCCAATAGCGCCAGTCAAATAGACATAAGCGGCCCCGCCGGTCTCTTTGTCTTGCAGGGTCTTGGCCATATCGGGCCGCCCGATCTTTACAGCCGCCCGCTGTAGCGCAGCCTTTATCTCTGGCTGGTCGCCAAGCGGTGCATCCCAGTCAAGCATTTTGGCTATAGCTTCGTCTGATATTTCCACCTCATAGAGCGCGCCTTTACGGCCCATGGCCCGCATTTCGTTGGCCACCTTCTCGGCGGCCTCGCGGTATTCGTCTGACGAGTCGGCATAGATTTCCTCGAGCTCGTCCGGGCTCTCGTGCATCATTGCCCGTTCCCACATTTCAGCCTCGAGGTAGTTCTCATTGAAGGCCGCCGCTTGGTTCTTGTCGAAGTAGCGTTTTTCAATATCAAGATCGCGGGGCAGAAAGCGCTTAGCCACACCCGGCACCATCGAGAAGTACAGCCCGTGACCATACGCTTGCACACCCTCGCCGGTTCCCACGGCGTCCATGTTGAACCTGTCGAACTGGTGCGGGCCGGCGTGGTACGCCTTGGCATGCAGGGCCACGCGGTCCAGCTCGGCCTCAAGATCAGCCAGCTCTCTGGCAGCATCATCCGGCATGCCGTCCTGATAGCGCGGGTCCTGCTTAATGCTGTCGATCTGGTCCTGCAGGTTGTTGATATGGTCTAGCCGACCCATTTGGTAGTCGGTAATGCGGTCCAGAGCGTCGCTGAGCGCCTGTAGCGAGGCGTCAGGGTCGTTCAGCACTGAGGCCACCCCAGCGCCTGCCAGCAGGCTGTTGACGGCCTGTGCACGCTGCTCGTACTTCCTCATGCCAGTTAGTATCAGCTGATCAACTTCTTTGTCAGAGAAGCCCTGCATGATACCCAGCCGGCGCAGGAAGGCCCGGACAGCAGCGCGAACTTTGTTGATCAGTCTTTTGTCTATGCCCAGCTCTACGGCCAGCGCGATGATCTCGAGAATGTGTGTATCAGAACCGGCCTCAATCCCGCCCACTTCCCCGGGCCGCTTACCCTGCCGCTCCATCACAATGGCAGCCAAGGCCATGATGCGTTTATTCTTGGTGTTGTACAGGTTGCGCACCATATCGAAGAGGTCTTTAAATTCAGGCTGGGACTCAAGACCCAGATGCCCGAACACCTCGTGCAGCGCGATTTGCACCGCATGATCTTGGTCTCTCAGGTTGTCAGCAATCAGGTACACCGTGCGGGTGCCCGGCAACCACAGGCCCTCAGTCCTGCTAACGTCCATAAAAACCCTATTAACGGGGTCCCATCGCGCGCTGGCTGGCAGATCGTCCGGACTCTGCACGATCTTGAATGTAACGAGGTTGCCCATAACGGCCCGGAGGCGTGCCGTGAACTTCATGACCTGCTCTACGGTCAGGCCCTTGCGCTTGGGTGGTTGCTGCTCCTGCCCCGAGCCCTCCTGCTCCGCAGCCCCCTGCTGGAACAGTGCAGCCCGGCGACTGCCGTAAACGGGGTTCTTGACGAGCACGAGCCCGGCGATCTGTATCACCTCTTCTGCCGATACTACTGGCCGACCGTTCTCGCGGTTCCAAAAAAAGCTGTGACGCTCAGGGTCATACCCGACTTGAATCCAGTCCGGGTCCTTCATTGCCTGCTCGGCGCGCTGCCGGGCCTGCAGCCTGCTCATTGGCTGCCATGCGCCCTCGATGCGAGCAATCGGGCCTTTAGCTGCGCCCTTCGCTATTTTGAGCGCGCCCTGTTCTGGGGCCGCAAAGGCCGCTCCTGTAACAGAGCCATAGGCGGTATAGCCAATGCGCTTGCCCGCGGTGCTGCCGCCAGACTTCTTGTGCACAGTTACGACCCACCGACCATGGCGGCTGTAAGCCGGAATATCCAGACGCAAGGAAACCGCCTCGCCGGCTGGCAGATCGTGGGGCTTGTTGATGTGCGGAACTTTGTTCTTGTCGAGAGCCTCGGCGATCTCCTGATCACTGGCCATATCCGGAACCTTCTCGTAAGGCTCAAACGGCTTAGCCCGGTTCACTATGTTGTCGTACTGCTCTTGCGTGATCTCTCCACGCTCGAGCCGGCCCACGGCATCCTGCACAGGCTTAACGCGCTTAGTGACCTCGTTGAACGGCATGTCAACGCGACGGGCCTGCAGCGGAGCTCGTGGCGCAACCGGGTGATCATTCGGGATTTTCTGCTTCCAGTCGGTGATCGGCTCAAGCCCAACCTGCTGGCGTAGTTCGTTATAGCGAGTGCGCGCCAGCGCTATCATTTTCCGTTTTGGTGCGTCTTTTGCTGCGCGTACCAACTCCCCCCAACCATAAGCCCCCCCAAACAGGCGACCTCGGTGCTCGTTCATTTCTTTGAGGATTGCTGGGTCTGGAGCGGCCGCGGCCTGCAGCGGGGTCCGCATGGCCGCCGTGATCTTGTCAGCCAGCTGCGTGTATGCCTTCTCGAGGGCTGTCATTTTCTGCCGGCTGATGTACCCAGCCTTGCGGTGCCGCTCATCCAGCGGGCCGTCTACCGTATTCTCTTCGGCCATATCCACGAGGTTCTCGCGGATTCTGTAGGCCATATCCTCGTTGACCTCGTTCCAGTCTGAAAGGATTAGTCGGCCGTTCTCTACGCGCGGCAGTGTCCAGCTGTCTGGGGGCTCGAGATCATTGGCCTCGACACCCTCGGCCTCCGCCCCTTTATCCGGGTCCCAGAACTCTTCCATGGTGCCCAGCGCCCACTCAACGGCCTCGATCTGATTGGCGTTAAGCGGAATGCTGGTCTCCGGCGCACCCCTCGCCTGTAGCGGGGCCCGCTTCGAGTGCAGGCCTGCGCGGTTGGCAAAATCATCCTTGCCGCTACGAGTGACCGCCGACTCTTCGGGGCCAAGCTCGTGGCCAAACAGGTACAGGTTCATTGCGTCTTTTGTGGCCTGCGGCAGCCGGCCGTTCTCTGACTCAAACCCGGCAAGGTTCATATCATCGTCGCGGGCCTTGGCCTCTGCGATAGCCTCTTTCTGCAGCCACTTTTCAACGCGCTTGAGCGAGTTGGTGATCTTCTGGCTGCTGTTCATGTCGATCTTCGGGAACGCCGAGGTCAGCCGGCCGCTGGTGGTGGTGGCCTTGTCGCCCTGTCCGAGCATTGCCGGCTTATAGACCGGCTTATCGGCATCATCGAATAGTTCCTGCAGGCGCTCTTGCGTGCGCGCTGACATGAATAGATCGTTTTTCTGCTGCTCGGCCTGCGCATCGACAAGCCAGTTCATGGGGCGCAGTTTGCCCGCCTTGCGAATCGCGTTAGCAATCATTCGGAAAAGGTGAATCCGCTCGTTCATGTAGTCCGAATTGTCTTGGTTGTCTGGCGCACTATCGTCCATGGCGGCCAGCTCTGCGACAGCTTTCTCTACGCTGTCCCGGGCCTTTTTCATTTCTGCCGGCGTTAGAACATCGTCAGTATCGGCCGGGGCCTCTTCCGTGTCCTGCTGGAAGCCGTAGCGTTCTTCGGGGTCGCCGCCCGTCTCCTCATACAGCCGGTTGGCTTCTGATCTGGCGGCGGCTAGATCGGCCTGCAGTTCTGCCAGCTCTTCCTTGTATTCGGCAGCATCTTCGCCGTTGGCCTCACGTCGAGCCACAACCTCCTCGACCTCGAGCACCTCGCGGCTGAGCTCCTGAGCCTTCTGCTCTGCAGCCTCATAGTCCTTGCGCGGTTTTTCCGCTACTTCCTTCTCGGCTTTTTTGGCGGCAGCCTTTTCTGCCTTGGCCTTCTGCTGTTGCCTAGCAATGGCCTCATCAAACGCGGCACGCTGGCCATTTTCCTCAATTTCATTTTCAAGATCGAGCTGGAGACTTATCGCCTCGAGCAGGCTGTTCAGCGCCGCTATTTCACTTTCGCGGGCCTCTTCGGTGTTCGTGTCTACACTGGGCGAATCGCCGTAGCGCCAAGCGGCTTCCTCTTTGTCGCCGGTGTATGCCTCGAGGGCGTTGTACAGCTCCTGAGTGGGCTCGCCGGTCAGGTATTTTTTGGGGATGCCTTTCGCGCCATATCCGGCAGATGGACCTGCGGCTTTATTGTCCTCGTTGGCCTGATGGGCATCACGTCGGAGCATCAGCAGGTCCCAGAACCCCTCGTTCTCTAGCGCTTCCTCATCCTCTTTGTAACGCTCATACAGCGCGTCCATGGCAGCAACGTCGTTGGCCTTAATTGCCGCTTTGACCTGCGCAAAAAACTCCTCATCAACGGGGCCTTCGGTACTAGCTTCCTGACTAGCTTCCTCGGGCTGAGATTCAGGCTCTGCAACGGGCTCCGGCGTTTCCTGACTAGCTTCGGTGTTAGATTCTGGCTCCATCTGCTGGGCCAGCTTCGACAGGATGCCATCGGTTTCCTCGGCAGCCTGCTCCTGACCGGCCAGATCGGCATCAGCTGCGCCCTCTTCGCGGGCCGTGCTGTTCATGGCGATATCGATTGTTTCAGATAGCAGGGCTTCCTGATCTTCGCGCCACTTGTCGGCGGCCTCTTGGCCTTCGAGTATCACCATCTGTTGGTGTATTTGATCGGCCTCGCCCTCGTTGATTCCGAGGTCGCGTTTCATTACGTCCTCGCCAACACCCAACGGGTCATTACCCAGCGACAGGTGGGCCTTGATCAGCTCGGCCTGCTCGCGCGCTTTTTGGTAGTTCTGCTCGAGCTGCTCGCGGTTACGGGCCTTCTGCTGGGCAGCAGCCTGCTCGGCCACCTCTTCGTTACTGGGTGGCTCGATGCTGAATACATCGGTCCAGTCGGCCGGGTCGTAGCTCTCGGCCTCGAGCGCTTCCTCGATGGCCCGGCGCTCTTCCGGAGTCTTGGCCTCGGCCGCCAGTTTGTCGATCTTCGTGAAGTCGATATCGCCGATAGCATCGTCTGACTTGAGGGGCTCCATGGCCTCCGCCAGCTTGTCCTCGAATGACTGGCCCTGCTGATCTGCCCCTACGGTCTCTTGCGCCTCAGTCGGAGCTTCCGACAGGCCCCAGCCATCGTCCGGGTCATACCCGGCTTCCTCCAGCGCCTTGCGGACAGCCCCGATCTCCTCGGCGGTGCTGGCAGAGCTCGCCACATTCTCCATGTCCTCGAACTCGCCAGACTGCAGGCCGGCCTCGGCCTTTTCCAGCCGGGCCTGAAAGTCGCCGCCCAGACCGCCGCCGCCGGGCGGCGGGGGCTCGCCATCGTCCTGATCGTCGGGTTGCTCACCCAGCTCTGCCGGGGTAGAATCTTCCGATGTTTCCGAAACAGATTCTGCAGGTTGTTCAGCTTCTTTTTGTGCTGCTGATTCTTTGGCTGCTGCTTGCTTACGCTGGGCCTCTGAACGCAGACGAGATTCGATTTCGAGGGCCCGTAAAATCTTCACCGCCTCTTCGGGTTGAAGATCAAGATTACCGTCCTCATCTGGAGTTAGGGCCCTACGAGCAATTGCCTCCGCGCCGTCTCGGTCTGCCCCGGCATCAACTGCACGAGCCGCGGCTTGTAACACGAAGTCTTGTTCTTGATTCTCTTCCCGTTGAGCATGTTCGCCTTCGATATCGGTCTCTGGGCTGGAGAAGCCGAACACTGCGCCCATTGCGGAACCTGCCGCCATCCCCGAGGTTACATCCTCGAGCAGGCCTTCCGTTATCTCCTGATCAGGATTGATCTGCTGGAACGCCATGTTACCGAGCAAAGACTCGGCGGCGCTCTGAGCGCCCTCCTGCAAGGTTTCACCAATACCACCAAGCGCCAGTGACCCCAGCCGTGTCCGGGCCAGACTCGCAACACTGCCGCCCCAGAGTGGGCCGGTCATAGCACCCATAGGGGCACCTAGCAGCCCGGTGGTGGCGGCAACCATGCTGCCCACTTCCTGAGCCAGCTCTGTGGCCACAACGTGGCTGGCGTACTGCAGGCGCTCCATTGGCTCCATGCCTTCGGCCGAAGCGAACACTTCCTGAAAGCGCTCGTTTTCCCACATCAGCTGAGGGTCAGCCTTCATCACACGCTCATAGGTGTTGTGGCCGCCCATCATGCCGCCGACGATGCCCTCACCAGCGCCGGCACCAACAACACCCAGAGCCCGATCTACGCGGATAAGTTTCTTGCGGGCCTGATCTGCCCCTGCCCCGGCAACACGCTTGTAAAACTCAAGGTGTTTTGTGCCTGCGGCCGCTTTTGTCACCGCCGCCCGATCTACGGCGTTTTTCAGTATGGCCCGGCCAAACGGGTTGGCTGCAAGCTGCAGGCCCTTAGTTATAACCATGCCGCCGCCCATGCCGGCAACGGTTCCCGGTAAAGCCTGACCGGCCATGCGGGGAATCTTAGACCAGTTCACGTCCCATGAACCGTCCGGGTTTACGTTCAGGAAGTCAGACGTGGCCTCGTGCTTGGCCTCTTCGGAGTACTTGTCAAACCAGTACTCGACGGCACTATCGCCGGCCTCGTTCACGAAATCTGCAGCGCGCTCAGCGCCAACCTGATCAAGCGCCCAGCCTACGGCCTTGGCGAACTGGCCGGAGCCCACGCCCCAGTCAGACACCAGATCGCTCATCTTGCCGTCGTTAGGCTTCTCAAGGCGCTGTGCCGCGCTCTGGCGCTCACCCAGCCACGCCTCATCACCAAACGGGTCGAAATCCTCCAGACGGCGCTCAGGGGCCGCCTGAGCCGGCTTTTCCCAGACTTTCTTGTAGTTCTTGGTGAACCAGTCAGCCTCTTCGCCGCTGTCGAACTCTAGGTATTCGCCGGACTTTATGGCGTGCCGGAACGCATCGCTGCCGTCGCGCTGGAGCAGCTGACCGTCACTTTCCTGCGTAATGTTGGGGTAGGCGATATAGCGGCCGTCCTGCTCACCCCAGCTCATCAGGTGCGAGCTGCGGGTGCCGTCGCCGTTATCGATCGATGGGTATTTGTTTGGCTCGAGGATTCGGTGAACAAAGTTCTTGTCGGCATTGTTCTCCAGAAGGCCCCTGACTTTCAGGGTGTCTGGGTCCTCAACGAAATCAGGCGCGTCAGTGCGCGCCGGTGTGATCTGCGGGCCGTCCCAGCCCGGGTCCTCGAAAGGGTCGTATGCCATAGTTTTATGGCGGGACCTGCCTTGTTCACTTAGCGCTGAGCTGCGCCTCTGCCGCGGGGCCGGGTGTTGCTGTTCTGCCTGATCAGCGGCTTCACATCACCTCCAACAATCCGCGCAAATTCTCGCTCAGTCCAATCGTCCAGCAGTGCCCCGCTCATTCCTTGTGCTTTTCCTTGTTCACGAATGTAGTCCATCACGGCCTTGCGTGCGCGTACCGATTCCGGAGCCGGTGGCCGCACTCGACCCTGCGCAGTCTTGCGAGGGCCGCTGTCCGTAGCCATGTAGTCGTTCAACAGCTTCGCCAGATCGGCATCAGTTTCTGGGCTCAGTGTAATGTTTTCTGCTCCAGCGCGCGCCTGCTTCTGCCGGGCCCGCTTGTTCTGCATGCGCTTGCCACGGCCGGCAAAGGTGTTATCTCCGCTCACGGTCTGGGCCGCAGTGCCGCCTCCCTTTTCGCGGAGCTTCTCTGCGGCATACTCGTCTGAATCATAGTTAAGCTGCTGGTCGCCGCTGGCGACGCGCTCACGAGCCGCCACGAAATCCGGGTCCTGAGTGTCTGGCGGAACCGGCCGGCGCTTCTTGCCGCCGCCCTGCGCCTGTCGGACCTCGCCAGAAAACGAGCTCCAGTCCTGATTCGCTAGATGCTGTGCTGAGCGCCTTGGTATCCCTGCCTGCTCGTAGTAAAGCGCCAGATCGGCGGGCGACTCAAGCCCAATATAACCGGCCGAGACCTGTGCAACAGCATGGCGGCGGGTGGCCGCATGTCTGGCCTTGCGGCGCTCGCGCTCGTTGCTGTCAAATTCTGGTGTGCCTTTTTTCCACAGGTTCTCTGTGGCATTAGTTTTGAATGTTTCGTCAATTCCGTTCAGCTCGTCGCGCAGATCAAGCTGACTGTCGTAAATGTCCGAAGCAAGCAGCCGGCCGTTGCTGCCACTACCGCGGCCAGAGCCCTCTCCGTAGCGCTGACCACCAAGCGCCAACTCGTGGGCCTGCTCGTCCTCGCGCACATAATCGTCGCGGCGGGCCTGTCCGGCCTTGGCGTCGCCCTCGAGCTTGCCGGCGTGCGTGGTCTCGTCCTTGCGGAGCCGGCTGGCGTTTCCCTGCCGGAGCATTGTGCGGTTGTGCTCAATAGCGGCCTGCTTCTCGCGCCACGAGCGGTCCTCGGCGTTTTCCTCGCGCTGGAAGTGGCGGTCTCCGAGTCGGCCAAGGCCTTCGCCGGCCACCAGTAGCGCTTTGCCTAGCTGCTCATTGCTCACGATGGCAGCCCCGGCAGACCCTGCTCCTGCTGTGGGGCGGGGGTCTCGTTCTGGTAGTTGCCGTTGGCCGCAATACCCGCAACAGCCTCCTGAAAGTTGGGGGCCAGCTGGCCGGAATCGGCCTCTTTACCGATCTGCATGGCCAGCACGTTCTCGGCTTCACGCATGTACTCGTCACGATCACCGGAGTTCAGCATGTCCTCACCACGCATTCTGTTGGTTTCAGCAAAGGCTAGTTCAACAACCTCCTGATATTCGGGGCTGCCCTCCTTCATTTCCATGATGCCAGCCGCAGAGCCGACCTCCATGATGATGTTGATCTGCTCGTCCTGAGCGTGATACACGGCATCTGCCATCAGTTCCACGCCTGCCTGCTCGGCGGCATGCTCAATCTGGTCGGCTATAGCGCGGTGGGCCCGGGCCACGTTGACGTATAGCGGGTCGCCGGTCTTGTTGAGCCGCTTCGCGATCTGGGCGCTGCCCTTCTCGCTGTAGGCAAATTCTGCGAACTGGCCGACGATCTGGTTATACATCATCTGCTCTTCTGGTGAGACCTGATCATCGCCCATGGGCTCCATGCCCGGCGGTACTCCGGTGGCGCGCGCTTCCGCGGCAGTGCCGCCAACTAGCGGCTTGGGCTCGGCGACAGCTTCTTGAGCCTGTCCCGGGGTTGCTGCATCAGGCTTTACGAGCGGTTTCATTATCCGTACCTCGTGACCTCAGATTTAATCAGGGGCTGCACGCCGGTGTCCATCATTACGGGGGCCGGCATAGGCTTCGCCTTCGCGGCCTGTGGAACACCGGCTGTTGCCGCTGCTGATGAGCTGTAAGGATTACCGTCAGGGGCTGTTGGGGCATACGACGTTCCGCCACCGCCACCCTCGCTACCATAGAACGAGCCCCGGAATTTCGCGCGGGCCTCGTACTCTTCGTCAATACTCGGCTGCATAAATGCACCAACTGCCTGCAGGCCGGTTGATGCCAACAGCAGTTTGTCGCTGGTGGACATGCCGGCGTTAACTGCGACCCCACCACCACCGGCCCCACCACCACCGACCGCTCCGCCAGTGACGCCGTTGCTCGCCAGAACAGAGCTGGTCTCAGATGCCGTGCCCAGCGACACACCGCCATCTAGGGTTGCTGTGGCGGCCTGTCCGGCCGCTTCCACCGCGCCGGGAGCCGCGCCCACAGAACCCATGCTGCCTACTGCAGCGCTTGCGTTAGCAGCGCCGGCCGCTGCCTCGATTGCGGCTGCATTACCAAGCATGGCCGTTGATACTGATGCGCCTGTCGCAACTGATGCGCCACTGGCCAGACCGCCACCCAAACCAATGTTGGCTGCGGCCTGACTAAAGATTCCGGCACCCGCCACACCATTAGCAGCGAAGCCCGGAGCCGATGCGATCATAGGGGCCGCCGCCGGCATAAACGATAGCGCCACCCCGAATGTGAAGTAGGCCGCCACCGCCATCACCACTACCTTCGCGATAGCTGGCAGGGCTTTCAGAACCCTCTTGAACACTTTGCCGACACCCTTGACAACCTTCTTGATGCCTTTGCCGACAGCTTTAACTCCCCGTTTTACGAAGTCGCCGATTCCCATGGCTGGCCTCCTTTGTCATTGTGAATACGTGGGCAGCTTTTGTCATGCCGTTGCCCGTGTAGCACACGTCGTAACGATCATCCGTGATCTGGTGCGCTATGCCCAGCGTAACAACGGCAACAGCAGGTATCGACCACGCCCAGTCCAACAGATCGGCTACCAGCAAGGTGCCAGCCTCGTCAGACGAAAAACTCAACATGGGCGCTACAACGCCCTTTTTACTCCCGGAGAACCAAAGTCGCTGAGCCTGAGCCATGGCGGCTCCGACGATCTTCTCGCCGTCAGTCGCGACCACGAGCCGGGCCATCTTGTTCGAGATCGCATACCGAAACGTGCTCATGACCTCGAGCTTCTGGGCCGAAATGCCCTGATAGGGGCTCACGCCCTTGGCGTTCTCCAGAAACTGGAACAGGTTAAACAGGTCCGATTCACTGGCTTTGCGTACTGTGATCATCAGTTAAGCCCAAACGACGCCCGCGAGGGCATGGTGTTCTTTTTCAGCCAGCTGGACAGCGCAAACCCGTCGCGTTTCTGGTACTCCTCCTGCCAGCCGCTAAGTGCGTCCTTATAGGCTTTTTCGCGCGTCTCGGTCTCTGGGTCCGGCGGCGGCTGATAGCCCTGCTCGCGCCAGCGCGGCTCGGTGTACCCCTCCACAGAATCAGGAGACAGGGCTCGGCCGGGCCACCACGTATCATCCCAAACGCTCGACTGCTCATAGTACGAGGCCAGCAGGTCCAGATCGTCCATGTAGCGCTCCCGGGCCATATTTACAGCGTTCTGCTGCTGATCGGCTTTGAGGCCCTGAGTGCTGTAAATACCCTTAACCTCTTCGGAGAATGCGGCTTGACGCTGGGTGATGCTTGCAAGGTACTGCTGGCCATAGGCCAAAGTGCCGTTCTGGTTCATCTGCTCTAGCGTGGCCAAGTTCTCAGTGGCAGCGATCGCTGCGGCCTGCCCGGCAAGCGTGATGTTCTGGCCGCCGCGCTGGGCCGCGAGAATCATGGCCCGGCCAATGGCCTGCTCGTAGTACGGGGCCATGTCGCTGTTCCGGATGCCTTCGGGCATCAGGCTCATAGCGTCCTGCACCTGCAGGGCAACCGGTTGCGGCAGCTCCTGCATGAAATCTTCCATGGCGGCGTTATAGCTTTCGCTCGCGCCCTCGATGTTGCCCTGTACGATCTCGCGCACACGGTCCAGATTCGCCATCTGCTCGGGCGTCGGTGGGGCCACGCCCTGATCATCAGGGGCCATGGATATCTGGCTCTCTGGGGTTTCTATCCCGGGAGCAGCGCCCTGCGACTGAACGGAAGGCACGAGCGGCTTAGGTGTCTCGGGGGTCGCCGTGGCGTTCACCTGCAGCGGCTCCGGCGCACTCGTGCGAGAACTGGTGTCAGTGTCTGTTTCGCCGTAGAGCTCAGGCCGTTTTTGGTCCCTGATGCGCGATAGTGTACGGCTGATAGGGGTCTGATCGGTGCCAGAAGGCCCCGACGAGCTGGTGGGTTCCGGGGTCTTAACGAGTGTTGGCTCCGGGCTTACAGGGGCCTCTGGCGCACCCGTGTTGGCCGGGGCCGGGTCATTGGGCGTAATTGAGCCCAATTTCTTTTGAACCATTTTTGATGCCACTGCGCCAAGCATTACCCGCTCCTGTCTCTATCATCGAAATAATACCCTAACCCGCATAACTTTCCATCACTTACGACCAACTCCTCTGCCTCTGCAGACCAGCGAGCCGTTTCCTCAAACCACTGGTGTAGAGCCGCGCTAACAAGCTTGACCTGATCTGGGGCTACATTCTTAACCTTGAGGCCAGTGTCCGCAACCCGCGACATATCAAAACAGCCGGCTTAGCCAGCTGGCCTCCGCGCTTCCCGTGATGATCGCCTTCTTATCGTCACTGCGCTTTTTCACATACCCGAGATAGCCGGCACCAAATAGCACGTAGAGCTCGCGGGGCAGAGACTCGAGGTAGGCCTTCATCCCGGCCGAGGCCGATTTAACCTCCTCTGGGTACCAGACCCCGAGTATCCCGAAGGGGATGGCCAGCAGGATAAAGACGTACATCACATACAGGAATGTTGGCCGGGCCCGGGAGGTCCACGGGTCCTTTGACTGGGCCTCGATGGTGATCGCCTTGAGCTGGTTCTCTTGCTCGCGGAACTCCCCGTCCTGCGCCATTTTGGCCAGCTCGAGCTTGGCGGCCTGCCGATCGGCGGCATCCGGCACGACCTTATCGATCAGCTTGCTGCCGGCCTCTAGTATTGTTCCTATCACTGGTACACCCATGGGCCATACTCCATTAGTTGCAGTCGTATTTCTTGCCTTCGGTCCTATGCTTGCTGCCAGTCAGGCGCTGGTATCGGCGGTATTCGCCCTCAACGCCCTTGAACTGGTTGCCGCACAGGTAGTCGTGAATCTCTGACTTGCTGTACTCGCTTGGCTTATTGTCTTTGTGCTTCTTGTGTTCGTTCAAAGCCCACGGAATGTTACGCAGCACCAGATCATGCTCTACGGCTCTGGCTGACTGCTGTAGAGGCTCGATCTGCTGTAACACTTCCTGCTTGGTCGCGTAATCACCGTTCTCAACTTCCTGCACTGTAGCCGGCTCGATGCTGTCGGGCACCTCGATCTTGTCCACGATCAGCCAGATAGCAGCAACAGCTGCCGCTATACCGCCCCAGTCCTTTACCTTCTGCTTTGTTTCTTTAATCATAGAATTAGCTCAAAGTGTCCGAGGTCCTGAAATGTCTGATCATCAATCACATCATCATCCCGGTCCCAGTTTCCGCCCCAGCGCAGTTTGTAGCCCAGAATAAATGCCGTCTGCATGACGAGCCCGGCCACATAAACAAACTCGTTCTCGTCCTGCCACCTGATCGGATACGGCGCGATATCGATAGCAATGGCGAGCCCGTGCATCTGGCCCTCGGCATTGACGTTGTGTTTCGAGTTAGGCCATTGCGTTTTGGACAGCCCACGCCGGAATAGATCGTCCTGCTCATCCTTGTCGCGGAAACCAGAGAGCACAGTGATATCACGGTGATCGACCACCATTTCCATAATCTCAGCTATCCGTGGGTCCACGGTGTCCAGAATCTCGCGCGATTTTTTACCAAAGCTCGGCATATCCCACCTAGTCGGTTATAAACTTATCGTCCTGAATAATCTGTTGCTGGCGCTGTATCTGCCGCAGCAATAGCTCTCTATTGTTGCGTCTTAGCTCATCGACCTGCGCCTGCAGGGAAAGCAAGAGCCCCCAGAGCTTTTCGTCAACGGCCTGACGGGTTTCGGCCTCATCATCGATCTCGGCCTCGAGGTCCTTCTCTGTCTCGTTGATGATCGCTATAACTGCGGTTATATCTTCCTTGCGATCTATGCGCTCAGCTATGGTCATTTCCGCTACAGGCTTCACAACAAGCTGCGTGTAGGCCGCGAAGCCGCCAACCATGATGACAATGAAACTCAGAAAAACCCCCATCCAGCCGATCAGCGTGCCGTTGGTAATCCCTTGTGAGCCAGAAAATTCATCCCGAAGTTTTGCCTGACCCTTTTGCACCTCGGATATGGCAGAGGTCATTCGGTCAATGGCGCGCTCGGTAGTGCCAGCAAACGCTTGAAATTCTGTTACAACCTTTGTGACCTGCTGCCGCAGCTCATTGGTGGTCGAGTACAGCTCCTCGATATGTTCGCCGTGCTTCCTGCCATTTATTTCTGGTTCGTCAGACATGGGGGCTCCTATGTAGCCACATACTGGCTGTAGTCGTGGATTCGGTGCGGCCTGAACAGGTTGCAGGAAGCCAAAATTACCGTGATTCGTTCTGATGAGCTCATGGCAAGGCTGTCCAGCTTAATCTCTTCGTAGGACCCGCTGAAAAAGTGCGCCGTACCAAGCTCGTGTTCTGAGCTGAACGCCAGCACATGAAGCTCGTGGCTGAGCGGGCAGAAAAAGCCCTCGCCGCGCTTAATGCGGCCAAGGACGCTAACGCTGCCGATTATGTCGGACTGATTGTATGACAGATACAGCCAGTGATTGGCCCGGTCTACATGCTGCTGCTCTAGTTGAGCCACCACGTTGCTAGGGCTGTCGCTGATATCGCGCCACAGCACAGAGACATACGGCTTTTCATCGTCGATATCAGTCACGGGAAGTCCACCCGGGCCTGTTCTCTGGCCAAATGGTTGTTCGACTCTATAGCCAAACTAATCCGGGTGCCTGTAAGCGGTGTAAGCTCTTCGATGTGCAGCGCCGCAAGAGCGCCAAAAAACTGCAGCTTTAGACCATCCTCAAACTCGTTAGAACTGAGGTCGATCGACAGCATTTCTGGCGTCAGAACCGACCAACCACCAACGCTCGGCAGCGGCCGGCCGCGCACCCTGAACTCGCCTGCCGTAATTAACCCGGGGGCCTTTGCGCCGAAGTGCAGGTTGTGCCGGCTTTTACGCTGGTGTTTTTCATTGAGCACAACAGTGACCGGGAAAGTGACAACATCACTGTCCGCGATGATAACTGTTTTTGCCCAATGGCCTGAACTCATGACTCGGCCTCCAGTGTGATCTCTATGATCACCTCGCCCGGCATAGCGCCGGTGCCCGCGCCATCAGTCAGAACCTCGATTGCACCGAATGCCGCGACGGTATTATCGGCCGTGGGAACGACCGGGGTTTGCACGGTGCCCAGCACCTCCGCGCTCGCAATCGTGAGGGCTGGCATGGTTACAGCAACCCCGCCGATCTCCAGTGTGATCGCCGTAGCCGCGCCGCCGCCATTGGCCGCGTCGTTGACCACGCTAACATTGGTGATTGTGCCGGCCAGCGGAGCGATTACATATTGGCTCTGCGCGCCGTTGTTCAGGTCAGCGAAGCGACACCGAATATAGTGCTTCTCCAGCGTGGCTATAGCGTCCTCAACCGCCTCTAGCTCGTTGCGCATTTTCTGCGAACTGCCGTGCGAGCCGCTTATCGGGTCGCCACTTGGTGAGTAAAGTCTTGAGCTTGACATTATGTTCTCCGGTCTTGGCGGCGCTGGCGAAAAGTGGTAGCCAGCCCGCGTAGCGTATGCGGGGGGTCAGAGGCGGTGGTGCCGGTAAGCAGCAGCCCAAAGTTCACGCCTTCGCCCTCCATTTTGAGGTGAATCATGCCCTGCACGGGTTTGTCCCATGTAAAGTTATCCCACGTAAAAGAGTCCCAGTTGCCGCCACCGGCGGTACTGGGCAGGGCGATCAGCCCGGTCTTGCTGTAATTCGGGTCCGACAGGTTGTATTCCCACTGGGCCGATAGCGATACCGAGCTGCCGATCAGGCAATCGAGGCGGGCCTGTGCGTATTTCTTAAACGTCATTGGGCTCTTGTTGTGAACATAGGGGAGGCGAATGTGGTACGACATTTCAGCCCCGTCGAAGCTGTTGCCGGTCTCCATTTCGTATATCCAGCCGTCTGTATCAGCGAAGAACGCACGCTCCAGCCCGGCCCGGCTCTCTTCGCAGACTATGCACTCCGGCACAATCGGCATTTCGAGCATCATCAGGCCTGACACTTTCTTGTCTTTAAACCCAACCGAAATAATCGTGCCATCGTCAAAGAAACAGCGATATCGGTTCTTCCGGCGTAATACCATGGAGCCTTTAACGCCGACCTCGCCCTGCACGAGCCGGTCAATCACCGGCTGTATCTTCTCACTGATCGAATTGTCCACGTAGTTGCCGAAGCGGTCTGTGGACTGCAGCGTAGCAAAGCCCTGATCGTCAAAGAATATGCCGCCGCCAATCCAGCCAATGCTGTCGGCCCGAGCGCCGGCGCGCTGGTTGAATTTCTCAATCTTGAAGTTGGCCGCACTGTCACCGGCCAGAAAGTAGGCCTGATTCCGGGTAAAGATAAACAGAGTGCCAGCCATTTCCTCCAGATACCCTGTGATCTCGTCGCCTACAGCCATCTCCTCGGCACCGGTGATCACCTTCCATGCCAGCGGGTCGGCCAGACTTGAGTGCTGCGACGAGCCGCCCGAGAACCCTAACCAGAGGTGCAGCTTGTGCACGCCTATGTGCTCAGGTGTATCGGTGGTCATGCCGGTTGTGATCTGGGTGAACACGTAACTGCTCTGCTCGCCCTGATCGGTGAACTCAAAGGCCTTGTCTACGCCGCTTACGCCGTACATCGAGTAGCGGTCTGTGTGGCCTGAGAAGTTGTAATTGCGGAACCGGTACTTGCCGCCCGGCTGTAGCGTGGGGGCCTCGGTGGCCACGCTGCCGTCAACGTCTGCAATGGTGGTTGCGGTCCCGTATAGATTGATATCTTCGCCGGTAGCCCATGTGCCGTTTACGTCACTCACCACGAAGTAGCCCGCCGCGTCCACGCCCCACGCGCCACTGGTGGTCACTACACGCTCGACATAGGCATCAGCTGAGGACGTGCCGCCCTCAATGCGCGTTCCGGGCAGAGGCGGCTGCTGAGCGGTCCCTACGCCCGTATCGAAGTACAGGATGGTGTTGGGTATGATCTCGAGCCAGCCCCCGCTGGTGGACTGGTACATTTTGCCTGTAAGGCCGTCCGTGCTGTCGCGGAAAGCATACAGATTGTCGTTATAGAACCATAGGCCTCGTGGCGGGCCCGAGCCCGGCACGGCCCCTATACTGCTCACATCGGCCGCGCTGCCCAGTGACATGTAATAGGCATGCAGCGCCGGGTCTGATTCGCCCTCCTGATCGTTGGTGCCGTTACTGGTCATGCCGGTGTCTACAGCACCGATCTCAAGAGCCTCGCCTACCTGAAACGCGCCCGTGTCGCCGAAAATAAGATCGCCCGTGTAGTAGCTGGCCGTCGCGCCTTCGGTTTTTACATAGGTGCTCGCCTCTGGCGGCGAGCTGTAGCCGCCCGCCAAGTCCTTCTGGACCTGCAGGCCACCCATCAGGTAGTGGTAATTATCTAGGTTGTTATCATCATAGTCCCAGTACCAGCTGGGCTCGCTTCCGCCGGTCCTGACAGCCCCCTGATAGAACTTAATGCCGAACTGGCCACCGCCGCTGATACTGGCAACACGGAAGGTAAGCGTGACATGAACCGCAGGAAAAACATCTGTAGCCGGCACGTCTGTCGAGTCATAAACAGCTGACACGTCTGCATTGCCGGTATCCCAGATCGCACTGCGCCCATCGTTGTACTCGGACTGTTCCCTGAAATTAGCGACCCGAACTTGCAAAGCCCCGGCCCCGCTGCCAGCAGCGTTTTCAAACGTGACCTCGCCGCCTGTCGTAACAATCTCCAACCCGGAAAAGAATGCGCTCGGATTGTTGTTAACAACCCTTGCGTCGTGGGCACACCAAAAGTCTATCTGCCAGTACTGACCAACGCTGTCGGCTGTAAAATAATCGTCCGGAGTCTCAAAGCCGTTATAGCTGTTACCCTGATCTGATACAGCATTGTCCTGCATGGCATTCAGCACAATGGTGTCGCCGAATTTCGTGGGATAGCTCAGAGCATTGCTGGCGGTGTCGCTGTCCAGCGTCATGTATTTGAGCGGCGTGTAGTGCGCGTTCTCAAAATCTTCTGACCAGATATTCTTGTTTTCTATAGACAGCTGGCCATTATCAGTGAACGCCAGTATCGTGCCGTCAGCGCCACTGTCGGCTCCTACCACCACGTCCCCGACCTGCGGATATGGCAAGGGCACGTCCTCCGATTTCCACGGCATGTGCCAATAGGTGGGCAACCCGACCAAGGTGCCATCAAAGCGCTGATAGCCCTTTATGCGCTCATAGCCGCCGTCTACGCCCATTTCGTAGTTAATGGCGGACAGGCACTGCCCGGGGCTGATGGCGAGCTCTGAGTCAACGAGGTTCAGGCCGCCCGCAAATGCGATTACATCCTGCTCTGTTTTACCCCACTTAGACCGCTGGCCCCTGATTGCTTTGGATATATCAAGCATTCACGTCAGCGTAACCGGGAACTTCTACCAGTATCGGCTCGTCCACCTCACTCATGGTGTCGTGCTCGTGGCCGGCTAACTGATCAGCGCGCAACTGCTCCAGCAGTGTCGCGTACTCGGCCGACATGTAACTGATAACTTCCGGTGCTGCCTCCTTACCACCATACAACATGCCCGCGCCCACCACGATGATGCGGTGGTAATCCTCGGGAATCATGGGGGTGTCGCCTTCGCTCTCCAGTCGAGCAGGTCTCCGCCAGAACTCGGCGGTCATGGTGTAGGCCTGATCGGGCGGAGTATCAAGAACAATCGACTGGTCTGGCTTGACGCTAAAGTTCTGCGGCATGCCGGCCTCTGGGTGTGTGCCGGGCTCAAAGGTCCGGCGGAACTGTTGCCAAGGCACATACCTCAGCTCATTCTGGGTGTCCTGCGCCTTGTTAAGCCAGAACGATCTGCGGTCCCACTGGCGCACAGAAACACTGCTGTTGCTGTTTGCCGGGGCGTCCCGATCTGAAACAACCAGCGATTCGCTGTATGTGGTCCACAGGAAACGCCAGTCTTTGTGCAGGTTGTTGACGTGATCGTTGGCCCGTGCAATCCAGTTCACGACATTTGCAAGCTGTCCGGTCTGGCCTGTAACGGCAGCAGGAACCTCCCCGCCACCCTCGGCCCCGGCTATACCTAGTTCAGTGGTTAGCTCCTGACATAGCTGCAAATAGTTCATGGTCTGTCATTAGTCCTTTTCCGGGCCAAATCGCTTATCAAGCAGCAGCTTGATATTGGCATTTTTCATTCCAGTGCCGGTAGCGGGCTTCATTTCCTGCCTTTCCACCATTTCGGCGATCACGCGGAAGTTCAGCTCTTGGAGCTCCTTGCGCACGCTCTGGCGATCGCTCCCGGCAATCTTAGTGTCGATCACGTCCGTGACCTTTTCGTTGTCCTTGGTGTTCCGGTTGTCGGCCTCGCCGGGGGTTGGCGTGGTCGCGCCTTCCGGCGACCGTGTGCCTTGTGTCTGTGGCGGCGCGCTCTTCGGCGGTGTGGGTGGGGCCTTGGGCTCCGCCTTCTCCGCAAGCATCGCTTTGTAGTCCTCAGTGCTCATGAGGACCTGCTCAGGCGTCATGTAGTTGCGGTGAATATCAAAAGCGTTGCCGTCCTGCAGGTAGCGCTGCGGGCCGCTTGCGTTGCGCACACGGCCGTAACCGCGAGCGCTGTCAAAAACTGGTGTTTTGCTAGTCGTGTTGGGCATGTCTAATGCTCCTAGTCGGTGGGTATCAGTATGCTGTTGGCGTAACGATCATCTAGTTCAGGCGCTAAAAACCGGCCCGGGAACCCCCGGGCCAGCTCTTCGGCACCCCGACTAGCAGATCGTGTGACCGCCCGGCGCAGAAGTCTTGGGATTGGCCTGTGGCTTCTGGTCCTTACCTACAGAGCCCATGCCGTGCTTAGACGGCGTTTTGTCGATCTTGGACTTGTGAGTAGTACCAGAGTGCAGGCCTGCTGAATCCTGTCCGGTGTGCTTTCTGTTTCCATGCGCTCTAGCCATGGTAATTACTCCTATGTAACTGAGCTAAAAGGGACCGGGCCCGAAGGCCCGGCTTACCCGGATTTTACCACCATGCGATAACGATGGTGACAGCAGCGATACCGCCCGGCGTGCCGCCGGTCGGGGCCAGATAGGTGGCCACGATCTCTGCTATATCATCACCGCTCGCGCCAACGTCAAAGACACCCGGGCCAGCAAGGTCATTGTCACCCAGCTGGTTTTTCAGGGTATCTGCATCGATTGCCAGAGCGTCCGCGAGGTTGAAGTTAGCCCCAACATCAGCAGCATCCGGTATGCGCATATCGCAGTATTTATCGGCATCCGTGCCGTCACCGATCTGAACGCCACCCTCGGTGGTATCGTCAGTAAAATCTTCGGTAATGTCATGGATGAGAATTTCCTCGATGCGGCCGCGGGTTACGCCGCGAGGCACACGAATCGGGAAGGTGGTGGTTCCCGCACCGAAGTCAATACTGACTTCGTTGTACGAGATTCGGGCAGGATTGTCGTATGTAAGTCCGTTCATGATGCAGACTCCCATTTAAGGACCCGGGCTTCGGAGTTGCCGAACCCTGAGTGCACCAGACCAAAGCCGCCCAGATAGTACCAAGCGACACCCTTTGAACGCCCGAAGTCAGTCGGAATCTTGCCGCGGATTTCTTCGGGGATACAGATGGCTTCTGCCACAGTATCCTCGCCGAGGAAGAAGGCCCAGTCTGACTCGCCTTGGTCCCACGCATCGTTTTCGGTGCGGAAGGTCCAACCTGCTGCTACAGCATCGATAGCGCCGCCTGCAGCAATGTGGGTCTGCTCAATGAAGCGCACACCTTCGTAGCGCCCGATCTCGCCGTTCATGATCTTGGCGGTGCCGGTCTCCACATACTTGTGCAGGGCTTCCAGTTCGTCTTTGAAGGGGCGGAACGTAGTAGGCCGGGCCACGCAGTAGTAATCATCGTCTGCGTAGGCCGGAATGTTCCGCTCTTTCATTTCGTCAACGATGCCCTTGATGTGGGTGGTGCCCAGCGGCTTGTTGTTTTGGGTGGTCGTAGCCACCGAATCGTCAACAATTACGCCATCACCAGCACCTGAGCCACCGTCAGGGACGGCGGTAAGCGGGGTTGCGTTGAACTGGTTGAAGGCAGCGCCGTCGAGCGTTTTCACTGCATCGAGTTTCAGGACCTTGTTGATGATCTCGGTAACAGGCACCTTGCTCAGATCGTCCAGCTTTTCAGTGAACGGTACAGAGTTGCCGTATTCCGTGATCTCCAGTTGGCCCTGAGTGATCGTGAAATTCGTCTCAGGCATGGCTTCTTGCTCATTGAGCTCGCCGCCGCCTGTTGCCACGTTTGAGAAAACGTCCCAGTTGAAGTACTGGCCTTTACCCAAACCCTTATTTGTCGCGTCCTTGGCATCACAGAACTGGCGGAAGCGAATCATCGGCTGCACGACAATGCGCAGCAGAGACGATAGCTCGTCCGAGTACATGAAACCGCCAAGTGCGTTGACACTCCACAGTTGTCCAGCCATCAGTAAATCTCCTTGAATAGAGTTTTAGACCCGGACACAGTGGTTAAGAGGTTAGGTAACTGGCTGGTTCCTTAGCTCTCGCTGTTTCCGGACGAAATCGCTGCCGCTTTCTGGCTTGGACTTTGGCTCGGGGGCGGGGGTGTGGGGGGCAGATGCGCGTCCGACTGGGACTCTAGTTCGACGTTTCAGAACAAGGCGGCCCTCTACGATCTGGGTCTCCATGTCCTTCTCGGTGTCGGTGGGCCGTATGTCCAGCGACTCGAGCGGCTCCCCTTTAAGCATCTTGTCAGTGCGATCACATGCTTCGCGCACGATCTCGTTGAGTGATGCGTCCGCAAAAAGTGGGCTGTCTGTGACCCGTTGTAACTGGGCCTCGGCAGCTGCGTAGGCATCCGGATTCTCTTCAAAGGTAAGGTGTGGATACTCTTCGGCGAAAACGCGGTTAGCCTCTACCACTTCTGGGTCTGTCTGCGGCGTGGGTTCCGGCGAACTTATCTGGCCTTCATCCCTTAGCCGGGCTAAGGTCTTATCAACCAGTTCATCCTCTGTTGGGGTGGAAACCTGCTGGTTTCGCCCGCTCAAAACTTCGGATAAGGCCTCTGCGACTTGCTTTTTAGCTTCGGCCTCTGAGCCTGAGAACACGCCTGTTACGAGCTTTTCAGCTACCGTCTCAAGCAGTTCCTGCTCTATTTCGCCAGTAGCGCCCGCGGGTGGCTTCTGGTTCCCCGTCTCCTCGGCTGCCGGGGGTGTATCGGTAGGAGCTTCCGCTGCGGCTTTGAGCCTCGCTTCGCGCTCTTGGAGGTCGGTGTCCCAGCTCCGTAGTTTCGCCTCGTAGGTAGAAACTCGTTGCATGCGAACATCGGCTGCAACCTGCTTTTGAAGTTCTGTTTTGCCGCCAGCCTGATCGATCTGCTCTTGGCTTACTTCAATGTCTTGACCGTACACCCTGATGGTATCGGTCTCAGCATTGCTGTCAACAACTAATTCTACCTCTTCGGCCTCGTCCTCTGCTGTAGCAGACTCGTCCGGGGCATCATCGTCGCTAGGCCGGACACCGGTGGCCTGATGCTTGAGCTCGGCCACGTTGTCCGCGTTTGTTTCGTCGCCCACCTCATTAACCTCATCTTCGCGTTCTTGGGCGGCCGAGGCATAGATCGCGGCGCGATCATCCGGAATAATTGCCTTGCTGCTAATCTCTTCGGCTGTTTCTGCAGCTTTTTCCTCCGGGGTTAAATCGTCTTTAACGGCTGTATCCGGCTCTTCGCCGGCTTTTGCTTCGCGTGGCATGTCGTTCTCCTATGCTAGTCGGGTATTTCTTGGTCCATAAAATCGGCTGTGCGCAGCGTTTTCTCGGCTTCTTGGCTGGCCGCTACGGCCTCGCGCAACGCCCCTATCACGAGCTGGGCCGCCTTGGCGGCCAAATGCGCAGCCGCCACAGCGTCGCTGCCTAGATCATCTGCGTCGAGGATTGTTGTTACAGAGTTCTCGAGCACCGCGTGCATGCGGTTTGTGAGATACACGCCCACAGGATGGCTCTCTTGGAAAGCCTTGACCTGCTCACCGAACTGAAAAACCTCTACATCAGTGCGGAAGGCCTCACCGGCAGATTCGATAAATTCTTGGGCCAGCTTGGCCTCTTGTTCCTCGAGAGTGTCCGCCATTATCCGGCGGCCCCGGGAATGCTGCCGTAGTTGTTCCGGCTGATCGTGCCGCCGCGATCATCGCCGGGAAGGTCCATAGCACCCTCGCTCTCACCACCCTTCTGGGCCGCTGGGCTCCAGTATTCACGCTCCTGAGTCCTGATCTCGTTGCTCAGGGCCTCACGCTGCAAGAACATTTCGCGGCGCTTGATATCGTTCTGCTCCAGTTTGATCTGGTGGTCTAGTTCTGCGACGCGCTGCTTCATGCCGATCATTGCGGCCTCGCGGTTGTCCTCGGCCTGCATTCTGAACCGCTCGAGCTCGATGCGCATCTGCTCTATGCGCTCGCGAGACTCGTTCTGCAGGTTTATACCCTCCAGCTTGGTCTGGCCCTCGACCTGCTTCGTTTGAATGGTCTGCTCGAGCTCCTGAACCTTCTGCTCCAGAGCCTGAACCTGCGGGTTCTGCTGCTCGTCCATGACCCCCGGGAAGAACCGGCTGCCATCCTTGTGGCCCACGGCACCGAAGGTCTCTCTGATCAGTTCGTTTACGTCGGCCTGCATCAGGACGTGCGGAGCGAAGCGGGCCACGGTGTCGAATGCAAGCGCCAGTTTCTCGATGCGCTTGCTTGGGTTCGTGCTGTTAAAGCCCACGTTGACCTTCACCTTCACGTTGGTGGCCAACAGGTTGAATATCTGTTCCATGCCGGCCCCCTCAAGGCCTTTGATATTGCTTGCAGCAACACGCATGATCGTTGTATCGGTCTCATAGACAGCCTCGAGTGCAGCCAACTGCTTGAGAACTGGCTCTACCCACGTCTCGCTGAACGTGCGGATACTGAACTCTTTGATCTCATTGGCCGACTCGCCCAGCATCTGCATGCCGCCAACGGTTTCATTTAGCCGGCGGTTGGTCTGCACGCTGGCCCCGTCGAAGTTGCCAAGCAGTGAGTCAAAGTCGGCGTTGAGGTAGTCCTGCTCGCGGTAGGAGCTGCCCGTCACATCGTCGGTGGGTATCACCTTTACGTCGCGCTCGATATCCGTCACAGGCGTCGCTGAGCCAGCTATATTGCGCGTCAGGCTTCGTATGTCTACGCCCCGGCCCCTCGCCACGAGAAACCGCTTGTTCATAGCCAGCCGCACATTATCCATACGCAGATTCGCCACGTCGTTCAGCTCGCTCTGCAGGTCTTTGGTCAGCTGGTAGTCAGAGCTGGGATACTGGCGGTGTGCCTCAATGTTACTGGTGCCCAGAACCCAAGGCCGCAGGCCATGGGCGTGGGCTTCGCTGAGCTCCTGAACCTCTTTCGAGAGCATAATGCTGGTGCCAATGGTGTCCCACGTCATGTCTAGGCCATCAACCTCGGCCACGACACGGTGCACCCAGACGATCTGATACTGGCCTATGCCGGCAAAGGCCTGATACGAGTCAAGGCGGTGGTCGCCGTCTCGGGCCTTACGAATGCTGTCCCAGTCCTGCTTAATCCCGCTGGTAAGGGTCTCTGTAGAGTACTCCCGATAGTGGCCCTGCTCGATGAGCTCCTCGATCTCATAAACGTACATCGGAATCAGCTCGATCACGTAGGGGCTGGTGTTGATCGGGTCGCGCCAATCTGAGCTCGGGTCCCAGCGCATGTTCTCAATCGGAATCAGGGTGACGCTGGGCTTGTCCTCTTTTAGCAGGGTCTCGCGGACGATGCGCTCCCGGGTTTCGCCGGTCTCCATGTCCTCGTATTGCTCCGTAACGTCGTACTCGCGCTCCGAAAAGCGCCAGTCCTGACGGCTGCACACCACGCCCGCCGATCTGGCGCTCTGGGCGGCACCGATAACGGTCTGATACCAGAGAATGTCGTGCTCAAGGCGGTAGTTCAGCAGAAAGGTCTGCAGGTCTGCGGCCAGCTTCTGCTCTTTGTCGCGCTCGTCAACCGGTTCGCAGTAAACCACATCGGAGGTGCTGAAAAAGGCAATGGCCGTGGCGGCTTCGCCCTTCCTGATCGAGGTCCGCGTGCGCGGCCGGTAGTAATTGGATTTCTTGCGGTACTGCTCGGTATGGTATTTCGAGCCCCGCGGGTGCTCGCTTCGGAAAGCCCGGGCGTTCTCTTCCTGTTCACGCCGGATACAAGTGTCAAACCAGTTTTCGCTACTGGAGTAGGCCTCTTGACCGATTTTTAGGTATTTCTCGTCACCCTCCTGACTGAGCAGTTCGGTTTCACTCAGTCCCTCGCTGTCTGTCTCTACAATGGTTTCGCTGGTGTTGGGTACGCGATCGTCGGGGCCCAGCATCTTCGCCTGAGTGCGCTTGTCGCGTCCTTCCATTGGTGCTACGCCCATCGCCCTATGCTCCCGGTGTTCTTACAGCAAGGTGTCTGACAATCTTACCAGCTTTGTCTTTAAAGTCCTTAACGGCTATATCTAGCCTGCCGCCACGTATCGCTTTGTCGATTATGCCGTCACGAGCCCGGCGGCGCTCTTTGCCGTCGCGATCTGTTATGTCGATCACGGCGCAGCCGTTGAGGTCGTAGGTAAGCAGCCGCAAATACTCGCGCTTAAAGCGAGACCTAGGCAGCCCGAACCTCTCGAGGAACTGGCCGGCCTGCTCAACCACGACAGCCAGTGACGGGTCGTTCACGATCTCCTCGACGCGGATTCTAACGCCGTAGCCGTCTGTCATAAAGGCCTGCGTGAATATATTGATCATGCCGCCTTCCGGGTCTGGCTGTATGGTCCAGCGCCAGCCCGGGAACTTGCAGCTCAGCTTATAGCCAACGTCCTTACACAGATTTATCCATGTGGCCGGCAGGAACTCCAGTTCGTTTGGGTTATCAACTACCGAGTTTTCCCTGTCGGCCCGGGCGTTGTATTCATCGTTTGTCAGATCGCGCCTACTCAAGTCGGGTTATCCTTCTGGTAGAAGTTGCGGCCGCCGAACTCATAGTCGGCGACCCTTTCGCGAGGCCCGTCATAGGCCCGTTTCAGTATGTCCACGCTGGTCGATTTCCGCTTGACCGGCTTCTTGCTTATGGCTCTGGCGCTCTGGCGGCCGATCATGAGGTAGATCATGCGGACCGACTCGTTGGCCTCGGTGAAGTTCAGCATCATGCCGCCGTCAGCTGTGAGCCCCTCTAGGGCCGCTACCGCCTGCGGCTTCTGGTCTGGGTCTCGATGTACCCGAATGATCTCGCTGTCGCTGTGGCGGCTCTTGGCGGGCTTAGGCGTGGCAACGGGCATGGTGCCACCAGATACGCAGGTCTGATTAGCCATGCCGCCACTGACGCCTATGCTAACCCCAATGCCGTCCTCGTCGGTATTGTCGGCGGCAACTCCAGCGCCGAACAGCAGCACAAACTCTGGCGCGAGCTCCTCGCGGCCCAGTGTGTGTCGGCCGGTCTCTGTTGGCGTGTTGATCTGGCCAATGGCGGCCTCATAGCCCGGCTGCAGCTTGATGCCTACGGCCGTTACCAGCATTTCTGTTGAGCCTTCCTCGCGGGCAGCGGTAAAGCCGCTGGCGCTAAACAGCCCGGCCGAGAAGGTATTGACCGTTGAGCTGTTCGGCTCCATGGACGCAATAGCAGTATCGTTATCACGCATTGTGGATTTGGCGTTACTGGTGTTGTTAGCAAACTGCTCCCGGTAGCCGGCAGACAGCATTGCAGCGCCAACGGCCCCCTGCGGTATCCCTGCGGCCAACCCCAGCGTGCCACTGTTGTCCTTGTTTGTGGTGGCGTTCCCGGCCGACAGAAACAAGATCACATCGGGCTCAAAAGCCATCGACACGGAAACGCTGCCGGAAGCTGGCAGCGTAAACTCGGCGATATCCATGTCCTGCACACCGTCTCTCATAAGAATTGATGAGTAGAGGTGCGCACCAGCGTTGCCAACGGTGAAATTAAGCTCAAAGCCGTCTGTAACCCTGTCGCTATACACGCCCCGGGTCAGCAGCGTGCCGTCAGTCTGCGGCTCCAGCTGGTTGACCACGCCAGCTATCGATGCCTGCGAGTAGGCGCGGACCGGCGCGTTATCGTCGCGGTGCGAAGAGCCAGCAAAACACTGCTTGCTGGGGTTCATGAAGCCGATCATGGGGGCCATGCCTGCGGCCTCTGTATCGATGGCGGTAGCCCCCGAGGACAGAACGAGAGCCATGTTGGGCACGCCGATTCCAGACACAACCACGTCCTGAGTCTCGATGGCCTCTGGGGCCGCCTGAGTCACGCGGCCGTGCATCAAATGTCGGTTATAGCCCATTCATCAACCCTACTACAGCTGCTTTTTGATTCAAGCGGCTACCGGCGGCAGGCCTTCCTTGAAGGCCGGCTCCGCAAAACCACATTGCAGCTTGAACAGATCGAGCGCCATGGCCGGCATCGCCCGGAAGCTCGGGTTGGGCTTGCCGTCCTTTTCTGGCGGGGCAAACCATGAGCACACGTAGGCCTGCTTGTAGCCCGTGATCTCGATCAGCAGCCGCATTCGCTGGTTGTTAAGTTCCGGCCGGGAAGCAAGCAGCTCCATCAGCTCGGCGTTATTGTCGGGGTGTGTCTGCTTACTCATTCGACCTCCGGTTCATACATGTCTGATTCGCCGGCCCACGAGAGGTTTTGCTTGACTGGCGACACCTGCGCAAAGGTAAGCGCTAGTGCGTCAGCAAAGTCAGGGCTCGCGATGCCACGTTTTCTCATATCGTCTTTGGACTCCAGCCGCATCAGGTTGGAGTTGTCATACGCATACTCTGGACCGATCAGATCGGCAAAGAGCTGTTTCTCTGCGGGAATGTCGGCGTGGGCCAGCCACTCCCTCATTCGATACCACCACTCTATGCGCGGATTGTAGAACACGCGCTTATCAATTACCTCTTTTCGCTCGCCTGCATAGGCCGGAATAATGTTGTACCCGCGCTGCAGGAGTAACAGGTAAACGCCATGGCCATAGCCCACGGCATCGATAAAGATCACGTCAGGCTCCCACTCGTTAATGTACTGACCTATGTAGCCGGCGATCTTTACAGGGTCAGCCTCGCGGAAGTGCGGCATTTCGGGCTTGAGCTTGGGGCCCTTACGCATACAGATAACCGTCTCTGCGTCGCCGTAAGAACCGATATCGACGCCCATGAGCTTCGGTAGGGCCCCCGGTATGGTTTCGTCCTTTATGTCCCGCATTTGCGCGGCCTCTGCCACGTCTGACGGGATGAGCTGCTTCGGGCCGGCCGCAGGGAACCGGCCCAGCACGCGAACCCTCACAAAGTCAGAGTCCTCGCCATAGTCCTCTATCCATTTGTCGAGCTGGCGTCTATCTGCCATCTTCGCCGTGCGACTGTCCACGCGCATGGTTATCCAGCGCTTGGCAAACTTGGTCCAACACTCCCTGAAACGCCCGGTATTCTTGGTGGGGTTCCCGAAGCAGAGCCACATTGCGCCGGGCGTGGTCATAGCGCCCTCGGCGGTTTCCCAAATGATATCGTCAATCTCTGAGGCCTCGTCGAACAGCATCAGTACGTGCTCTTCATGAGTACCGGCGAATGCGCCGGCGTGGGCAGCGTTCCATGGAACGGCTGTGCCGAACCACGTCTCTGGGTCGCTGCGCATCTTGATCTGGGTCGCGGTGTAGTCGAACCAGTGGCCGTGTATGGCCATTTCCTTCCACTTGGCCAGCTCTCGCCACGTCTTGGTAGTGAGCTGGTTGCGGGTGTTAGCAGTTACAACGATCTGCGGGTTTGGCCGGGTCGATATAAACCAGAGGATAATCCAGCTGGTCATGGCGGTCTTGCCGATGCCATGGCCCGAGGCCACGGCCATTTGGATGGCCTCGTTATCGGGAAAACCGTTCCTGATCTCCTCGCCGAGCCGGGTCAGCAGCTTTGTTTGCCACTCATCAGGGCCTTCCTCATCAGCCAGCCGGGTGCCGGGCTGCCCCCACGGAAACACGAAGTACACGAAGCCCAGCGGGTCTCCGTAGAACTCGGCCATCTTCTCGGCAAGGAAGTTATCGTCATATCGCTCTTGGGGGTGTTCCGCTGCGGCGATATCCAATGTCTGGAGCTCCTAGGCTGCTGATCGCTTCGCCCAGCAGTAACGCTCGTGCTCTTTCGACATAAATACATCGGAGCTACGATAGCTACCCACATAGACGATCTCGCGATCATTGGGGCTAACATCAACCAGCTGCGAGGCACGCTCCAAGAACTCCGCAGCACTGGGGTTGGTCTTTGTTTTCAGCAAAAAGGCTTCGTACTCCTGCTTCGAGCCTGCCATTACTAGCAGTTTCATTTCAGCACCTTGTAGAGTCCGTTCTACCATGGTGGAAATGATACAGATAATCTGGGGTTTCTACAAATTAAACGCTTACACCGAAGCCGCGGAGCAGCCTGAGTACGGCCGCATACATCATGGACCCGTCCATCGTCATGCCGTCCTTGCTGACGAATGCGAAGCTGATAGTCGGCGTGGACTGCGTGCCACCAAACGAGGTGTTTCCGAGCTTGATCGTGTCATTGGGCACGCCGTTTACGGCGGCATCGCCGGTCTCGATGTTGTAGCCATTCACAAATGCGTCTGTGCGGCTGGTGCTGGCAGGATTCTGGCGACGGCACATATAGAATTTTTTATCCATCAGGTCTGTGCCGTAGGTGATCTCAGTGCTGACCAGCCGGGCCGCGTTGGTGTTCATACAGTATTCCGTCTCGCCAAGGCTTTTGGCCTCGAATGTTACGCGCCAGCGAGCATTTGCAGCCGAACTGCACTCAAACATTTGCTCTGTAGCAAACTCTGCCAAGTCAATAGGCGTACCGTCATACACAAACACACCAAACGCATAATTGCTGGCATCGACGCTTTCATCTGTCGGGTTGAAGCCGGTATCAACAAGTTGTCCAGCGTCATCACGACCACTCAGGTCATAGCCGTTGGCGTTGTGTCCGACATTAGCGTGAAGCGTACAGGCATCGCCGGTAATGATGCCGATCTCGTTGTAATCGAAACCACTGCAACCTATCCAAAAGTCGGCCATGCCTTCGAGCGCGCCGAAGCTCGCCAAATCCTCGGCAAACTGCCTGAGCGCCGCTTTCTGGGCGTCTGTGGCATCAGGGCAGTTCTCGGTGAAGTCTAGACCCGATGCGTTGCCGTTCACGGCCGCGCGGAGCTGGGCCGGCGTAGTCGGGATAATGCCGTAATCGTCCTGCTCGGCCACGATCTCGTTGATCAGCGCCATGAAGTCCTCGATGTAGTATGAGGTCCCGCCCGGCGGGTTGGTCTGGTTTCCGCCTGTATCGATATCGTGCATGATCGTGGCCAGCGTCGTGCCTACGTTACGCACGGTGTTCTTGAGCTGGCGGTCAATGAGGTCGGTGTAGGTATCAATCGTGCCGCCGCTGTCCTCCACGATCAGGCCCGGGATGGTCATGACCTGAGAGTAACCGCCAGAGGCCCCGTCTCGGTGAGACATGAATGCGCATATATTCGGCCAAGAGGTCCGACTGGACTTAATACCGAGCTCCAGCAGCACGCTGAACAGCACACGCTGCCAAGCCTCGCCGCCATTGCGATACCCATTACCCGGGAACACTGCGTCATAAGCACCGCGCGGCCAGCTCGTGCCGGCAGGCACGGCCGGGATATAGCTGTTGGGGTCAAGCAGGAAGTCCTGATTGCGCGTTATATCTGCGAGCAGGTGGGCCCTGCAGGCCTCAAAGTCGGCAAATGATGTGAGCACGCCCGTGCCCCACGGGCACTCGGCGTCGCCCAGATCGGTGGCGTCAGCGAGGCCGCTGTTGCCGCAGTCGTACTCAATGTTGTACTCGTCAACAATCGTATAGGCCACGGGGCCTGCGTTATACCCGGCCGGTACTGCGACACTAACCGTGATCGTGCCGCCGGCTAGAAGCCCGTGAGGGCAGCCAGTCTTGAACGTAATCCGGGCGGTAGTGCCGCTCGGGTTCGTCATGCTGTCGCGCCAGCCATTGGGGAACTGCACACCGCCTGTCAGGTCTGACCAGTATAAAGTTGAGTGCACGCCAAGGTGGTGGCCGGCATCGTACAGGTCCTTTAGCTGCTGCCACGTCATGGTGGTGCCAATCCCGCCGATTATCGAGTTCGCGATGATCGCAAACATTCCCTTAATATCGTGCTCGTCCATCTTCTCGACGACGGTTTTGTTGTAGTCAGGGTCGCTGGCCGCAACAAGCGTATTGCGGGTCTCTACGGGACCGTCGAGGCCATCGTCGAAGTACGGAATAAACGCCGAGCGCTTCATGCGCCGATTAAAGGTAAAGCCCCCGAACACACACTTGTAGTCGCCGTTGTCACCCCAGTTAGCCTCTGGCCAGCCGTTAGGCGTTCCGGCCGAGTCGCCTTGCACGAGCCTGATCTGGTCACAGCCATCGGTAGTGAGGTCGATCAGGCTGCCCTGAGTCCGGAATATCTCGCGGGCCGGGTGATAACCCACGGTTTTATTGTTTATGTTCCAAGGCATGCCCCACAAGCAGTTCCAGCCGGGGTGCAGGGCATCATTGCTGTAGTACCTGATCTCCTGAACGCCTCCGCTTGAGCTGTTACGGAACTGGAGCGCAAGATATTCATCTGAGGAGAATGTGGCGTAAGCCAGCCACACCCAAGCCATGAACACATCGTAGTCCTGATAGGTCTGAATGCCGGCAGGGTCGTCCCAGACCACACCCCAACCGGACGTGTCTGTTGCGAGCTGTAGCCCCTTGCCGAAAAGGCTGGGGTTGTCGAGCTGGCGGCTGTAGCCGCTGCCGAACATCGATAGGTTTGGGTCAGCCAGATCGCCATCGCATAGCACCGTGCCGTAGTCGGTGGCGAGCATCTGTACTGGTTTGCGCCCCTGCAGGGGGTCCACAAGCGGCGAGAACAGGGCCGGGGCTCTGGGCGAGTGATCACCTAGCGTTCTGCGGCTCCGGGCTTTCATGGGTTATTTATTCTCGGTGATTACTACTTGAGCGGCACCGGTGCCGCCAGTGCACTTCCAGCTATACGTGCAATCAACGTCTGGGACCACAAGCGGGCCAGCGTAGTCGGCCGTGAAGTTTAGGCCCTCTACGTCAACGAAGTCGGCATTATCGCTGCTCGACTTCGGCCGCATACCGATGGTGATATCGTGGCCATTGATGCCGCTGACATGTATCCCGAGAACGCCGTTCTTGTTGCTGCGGCCGATCTCAAACGTGTTTCCGGCATCACCGTATGCGTCGCCAGCCGATACTGATAGAACTCGCTCTGCCATCTGTCTGCTCCTGATCAGGTCTCCCGTGATTGTTTAACAGCCGGGCTTTCAAGTCAATTACTTAACTATCTCAATCTTGGCTGCATCGGGCGTGATCATCGCCGAGCCATCGTCAGACCACATAAACCCGGACCGCTGGCCGTTGAACACGCGGACACACCGGTGATGCTCCTCGTGCCCTAGCGGCAGATCGCAGCACAGGCCCATGTCGGGGTAGCCGTCAGGCTGGTGGTTGCACTTCTCGATTTCAGGGATGGCCGGCCGGCTGGGCATCAGCTTGGCTGAAAAGATATACAGGCTGAACACCGTAAAGGCGACGCCGGCCAAGAACCAAAGCAAGCTAACTAACAACAGTTTCTCTCCACAAACGCCATCAGTGAAAGGACCCAGAGGCTGAACACCAAGCAGGCTATGATCATTAGGACTGTGGCCGTGCTTGTCCTGAGTCTAGCCACGCGACCCAACCATACTGATCGCGTGCGGTAAGTTGCTCGCCCGACTCATCAGCTCCAGAGCGAAATCTCGCTGAATCATGTCGTACTCGATCACCACAAAATCGTAGAGCACTGATTTGCAGGCTCCGCACACAAAGACGGCCCGGCCCCGGCACTCGATCTTGCCACCCTCTTCCTTGTGGTCGAAATCGTGCTCGCACAGCGTGCACGGGGCATGGCTAGGTGTATCGTCTGCGGCCATTCTCGTTTACCTCCCAACCCATAGATCGCATGTGATTGTCCCTAATCGCCTGCCACTTGGCAAACGAGTCGTTGTACATGACCGTCTCGGTAGGCCCGGTAAAGTCGGTTTCGTCCTCCATGGAGAACCGCGGCGGGGTCGGAGCCAGCTTGGCGCTGATCGCCACGGCCGCCACTGCCATCGTCACTGTTTTTAGAAATCCGCGTCTATTCATTGCTCTTTCTCGGTGATGGGACCAGTACCGAGCCCATGTTGTTGGGCAGGACCTCGCCGCATCCGTAACAGCGCCTTAATTCGCCCGGCGCGACAGGGCTGCCATCTGGCTTGCGGGCCTCGGCCGAGCTTGGCTGCATGTCGGCCAGATAATACTCCTCTCGGTACTGAAACGCTGGTTTCCGGCACTTAATGTGTTTCAGCATCAGGAACCCGGGCTCTGTCGCGGCCTCTCGGGCCGCAGCAAACCAGTCGATGTTGTCGATCTTCTCGCCGAACTCTTCCTTGCTGATGCTCAGCGGCCGCGGGGTGTCGCCCTTGCCTGCCATCAGGCTACGTCCGTCCGCCAGAGCGGCTTGTAGTAAGCCACGGCATCAGACAGGTGCGACTTGCCGCCAACCGGTCCCACGGCCTTGATCGGGTCCTGCACCATAAAGGCCTCACCGGGCTTGCAGTGCGGGTTTGCATGAAACTTTACACCTTGGCGCTGGAGTAGCTTGGCCTCTTCGGGCCGGACCACATACTCATACCGCAGGGCCTTGATCTCGTTGTGCTTGGCCTCTTCAACAAGGTACCGTAGCATCTGCTCTGAAAGTGTTGTCTTGCCGAATGCCCGGCCTCTGGCAAACGCATACTCGCTGCCATACTTCGGCATCGGTATGTCGTAGGGGGTAATTTCATCCATCACCACGATATCAAAAGCCCGGCCGCGCAGGTGCTGGCTCTGCTGGGCCCCGTGGGCCACAAACGTGCAGCCCCGATAGTTGCCGATCATGCCGTTCATCAGGCCCGAGACGTTCACATCAGCGAACTTCTCTGCCAGATCGGCAGCCGCAACAAGGCTATCCTCCAGCTTTGGTAGAGGTGGGGCCATCCTTGCAGCGATAGCTACTATGGCTGTAGCCGCCACTGCCTGTTTTAGAAACTGCCGTCTGTTCATACCGATCTCTTGAATAGGTTTTCGTATATCCGCTCTACCCAGCTCGCCTTTCCGGGCCTCGCGCGTTGAAATGTGATCGTGCCGGGCTCCGGGCAGAGCTTACGCTGAAAGCCGGGCAGCTTCATATTGTGCTCGAGCTGCTCCTCCGAAGTCTTGCCTAGCGCGGTAGACGGCTTCCAGTGATGGCTCCCGTCTGGCTGGGCCTCGTAGGTGCCGTACATGACCTCGACACGCATGGGCCTGCGCCCGACCTCCGGGGGCCGGCTGATAAATATCAACTCCTGACCTTCCTGAGCAGGACCCTCTTGGTATAGGGAACCTCTTCGTTCTGCAGAAGTTCGTTGTGGTCTCCGTATTTGCGCGCCAAAAGTATCTTGGGCCAGATTTGCTGCCGGACTACAAGCCTCGGCTCCATCGGCTCATCAAAGGAACGCGGAAAGCTACTGGCGCGCTCAACACCGAACCTACCAAACTTGTAGCCTACCACCGTGTAGGTGGTATCAAGGAACCTGACACGCTGACCCAGCCGAAACTCGTCCTTCATGGCCTCGTTTTCGCGCTGGCAGCGCTTCTCAGCTTTTTTCAGCTTCTTGTCGAGCTTGCGCCCGCGCCGGGCCTTAGCTCTCTCGTTATCGCGGGCCTCGTCAATACGGCGCTCGACCTCGCTTTCAGCGAGCCTACCGATCTCTACTCCCAATACCTTCATTGCTTTTCTCCTGCGTTGTGGGCGCTCACAGCGGCACCCCGGCGTATTTCTCAACGATCTTGCGCATGTCGGCCAAGTGGTTCTGGGTGGCCTCGAGCTGGCCGGCCGCTCCGGGTCGGTTACTCGGGCGAAGCCCAGCGCGCCAGAGCTCGTCCATCAGCAGCTGGGCCTCATTCTCATCGAGCTGCGCCATGGGATTCGGGTAGCCGGCCACGCCTTCATCGAGAGGGACCTGCTTGTAGGTGTGTTCCACATGGAACAGCTTGCCATCGGGGGCCTCTTCGAGGTGATACAGGCACAAATCAAACCCGCGCTCGGGCTGCCGCATGGCTCTAATCAGGGTCTTGTTAAACACGATAGGTCTCCATGTTGATTATGCTCTCACCAGCTTCCGTCAGGTCCCAGTCAAACCGGGTTAGGCCGGCATCGAGTTCGTAGTCGTTCAGAATGATGCTGTCGCCACGTTTCATCAGGCGATCGCCGTAGCCTCTGGTGCGCCATGGCTTATCCGCGCCACGGGCCTCGAGGTCCGTCATGAGCTGCTTATACCCGACCGAATCACGGTGGTGCGCGCTGAAATCCGAGCACACGATCTTGTGCAGTTTCCGCAGAAGGCGGTCGCGTTCTACAACATCGAGGCGCTGGCACACGGGGATGCCGGCACGGGTCG
>Ga0209475_10000702_pt1 | contig 56240 bp, 48 predicted proteins | sample tdDd471_FD_187128 | JGI IMG/M metagenome (GOLD analysis project Ga0209475, IMG submission 187128) | Marine sediment microbial communities from the Atlantic coast under amendment with organic carbon and nitrate - tdDd47.1 (SPAdes)... | ecosystem: Environmental > Aquatic > Marine > Coastal >... | reverse complement strand
AGCGCCGATGGTACTGCGTGGTTACCTGCGTGGGAGAGTAGGTCGCTGCCGGAGCTTCTTTAGAAGGCCCCGCTGATGCAAATCAGCGGGGCCTTCTTCTTTTTGGGGTTGTCCGCATCAGCAGCCGCTCCGCGCCCTCGGGCGATATGGAGTTTCGACTGCTGCCGGATCTCAATCCGGCTGTGCACGACGTCGTGTGCTGGTGGCGAGAGCGCTCAGAGCGGGGCCCGACCGCCGGCGGCGATCAGGAGCTGGGTGGCGCCGAGGTGGTCGTCCGGGTCCAGGGCCAGGAGGCGCTCGAGGGGGCGCTGGGCGTCTTCGTCGCGGCCCAGCCGATGAAGGGCGCGGCCGCACCCGTAGAGGCACGCCAGATAGCCACGGTTGCCGCGCTGGTCCCAGGTCAGCAGCCCGTCGAGCGGGTCGGGGACGCTGAGGTCGCCGAGCGCCGCGCCGACGGCGAAGTGGGCTAGCGCGGTCTCCGGTGTCCCGGCGAGGGCAAGGCCTCCGAGCGCGGCGTGCACGTCGAGGCGCTGCAGGTCCTCCGCGGCGAGCGCGAGGAGAATGCGTCGCGCCTCTCGAGGATCTCCCGCCTCGGCGAGGAGCTCAGCCTCTTCGATCTGATCAGGCGTCTCGGGGGCATTCAGCACGAAGGCCGCCGGAGGGTCGTCGACAGGGGTGAGGGAGAGCGGCACGAGCCCGAGGCGTCGTGCGTCGATGCGCGTCCCCTCGACCGGCCCCTCGAGTCGCCCCTCTCGGTGCTTGGGGGCGATGGTGATGATGGTCCCCGGGGCGAGCATCTCGCGGTCGGAGAAGCGGTAGACCACGTCCGTCTCGTCGTCCATACGTCTACAACGCGCGGTCCTCGGCAGGACGGCGAGCACCGCGAGCTCGATCGGCCCGGTGTCGGGGAGCACGGCGGCCGCGGCTCGCGCGGCCGGGTCGGCGGGTCGACCCCTGACCCAGACGCGATAGGCGCGGACCAGCTCGGCGCCCGGCTCGCGGTTCAGCAGCACGACGTCAGAGAGCGGCAGGCTCCGGACGCCGTCGTCGTTCGTGACCGCCGCGATCAGCCCCTGGGCTTCGTCACCCCCGTAGTCGACGTGGGTGATCTCCACCCGATCCCCGGCGACCCTTGCCGCGGCGGGGAGGTCGAGCGCGTCTTCGAGGAGCTCTACGAGCGACCAGAGCTTTGCGTCCCGGGGCTCTACGGACTGCACGATGGCTTCAAAGCGCTCGCTCCAATCCTCGTCTCGCGTCATCGGGGCTGCTCCGGTCCAACTCTTGTCGCGTCCAGCTGGTCCCCAGGGTAGCATCCGCCCAGGGATTTGGGAGCGCACCCATGAAGATCCGACACCTCATCGCCGCAGCCTGCCTGTTCATCACGCTTGGTGCGCCGACGTGTGCCAGCAGCAGCAGCGCAGAGAAGCGGACGTGCGAGGACTACAAGCCGCTCGCCGCGTGCAGCGTCGACTTCGAGTACGTCTGTCAGACCACCGACGACGGCTGCGAGCAGTGTAGCTGTGTCCCCCGGCACGGGGGCCACGGGATCGGGCCCGAGCGCCCCGACGGACCGTAGCGCCACGACGCCGTCACCCAGCGCGCGACGGGCTTGACCAACCGGCCCGGAGCCGCACTAATGCTCCACCCCAGGCGTGAGCCGCCGTCCGGATGACGGCGGGCGCGCCCCGCCATCGCCGCCGAGGACTCACCATGGCCGCACCGTTTCGCCTCTACAACACGCTGACCCGCACGGTCGAAGACTTCACCCCCCTGACGCCTGGCCACGTTGGACTCTACGTCTGCGGGATGACGGTCTACGATCGCTGCCACGTCGGGCACGCGCGGGCGATGGTGATCTTCGACACGTTCGTGCGCTACCTGCGCCACCGCGGATGGGATGTCGACTTCGTCCGGAACTTCACCGACGTCGACGACAAGATCATCAAGCGCGCCAACGAGCTCGGAGAAGAGCCCGTCGCTCTGGCCAAGCGCTACATCGACGCGTTCCACGAGGACGGGGACGCCATGGGGCTCCTCCGCCCCGACCACGAGCCGAAGGTCTCGGAGTCGATCGAGGACATCCTCGCGCTCACCAAGCAGCTCCTCGAGCGAGGTCACGCCTACGTCGCCGAGGGCAGCGTCTGGTTCTCGGTCGAGACCTTCGACCAGTACGGCCACCTCAGCGGCCAGAAGGTCGACGAGCTCCGAAGCGCCGACGCCTCCGACGGTAAGCGCAGCCCGGCGGACTTCGCGCTCTGGAAGGCCGTCAAGCCCGGCGAGCCGGCCTGGCCGAGCCCGTGGGGTCCCGGTCGACCCGGCTGGCACATCGAGTGCTCCGCCATGGCGTCGAGCAAGCTCGGGGCCACCGTCGACATTCACGGCGGTGGGCTGGACCTGGTCTTCCCCCATCACGAGAACGAGATCGCGCAGTCCGAGTGCGGTCACGGTCAGAAGTACGTCCGCTACTGGATGCACAACGGGCTCCTGACCATGTCGAGCGGTCAGAAGATGGGAAAGAGCCTCGGCAACGTCATCAACGTCCAGGACGCCCTCGCCGCGTTCCCGGCGCAGACCCTGCGCCTCTACTACTTGCAGAACCACTACAGGTCCCCGCTCCCCTGGGGCGAGGAGGCGCTCCCCGACGCGCTGGGGATGCTGAGCCGGCTCTACGAGGCTCGCGAGGTCGCCGAGGGGATGGGCGGGCAGGGGGACGCCGATCAGATTGCCCGCGAGATGGGCGCCGACGCGCAGGCGGTCCTCGACCTCGGCCGGGCGCTCCCGGAGAAGCTCCACGCCGCCCTCGACGAGGACTTCAACACGTCGAAGGCGCTCGGTGATCTCTTCGAGCTCGCCCGGGCCATCAACCGGTTCGCCAACATGAAGAAGGCGAAGAAGCGGGGCGGACCGGTGGTAGCGCCTGCGCTCGCGGCCTTCGCCCTCGTGGCTGACGCCACCGGGCTCCTCGCTCAGCCCACCCAGGAGTTCCTCGAGGAGGTCAAGACCAAGCGGCTCGCCGCGCTGGGGCTCACCCGCGAGGACATCGAGGCCAAGCTCTCCGAGCGTGACGCCGCCCGCGCGGCCAAGGACTGGGCGGCCGCCGACGCGGTCCGAAAGGAGCTCGAGGAGCGGCACATCGCCGTGATGGACAAGCCCGAGGGCGTCGAGTGGCGGGTCAAGCTCGGCTGATCCGCAGGCGCATCGAGCAAGGAAGAGGCCGCCCGAATCGCCGGGCGGCCTCTCTTCTGTAACGGCCTGTTGGAGCGGCAGCGTCAGGCGTTCGCCCGACCATGGCGCGTGGAGAGGTAGCGCGCGACGAAGGGGAAGCCCACCTGGGCGAGGTTCAGCTGGGGGGCGAGCTGCCCGGACAGCCCGAAGAGGATGACGGCGGCGCGCTCCAGGTAGAACCACCCTTCGGGGAACGACACCGAGCGCATGAGCTTCCGGAGCTCCCGGCGGCGGAGACCCGGGTCGGCGAGCTCGCTCGCCTGGTCGATGCCGATCTTGCCGAAGTCCTGAATGTCGAGGTTGAGCAGCTTCTGGAAGTACTGCTTCACGGTGCGCTCGAGCAGCTCGCGATCACCGCCGTCGGCGACGAAGCCCATCGTCTCGACGCCTGACATGACCATGCTGTCGTCTTTCGCCATGAAGCCGCCCAGGATCGTCATCATCCCGTCGACCAGCGGGGCGTGGGTCGGGGTCGCCGAGCCGAGGTCGAGCATCACGATCCGGGCCTCGCCGTTGGGCCCCCGCTGGGCGAAGAAGTTGCCGGGGTGTGGGTCGGCGTGGAAGAAGCCGTCGACGAGGAGGTTCTTGTAGAACGCCTCGACGAGCTTGCGGGCGACGGCCTGCGGTTCGAGGCCGAGGTGGGCGAGCCCCTCCCGGTCGCTGACCTTGACGCCCTCCATGAAGGTCATGGTGAGGATCCGGCTCGAGCTGAGGTCGAGCCGCGGCTCGGGCACGAGCACGTTGGGGTCGTCGATGAAGGCCTCGCCCATCCGGGTCAGGCAGCGCGCCTCGTGGGAGAGGTCGGTCTCCTGCTCGAGCATCTCGGTCAGCTGGTCGTGGAGCCGCTCGAGCTGGGCGATCGGGACGAAGCGCCGGTACACGGCGAGCCCCCAGCCGATGACCCGGAGGTCGAGCCGCATGATGGCCTCGACGTTCGGGTACAGGACCTTCACGGCGACGTCCTGGCCGTCGTGGGTCGTCGCCCGGTGCACCTGGCCGAGAGAGGCCGCCGCGACCGGGGTCTCGTCGAACGCGGCGAAGAGCGTAGCGGGTCGCGCGCCCAGCGAGGCCTCGATGGCCCTGGCGATGTCCTTGAAGGGGCGCGCCGGGACCTTGTCCTGCAGCGCCTCGAGCTCCCGCCCGTACACCGGCGGCAGGAACGTACCCATGATGGACAACACCTGTCCCATCTTGATGTAGACCCCGCGCATGTTCACGCACGCGCGGTACAGGCGGCGCGCGTTGCGCTCGTGTACGCGCTCCCAGCGTGCCGCGGCGAGGCGCTGGCCGACGACGCGGGCGAGGGCCTTCTGGAAGAGATAGCTCGACACGATGAGCGCGAACCACCAACTCGCGCGGGTCATCCGCCACATCGCCCACACCGTCGAGGCGCGGGCCGCGCTACGTCGGGAGGCCATTCGCACGACGGCGCCCTCGGCGGGCTCGGTCGGGGCGATGACGACGGGCCGCTCTTCCATGTGCGTGGCCTCCATAGGGTTTCTCCTCGCTGGTCTCTTCCTGATGCCCCCTCACAGACCCGTCGGAGCTTCGGAGTAAACCTCCGCGTCGGATAATGGTCGGCCCGCCGTTCCCTTTGCCGCACGCTCGGGTGTCCGGTCCGGTCGACGCAAAACCAACCCTCGACGTGCGCTGCCGGATGGTCGATTATCCGCGCCTCGCCGCGCCCGCTCCGGCAGGGCGCCGCCCACGAGAGCCACGGAGGATCCTGTGTCCGAAGAGTCCCGCCCAGAGACCGTTCTCTGCTCCCGCTACCAGCAGGAGCTGCCCGCGATCACCAGCCGCATCACCTTTGCGGGGGCCTTCGGCGAGCGCGTCCTGAAGAGCGTCTCCCAGCGGGCCTGGTCCGAATGGATGGAGATGCAGATCAAGGTGATCAACGAGTACCGGCTCCACCTCGGCGAGCCGGCCCATCGTCAGTTCCTGCAGGACGCCGCGGCCCAGTTCTTCCGCTTCGACGGCGGCGACGGGACGGTCGGCGGCGGGGCCGGCCCCGAGGGCGGCCTGGCCTAGATGTCCTCGGCGCACTTGATGAACCGATCTCGCCTGGCGAGCACGCCGATCTCGGCACCACGAGACCTTGAATTGCGCCCGGTAGTCCTGCGGTCTCGTGGCACCGACCTCGACGCACTCGCCGGCCGGCGACATCGGCTCATCAAGTACGCCTCGCACATCTAGTCGCGCGGGCCGCGGTCCGGTGTGACCGAACCGCGGCCGCGATGCGTCAGCCCTCGTCGTCCAGCTGGTGGACCCAGGAGCGGATGGCCTGGATCTCGGCTCCCCAGGCGTCGTCGTCGAGGCGCATCCGGATGAACTGCTCGAAGAGGTCCGCGAAGAGGTCCTCGAGCTCCTCCATCAGGTAGAAGCGCTCGTAGAGCTGCTCCTCGTCCTCGCGCGACAACAGCGCCGGGATCTTCACCCCGGACAGCGCGAGGGTGTCGCCCTTGACGTTGATGGTCCACTGCTTCTGGTCGCGGATGATGCGCAGGCGCGCGTCGGCGACCAGCTTGCCTGTCAGCAGCGACGCCCGGGCTTCGTCGGCCTCGGTCGGGTTCTCGGCCTTGACGACGTTCTGCTCCTTGAGGTCGCCCTGGGCCTCGAGGGTGAGCTTCGCGTCGAACCAGACCTCGACGGCGCCCGTCGGGATGTCGAAGAGCCCCTCGTTGACGTCCGAGCGGTACCAGAGCCAGGTCAGGAACTCGCGGCCGAGGAAGCGCGTGTAGTTGATACGGTTGATGAGGTCCATCTGAGTCCGCCCCCCGTCAGCGCGGCGGCGCGGCCAGCGCGGCCGGCTCGACGCTCAACATCCGCTCGAACAGCTCGTCGTCGAGCCCCATGTGCTCGACCATGCTGTACGGGTTGCGCTCGTGCGCCTGCAACCCGAACGTGTCCTCGAACATGTCGACGAAGAGCTCGTTCATCTTCTTGTTCTGCGTGAAGAACCACGCCTGCCGGCGATCGATGTTCCACACCAGGTCGAAGGTCTTGATGGCCGGCAGGACGCGCTTCTTGAGCTCGCGCTGCAGGACCTCCTTGAGCTCCTCCTGCTCCGGCTTCGAGATGCGCTCCTTGCCGTGCTCCTGGCAGTACTCCTGCACCCGCTTCTGCAGGTGCAGCTTGAACGCGTTCGCCGGCAGCCGGATGGCGTCATGGCGGATCGTCGCCATGAGGTAGCTACCCCACAGGACCTTGTTGAGATCGAACTCGGTGTCGAAGGGGTCGGCGATCGACACCCAGCCGAGGCTCTCGTCCTGGTCGAGGGCCAGATCGATCTCTTTGAAGCGAAACTTCGACAGCGCCTCCAAGTACGTTTCGCGGAAGCCGTCAGGGACGTCTCCCTCGATGTAGTACGCCGTCGTCGTCAGCGTGCCCGAAAGTGCACCCAACGTCTTTCCTCCCTGCTGCGGTACCGCGCCACGCGGCGCGACGTGTGAGATAGCGACGCGGCGTCCATTCGGCAACAAAACCTGCCGCCGCCGCGGGCCCGTCGAGCACTTCCAGCGCTCCAGAAACGACAACGGGCCGGGAGGTCCCGGCCCGCTGCCTCTCAGGTGCTGCGCCGAGGCGCTCGCTTCGAGCTACTCCTGCGGCGGGTCGAGGATGATGAACTCGACGCGGCGGTTCATCTCCCGCGCCTCCTTCGTCTTCCCCTCCATCGCCGGGCGATCCTCGCCGTAGCCGACAGCGCTGAGGCGCTCCGGCCCGACGCCGTTCTCGATGAGCCAGTTGCGTACCGACTCCGAGCGGGCCTGGGACAGCTTGCGGTTCGACCGCTGACCGCCCCGGTCGTCGGTGTGACCCTCGATGCTGACCTTCTTGATCTCCGGGTTGGCCTGGAGGATCCCGAGGACCGCCTGGACGACCGGGAGGCTCTCCGCCTTGATCGTGGCCTTGCCGGTGTCGAAGTAGATCTTGTCCTTGATGATGATCTTGCCCTTCTCGACCTTCGCGAGGGTCTCGTCGGGGCAGCCGTCGTCGTCCTCGAAGCCGTTCTTGACCTCGGGCTCGTTCGGGCACTTGTCGTCGAGGTCCTTGATGCCGTCGCCGTCGTTGTCGTCCTCGGGGCAGCCGTCCTCGTCCTGGAAGTCGTCCTTGTCCTCGGGCTGATCGACGCACTTGTCCTCGGCGTCCATGATGCCGTCGCCGTCGTTGTCGGCGTCGGGGCAGCCGTCCTCGTCCTGGAAGCCGTCCTTGTCCTCGGCGTCGTTCGGGCACTTGTCGGAGGCGTCGAGCACGCCGTCCTGGTCGTTGTCCTTGTCGGGGCAGCCGTCCTCGTCCTCCCAGGCGTCCTTGTCCTCGGGCTCGACCGGGCACTGGTCGAACTCGTCGAGGATCCCGTCCTCGTCCTGGTCGACGATGACCTTGGGGCTGTACTTGGCGCCGAGGAAGACGCGGAACTTCGTGTTGCCGTAGCCCTTGGTGAAGCCGGAGCCGCCGCCGAGGGTGAAGGACAGGCCCAGGTCGGGCAAGGTGTAGCGTCCGCCGATGACGCCCTCGACGTGGGTGTTGTTGGCCGTCGAGTAGTCGGCGCTGGCGCCGTACAGCTCGCCGACCGCGGCCAGCTGCTCGGGCAGGATGTCGTAGCTGGCGCCGACCCGCCACAGGAACTCGTGGGAGACGTCGACGTCGAAGGGCAGCGCCTCGTCGGAGAAGCGGACCCGGAAGCCGAGGTTCAGCGCGACGAGGACAGGGCCGGCCTTGTAGTCGGCGACGACCGTCGGCTGGAGCAGGAAGCCGTCGGAGACGAAGGCGTCGGCGTTGCCGCTCGGGATGTTGATGCCCAGCTCGGCGCCCACGCCGAAGCCGTCGGCGCCGTCCTCGCGCATCAGGATGCCGACCTTCGGCGACAGCCGGATGTCGCCGAGGGCGAAGGACGCCGGCTCCGACGTGATGGTGTCGAAGGTCGAGCCGTCGCCGCTGTTGACGAGGAAGAGCGGGACGGCCAGGCCGACGCTCAGGCGCTCGAACAGCGAGATGCTGCCCATCAGGTCCAGGGTCAGCTGGTCCTGGATGATCTCGTGCCGGGTGGTCGTCGTCCCGTCGGTGTCGACGAAGACGAGCGGGTTCTTCCCGTAGTCGAACATCAACGACGCCGACCACCGCAGGTGCTCGCCGATGTTGGTGTTCATGACCGTGAACAGGTCGTCGTGGTGCGCCGAGGGGCGGAATACCTGCGTGTTGACGCGCGGGTTCGCCGACGCCGGAGACGCCGCGGCCACCACGAGCAGGGCCACGAGGAAGGACGTGAGGGATCGAGTCATGCGCCGTGATCCTTGCCAACCGTGAGTCGCTCGCGGACCTGATGGGCAAGCAAGTGCCGAGAATCAATCGAAATCCGCGTGTCGAGCGCGTGGGAACATAGCAGGCATCCCGGCTCGGCACAACCGGAAGCAGGGCGCGCGGGGCCCGCGTGTCACCCGTGCGGGGCCGCCCCGGACCTCAGGCTCGCCAGCCAACTCCGGGCGTCCTGGCCGCGCGGCACGAAGAAGCCGCGGAGCCACGCGCGGTGCAACCGGTCGGGGTAGCGGCGGGCCATCCCCTGAGCGAGGCGTTCGATCTCACCGGGCGGCTGGTCGAGGAGCCCGGCGGCGCGGACGCGCTCGATCATCTCGACCACCCGCCGTCCCTGGTGTTGTGGCGGCAGCAGCGCGTCGGCGACAGCCTCGAGGAGCGTGGTCATCTCCGGTCCGTCACCGAGCTCGAGAGCCAGCACGCTACCGGCGCAGTGGAGCCGAACCTGATCCCGATCCTCCGGCAGCAGCGCCGCGACGCGCTCGTCGAGCGGGAGGCGTGCCCCGACGGCGGCCAGCGCGGCCAGCGCCCCCGGCGTTCCCGGTCCGGTCGCCACCGCGCCGACGCGGGACTCGGGGTCGAAGGGGCGCGGCCAGGCGCCGGCGCGGAGCCCCGTGGCCACGGCCAGCTGCACGGTCCACCCGCCGAGGAGGGCGCCGAGCGGCGTCTCGTCTGCCTCGCGCGCCACCCGTGCGGCCTCTCGCGTGGCGCTCTCGCGCTCTCCGACGGTGTCCCAGCGACGATCGAACCACGCGACATCGAGGTCGGGAGGCGCGGCCCCGGCCAGGAGGTCGGCGAAGGAGGGCAGGGAGGTCGGGTCGAGCGCCGGTGGGCGAGCCTTGATGGAGGCCCGCAGCCGCGCGTCGTTGCGGGCGTATCCCGGCGTGACCGCGTGGCTCCCGTCAGCCAGCGCGAGCAGGTGGACGCCGTGCGCGAGAGCGCGGTCCTCGGTCGGCGCGAAGCGGGCGGGTGTCACGGTCATGACCAGCTCCCGGGGGTGAGCATCCGGTCGATCAAGGCGAGCACGACCCGGGCCGCCGCGTCGATGGACCCGTCGTCGGTCCGGCGCGGCAGGTGGACGAAGAGCGCGCGTCGGCGCAGCGCCGGCTGGCCGAGGAGCGAGAAGTAGGTCGCGTTGCACACGTAGGCCCCCGCGTCCCGCGACGCGATCACCGGCGCGCGCTCGGTCGCGAGCTCGCGCGCCCAGCGGCTGACCGGAAGCGCGCACTCGCGGGTGCTCGGGCCGCTCGCCTCGATGGCGGCACAGGCGTGAACCACGCCGCTGTTGTCGGCGTGGATGGATGACGCCTGGTTCGCCGCCCGCTCCTCGAGCGCGATGGCCTCGCCGCGCCCCGCGCCCACGGCGACGACGCAGGCCGGCCGGGCGTCACGGATGGCCTCCTCGAGCGCAGCCGGGGCGCCGGAGTAGCTGACGGGCAGGACCACCGTGCGCACGACCGCAGCCCCGATTCGGCGGCCCTCGACCCGGCGCGCGAGCAGCTCGGACGGGTTGACGGTGACGTCGAGGAAGGGACCGAAGCCCGTGACCAGCGCGACCTCGGGCGCCGTCATGGAAACACGACCGTCGCGCCGTTGGCCGACCACCACGAGCGCCAATGGCGCTGATTGTTGCGCTTGTTGCGCCACGCCGGGTCGACGTAGTGCCCGGTGATCTCGGACAGGGCCCTGACCGCGTTGTCGCTGGCGACGTCGTCGCGGTTCATGATCGCGCCGATGAGCTTCTCCACGCCGGCGGGACTCTGCATCCGGCCGCGGAAGCGGATCCGGCGCGCCTCGAAGCCGAGGCGGAGCCACTGGAGCCAGCTCTCGTCCTTCTCCTTCTCATAGAACCTCCGCCACGCGTCGACCACGCGCGCTCGTCTCCGCGCGGACGACGAAGAGAGCCCGCGACCGGACACGCGCTGGTTGGTCACCTTCAGGAGCGCCTCGTGCGCGGCTTCGCGGACGCGTTTGTCCGGGGACTCCAAGAGGGCAAGGAGCGGTGGGGCCGCCTCGCGCTTGCCGAAGCGGCCGAGGATGGCGCACGCCGTGACGCGGAGCTCGGGGCCACCGATCTCGAGCGCGTCCGGGTGCAAGAACGCCGCGGGGTTCTCCGCGACCTTCAGCGCGACCGGGACCAGCTCGGGGCTGTGGGTCGCCGCCACAGCGTCGAACAGCTTCGATGCCCAGCGCCCGTCGCGGGTCTCGGCGATGGCGCGGAGGAGCCCCTCCGCCGTCGCGGGGTCCGCGATCGAGCGGACGGCCCGGAGCGCGGCGTTTCGGACGCCGTCGTCCTCGTCCGCGAGCGCCCGCAGCAACGTCGGTAGCGCCGGTAGCCCGTCGATCTCGCCGAGCCGTCGGAGCGCCTCGCGGCGGAGCTTGGCGTCCTCGAGCTCGTCGACGATCCGAGCCAGGGCCGCGACCCGCTCGGCCCAGTCGGCGTCACCGACGTCCACCCAGGCGCGGTCCGGTCCCCAGTTGCGGCAGCCCTCCAGGCGATCCTCCACGCTGCAGAAGACCCGGACGTGGAAGTGGTTGGCGTGGGGGTTCGAGTCGCTCGGCTGGTGGAGGACTTCCTCGAGGCGGGTCACCGTCTCCGCCGGGAGCTTCTGGCGCCGCGCCTCCGCGATCAGCTTCGTCTTGAGCCAGTCGGCCACGAAGATGTACTGGACCGGCACCTCGTGGGTCACCAGCGCGGTCACCAGCGCGAGGTTCCGCTCGACGTCGAAGCGGTAGCGCCCGCCACGCGCCTCGCCGTCGGCGTCGTACGCGACGAACGAGACCATCTCGACGGGGCGTCCGCGGCGGTCCTTCGCGTACATCCCCAGGTCACAGTCGCGCCCCGCGCGGTGGGAGACGCTCCACGGGATCTTGCCGCCGTCCTCGAAGCCGCAGTTCCCGACCCCGAGCTTCGACCCGGGGAACGCCTCGGTGACGCGTCGCGTCGTGGACTCGACGAGCGATATCATCTCGCTCGTCGCGAAGTTCGTCTTGCGCTGCCGAAAGCCCCTGTAGACCGCGTACCCTTCGCCGTCGAGAGGCAGGCGGGCCCCGTTGAGGAGCCTCCCGGAGCCGGTCGTCCCGAGGCTGACGGTGCCTTTCGGGCGCGCGAGGAGCGCGCGGGCGGTCGCCTCGGTCATCCGATGCGAGTCGTCGGCGCGCTCGTCGCCATCTCCTGCGTACGCGACGCCGCCAGAGATCAGCGCGAGGACCGCGAGGAGCATGGCTGCCGTCGCCATCGTCAGGGGGCGACGGCTCGCCTCGGTTCGGCTCATCGGGGTGACTCCTCGCATAGTTACGACGGCGGCCTCGGGCGCGGCAGCGGGGCCGCCGAGGGTCCAACGATGCAGCTGGAGAGGCAATTTCCTCGGACATCATCGGGCTGTAGCCGCGGGGGCTTCGACCGGGAGCGAGATTTCTCAGTCGTGGCGATGGGTTGTCAACCTTCTTCTGGGGACAGCTGACACCATTTCGTGCTTGACACCCCCTGGGCCCCGTGGATAACTCGGTCGCGAACCGGCCGCAGTCTGGCTATCACCAGGTAGCCTATAGCACTCCGCCAACACTCGCGCGACCCGCAGCGCGCGAAGTGGCCGGATTCGTGTACCGTCACCCGGAAGAGAGGGGAAACGCCTGATGGGCCAATTCCGCGTCGCGAAAACGAAGAAGGCTGCTGACTGCTTCTTTTGTAAGTTCCTCAACCGCGAAGTCCGGATCTCCGAGTGCATCGACGACTACGTCAACGCCAACTCGTTGAACATCCGCCACTCCCCCTGCTTCAAGTGCTCCAGCGGTCTCAAGGTCCGGCTCGAGTTCGCGAGCAGCTGAGGTCCTCGGGATGACGTCTCGACGCCCTGGCGCTCTGCCGGGGCGTCGGTGTTTCTGGTACAGGACAACTGGTGAGGCGGGCCCTCGACCCGCCCTCCTGGGAGCGCGGCGAGTGGGCTCGACCCGGCCGCGCGAGCTCTCTCGAAAGTTCGTCGGCCCTAGCGACGCGGTCAGACACGCCGGGATGGCGGAACGGGTAGACGCAGGGGACTTAAAATCCCCCGGCCGATGGGCCGTGCGGGTTCGAGCCCCGCTCCCGGCAAGTCCCGCGCGCTCGAGCGTTGGCGGTCGGGCGGGCGCGCATGCCGCACCGCTAGCGGGCGAGGCGAGGCGGCTCCAGGGCGTAAGAGGGTGTTTGCGTATTCTCCCGTCGCACGGCTTCTGCTCGCGGTCCCGGGCGGTTACGCTCCTCGGTCACGTACCGTGTAGGCTTCCTCGTCGCGTAACCACCTGAACTACGACCCGGCGCCGGGATCGAACCGAATACCCCAACACCCTCGGAGGACGTTGCGATGCGGGACTCACGCGGCGCCTTCAGGGGGCGCATTCGGAGTCGCTCGACCTGTGAAAGTGACACAGTGCGTCATTATCGTCTCGAATATGACGCGGTGCGTCATCGCGGCGTCACCGCGGAGGCTGTGCGGTGTTGACCACCCCGTGAGGCGCTGATAGAGCATGTCGCGGGCCCCGCGAAGGCGTGCGTCGCGGTGGGCCGCGTGGGACAGCGACCGGACGAGGTGACGAGCCCATGGCAGCGGCGAAGAAGAAGCAACCGAAGAAGAGCAGCGGCGGCGGCGGGACCCTGTCGGGGATGCGCTCGGGTTTCAAGCGCGTCGCCGGGACCGGCGGGAAGAAGAAGAAGGGCCCCGCGACCTTTGGCCAGGTCTTCACGTGGGTGATCGGGATCGCCCTGCTCCTCGTCGTCGTCTACCTGCTCGCGCGGCCCTGATGACGGGAACCAGTGAGGCGGGCCCCGCCCAGGGGTAGCTCGGCCCCGGAGACAAGACCGCCGCACCGATGACTCGGCGCGGCGGCTGGAAGACGTCTCTGACCGGCGTGCTCAGCGGTAGTACTTGGCGCGCTCGAGGACCTTGTCGAGCTGCTGCTGGGCGAGATCGAGCGGGAGCGGCGTCTCGCCGACCTCGGTGAGGCACGCGGTCAGAGCCTTCTGGGCGCGGCGCGGCCCGAGGTCCGCGAGCACGTGCGCCTCGTCGAGCATCGACTTGATCGCCAGGAAGACGAAGCGCCCGGCCTGGAGCGGCGCGGACCAGCGCGAGCGCACCTCGTCGAGCTTGTCCCACTGGCGCTGCGTGACCGTGCCGCCCTCTTCGACCTTCTTGTCGAGCTCGTCGGTGGTCGCCTGGATCTTCGTCAGCTCCTCGGTCGCCTTGGCCATGAGCGCCTCGGCGCGCGGTCGGACCTCGACGATGAGCTTACAGAGCCGGTCGGCGGCGGTCTCCATCTCCGCGTCCTCGCGCCCGACCGTCCACTCGGACATCCGGTCGACGAGGGCCTCGATCTCCTCCTTCTCGTCCTTGTCCTCGAGCTTGAGGTTGCGCATCTGCTGGAAGATGTCGAAGCGCTCGTGCTGGATGCTACGGAGGAGCTTCTCGCCGCGCCCCCAGATGAGCGCGAGCGTCTCCCGCGGCGACTCCGGGTCGAGCTCCGGCTCCTTCATCCGCTCCTTCTGACGCTGCTCGATGCCCTCTTCCTGGGTCATCAGGTGGCGGATCTCCTTGGTGTCCTCCTCACCTTCCCGGATGATCTTCACGTCCGGGTCGGGCTTGGAGCACCCGCTGAACGCACCGGCGGCCAGCGTCAGGCTGAGGGTCGTCGAAAGGAGGAGGGGGCGGAGAAGTCGCATGGTGGCCTCGGGCGATGCCGTCAATCGACGGCGGGGTGGCGGTGGTGCAGGCACGGGATGGCCGCCCGCACGCGATCCTGGTAGCGGAGGTCGACGCGGGCGGTCACGAACCCCACGCCGTCGGAGGCGACGCTCACGGGCGTCCCCCAGGGATCGATGATCGCGGTCTTGCCGTAGCTCCGGCGTTGCCCCCCGTGGTGACCGAACTGATTGGGGGCGACGACCCAGGCCTGGTTCTCGATGGCGCGCGCCCGCAGGAGCGGCAGCCAGTGATCCTTGCCCGTGTACTCGGTGAAGGCAGCCGGGACGGTCAGGAGTCGCGCGCCCGCGTCGACGAGCGCCTGGTACAGGCGCGGGAAGCGCAGGTCGTAGCAGATGGAGAGACCGGTCGGGACGCCAGCGACGTCGGCCACGACGACCTCGGAGCCGGCGACGATGACGTCCGACTCGCGCTGGCTCTCGCCGCTCGGGAGGTCGACGTCGAAGAGGTGGAGCTTCCTGTAGGTCGCCACGACCGGCCCCAGGCCGTCGGCGGCCGAGCGGGTCCCGTCGATGACGACCGAGGTGTTGTAGTAGCGGCTCGGGTCCGGTGAGACCTCCGGGTAGCTACCGAGGAGGAGCCAGACGCCGGCCTCGCTCGCGAGGCGCCGCATCTCGGTCACCAGGGCTCCGTCGAGCGGCTCGATGGGGATGGTCGCTCCCCGGCTGGACCGCAGGAAGAGGGCGTTCTCCGGGAGCGCAACGAACGCTGCACCCGCCGTAGCGGCCTCGAGGACGAGCTCCCGCACTGTCGCGACATTGCTGTCGACGTCCTCGGTGGAACGGAGCTGTACGGCGGCGACCTGCATGGCCCTCTCACGGCGCCGACGCGGGCGGCTAGCCCGTCCCTGTCGGGGCTCGACCCGGCGCTCGACGTGGCGAATTCATCGCGTTTCCCTTCGCCGTGTCAAGCACCCCTGGGTCGTCTCATATTGAGAGGGTGGCTCAGCAGGCTCATCTCACGGCATCTCGCCGGGAAGGGCGTGCGGAATCAAGGGCCTCCGCCGAGATCGCCGCAGCGCACTCTGTCTCATGTTGAGATGCGTTCGAGCGCCGGCCTGCGGGGAGGGCACGGAAATTCAGGGGTTTGGGGGTTTGGCACGGTGGTTGCTAGGTAGCAGGGTGCGTGTGGTAATTCCTTTCTTTTCCTACTCTTCCTTTTCCTTCCCGAATTTTTCTGCGTTCGCAGATTCATCACGACGTCGCAGGGAGTGCGCCACGCACTCCCTGCGAGCCCTCCCTCCCAGCTTACCGACGCACGATCCCGCCGCCAGGGACTACGAGGTTCACGGACACGTCTCGAGCGCCGCCCTGGTGACCGAGGCGAGCCACTCGCGGTCCTTGGTGGCTTTTTCCCATTCTCGGCGCCAGTCGCGCGGGTCCGAGAAGCCGTACTCCGCGTATATCGCGCGCAGTCGGCGAGTCTCTCCCCGCCGCTGGGCGCAGTAGATGTCGATGTAGGCGCGTTTCAACGTGGCGCGGGGTCGCGCGCTGGCAGCCTCGTCCGGTTCTCCGGTCGGGGCTGTCGTCGTCTCGGCCCCAAAGGGCGTGGTGTCGCCGTCGCCCGACCCGCGCGCGTCGTCGGAACCGCGGACCCCGAGCACCTCGGAGGCGCTCGAGCCGCCCTCGACCCGCTCCGCGTCGTCCGGTTCCTCGGTCGAGCCGTCCAGGACCGCGCTGGGAGCCCCGCTCGCTGGGAGCCCGTCGGCGTCGGCGTCGGGAGGGCCGCCGCCGGGCTCCGGGAGGGGTGTCTCAATATGAGATCGGGTCGGCGCGCCGGGTTCCCGGCCACAGCCAGATGAGCCGCCGAGTACGGCCAGCGCGATCAGGAGCGACGTCGCTCGGGCGACGCCCGGCTTCTTCATCCTCATGGTCAAGGACCTCGAGAGCCACGGGATTTCAGCGTAACGCAGAAGTGAGACACGGATCGGCGACTGTCTGTTGACCACGCCCTCACCAACAACTAAGTACGGCGTGACCTTCGACCGGCTCGAAGCACGGAGCGAAAGACATGAACACCATCATCGAGTCCATCCTAGCGCGCGAGATCCTCGACTCTCGTGGTAACCCCACCCTCGAGGTGGACGTCCGCGTCGCCTCGGGCGCCGTCGGCCGCGCCATGGTGCCCTCCGGGGCCTCCACCGGCGAGCACGAGGCGGTCGAGCTGCGCGACGGTGAGGGCGGCCGTTACCTGGGCAAGGGCGTCACGAAGGCCGTCGGCCACGTCAACGGCGAGATCGCCGGGGCCCTCGTCGGGCTCGACGCCGCTGACCAGACCGCGATCGACGCGCGCCTCATCGCCCTCGACGGCACCCCCAACAAGGGCCGCCTCGGCGCCAACGCCCTCCTCGGCGCGTCCCTCGCCTGCGCCCGCGCCGCCGCGCAGACCGCCGGCCTGCCGCTCTACCGCTACATCGGCGGCACCAACGCGGCGCGCCTCCCGGTCCCGATGATGAACGTCATGAACGGTGGCAGCCACGCCGACAACTCCCTGGACATCCAGGAGTTCATGATCATGCCGGTCGGGGCCGCCAGCTTCCGCGAGGGTCTGCGCTGGGGCGCCGAGATCTTCCACGCCCTCAAGAAGCGCCTCAAGAAGGACGGCAAGGCGACGGGCGTCGGCGACGAGGGCGGCTTCGCCCCGGACCTCGGCAAGAACGAGGACGCGCTCGGCTACCTCCTCGGCGCCATCAGCGACGCCGGCTACACCCCCGGCAAGGACGTCCTGCTCGCCCTCGACGTGGCCGCCAGCGAGTTCTACGACAAGGACTCCGGCGAGTACCGCATGAAGGGCGAGGGGCGGACCCTGAGCTCGGCCGAGCTCGTCTCCTACCTCGCCGACCTGGCCGAGCGCTTCCCGATCTTCAGCATCGAGGACGGCCTGGCCGAGGACGACTGGCAGGGCTGGGCCGCGCTGACCGCGCAGATCGGCGAGCGCGTGCAGATCGTCGGTGACGACCTCTTCGTCACCAACACCGAGCGCCTCTCCCGCGGCATCGCCGGCAAGAACGCCAACGCCATCCTCATCAAGCTCAACCAGATCGGGACGCTGACCGAGACCCTGGCGTGCATCCAGATGGCCCACCGCGCCGGCTACCGGACGGTCATCAGCCACCGCAGCGGCGAGACCGAGGACACGACCATCGCCGACCTCGCCGTCGCCGTGAACGCCGGCCAGATCAAGACCGGCTCGCTGTGCCGCCAGGAGCGCATCGCCAAGTACAACCAGCTCCTCCGGATCGAGGCCGAGCTGGGCGACGACGTCGCGACCTACGGCATCTGATCGCGACGGGCCGCTCGGCGAGCCATCGCCGAGCGGCCGGATACGACGAGGCCCGCGCCCACTGCCCGATGAGGCAGGGAGCGCGGGCCTCCTCGTATCCGCCGAGCGTCAGCCCCGAGCGTCAGGCGAGGCCGACGCCGGGCGCGGCCACGGTCTTGCCGGGGCCACCGGTGCTCGGCGTGTCGAGGGCGTACCAGAGGACCTCGTCCATGCGCGAGACGAAGTGGAGCTCGATGCTCGCGCGGACCTCCTCGGGGATGTCGGGGACGTCCTTTCGGTTGCGCTCGGGCAGGATGATGTTGCGGATCCCCGAGCGGTGGGCCGCCAGGACCTTCTCCTTGATGCCGCCGACCGGGAGCACCATCCCGCGCAGCGTGATCTCGCCGGTCATCGCGACGTCGCCCTTGACCCGCGTGTCGGTCAGGAGGCTCGCGAGCGCCGTGAACATGGTCACGCCGGCGCTGGGGCCGTCCTTGGGGATGGCCCCGGCGGGGACGTGGACGTGGAGGTCCTGCTCCTTGAAGACCGTGTCGTCGATGCCGTACTGCGTCGCCTTGCTGCGCATGTACGACAGCGCGAGCTCGACGGACTCCTTCATGACGTCGCCGAGGCTGCCGGTCAGGCGGAGCTTGCCGCTGCCGGGCATCTTCGTCGCCTCGATGAAGAGGATGTCGCCGCCGGTCGCCGTCCACGCCATCCCGGTGGCGATACCGGGCAGCTCGGTGCGCTCGGCGGCCTCGGGGATGAAGACCTCGGGGCCGAGGAACTCCGAGACACCGTCCCCGGTCACCGCCTTCTTGGTCCACTTCCGCTCGACGATGCCGACCGCGACCCCGCGGCAGACCGCGGCGAGCTTCCGCTCGAGGTTCCGCACCCCGGCCTCGCGGGTGTAGTTGACGATGATCTTGTCGAGCGCCTCGTCGTCGAGGGTCAGCTGCTCGTCGTCGAGCCCGTGCTCGTGGAGCTGCTTCGGCAGCAGGTGGTGCCGCGCGATGGCCTGCTTCTCGAGGAGCGTGTAGCCGAGGACCTCGATGACCTCCATGCGGTCGAGCAGCGGCTGCGGGATCGTGTCCGCCTGGTTCGCCGTCGCGATGAACATCACCTTCGACAGGTCGAAGGGCACGTCGAGGTAGTGGTCCATGAACGTGTTGTTCTGCTCGGGGTCGAGGACCTCGAGCAGCGCGCTCGTCGGGTCACCGCGCCAGTCCCGGCCGACCTTGTCGATCTCGTCGAGGATGATGACGGGGTTCTTCGACTCGGCCCGCTTCATGGACTGGATGAACTTGCCGGGCATCGCGCCGATGTAGGTCCGGCGGTGGCCGCGGATCTCGGCCTCGTCTCGGACGCCGCCGAGGCTGAGCCGCTGGTACTTGCGCCCGAGGGCCTCGGCCACGGATTTGCCCAGCGAGGTCTTGCCGACGCCGGGCGGGCCGACGAGGCACAGGATCGGGCTCCGGCCGTCGCGCTTGAGCGAGTTGACGGCGAGGAACTCGAGGATGCGGCGCTTGACCTTGACGAGCCCGTCGTGGTCCCGCTCGAGGATCTCACGCGCCCGGCCGATGTCGTGATTGTCCGCGGTCGTCCGCTGCCAGGGTAGGTCGGCCAGCCACTCGAGGTAGGTCCGCGCCACGGTGTACTCGGGCGAGCTAGGCTGGATGCTCCGGAGGCGGTTGAGCTCCTTGTTCGCGACCTTCTGGGCGTCGTCGGGCAGGCCCGCCGCCATCAGCCGCTCTCGGAGCTGCTCGACGAAGTCCTCCTCGTCGTCCTCCTCGCCCAGCTCCTTGCGGATCGCCTTCAGCTGCTGGCGCAGGAAGAACTCCCGCTGGTTCTTGTTCATCTCGCCCTTCACCTCGGAGTTGATCCGCTGCGAGACGCGCAAGACCTCGAGCTGCTCGTTGAGGACGCCGAGCGCGCGCCGGAGCGCGTTGCGGACGTCGTCCTCCTGGAGGACCTCCTGCTTGTCCTCGACCGGGACCGCGAGGTGCGTCATCACCATGTAGGCGAGGCGCGAGGGGGAGTCGATGTGGTTGACGAGGTCCACCGCGCCGCTCGGCAGCTCGGGGATGAGCTCGATGATCTCGGCCGCCATCTCCTTGATCGACCGGATGAGGGCCTGGATCTCGACGGAGTCCTCGTCCTCCACCGCGGCGTGCTCGACCCGGGCGATGATGTAGGGCTCGGTCTGGACGAACTCGGTGCAGCGCAGACGCTCGATCCCCTGGACGACCACGTGGAGCGTATTCTCGTCTTCGTGGTGGACCCGGAGGATCTTGGCCGATGTCCCGACCCAATAGAGCTCGTCGGGCTGTGGGTTGTCGGTGTCCTTGTCCCGCTGGGAGACGACCGCGATCGTCCCGCCGGTGCCCACGGCGTTCAGGAGCCGCAGCGTCTTGGGTCGCCCGACCGCGAGCGGCATCAGCGCTCCCGGGTACAGGACGGAGTTTCGGAGCGGGAGCACGGGCAGCACCTGATCGAGGGCGCCCCCCACCGGGGAGCCGTCGCCATCCTCAGCGTCGTCGCCCTCCGGTGTCTCCGACTCGCCGCCCGCGAGGTACGACACCGGCCCGCTCACCCGGTCATCGGGGCGATCGCGCTGGTCCTGGTCCGGTCGGCTGGGGTGGCTTGGTGTGCTCATGAGGCCTCGTCACTGGGTATGCGTCAAAGTAGGCGCACCGGGGCGCGGCAATCAACCCTACCCCGGGACCCGCGGAGCGCGCCACGGGACCTCGGGTCGTCGCCACGGCGAGAGGACCGAAGGACGCCGAGAGCGGCGCCCCGTGCGGCCGTCGCGAAGCGAGTGCTTTCGTGACCTCGACGGACGTGCTACCGTCGCAATGGAATTCCAGGGGGCAACGGCCTCCATGCCGCGTGCCGGCCGAGGCGCGGCGCAAGAGGAACATGGGGTGGAAGTGAGCGAGCGCTCTTCGGGCGGCCCGGTCCTGCGCAAGCGTGGAGCACGCAAGCGGAATGACCAGGCCGATGAGAACAAGGCATCGGCCGGGCCGTCGCGCGACGACGCCCCGGCCGCCACGGGTGAACGATCGGACGCTCCAGGCGGCCGTGGCGCGGGGGCGCGTCAGGGCGGTCGTGAGGAACGGGGCGGCAGGGGTGGACACGACGAACGTCGACGTCCCCCGGCGCGTCACGAGGGCGGCGGTGGACGCCGCGTCGGTCGGCGCCTCTACGATCCGCGACAGGACGACGACGCCGGCGGTGGCTCGGTCCGAGCCTCGGTGGATGGCGATCCGGCGCGCGCCGGCGCGAAGGACATCCACGCCGGGTGGCGAAAGGACGCCGCGAAGAAGCTCAGGCCTGGCAAGCGTCAGCTCACCAAAGAGAAGGAAGAGCTGCGCGCCGTGGCCCAGCAGCTCGCCAAGGACAAGGGGGTGCCCCTCGTCCACGCCTACCGCATCCTGAAGGGGCAGGCGTCGCTCAACGACGTGCTCAAGGGGATGATGCGGAAGGAGCGCTTCGAGCAGCTCGTGCTGCGCGAGGGCATCGATCGTGAGCTGGCCGGGCAGGTCGCTTCGGGTCACCTCTCGAAGAAGCGCGCTCAGATCCTCACCCGGATGCGCGCGCTGCGCGGGCCGAAGCTCCACGTCGACGGCGTGACGGCGGCGAACGGGTCGAAGGACCTGCACGCGGTCAACTTCTTCGGCGACGGCTGGAAGCTCGGCTACATCAAGGTCGCGCGACCCTACGACTTCGACTTCCTCGAGGAGGGCTCGGTCGAGCTCCACACCCGCTACAAGCACGACGTCAAGGCGATCTGCCTGGCGGCGGACCTGCCAGCCGTCCAGGAGTCGACGACCACCGACGAGGTCGTCAAGAGCCAGGGGCTCGCCGGTACCGAGCAGCGGACCGAGCGCGTCCGGCCCGACGACGAGTGGATGCTGAAGCTCGTCTCCGGGGGCCGCGTCGTGCGCTTCACGATGCGCGATGGGGACGGGTACGTCGGCCAGCTCCGGGCCTTCGGGCGCTGGGACGCGGATCTCGTGCTCCCCGGCGGTGAGGTGGTGACCGTATTCTTCCACGGCCTCCACCCGGTCGCTCACACCCTCGGTCTCAACGAGTGAGGATCATCGCCGGCCGATTCGGCGGGCGAAACCTCAAGGCGCCGACCGGGCGTGACACGCGACCGACCACGGACCGCGTGCGCGAGGCGCTCTTCAGCGTCCTCGGCGACGCCGTGCGAGGCTCCCGGGTCGCCGATCTCTTCGCCGGGACCGGCGCCCTCGGGCTTGAGGCGCTGTCGCGCGGCGCGGCCTCGGTCGACTTCTACGAGAGCCGGTCGCAGACCCTGGCGGTCTTGAAGCAGAACATCGTCACCCTGGGTGTCGGTGACGAGGTCGCGGTCATCGCGGCCCCCCTGCCGCGCGGCATCAAGGAGGGGGCGCCGTGGGACCTCGTCCTGATCGATCCGCCGTGGGGCAAGGGCCTGGCGGGGCCGACGCTGACCCGGGCGGTCGAGCGGGGGCGCCTCGCGGCGGGCGGCCTGGTGGTCGTCGAGGAGCGACGGGGGCAGCAGCCCGCGGCCGCCTACTGGCGCGGCGTCGGGCTGACGCTGGAGGACGAGCGCCTGTACGGCGACACCACGATCCAGCTGCTGCGCGTGCCGGCCGCAGGCTGAGCCGCTTTTCAACGAGCGCGCGCTGAGGTACGGCAGAGGGCGAGGAGGTACTCGTCATGCCTGAACGCCTGGCCATCTGCCCCGGCTCGTTCGACCCGCTCACGAACGGCCACGTGGCCATCATGCGGCGCGGGTTGGCGCTCTTCGACCGCATCCTGGTCGCGGTCACGATCAACCTGAAGAAGACCCCGCTCTTCACCCCCGAGGAGCGCATGGCGATGGTGCGAGCGTCGTTCCCCGACGAGCCGCGCGTCGAGGTGGCCGAGCTCGACGGGCTCCTCGCGGCCTACGCCCAGTCGAAGGGCGCGGTGGCGATCCTGCGCGGCCTGCGGGCGCCGAGCGACTTCGAGTACGAGCTCCAGATGGCCCAGATGAACCGCCACCTGTATCGCGACCTCGACACGGTCTTCCTGGCCTCGGACGCCGACGGCTCGTACGTGTCGTCGTCGCTCGTCAAGGAGGTCGCCCGCCTCGGGGGGCACGTCGACGACATGGTGCCGGATCACGTGGCCGTGGCGCTCCGCGACAAGCTCGCGGGGGCGCCGTGAAGACCGCCCGGCGCGCCGCGTCCATCGGGGCCTCCGCGACGGTCGCCATCACGAGTCGCGCCAAGGCGCTCATCGCCGAGGGCGTCGACGTCGTCACCCTGAGCGCCGGCGAGCCCGACTTCGCCACCCCTGGCTTCGTGGTCGACGCGACCGTCGCGGCCTTGAAGAGCGGGCACACGAGCTACGCGCCCGTGGGAGGCGTGCCGGCGCTCCGCGACGCGGTCGCCGAGCGCTTCGGGCGCGAGTACGGCGTCCCCTTCGAGCGCGACCAGATCGTCGTGACGGTCGGCGGCAAGGAGGCGCTCTACGACCTCTTCCAGGTGCTCGTGGAGCCCGGCGACGAGGTGATCGTCCCCGCGCCGTACTGGGTGAGCTACCCGTCCCAGATCGCGCTCGCCGGTGGGCGCATGGTCTCGGTGCCGTGCGACGCGTCGCGCGGGCTGGCGCTCGATCTCGACGCCATCACCGCGGCGCTGACGTCGCGGACCGTCGGGATCGTCGTCAACAGCCCCAACAACCCGTCGGGCGCCGTGTACGACGCGGAGTCCCTGGCAGCGCTGGCCGAGCTGGCCGAGCGTCACGACCTGTGGATCATCAGCGACGACATCTACAGCGCGGTCCGCTACGACGGCGCGCCGTTCACCTCGGTCCTGCACCTGCGACCGGAGCTGCGGGAGCGCGTGTTCATCGTCCACGGAGTGGCGAAGACCTGGTCGATGACGGGCTTCCGCGTCGGGTTCCTGGCCGGCTCACGGGTGGTGCTCGGGCGGTGCATGGCGCTCCAGAGCCAGACCATCACCAGCGCGACGACCTTCGCCCAGCACGGGGCGCTCGCCGCCGTCGCCGGTGACGACGCCTTCCTCGGGCCGTGGCTGACGGCCTACGACGAGCGCCGGCGGCTCGTCCACGGGGCCCTCGACGCCCTCGACGGGGTGCGCTGCGCGCTGCCCCAGGGGGCGTTCTACGTCTTTCCGGACATGCGCGGGCTCCTCGACCGACGTCACCGCGGCGACCTCATCGGCAACGACCGCCACCTCGCCGAGCTGCTGCTCGAGCGGGCCCACGTCGCCGTCGTCCCCGGCGCTGCCTTCGGGAGCCCGGGTTTCCTGCGCCTGAGCTACGTCTGCGGTGCCGATCGGCTCGCCCTCGGTATGGAGCGCATCGCGGCCTTCGTCGGCGAGCTCACCTGACGCTGGTGTAAGAGAACGACGCTCGCGCAGCCCCACGGTCGAGACGACCGCGCGCCATCGGTCCTGGCGGTCGAGACGAATCGCGGGCCATCGGCCCCTCGGTCAGAACTTGCCGCGGATGGCGAAGTCGATCCCGAGGGTCCAGATGTCGCCGGTACGGAAGCGGGCGCCGGGCTCGTCGACGCCTGAGAGCCAGGTGGGATCCAGCTCGTTGATACCGGCGGCGTTGCGGCCCTGGACGTCGCCGACGCCGTCGAGGTCGACCCCGGCGTCGGTGAAGGTCAGGAAGTGATCGCTCTCGCGGTAGACCGACGCGCGGGCGCGGAGCTCCAGGGCCTCGAAGACTTCGTAGCGCAGGCCCAGCCAGCCGCCGATGACCAGGTGGTGCTCGATGCGGGTGATGCCGTCGGTCTTCAGCCGCCGCCCGGTCAGCGGGTCGACGTCCCCCCGGTCGAAGGTCGTCAAGTTGCACGGCTCGGCGGCGTCGCTCGGGTCGCAGGTGCTGGTGCCGAGGGCGTCGGCGAGATCGCTGAAGCCGCGGCCGTCGAACACGAGATCGACGCGCCCGCCGACCTCGAGCCGGACCGCGCTCCGGGTCTCGGCGCGCTCGAAGGGGACGAGCTCGATCCCGAAGCGGGCGCCGAGTCGGTGGGCCGGGCTCGACAGGGTGGCGGTCGGGCCCAGGTCGACGAAGGGTGAGGCCTCGCCCGGGATGGCGATGGTCCCGTTGAGCTCGAAGAAGGGCTCGAGCCAGCGGACCACCCGCGCGGAGACCGCGGTCGAGAGCCCCAGCCGCCACACGCCGTCGCCGACCTCGGAGTTGTCCGCGGTCCGGATGGACGCCGTCGGCAGGTCGAGCGAGGCGCCGATGACCCAGCTCGGATCGAGGGGATCGCGGGCCTTCGAGAGCGGCGCCACCCGCAGCTCGACCCGGAGATCGCCGAGGCCGCTCCGCTCGTTCGCGCGGTGCGGGACGTCGAAGAGGCTCGGTTGATTGTAGGGGTCGGTGAGGGAGTTGCCCTCCGTGACCCCGCCGGCGAAGTCGAGCTGGTTACGGTCGAAGAGCACGATCGGCAGGGTCGCGCGGACCTCGAGGAGCCGCCCGAGCCCGAGCCGCGCGTCGACGTCGAGGACCGCGGTCGTCCGGCGCACCTGGAGCTCGTCGGCGAGCATCACCCGGCTCCCCGAGGGGCACAGGCTCTGCCCGCCGATGGTCTCGTTCGCGATGCACGAGAACTCGCGCCGGAGGTCTCCGCGTCGCTGGCGCCAGCGCCAGTTGAGGCCGACGCTCGGGTTCAGCTCGAGGGCGTCGGTCTGGGCGAAGTCGTCGACGATCTCGGTGACCTCGGCCGCGCCAGCTGGGCTACCGACGCACAGCAGGAGCGACGCCGCGACCGCGACCAGCGGCCACCGTCCGGCGCGCGCCGGCAGGCGAGGGGAGGGGCGCGGCATGCCCGTCAGGAGTCGTCCCGGAGGTTGAACTCCTTCATCTTGTTCTGGAGCGACTTGCGCGAGATCATCAGCAGCTGCGAGGCCCGCGTGACGTTGCCCCCGGTCTGCTCGAGGGCCTGCACGATGAGCTCTTTCTCGAGCTGCGCCGTGGTCTCGCGGACGAGCTCCTTCATCGAGACGCGCCCGGTCAGGTCGCGGTCGAGGCGCGGGGCGTTGGCGGCGGCGCCGGCCGCGAGAGCCGCCGAGCCCGACCTCAGCTCGTCGGGCAGGAGATCGAGCGAGATCTCCTCACCCTCGCAGAAGAGCACCAGGCGCTCGAGGACGTTCTCCATCTCGCGGACGTTGCCCGGCCAGCCGTAGCTCTTGAACGCCGCGATCGCCTCGTTGGAGAGGTGCGTGACCCCCTTCTTGAGGCGGCCGTTGAAGCGCTCGAGCATGTGCGACACCAACATCGGGATGTCGGCGGGGCGCTCGCGGAGCGGCGGCAGGTGAATCGGGATGACGTTCAGGCGGTAGAAGAGGTCCTCGCGGAAGCGGCCCTCCTCGACCTCCTGCTGGAGGTTCCGGTTGGTCGCCGCGATGAGGCGGACGTCGACCTTCAAGGTCTTGAGGCCGCCGACCCGCTCGAAGGAGGACTCCTGGATGGCGCGCAGGAGCTTGACCTGCATCTCGGTCGGGATCTCGGCGATCTCGTCGAGGAAGAGCGTGCCCTTGTCGGCGAGCTCGAAGCGGCCTGGCTTCGACGCGATCGCGCCGGTGAACGCGCCCTTCTCGTGGCCGAAGAGCTCGCTCTCGATGAGGGTCTGCGGGATGGCGGCGCAGTTGACCCGGATGAACGGGCGGTGGGCGCGGCTCGAGTGCTCGTGGAGCGCCTGGGCGACCAGCTCCTTGCCGGTCCCGCTCTCGCCGGTGATGAGCACGGTCGTCGGGGTGTCGGCGACCTTGTCGAGGATCTCGTAGATCTCCTGCATCGGCTTGGAGACGCCGATCATCCCGAACTTGCCCTTGGCGTCGACGGTCCCGCCGTGCATCGGCTCGACCGCGTCCATCTCGGCTCGCGCGGTGTTGACCGCCTTGGCCATGACGGCGCGCAGCTCGTCGGCGTTGAAGGGCTTGGTCACGAAGTCGAAGGCGCCGACCTTCATGGCCTCGACGGCGGTGTCCACCGTGCCGTGCGCGGTCAGCATGACGACCGGCCGTCCGGGGTAGCGCCTGCCGATCTCCTCGAGCAGCGTCATGCCGTCCATCTCGGGCATGCGGAGGTCCGTCAGCACCGCGTGCACGTTGCCGCCCGAGCGCTCGAGGGTCTCGAGCGCGGCGCGCCCGTTGGCGGCGGCCTCGACGACGTAGCCCTCGCGAGACAGGAGCCCCGTGAGGACGGTGCGCATGTTGGCCTCGTCGTCGACGACGAGCAGGCGCGCGGCTGAGGTCATGGTTCCTCCGGTTCGAAGGCGTTGCGCTCCTGGCGCGCCGCCACGGTAGCTTCGAGGGCGCCGGCGTGGAGGATCACCTCGACGTTGGCGCCGATGTCGACCTGGCGCGCGTCGCGCAACACCAGGCCGTCGGGGCGACGCACGATGGCGTACCCGCGTTCGAGACTGGCCGTCGGGCTCAGGACCGTCAAGGTGCGACGCGCGTGAGCATGCGCGTCGCGGCGCTGGCTCAGGAGCGCGTGCATCGCGCGGTCGAGCCGCTCGCGCAGCGCCACGGCCCGCGCCCGGGCGGCGGCGACGGTGTCCCTCGGGTGGAGGTGGCGGAGGTGCGCGCGCGCCTGAGTTAGGCGCTCGCGACGACGCGAGAGGAGACGCTGGGCGGCGTGGTCGAGGCGCATCAGCCGCTCGTCCACGGACTGCTGCCGCTCGGCCACCAGGCGGCGGGGATCGGACAGCCGGGCCGCGACGGCCGCGAGGCGGGTTCGCGCCTCGATGTGGCGTCGGGTGACCGCCTGACGGAGCCGCTCACGGCGGGCGTCGAGCTGCTGCCGGAGCTCGCTCATCACGGGGACGACGAGCTCGCCGGCCGCGGTGGGCGTGGCAGCGCGTTGGTCCGCGGCGAGGTCCGAGAGGAGCTGGTCGATCTCGTGGCCGACGGCGCTGACCACGGGGATCGGGCAGCCCGCGATGGCGCGGACGACCGCCTCTTCGTTGAACGCCCAGAGGTCTTCGAGGCTGCCACCGCCGCGCCCGACGATGATGACGTCCACTCCGGGGACGTGGGTGATGGCGTAGATGGCCGAGGCGATCTCGCGCGCCGCGCCCGGCCCCTGGACCCGGCACGGAGCGACCACGACGTCGGCGGGGTAGCGGCGGTGCAGGGTCGTCAGGATGTCGCGCACGGCGGCGCCGGTCTCGGCGGTGACGACGCCGACGCGCCGTGGGATGAGCGGGAGCGGTCGCTTGCGCGCAGGGTCGAAGAGGCCCTCGGCCGCGAGCTGGCGCCGCAGCTCCTCGAGCCGGGCGAGGAGCATCCCGGCGCCCATGTCGATGACCGAGCGCGCGACGAGCTGGTAGCGCCCGTGGGGCGGGTAGATCTGGATGTCGCCGACGACGATGACCTGCATCCCCTCGGCCACGCGGAGCGGCAAGCGCGCCAGGGTCGAGCGCCAGACGACGACCGGCAGCGTCGCGCCGCGATCCTTGAGCGAGAAGTAGAGGTGCCCCGACTGCACGGCGCGCGCAGAGATCACCTCGCCGAACACGCGCACGTTGGAGAACTGGCGCTCGACGTGGCCCTTGAGCGCGAAGGTCAGCTCCGAGACGCTGACGGCGCGGTGGCGTCCTGGGTCGCCCTGTCTCATCCCACCTCCCGGCGCCGTTCTCCCCGAGGCGCGGAGCGCTGTCAACGTCGCCGTGCGGGGTCAGGAGCGGGCGCGGGCCCACGCGACCCGGCGCCCGAGCGGGGGACCGGTTGCCGGCGCGCGCGTGGCGAGCGAGGCTGGGCAGGTGAAGCGAGAGATCCTGGTCGGTGCGTGGGAGGAGGCGGTCGCGGCGTGCGACGCCGGGCTCCTGGCGCGGGCGGCGCTCGCTCGAGACCCGCGGCGCTACGACGCGGTGCTGGCGCTCGGCAAGGCCGCGCTCGCCCTGCGCGACGGCGCCCTCTCGGTCCCTGCCTGCGCCGGGGTCGCCGAGAGCCTGGCCATCACCGGAGCGGGCACGCCGCATGCAGGTCCCCACGAGGTCCTGATCGGCGAGCACCCGGTCCCCGGTCCCGGGTCCTTCGCAGCTGGCGCGCGGGCGCTGGCCTGGTGTCGCGCCGCACGCGCCCGAGGGCTCCGGGTCCTGGGGCTCGTGTCGGGTGGGGCGTCGGCGCTGTGCGAGGCGCCCGTCGCGGGGCTGACGACGACGGACCTCGCCCGCGCTCACCGCGCGCTGGTCGCCTCGGGGGCGCCGATCGCCGCGATGAACGCGGCGCGCCGCCGGCTCTCGGCGGTGAAGGGCGGGGGCCTGGCCGAGGCGCTCGGCCCGGCGCTGGCGCGCGTGCTGGTCCTGGCCGACGTCGCCTCGGGGGACCCGCGCGTCGTCGGGTCGGGGCCCCTCTCCGCGCCGCCGCCCGAGGCGGAGGCGGGCGCCGCGGCGCTCTCGGTCGCGCTCGCCGCGCTGGGGATCACCCAGCTCCCGCCTGGCTCCTCGGGCGTGGAGGCGCCGCTCCCCGAGGTCCTTGCGTCGCCGGCGACCCTGGCGGAGGGGCTCGTCGCGGCGCTGAGCGCTCGCGGCGTGGCGGCCGCAGCGCCGGAGGTGCTCGAGGCGCCGCTGGAGGGGGTGGTCGACCGCGTCGTCCGCCACCTGATTGAGCGGCGCGAGGCCTGGGTAGCGGCCGGTGAAGTGGGCGTGACCGTGCCGCCTGGCGCCGTCGGATCCGATGGCGGGCGGGCCCGGCACCTGGCCCTCGCGGTGCGCGTGGCGATGGCGCGGGCCGCGCCGGACGCGCGCTGGTGGTTCCTGGCGGCCGGCAGCGATGGTCGAGATGGCGCCGGAGCGGCGGGCGCCGTGCTCGGTCACGAGACCCGGGTCGCGGGAGCCGAGGCCGCGCTGGCGGGCTTCGCGAGCGGGCCGTGGCTCCGCGCCGCGGGCTGCGAGCTCGCGGAGACGCCCCCGCGCACGAACGTCACCGATGGGTACGTAGCCGTCGCCTGGTAGCCGACGCGGCGGGACCGGGAGCCGGGCCGGATCACAGCTGACGGGGCGCGATGATTGCGCTAAGGAGAGGCGCGGGGTCGGCCCGACCCGCGTCCGCGGTTCGTCACCGCGGTCACTCGCCAGGAGAGCGCCATGGACCGCAGCCTGCTTCAGCCTCAGGTGGACCGCCTCATCGACCTCGCGCTCGAGGAGGACGTCGGGACCGGGGATCGCACGACCGTCGCGACCATCCCCGCCGACGCCACCGGCGCCGGCCGCGTGCTCGCCAAGGAGCGCCTCGTGCTGGCCGGGATGCCGTTCTTCATCCGGGTCTTCGAGCGCGTCGACCCGCGCGTCAGCGTCGAGCAGCTCGTACCCGAGGGGACCCTGGTCGACCCGATGACCGTCGTCGCCGAGGTGCGCGGCCCGACCCGGAGCCTGCTCGTCGGCGAGCGGACGGCGCTCAATATCCTCCAGCGGCTGTGCGGTGTGGCGACCCTGACCCGGCGCTTCGTGGACGCGGTCGCCGGGACCGGCGCGCGGGTGTGTGATACCCGCAAGACCACCCCCGGGATGCGCGTGATGCAGAAGTACGCGGTGACGGCGGGCGGCGGCTCGAACCACCGCTTCGGCCTCGACTCGGGCGTCCTCATCAAGGACAACCACATCAAGGCGTGCGGCGGGGTCACGGCGGCGATCGAGCGGGCCCGGGCGGCCAGCCCCCACCTGCTCAAGATCGAGGTCGAGGTGAAGGACCTCGAGGAGCTCGCCCTGGCGATCGACGCGCGCGCCGACGTCATCCTGCTCGACAACATGACGACCGAGGCGATGGCGGATGCGGTGCGCCGCGTGCAGGCGTCGGGGCTGCCGATCCTCACCGAGGCCAGCGGGAACCTGGGCCTCGAGCGGCTCCGCGAGGTCGCGGAGACCGGGGTCGACCTCCTGTCGGTCGGCGCGCTGACGCACTCGGCGGTCGCGGCGGACCTCTCGATGAAGCTCTGAGATGAGCGTCACCATTCACCGCCTCGGCGAGGTCGTCTCGACCAACGACGAGATCCTGGCGCTGGCCCGGCGGGGCGCGCCGGGCGGCACCGTGGTGTGCGCGCGGGCGCAGAGCCAGGGGCGCGGGCGCCTGGGCCGGGACTGGCACAGCCCCGACGCTGGCAACGTCTACCTCTCACTGCTGCATCGCCCGGTCCGCGCGGCGGCGGAGCTCGCCGGCCTGACCCTCGACGTCGCGCTCGCGGTCGCGCGGGTCCTCGACGATCTGGGCGTGGAGGTCGGCCTGAAGTGGCCGAACGACCTCGTCCTGAACGGCCGAAAGCTCGCCGGGATCCTCACCGAGCTCCACCTCGATCCGCCGAGCGGCGCGGCCGTGATCATCGGCGTGGGTCTCAACGTCAACGCCCCGGCCGAGGCCTTCGCGCCGCCGCTCGACGCCATCGCGACCAGCCTCGCCGCCGCCACCGGCCGGCGCTTCGACGCGACGGCCCTCGAGGACGCGCTCGCCGGCGCGCTCTACGACGCCTGCCTCGCCTTCGACCGGCGAGGCACACCGGAGACCACCGGCTATCTGGCGCGCTGCGTCTCCCTCGGGCGCCGGGTGCGCGTGAGCCCCGGCGGCGCGACCGGCGTAGCCTGTGGCGTGGCCCCCGACGGAGCGCTCCTCGTCCGCTTCGACGGCCGCGACGGGCGGGCGGAGCCGGTCCGCGCCGGCGTCGTCGAGCACCTCCCCGACGAGGCGGCCGTCTCCTCCTCCCCGGACCAGCGCTGACCGCTTCGGAGCGAACCATGCTTCTCGTCATCGACGTCGGCAACACCAACACCGTGCTCGGTCTCTATGCCGGAGACGAGCTCGTCGATCACTGGCGGGTCGCGACCAAGCCGATGACGACGACCGACGAGCTCGGGGTGCTCTACCTGTCGCTCTTCGCGGCGCGCGGCATCGACAAGCGCGAGGTCGAGGCGGCCATCGTGTCGAACGTCGTGCCGCCCATGGCGCACCCGATTCGCCGCGCGTGCCGGCGGTACTTCGACGTGTCGCCGCTGTTCGTGACCCACGAGACGGACACCGGGATCGAGGTCCGCTACGACAACCCCGCGGAGGTCGGCGCCGACCGCGTCGTGAACGCCGTCGCCGCCTACGACCGGCACCGCAAGCCCTGCATCGTCGTGGACTTCGGCACCGCGACGACCTTCGACGTCGTGCTCGACCCCGGCGTCTACACCGGCGGCGTCATCGCCCCCGGGCTCGGCGTCGCCCTCGAGGCGCTCATCGGGCGCGCGGCGCGGCTGCCGAAGGTCGAGATCAAGAAGCCCGACTCGGTGATGGGCTTCAACACCATCTCGGCCATCCAGGCTGGCACGGTCTACGGCTACATCGGGCTGGTCGACGGCATCGTCGAGCGCATCGTCAGCGAGCACCCGGACGTCGACTTCCACATCCTGTCGACCGGCGGCCTCGCCGCCCTGGTCACCGAAGAGTCGCGCTACATCGAGTCCGTGGAGCCGTTCCTGACCCTCGAGGGCCTGCGCCTGATCCACGAGCGCCTGAAGGCCGCCGGCGCCGCCTGACGCGTCCCGTCAGCGGCGGCCGGCGCTGGGGCGTTGGCGCGGACGGGGCGCCCACACGCCGACGGACGAGACGTCCGCGGGCCGACGGGGTCGGTGCTTCGCTGCGCGTTGGTGCGGGCGGGTCGCCCACACTCCGATGGCGGACGAGACGTCCCCGGGCCGAAGGCGTTGGCGCGGGCGGAACGCGCACGCTCTGACGCGCTCCCGCGTCCCCTACGCCTTCGCTTCCTCTTCTGCGCTCGCTTCCTCGTCTGCGCTCGCTTCCGCCTCCGCGCTCGCTTCCTCTTCCGCGCTCGCTTCCTCTTCCGCGCTCGCTTCCTCTTCCGCGCTCGCTTCCTCTTCCGCGTCCGCCTCCGTCCGCGCCTCTTCGAGCACCGCCTGCAGGTCCGGGGCGGGCTCGGCGGCGATGGGGCCCTCGGCGGACGGCGCCAGCCCGAGCTGGTCCATCACCATCGCCAGGGCGACGGAGGCCTCCTCGAGAGTGCTCCGGGCGTCGGCCTGGGTCGCGATGTGCTGCTCGAGGCTCGCGATCCTGGCGTTCGCCTCGTCCAGGGTCGCCTGCAGGGCACGCGCGTGCTTCTCGGCGCGCGACATCAGCGTCGGGATGGCGCGATCGAGGGCCTGGTAGGAGCTGACCTGCGTCGTCAGCTGGGTGACCTGCTCCTGCGCCCCCTCGAGGGCCGTGCGCGCGGCCTCGAGCTCGCTGGTCCGTTCGGTCAGGGCGGCCTCGCGCTCGCTCGCCGCCGTACGCGCGGCCTCGAGCTCCGCTTGCGCGGCCTCGAGCGCCGTGGCCCGCTCTGCGAGCTCGGCCTCCCGCGCTTCGATCTGCTTGACCGCCTCGTCCCGCTCGGCCCGCAGCAGCGCCAGCGCCGAGTCGCCCTCGGTCAGGCGGCTGTCGCGCTCGCTCAGCTCGGCCTGCGCCGCCGCGAGCTCGTTCCGCGTCGCCTCCAGGGCCTCTTCGGCCTCGGCCCGCGCCGCGCTCAGGGCCTCCTCCGCCTCGGCCTTCGCCGCGGCGACGGCCGCGTCGGCCGCCTCGCGCGCCGCCGCGATCTTCGCCTCGGCCTCGGCCCGCGCCTCCTCGAGGCGCTTGTCGGTCTCCGCCGCGCTCTCGGCCAGCTTCGCCTCGGTCTCGCCGCGGACCGTCTCGCTCTCCTCGAGGGCAGCGGACAGCGCCGCCTCGGCGTCGGCGCGCGCCTTGGACGCCTCGCTCCGCGCGGCGTCGCGCTCGGCCTCGACCGCCGCCAGCTTCTCGCTCAGCTCGCGCTCGGTCGCCGTGAGCTTCTCGCTCAGCTCGCGCTCGGTCGCCTCCAGCTTCGCTTCGAGCTCGGCGACGCGCTCACCCAGCGGCCCGGCCTCGAGCTTGGCCGCCTCGACCGCGCTCTTCGCGGCCTCGGACTCGCTCTTCGCGGCCTCGAGCGCCGCCTCCAGCGAGGCGATCTCGTCCTTGCGCTTGGCGACCTCCTGACCGTACTCCTTGACCAGCCGTCGGCTCGTCTGCAGCGCCTTCTCGAGCTCGACCTTCTCGAGCTCGAGGCGCTCGGCCTCTTCCTTCTTGGCTTTCAGGGTCGTCGACTGCCGCTCGGCCCGCGCGTTCGACGCGTTCCAGGCCCGCTCGACCGTCTCGGCGCGCTCGACCGCCGCCGCCTCGGCCATCCGCGCGGTCGTGAGCGCCTCCTCGAGGGTCGCCTTGTCGTCGAGGGCCGCCTCGAGCCGGGTCGCCGCCTCCTTGAGGTTGGCCTCGAGCTCCGTGGACCGCTCCTCGAGCGCCTCGGCGCGCCTGGCCGCCTCGACCCTCGTCTGGCTGTCGGCCGTGTGCTGCGCCTCGAGCTCCGCGAGCCGCGCCTCGAGCCCCCGCCGCTCCTTCAGCGCCTCGGCCTCGATGGCCTCGCGCAGCTGCCGCGAGTCGTTCTCGAGCGTCGCCCGCGCCTGCGAGGAGTACGCCTCGAGTCGCGCGATCTCGTCCTTGAGCGCCTGCTCCGAGTCGAGCAGCGCGGACTTCTCGCGGCCCGCCGCCCCGAGGGCCGCGGTGAGCGCGTCGATGCGCCCGTCCTTGTCGGTGAGCTGGTCCTGCAGCTCCTCGACCCGCGCGCGCTCGGCCTCGAGCTTCTCCTCGACGTCGGCCCGCGCCTCCTTGATGGCCGACTCCGCGAGCCGCGCCTTGGTCGACATCGCGTCGCGCTCGGCGGCGACCGCCTCGACCTCCTGCCGGAGCTCCTCGATGACCCGCGCCTGTGCCGCGTTGCGGTCCGCGGCGCCGTCGAGCCGCTCCTTGAGGAGCTTGATCTCCTGCCGCTGGGCCTTGACGCGGTCGCTCAGCTCGTCGAGCTCCTCGCTCTCGAGCTCGTCGTCGTCTTCGACGCCGTTGTGCGAGCTGTAATAGGAGAGGGTGACCTCGAGCCGGTCGAGGTCCTCCGGGAGCTTGTGGTAGGCGTCCGCCCGGGTGTCGAGCTTCTGGTGGTTGTTGAAGACGTCCTGGTTCGCCTTCGTGCTGAGCAGCACCACCGGGACCCGCGGGTATCTGCGCTTGAGCTGGGTGCACAAGTGCCAGCCCTTCGGCAGGTCCGCGTTGAGGACCACGAGATCCGGCGGAGTCTTGGACGCCTGGTCCCACGCCTTGCCCGAGTCGTCCTGCTGTCGGATGACCCAACGCTCGGCATCCACCGCTCTTTCGACGATCTCTCGAACTGACGTGTCAGTGTCCACCAAGAGGACGGACGCTTGTGTCACGATCCCTCCCGCGAGGTCGACGTGAGTCGCGCACAGCCACGACCTTCGGCGATGACCCGCCGTTTGTCAACGTGCGCCGGGCGCGACGCGGCTGCCGTGGGGGTAGGCGGCTCCGCGCCTGCCCGAACGGTCAATCTACACGTCCTCGGCGCCGGTGATCGCGCCGGCCGTCGACCGTTGATCAGAGGTTCTGCTGGACGTGCTTCGCGAGCTCGAGCAGGACCTGCTGGGAGCAGGTCTCCTCACCGCAGGAGACGCTGACGACGAGGAACTTGCTGGTCTCGGTCAGCGTCAGCGTCTGGATGGGCCCGAAGGACGAGTAGAACGCCTTCGTCGGGGCGAGGAGCTTCACGTCCTCGGCGTTCGGATACTGCCGGCGCATCCGGCGGTAGCGCTCCACGCTGCCGCGACGGTCCTCGTCCTGCCAGGCCTGAACGGCGGCGCCGAAGCCCTCGGTCCCCGGCACCGCGAAGTACAACGAGTTGTACCCGGGGGCGGGGTCGAGGCCGGCGAGGGGCCCGACGGCCATGATGCGCCGCTCGGACACGAGCTCGCGCACCGCCTTCAGGGGCAGGAAGCGCTCGACGTTGAGCGGTGGACCGGCCGGGGCGGCCTTGCGCACGGGGGCGGCACCGCGGGGCGGCGCGCGACCGGCGATGCGCGTCGGCTCGGGGCTCGTCCGGGGCTCGACCTCGGGGCGCTCGCGGGTGGGGCGCGGATCGTCGTCGCCCTCGCTCTCCGGGTCGTCGCCCTCGGCCGCCTCGGCGTCGACCTCGGCGACCTCCTCGTCCGCGGCCGCGTCGCCGGCAGCAGCCTCGCCGTCGCCTCCGTCATCGGTGGTCGCCGGCTTCACGGGCGGAGCCGGCCGGATCCCGGCGGCCTTGCTCGCGGCCTTCCGCGCGGCCGGGCCCAGCGGGGGCTTGCCCTGAAGCCGCTTCGAGGTCCGCGCCGTCACCGTGGCGGGCTTGTTCGAGGTGTCCGCGGTCGCGGCGTCCGCAGCCCGGTCGGCCGAGGTCTTCAGCGCGACGCCGCCTGGCGTGCGGGCCGGGCGCTTCGTCGCCGTCGCGTCGTCCTCACCCTCGGCCTCGTCCGCGCCCGGGAGCTCCCCCGATTCGGGGATCTTCAGCGCGACGGCGGGCTCCTCGTCCGGCTTCTTCTCGTCATCCCCCTTGCACCCCGAGGCGATCGCCGTGGCGCCGGCCAGGGCGAGCACGAGGACGAGGACGAGAGCGCGCGCGGAGGTCGGGCGGCGCTCGGCGGGGCGTCGGGTGTGTAGATCCATGCGTTCTTCGCTCGGGGTATGGGCTCGTCGATGTGTTCGGCGCTCTCGCACGGTGCGTGCAACCCGTGTCCAGGCGCATGGCTTCCCGCGCGAAGCGGCGGAAAACGTACTCTCGGTCCCCCGTCATGGCAAGCACGGGCACGGCCCGGGACCGCCTCGCGCGCGGCCCTCTTGCCGTCGGTCGGCGGCCCGTGCGAAGGTGCGCCCCATGGGAACCTCCCTCGAGGGACTCGTCCAGCAGATCCGGTTCACCAACGAGGAGAGCTTCTGGACGGTCGCCGGCCTCAAGGTGGAGGGGCAGCCACGGCCCATCGCCGCGGTCGGCCTCATGCCCGGCGTGGAAGAGGGGATGCGGGTCCGCGTCTCCGGTCGCTGGGACGACAACCCCCGCTTCGGCCGCCAGTTCAGGGTCGAGCAGTTCGAGGAGCTGGTGCCCGCGACCGAGCGTGGCCTCGTGGGCTACCTCGCCTCGGGGTTCGTCCCCGGGGTGGGCCCGGGGATGGCCAAGCGCATCGTCGAGCGCTTCGGCACCGAGACCGTCGAGGTCATCATGCAGCGGCCCGAGCGCCTCTCCGAGGTCGCCGGGCTCGGCAAGAAGCGCGTCCAGGCGATAATCGACGCCTTCCAGGAGCGCCGCGGCGCCCAGGACGCCCTGGTGTTCCTCTTCGGCCTCGGGATCCCGCGCGGCCTCGCCCTGCGCATCTACAAGCGCTACCGCGAGGGGACCATCGCCTTCGTCAAGCGCAACCCCTACAGGCTCGCCGAGAGCGTCATGGGCGTCGGCTTCCAGAAGGCCGACCAGGTCGCCCGAGGCCTCGACATCGCCGCCGACGACCCCGGCCGCCTCCGCGCCGGCGTCTACCATTGCATGCGCCTCGCCCGCGACGAGGGGCACTGCTTCCTCCCGCGCGAGCAGGTCGTCCACCTCGCCGTCGACCTCCTCGGCATCGAGGCCGGGCTCGTCGACAAGGCCGTCAGCGCGCTCGCCGTCGACGGCAAGGTCGTCATCGACACCGCGTCTTCGCCCGAGCAGCCCGGCGACACCGAGGTCGTCTATCTGTCGTCCCTCTACGAGGCCGAGGTCGAGTCGGCCCACCACCTCGCGAGCCTGCTGGACCACGCCGCGCCCGCCGGTGAAGACGCCGCCGAGCGCGTCGCCGCTGCGGCCTCGTCCCTCGGCATCGACCTCGCCCCGGGTCAGGAGGCGGCGGTCCGGCTCGCCCTCGAGCAGGGCACGGTCATCGTCACCGGCGGCCCCGGCACCGGCAAGACGACCATCATCCGGACCCTCCTCGAGGCGTGCGGGCTGCCCGACCTCAGGATCGCCCTGGCCGCGCCCACCGGCCGCGCCGCCAAGCGCATGAGCGAGGCCACCGAGCGTGAGGCGATGACGATTCATCGGCTCCTCGAGTTCGCCCCTGCCGAGGGCCACTTCCAGCGCGACGAGTCGAACCCCCTCGAGGTCGAGCTGGTCATCATCGACGAGGCGTCGATGGTCGATCTGCCGCTCTTCTACGCCCTCATCCGGGCCATCCCCTCCGGCGCCCACCTCGTGCTCGTCGGCGACCAGGACCAGCTGCCGCCGGTCGGGCCCGGGGCGCCGCTGACCGACCTCATCGCCAGCGGGCGGGTCCCCGTCGCGCGGCTCACCGAGATCTTCCGTCAGGGCGCGGGCTCCGCCATCGTCGAGAGCGCGCACCGCCTCAACCGCGGCGAGGCGCTCGCTCCGACCCCGTCGGGGACCCCGCTGACGGACTTCTACTTCATCTCGCGCGAGGAGCCCGAGCACATCTGCCAGACCATCGAGACCGTCGTGACGGGCCGCATCCCCGAGCGCTTCGGCTTCGACCCGGTCCGCGACATCCAGGTGCTCTCGCCGATGCGGGTCGGCCCCATCGGCATCGACGCGCTCAACGAGCGGCTCCAGGCGCTGCTCAACCCGCTCCCCGAGGACGTCAGCGACGCCGTCCGGCGCTTCCCGTTCCGGGTCGCCGACAAGGTCATGCAGATCCGCAACGACTACGACCGCGGCGTCTTCAACGGCGACCTCGGCTTCGTCCGGCGCGTCGACCCCAAGACCGGCTCCGTCGAGGTCGTCATCGACGGTCGCGACGTCCTCTACGACCGCGAGCAGCGCGAGGACCTCGTCCTCGCGTACGCCGTCACCATCCACAAGAGCCAGGGCAGCGAGTACCCGGCGGTGGTGCTCCCGGTGAGCACCCACCACTACAAGATGCTGCGGAGAAACCTCTTGTATACGGGCATCACCCGTGGCAAGCGCCTCGTCGTGTTGGTCGGCACCGAGCGCGCGATGCGCATCGCCGTGGGCAACCGCGGCCTCGAGGTCCGCAACACCCAGCTCGACGCCCGCCTCGGCCGCGCCCTCGACGGCGCGCTGGACCTCCAGTCATGACTCCACCCTCCGCCACCTCACCGCACCTCGCGCTGATCGCCGTCCACGGCGACCTCGAGCCCGCCTGCGTGCTCGGCCGCGAGAACGGCCGCCTCGCGCTGCTGAGCCTCGACGGCGCGCGCCGGACCGTCTCGCCCCAGCGCCTCTTCTGGACCGGGCGCACCCCGGTGGCCGACGCCGCCGAGCTGAACCGGGTCTGGGACGAGGTCCGCGAGCTCGCCGACCGCGCGGACCTCGACGGCGCCTGGCTCATCCTCGACGAGGACGGCCCCCCCAGCGCCGAGGAGCGGGTCGCGGACGTCGCGCTCCACGCCCTCGGCGACACGACCCCGCCCGCGTGTGACGCGGTCGCCGTGGCCGCGTTCCGGGACAACACCTGCTTTCGCGTCCGGCAGCGGCGCCTCGTGCGCGAGACCGCCGAGGCCGTCGCCAGCACCCGCGAGCAGCGCGAGCGCGAGATCCGCAAGGCCCGTCACTTGATCCTGGCGACCGAGACCCTCGCCGCAGAGCTGGCCGGGGAGCCGGTCGCCGACGACGCCGAGCGCGTCGAGGCGCGGGCCTCGCTGATCGAGGCGCTCATCGACCTCGCCGTCTACAAGGACGACGCCGGCCGGAAGGAGGAGGCGACGCGGCTGCTCGAAGCGCTCGGCCGTGACGACGCGCTGGCCCTGCTCATCGAGCTCGGCGTCTTCGCCCCGGACGAGAACCTCGCGATTCGACGCGCGGGCCTCCGCACCGGGTTCTCCGAGGAGCTCGTCGCCGCGGCAGCCGAGGCCGCACAGAGCGTCAAGCAGCCGACCCTGGATCTGCGTCACCTGCTCACCGTCGCCATCGACGACCCGGCGACCACCGAGGTCGACGACGCCTTCACCTTCGACGGCGATCGCCTCGTCGTGCTCATCGCCGACGTCTCCGCCTTCGTGCGCCCCGGGAGCCCCCTCGACCGCGAGGCGGCCGCGCGCGCGTCGACGCTCTATCTCCCGGACGGCAAGGTCCCGATGCTGCCGCAGTCGATCTCCTTCGACGCCGCGGCGCTCCGGGCCGGGGTCGACCGGACGGCGATCGCGTTCTCGTACGAGGTGCGGGACGACGGGCAGATCGTGGGCTTCGAGGTCGCTCGCGCCCGGGTCCACGTCGACCATCAGCTCGACTACGTGGCCGCCGATGGGCTGCTCGCCGGCGGCGCGGCCGACGACCCGCTCGCCGCCCTGTTGCGCCGCGGGCAGGCGGCGATGGACGCTCACCGCGAGATGCGCCAGCGGCGCGGCGCGGTGTTCCTCCAGCGGACCGAGGTCGCCCTCGAGGTCCAGCCCGACGGCGCGGTGAAGGCGACCCCCGGCGACCCCTACGCGCCGGGGCGGCAGCTCGTCAGCGAGCTGATGATCGCGACCTGCGCCGGCGCCGCGCAGTTCTGCGCCGAGTACGACATCCCGTGCATCTACCGCAGCCAGGCGCGGCCGGACGGCTCGGCGGGCGGTCGCGCGGGGCGGGTCGACGGTCCGTCGCGGCAGTACGAGCTGCTGCGGCGCCTCAAGCCGTCGGTCCTGAGCACCCGGCCCGGGCTCCACTTCACCCTGGCGGTGGACGCCTACTCGCAGCTCACGAGCCCGATCCGCCGCTACGCGGATCTGGTGATGCACCAGCAGCTGGCCGGGTGGCTCCGGACCGGGCACGCGCCGTTCTCGAGCGGGCAGCTCGCCCAGCGCTTCGGCGAGATCGAGCGCCTGTCGTCGCTGGTCCGCAAGGTCGAGTCGGACTCGCGCCGTTACTGGGCGACGCGCTGGTGCGAGCAGCACCGGGACGCGCGCCTCGACGGTCAGGTCGTGCGCGAGCTGGGCAAGCGCTGGATCGTCGAGGTGACGGCGCTGGCCATCCAGGTCCCGATCACCTTCAAGCGGCGCGTCTCGCCGGGGCAGCGCGTGACCCTCGTCGTCGCCAAGGCGGACGCGCGCCACGAGCGGCTGAAGCTCGTCGAGGCGCCCCGCGAGGACGCCGGCGCTGGGGGCGACGCCCGAGGATGAGCGGCGCGGTCCCGCTGGTGTTCGACCGCGGCACCCTCGTGGTCGACGCCCTGGTCGAGCAGGCCGAGCGGCAGGCGCTCGAGGCGGTGGGCTTCGTGGTCGACGAGCGCGCCGGCGGGCGGCTTCGGGCGCCGGCGAGCGCCTACCGGCGGGCGCTGGCGATCCTGATGCGCGCGGGCCACGAGGTCGACGACCAGGCCCGGAGCTACGAGGAGCTGGACCTCGCCCCGCGGCGCCGCCGAGAGCCCTTCCCCCATCAGGCCGAGGCCCTCGACGCGTGGCTCCGCGGTGGGCGGCGGGGCGTCGTGGTGCTGCCGACCGGCGCGGGCAAGAGCTACGTCGCGGAGCTGGCCATCGCGCAGGTGAAGCGCTCGACGCTGATCGTCGCGCCGACCATCGACCTGATGAACCAGTGGATGGCGCTGCTCGGGGCGGCGTTCGGCGCCGAGCGGGTGGGCGCGGTGGGCGGAGGGACCTACGAGGTGCGGCCGCTGACGGTCACGACCTACGACTCCGCCTACATTCACATGGAGCACCTCGGCGGGAAGTTCGGCCTCATCGTCTTCGACGAGTGCCACCACCTGCCCGGGGCGTCCTACGCGCTCGGCGCCGAGTGCGCCATCGCGCCGTTCCGCCTGGGCCTGACGGCCACCCCGGAGCGCCAGGACGGCGGGCACGAGCGGCTCGACACCCTGGTCGGACCGACGGTCTACCGGCGCGAGATCCGCGAGCTGACCGGCGATTACCTGGCCGACTACGAGGTGGTGCGGATCCGGGTCGAGCTGACCGAGGAGGAGCGGAGCGCCTACGAGACCGCGCGGGGGGAGTACCGCGGCTTCGTGATGCAGAACGGCATCCGGATGTCGAGCCCGAGCGGCTGGGGCGAGTTCCTCAAGATGACGAGCCGCTCCGCGTGGGGGCGGAGCGCGTGGCGGGCGTGGCGCGAGCAGCGGCGGATCCCGCTCCAGTGCGCCGGCAAGCTCGGGATCCTCGAGGATCTGCTCATCCAGCACCACGACGAGCAGGTCATCGTCTTCACCGCCGACAACGACACCGTCTATCGCATCGCGCGGCGCTATCTCATCCCGGCGATCACCCATCAGACCCCGGCGCGCGAGCGGCAGGATATCCTCGCGGCGCTCCAGAGCGGCGCGATCCGGGCGGTGGTGACCTCGCGGGTCCTCAACGAGGGCGTCGACATCCCGACCGCCAGCGTCGGGGTGGTGCTCAGCGGCTCGTCGAGCGTGCGCGAGCACGTGCAGCGCCTCGGGCGCATCCTGCGCAAGGGCGAGGGGAAGGAGGCGGTGCTCTACGAGGTCGTCACGGCGGCGACCGGCGAGGAGTACGCGAGCGAGCGGAGGAGGGAGCACGGTGCTTACCGGTGACCTCGTCCGGGCCTTCATCCGCGCCGGGTGGGTCCGACCGAAGTGGATCGACCCGACGGATCCCGGGCTCGAGGCCGAGGCCGAGCGCCTCATCGGGCTCTTCGACCGCCACGTCGGCGAGGCGGACGGCGCCCTCGACGAGGCCATCGCCGACCACATCGGTGACTCGACCGACTTCGCGATCCAGCGGGGGCTGGCGAAGCTGCTGCGCGACGGGGCGACCTTCGAGATGAAGGCCGCCAAGCCTCCGGAGGACATCCGCCGGGTGGTCTTCGAGCGCGCGGCGCGCAAGGAGACGTGGCCGGTGCGGCCGGGCGCGGGGGCGGGGTTCTCGGGCCGGGCCGACGTCCTGGCGGAGGCCGCGGCCGCGCTCGAGATCAGCGTCGAGGAGGTCGAGGAGGGGCTCTTCGCGGACCTGTCGAGCGAGGCGCGGCTGACGGCCTTCGAGCGGCCGAGCGCCCGGGAGCTGCTCGAGCGCTACAACCTCGCCGTGGCGCAGGCGATCCTGCTCAAGGCGCGGGAGGTCCGGATCGAGCTGCACCGCATCAGCCCGAAGCGGGCGCGGCAGCTCTTCCGCTTCATCAAGTTCCGCGGGCTGATGCACCGGGCGACGAAGACGAAGAAGGGCTACCGGCTGGTGCTCGACGGGCCGATGTCGCTCCTGCGCCAGACGAGCCGCTACGGGCTCCAGATGGCGCTGTTCCTGCCGGGGCTGGCGCTGTGTGAGCAGTGGACGCTGGAGGCGGACGTCGTCTGGGGAAAGAAGAAGACGCCGTGCCGCTTCAAGCTGACCGACGAGCAGGGGCTGGTCACCCGGGCGCGGGACACCGGGACCTGGATCAGCGACGAGGAGAAGCACCTCGAGGCGAGCTTCGCGGCGCAGGAGACGCCGTGGCGGCTCGAGCGGGAGGCGCGGATCCTCGACCTCGACGGGCGCGGGGTGCTGACGCCGGACTACGTGCTGCGGCACGAGGACGGGCGCGAGGCCTACGTCGACATCGTCTGGTTCTGGCGCAAGCAGGCGTTCAAGAAGCGGCTGGAGCTGCTGCGCGAGCACGGGCCGCCCAACCTGATCATCGCGCTGGCGACCCGCCTGAACGCCGATCGCAGCGACGCCGACGTCGGGGACGCCAGCGTCTACCCGTTCAAGGGCGTGATCATCCCGAAGAAGCTGATCGCCCTCGCCGAGGAGGTCGCCCTCGCCGAGGGCGCGTCCCCGGCGCGAGCCACGAGCGCGAGCGGCGGCAAGGCGAAGGGGCGGAAGAAGCGATCGACTTGATCGGGAGCGGGTTTGACGCCGCTCGCGCCGCGCCGTATGGCGAGTCTTCGCGCGGCCAGCTCTCAGCAGGAGGCCCCATGTTGCACCGCAAAGTGACCGTCGCCCTCGGGGCGCTCGCCGCGATGGCGCTCGGGGCGCTCGCGTGCGGAAAGTCGGCGCCGGAGCAGGCGGACACGCAAGAGACGCCTGAGCCGTCGCCCCCTGACGCGGGCGTGGTGGCGGCCGTCGACACGAGCGCGCCGGCGATCGAGGAGGTCGCGGTCGGGTTGGAGCCGGTGGCGCCGCCGACGGTGACGCTGCTGGACGCCGGGGTCGAGCCGCGGGCGCCGCTGCGGCTGAAGCTCGAGGCGGGCGCGGCGGAGGAGACCACCATCGCGATGCGGATGGGGGTCGAGATGACCCTCGACGGGCAGAAGGTCCCCGGTCGAGCGATGCCGAAGGCGCGGCTCGGGCTGAGCGCGCGCGTGGACGCCGTGACCGAGGCCGGGGCGACGTGGAGCGCGACGATCACCGAGGCGAGCCTCGAGGAGAGCCCCGGGACGTCGGTCGCGATGCTCGGGCAGCTGCGGGAGGGGCTCGCGGCGGTGAAGGGGCTGACGGCGTCGGGCCGCATCAGCGACCGCGGGGTGACGACCCTGGCCGGGTTCGCCGGGGCGGAGCCCGAGGGGCCGATGAAGACGCTGCTCGAGGGCTTCCGGGAGTCGCTGGTCCAGCTGGCGGTGCCGCTGCCGGAGGAGCCGGTGGGCGTCGGGGCGCGGTGGCAGGTCGAGCAGGTGGTTCCCCAGGGTGGGATGCGCATCCGCCAGACGACGATCTTCGACGTCGTGAGCCTCGACGGCGAGCAGGTCGTGGCGCGGGTGACCCTGACCCAGGCGGCGGAGCCCGGGGAGGCGTCGGCGGAGGGGCTCCCGCCCGGGGCGAAGCTCGAGGGCTTCAAGGGGACCGGGACCGGCGAGACGACGTTGTCGCTGGGGCGCATCCTGCCGGTGTCGAGCACCGCCAAGGTCGCGACGGCGGTGGAGATGACGGTGCCGGCGCCCGACGGCGGCGGGCGCACGATGGCGATGGCGATGGACATCCGGCTCGCGCTGGGCGAGGCGGTGAACGACATGAGCGCGGGCGAGCCCGCGCCGGAGCACGACGCCGGCGACGTCGCGCCGGATGACGGCGCGAGCGACGAGGCGTCCGTGGACGACGAGGCGGTCGACGACGCGCCGCGAGACGGAGGTGGAGAATGAACGACGCCGAGATCGACGCCATCCTGGCGCAGACCTGGGACGACCAGCGGCTCTCGCGGTCGGAGAAGAAGGCGCTCAAGCAGCTGATCGAGGACACCGGGCGACCGGATGACGAGCGTCACCGCTTCCGGCGGCGGGCGTTCGAGCTCGCGACGGGCTTTCTGACCGAGGGGCCGTCGGGTGACGTGCTGGCGTGGCTCGAGGAGGTCGTGCGCGCGCTGTGGCCGCCGAGTCAGAACGGCGGGGGTGTCGCGCAGGCGGAGGCGCTGTTCAGCCCGGGCGGTGACGTGGCCGAGCGGCTGGCCGGGATGTTCGACGCGGCGCGCCGGTCGGTGGACGTCTGCGTCTTCACCATCACCGACAATCGCGTCTCGAAGGCGATGGGGCGGGCGCACCAGCGCGGGGTGAAGCTCCGGGTCATCACCGACGACATGAAGTCGCTGGACCTGGGCTCGGACATCGAGCGGCTCGAGTCCCGCGGCGTGAACGTCCGGACCGACGGCGACCCGGCGCACATGCACCACAAGTTCGCCATCTTCGACGGCGCGCGGGTGCTGACGGGCAGCTACAACTGGACCCGCAGCGCCAACGAGGAGAACTACGAGAACGCGGTCATCGTCAGCGAGCCCGCCCTCGTCCGGCAGTTCCAGGACGAGTTCGACAAGCTCTGGCGAGGCTTCGCGTAGGCGAGCGCGAGGGCGCGCTCAGGCGTGAGGCCGAGGGCGAGCGTGAGCGCAGGCGTGAGGCCGAAGGTGAGAGAGCGAGCGCGAGGGCGCGCGCTCCGCTCCCCCGCGCTCCGCCCGCGCGCTTCGCTTCCGCTCCCCCGCGCGCTTCGCTTCCGCTCCCCCGCGCGCTTCGCTTCCGCTCCCCCGCGCGCTTCGCTTCCGCTCCCCCGCGCGCTTCGCTTCCGCTCCCCCGCGCGCTTACGCTCCTCGTGGGCGCAGCATCGTCCAGACGGGTGGGGCGCCGCCGAGGGCGATCGTGTCGACGAGATCGAAGCCGAAGTGGCGGTAGAAGGGGAGGTTCACGGGGTTCGAGGTCTCCAGATACGCGGGGACGGCGTCGGCGTCGGCGAGGGCGACGGCGTGCTCCATGATGGTGCGGCCGAGGCCCTGGCCCTGGCGCTCGGGGTCGACGCCGAGCTGGAAGAAGTGCCAGTGGGGGGCGTGGGGGTGGTGGTCTTCGAGGCGCCAGCCGAGGCGGACGAGGTGGCGGAGGCGGCTCGGCGCGGGGCGCCCCAGGAGGACCTGGGGCAGCTGGCGGAGGGCGAAGCCGACCTGGCGGGAGCGCGAGGTCTTCCGGCCTGGCGGGACCGCGGAGAGCACGGCGCCCGGGCGCTCGCCGTTCGTCGGCGGGGCGGCCCAGGTGCGGCCGTCGCGCCAGGCGAGCCATAGGCTGGAGCGCATGAAGGCGCGCAGCCAGCGGGCGCGTCGGGCGGCGTCGGGGATGGCCCAGACGAAGAGCGGATCGGCGTCGAACGCGGCCGCGAGGGTCTCGGCGGCGGCGGCGCGCCCGGCGGCCTTCAGGGGGTGCAGGTCCGTCATGGCGAGACCAGCGTAGCACCCGGAGCGGGAGCCGCAACGACGGCTCACCTCACCTCGTGTCGGTCAGGCCAGGCTAGGGGCTGGGCTCGGCGGCGAGCAGGGCGCTCATGACGTTGGCGTAGCCGTCGTCGGTGGACAGGTTGGTGTTCACCGCGCCGCCGTTGGCGAGGTGCTCGACGACGTTGCCGTCGACGTCGAGCACGAAGAAGTCGTCCTTCAGCCCGTCGAGCTGGCCCCAGGCGTCGACGGCCTCGGTGTCCTGGAGCAGGGGGAAGCTGCACTTGTCGATGAGGGCGTCCTGGTTCGACGCGGCGCTGCTGGCGTTGATGGCGACGATGTAGACGTCGTGACCGGCGTCCGCGAGCTCCTGGCGCATGACCTCGAGCCTCCCAGCCTGGGAGACGCAGTAGCTTCACCACCCGGCGAGGAGCGAGACCAGCGTCGGCTTGCCGACGAAGCGCTCGAGCCCGTAGGTGTCCCCGTAGCCGCAGCTCGTCGGCTGGAAGTCGGCGAGCTCGAACGACGCGGCGGTCAGGGCCGTCGAGCCGTCGGCGGGCGGACCGAGGCACTGGCCGGGCTCGATGGTCCCGGAGCTCGTGGCCCCGTCGGCGCAGCCGGTGACGAGCCCGAGGGCCGCGACGGCGAGCGCGCCGAAGCCTGTCCTGATGATGGTTCCGAGTCTCCGCATCACGCCTCTCCGGTCACGCGGCGACGTCCTGCCGCGGCGCCGCAGTATACCGGGACTTGCGGCAGCGCAAAATGACGGTCGCGCTCGGTGCCGCTCAAGCCAGCGGGTTCTCCCATCGGAGTCCCGGGAAGCGTCGAAAGCCGCGATCGGCCGAGCAGAGGGTCAGGCCGTGCTCCAGCGACAGGGCCGCGAGGTGCATGTCCGTCACCCACTTCAGCGAGCGCGCCGGCAGCTGGTCGGCGAAGCCGCTCATGATCTCCCAGTGGCGCGGCGTCACCTGCGGGGTCCAGGCGGCCCGCGCTCCGAGCCATCGTCGGACCTGTCGAACGCCATCGGCGACGGCGAGCGGGCGCTCGAAGAGCTTCGGGTTCGACGCGATCCGTACGAACGCGAGGAGAGACGCCGCCGGGAGCCCCACGGGAGCGTCGCCCGCGAGCTGAGCGTCGAGCCAGGCGATCGCCCTCTCGTGTTGCGGGAACTCGACGATCCGCGCGTAGAGCAGGAGGTTCGCGTCGACGAGGATCATGAGCCGCCGCGCCGGAGCTCGTCCTCGTCGATCTCCGCCAGCATCGCGCCGATCTCGTCGAAGGCCTCCGGCGCCACGAGGATGCGCCCCGACGATGACGGCAGCGTCGCGGGCTCGCGCGCCGAGGTCTCGGCCGCTCGACCGGCGAGCGCCGACCGCAGCAGGTCGTTGACCGTTCGCTTCAGGCTGCGGCCGCTCTGCCGTCGGAGCTCCTCGATGCCCTGAGCCACGTCCGGTTCGAGCGTGAGCGTCGTCCTCATGATGAGATGATGTGAGTCTGATGTCTTGATGTCAACGCAGGCGCCTACTGCATCGACCCGTCGGTCCGGATAGCATCGGTGTCATGAGACCCATACTCGCCGTGCTCTTCCTGCTCCCCCTCTCGGCGTGCCTCGACTCGCGGTCGGGGACGGTCGCCGATACGGGCTCGACCGCCGACGTCGACGCGCTCGAGGACGCCTCCGACACGCTGGTGAGCGACACCGCGGCGCCCCTCGACACCGTCGCGGACACGACCGCGGGCGACACCAGCGTGGTCGACACGTCGCCGGCGGATGACGTGCCGATCGTGGACGTCGCGGTGGACACGGTCCCGGTCGTCGACACCACGACGCCCGACCCGTGCGCGGGCCCGCTGCGCATCACACCTCGGTACGGGCCGTCGATCGGCGGCACCCGGGTCGTGGCGGAGGGGATGCAGTTCTACATCGGGGCCCTGACCTGGATGATGAAGGTCGGCGACGCCCCGGCGACCGAGATGCTGTACAGCGAGGAGATCCCGTTCGCCCCCTGCCAGATCGCGTTCGACACCCCGCCGAACCCGCCTGGCACCTACGCCGTCTACGTCTACTACGGCTGGGGCGAGCCCCACGAGCCCGACCAGCTCGAGTCGGGCGCCGCCGGGACCTTCACCTACGGCGAGTAGCCGAGCCCGTCAGGGCGACGGGTCGATGCAGACGACGTCGTCGAGCTGGAGGTGGTCGCGGTCGGCGTCGGTGTTGCTGGCGTAGAAGACGAGGACGCACCAGGAGACGGCGCCGCTCATGGTGAAGTGGGTCGTCTGCCAGTCATCGCTGTCGATGGCGACGAAGTCCGTGTCGGGACCCCAGCCGCCGCAGTAGGCGCGGTGGCGGTAGGTCCCGTGGCCGCGGACCCGGTAGGAGCAGGCGTACTGCGTGCCCGGCGTGACCGTGAAGGGCTCGGTGACGAAGCGCTCGGCCGGCGCCGACGGGTCGACGAGCTGGCAGGCGTAGCTCCCGCCGTGGACCGCCGCGCTGTACTGGCGCACGTCGCTCGCCGAGATCTCGGTCGTCGGCCAGTAGGGCGAGCAGCCGTCACACACGCCGTACCAGGCGTCCGGCAGGAGATAGGCGGTCGAGCCGCCGCCCAGCGTGTACTCGCTCCACGCCTCGAAGCCGCCGTTCGGGACCACGTTCGCCGCCGCGTCGACGGCGACGCAGTCGTGGGTGGCCACGTCGCAGACCGGGAGCGCGCCGTCGCAGTCGCTCAGCGCCTCGCAGCGCCCCGGGGTGACCTGGCAGCTCGCGTCCGACGGGCGGCAGGTCTCCCACTCCTCGCAGGTGACCTCGGCGCACGGATCACCGGCGACGCAGGTGTGCGTGCCGAGGTCGCAGACCGGTGTGTCCCCGTCGCAGTCGACGGTCCCCTCACAGGCGCCGTCGGCGAGCGCGCACAGGTGGTCGTCACCGCAGACCTGCCAGTCGGCGCAGTCGTCGGCGCCGCCGCAGTAGCCGGGCGCCGTGACGCAGCTCGCGGTCGCCTCCTCGCAGACCTGCCAGCTCTCGCAGCTGACCGTGTCGCACGCCTCGGCGGCGCGGGCGCAGCGGACGTCGTCGATGTGCAGGTGCCCCCGGCCGGCGTCGGTGTTTCGGACGCTGAAGATGAGCTCGAAGCCGGTCACGTCGTCGGCGGCGTTGAAGGCGTAGGTGATCGGCGTCCACTCGTCGCTGTCGATGGCGTCGTAGCCCGAGTAGCTGGAGTAGTCGCCGGTGTAGCGGGCGTTTCGGATCTCGCCCGTCCCGCGCACCCAGTAGACGCAGGTGTAGTGCCCCTCGAGGAGGTCGAAGGGCGCCGTCGTGAAGCGCTTGTGGCTCGATCCGGGATTGATGAGCTGGCACGCGCGGACGCCGTCGTGAGCCGCGCTCGTGTCCTCGACCACGCCGTCGGTCGACAGGTTCGACGCCTCGCCGTACCAGCCGACCGGGAGCCCCTCGGACCAGCTCTCGAAGCTCCCCTCCGCGACGACGTTGTCGGCGGCCGGGATCTGCGTGTCCTCACCGCCGCCGGTGTCCGCCGCGTCCTCGCCGATCGCGGTGTCTTCGGCGACCCAGGTGTCCTCGACGTCCTCGACCGTGTCGGCGCTCTCCGTGTCCGCGGACAGCGTGTCCTCCTCGGTCGTGTCGACGGGCGTCGACGTGTCGTCGGGCGTCCAGCTGTCCGCGACGGCGGAGTCCGGCTCCGGGGCCGTGTCCTGTTCGCTCACGGTGTCCGTGCCGACCAGCGAGTCCGTCGCCGACGTGTCCGACGGCGCGGCGGTGTCCGCCGTGACGTCGGAGGCGGTGTCGGCGCCGCTCGCCACCGGGTCGTCTCCGCAGCCCCCGAGCCCGACGGCGATGCACAAGAGGAACGTCGAAGTACGCATCACGAGGCCCTCGTCCACGAGAAGAGGTGCGCCGTCCGCGGTGCGTCACGCCCGCCCCCGGCGCGCCGCCGTCATAGCACCGGCGGCGCACCGAGGCGAGGACGACGTCTCAGGGGCAGCCCGGGCCGTCGCAGGCGCCGCCCACGTAGCAGTAGCGGCCGGTCGGCTTGCCCGTGGTCTTGCCGGGGCAGTCGGCCTCGCAGGCGCTGGTGCCCGAGCGCCCGTCGCAGCTCTCGTCGGCGTCGCAGATGCCATCGCCGCAGCTCCCGCCCGAGGTCCCGCAGTCCGGATCGTCGGCGCAGGCCGGGTCGCAGTAACCGTCCGCCACGCAGCTCGGCGGGGCGCAGTCGGGATCGTCGGCGCAGGCCGGATCGCAGTAGCCATCGGCGACGCAGGTGGGCGGCGCGCAGTCGGGATCGTCGGCGCAGCTCGCGTCGCAGTAGCCGTCCGCGACGCAGGTCGGCGCCTCGCCCGCGAAGTCCGCGATCCAGCTCTCGAAGGCGTCGACGCGCGTGCTGACGCCGTACTGGGTGCAGTAGTTGTCGCCGTAGCTGGTCACGCCCGCGAGGTACCAGGTCCCGCCGCGGTTGACGAAGGCCGGCCCGCCGCTGTCGCCGAAGCAGGGCCCGCTCGAGTACTGGTTGTACGAGATCTGCGTTGCGGCGTCCCCGCTGTCGAAGCAGCCGGAGACCGTACATCCGAGCCCGCCGAGGGACCCGTTCGCCTGGAGCTTCACGTTGTACTGGCCGTACTCGTCGTCGCCGAAGCCCGCGAAGTTCAGGGTCTCGCCGAAGTCGGACGCGGAGAAGCCGAGCGCGTGGGGGAGCACGGGCACCGGCGTCACCTCGGTGACCGGCGGAGAGACGCGGACGAGGGCGATGTCGTTGAGGAGCGCCTTGTCGTCGTAGCCCGGGTGGACGAGGGTCTCGACCGCGGCGTAGGCGACGCCGTCCGGGTCGGTATAGGTCCCGTCACCGACGTAGATCGCGACCTCCGAGGGCGGGGTCGTGCGGACCTTGCGGCCCTTCACGGTGGTCAGGCAGTGGGCCGCGGTCACCACGACCTCCGGCGTGACGAGGGTCCCGCTGCAGTAGATGTCCGGCGAGACCGAGCTCGCGTATCGCTCGAGCAGGGCCACCGTCGCGCCGTGGCGCGCGGCGTCGGGAGCGAACCCGTTGATGATCGGTTGGGTCACGACGGCCGGGGCGGTCTCGATCGGGGCGCGATCCGCGCATCCCGAGAGGCCCGTGAACGTAAGCATGACGAACGCGACAGGCGCAATGTGGAGGTTACGGCGTTGGGTTTGGCTCATGATGGTCTCCTGTCGAGCGAGTATGGGGATTCGCGGCAGGGAGCATACCATCGACGGCGCCGTGTGTCGGGTCGATCTTGGGCGTAATCTGTGTATGCGAGAATACGTTGAGGTGGGCGGTGTCGGTGGCCGGACGTCGCGCGATCAACGCACCCTGGATGGTCTCGTCGGGTCCGGTATGCGAGTTTTGCAAGCCCGGTGCGGTGTGAACGCTCAAGGGTGGCGGAGAACGGCCGATTCTAGCAGCGTTCGGGGAAGAGCGCGCACGCGCGCTTTTTCCCTCGCTGCTAGAATGACTGATCCGGCGGCTTCGCCGCCTCCACCGGCCGCTGCGCGGCCAAGTCGAGTTCGGTGAAGTGGCGCTTCGCTGCCATTTCCCCGAGCTCTCCTAGAGTCCGTCGTCAGTCACACCCTCCCCGGAAGCCATGCTCAGCGTCACGACCCTCCATTCCGACGCCGTCGACACCGAAGACGTCGTCTCTGCCTTGACCGAAGTGCGCGACATCCCCGCTGACGCGCCGCTCGCGGGCGTCCTGTTCGCCTCGCTGGGTTACGACCTCGACGCGATCGTCGCCGGGGTCCACGCCCGCTACCCCGGGATCGCGCTGGTCGGCTGCACCGCCAACGGAACGCTGAGCGCGGACGAGTATCACCACGACGGCGTCCTCCTGACGCTCCTCCACGGGCCGGGCCTCTCCTTCGAGGTCGGCGTCGGCCGCGGGATCCGCGCGGACCTCGGCGAGGCGTGCCGCGCCGCGGTCGCCGGCGCCAGCCGCCGTACCGACAGGCCGTCGCTGGTGCTCACCTTCGCCGACTCCCTGAGCGGGGACATGGCGGAGGTCGTCGACCGGGTCGCCGCGGCCTACGGCCGTGACGTCCCGCCGATCTTCGGGGGCAGCGCCGCGGACGACTGGACCTTCGGCGGGACCTCGCAGATCGCCGGCGACGCGGTGATGAACGACGCGGTCGTCGCGCTCGCCTGCTACGGCCCGCTCGTCGTGTCGAGCGGGATCGCAGCAGGCTGGCGCCCGATTGGCCCGACGATGACCGTCACCGACAGCGCGGGCGCGCTCATCCGCGGGATCGAAGGGCTGACCCCGCGCGAGGTCCTCGAGCGACACTTCCCGGGGTTCGGGGTCCATGATCTGCTCGACCACCCGCTCGCGGTCTTTCCCGATCCGGCGGTCGAGGACGAGTTCTACCTGCGGGCCCTCCTCGCCTACGATCCGGAGTCGGGCTTCGTCACGGCCTGCGGCGCCGTCCCGAAGGGGGCGCAGGTGCGGCTGACGATCGCTACGTCGAGCGACGTCCTCGACGCCGCCGTGGGTGCGCTGGACGCGGCGGTCGAGGGGCTCGATGGCCCCCCCGAAGGCGTCCTGGTGATCAGCTGCGCGGCGCGCCAGACGGTCCTCGGCATCAAGACCGACGGCGAGCGCGCCGGGATCCGCTCGCGCCTCGTGGAGGGTGGCCTGCAGGGCGTACCCATCGCCGGCTTCTATGGCTACGGCGAGTTCGGGAGCGTCGGGCGTGGGCAGCCCCGCTTCCACAATGAGACCTGCGTCGTCCTCGCACTACGGAGCGCGGATGTCGGATGATCCCCGCCAGAACGGGGGGCCGGAGGAGCCCACCCGCGAGGAGCTCCGGGCGCAGGTCGTCGCGCTGGAGAAGGCGCTCCGGAGGGCCGAGCGGCGAGTCGCCCGGGTGGAGGACATCGCGCAGCGCTCCCACGAGAGCAGCGAGCGGCATCGCAAGCTCATCCTCGACGCCCACGCCGAGCTGAGCGCGCAGGCCGATCGCGCCGAGGCCGCGGCGCGGACGAAGAGCGCGTTCCTGGCCAACATGAGCCACGAGATCCGGACCCCGATGAACGGGATCCTGGGGATGCTGGAGCTCCTCCGCAACGCCCACCTCGACGACACCGAGCGCCACTACCTCGACACGGCCTTCAGCGCGGCTCGGGGGCTCCTCGGGCTGCTCGACGACGTGCTCGACTACTCGAAGATCGAGGCCGGGCAGATGTCGCGGGAGATCATCGAGCTCGACGTCGACGCGCTCGTCGAGGACCAGTGCGGGCTCATGTCGGCGGTGGCGGCGCGGCGCGGGCTGACCGTGGTCTCGATCATCGCTCCGGGCGTACCACGGACCGTGCGCGGGGCGGGGCGTCACCTGCGGCAGATCCTCAGCAACCTCCTGAGCAACGCCGTCAAGTTCACCGAGGTCGGCAACGTGACCGCCGAGGTGAGCTGGGTGGCCGAGGTCGGCGCGCTCGAGGTCATCGTCACCGACACCGGGATCGGGATCCCGCCCGACCGCGTGGCCCAGGTGTTCGAGCCCTTCAACCAGGCCGACGGGACGATCACGCGGCGGTACGGCGGGACCGGGCTCGGCCTCGCTATCGTCGGTCAGCTGGTGCGCCTCAACGACGGCTCCATCAGCGTCGACTCGCGGCCGGGCGAGGGCGCTCGCTTCGTGGTGCGGTTCCCCGTCGAGGCCATGACCTGGCCCTCCGCCCCCGGGCCCGACCGCCGACGGGTCGGACTGGCGATCGGTGACCGGCTGATCCGGCGCTCCCTCGCGGCGATGCTGCTCCGTATCGGCTACGAGCCGTACGACGTCGGCGAGGAGACGACCCCCGAGATGTGCGACGCGGCCGGGGTCGACCTCGTCTTCGGAGACCTCGACGGGATGCGCGAGCAGGCCGAGATCGGGGGCCCGCGTTGTGACCGACCTTGGATCCAGCTGGCCGATCCCTGGCACCCGGCGGTCCTCCCGGCGCCCTTCGTCCCGGAGCGCATCGTCCAGCTGCCGCTGCGGCTGACCCAGCTCGCGGCCGCCATCTCCAACGACGTGATGACTCCCGTAGCGCCGCCGACGCCGTACCGGATGGAGCCTCCGGGCGCTCGGGGGAGCGTCCTCGTCGTCGAGGACAACGCCATCAACCAGCTCGTCGTACGCAAGCTCGTCGAGCGCGCGGGCTACGCGTGCGACGTCGTCGAGAACGGCGCCATCGCCCTCGAGCGCGTCCGCGACCACGACTACGACGTGGTCCTGATGGACGTGCACATGCCGGTCATGGACGGGTACACCGCGACTCGCCAGATCCGAAAGCAGGTCGCGCCGTCGCGGCGGCGCCCACCGATCATCGCCCTCACCGCCAGCGCGATGGAGGAAGACCGCGAGCCGTGCTTCGAGGCCGGGATGGACGCCTTCCTGACGAAGCCCGTCGATCCCGACGCCCTCATCGACGCCCTCGAGAAGCACACCCGCCGCGCCCCGCGCCCCGGCGGTGAGAAGTCTTAGAAGATGGGGTCGGACCCCGCGATCGGGTGTGATCCACAAGCCGGCACAGCTTGATTTGCGGGGTTCGTTGACGGCTGGTGGAGCCCTATCTCGACGTCGTCACAGGGGATTCTTGTCCCGCCTCCCGTCGATGAGCGGCGCGCGAGGCAGAGCCGGCGCGGGGCGGGAGTGTGGGCGTGAGCGGCGCGGGGGCGTGTGCGTGAGGGGCGCAGGGACGTGCGTGAGCGGCGCGGGGTGCGTGTGCGTGAGCGGCGCGGGGTGCGTGTGCGTGAGCGGCGCGGGGTGCGTGTGCGGTGCGGATCTCGGGCTCGGGAGCAGGGCGAGATGTGAGGGGAGGCGCGTGGACTCCTCAGTGTGACCTCGTGCTCGCGCCCAGCAAGGCCAAGCCGTCCTCGCCGTCCTCGCCATGCTCGCTGCGCTGCGCGTGGCTCCGGCCGGCTCGGGGCGGTGCGGCTTCGCCGCAGCCTTGCAGAGCGCTGCGCGCGAGGTCGGGAGGAGACGTCCCCCGCGGCACAGGGCCGCCGGGGCGTCACCTCGACACGGAGAAGACCTCATCATGCTACGCATCTACACTGTCGCGCTGCGCGTGGCCGCTGACGCCGCGGACGCGGCCGACCGCATCGGGCGCAAGGACCCGGACCTGGCTCGACAGCTCAGGAGGGCAGCGGCGAGCACGCCCCTGAACATCGCCGAAGGCGCGGGTTCGCTCGGCAAGAACAGGCGCGCGCGATACGCCAACGCCCTCGGCTCCGCCACGAATCCGTCACGGCGGCAGCCGGGGCGGATTCGCTTGGCCGCCTCTGGTGCGCGCTCGCGCGTGCCAGAGGTGGAGGGGGGAGGGGCGGAGGTCGCCGCCTGCTTCGACGTCGCCGTCGCCACGCGCTGCATCGCCGACCCGCGGCCCGACGTCAGGCAGCGCCTCGACCACGTCATCGGAACCCTCGTCAACCTCACCCACTGACCAAACGCGGCGGCCGGATGCGCAGCGCGTCCGGCCGCTCCACCCCGATGCACCAGTCCTGCAGCTGAAGCAGAGCGAGGCTACGCAAGGCTCGCGGCGCTCCCTCCGCCACCGAACCACTCACGCCCAGCGCACCCGCTCATGCCCCACTCACACTCACACTGACGCTTCCGCCCCTCTGCACCAGCTCGCGCGCCGTCCCGCATGCCGCGGCGAGCCAATTCACCGAAGAGTCAGCCGGGGTATGAATCACACCCCCGCGATCTAACACTTTCCCAGGGTGCAGCGGCGATAGTATTAGAAGGTGGTGTCAGACCCCACGATCTAACATTTTCGGGTCTCCTGACTCATGTGTGGGTCGAAGGACATCCAGGGAGGTCGGGGCAGAGTCCTCCGAGGCGGAGGCGGAAGAGGAGGTGGAGGCGGAAGAGGGGCCCCGACTTCTCCAAACCAACAACGTAAGGAAAAGCCGCCGCCGTAGGCGCTCGTAGGGATGTGGGAAACCCTGCGAGCCCCCCGGGCGAGCGGGGTTTTCCAAGTCGGTGTGGGTAACTCCGCGAGCCCCCCGGGCGAGCGGAGCTGTCCAAGCCCCCTGTGGGCGACCTCGTGGGCGGGGACGAAGTCGCCGTCCACCGCGGCGAATCCGTAGGTGGCGTCACCGACGTCATCTCCACAGCGCGCTCTCCTCGGACCATGGCTGAACGACATCAACCGAGCAGCTCGCGACCGTGGACCGTGAGGAAGCCGTCTCGACCCAGCGTCCAGTGGATGTCGTGAGCCGGGGGCGCGGCTTTCATGCGTCCCTGGTGTAGGACTTCGAGATGGCAGGTCACGCACAAGCTGG
>Ga0209475_10000701_pt1 | contig 56259 bp, 62 predicted proteins | sample tdDd471_FD_187128 | JGI IMG/M metagenome (GOLD analysis project Ga0209475, IMG submission 187128) | Marine sediment microbial communities from the Atlantic coast under amendment with organic carbon and nitrate - tdDd47.1 (SPAdes)... | ecosystem: Environmental > Aquatic > Marine > Coastal >... | reverse complement strand
CCGGGAGCTGGCCGGTAATTAAAATCTTAGGATTTCATATTAAATGAAAGAAGAAAGGCCCCGATAGGGGCCCGAATTAAAAACAAAAATCAGAGTTATAATATTTTAGAACATTCAGTTTTTACATATTTAATAAAATCCTGAACATTTTTTTCTAGTGTTGTTCGTGCTGATATTCTAGCATCGAATTCAAGAGGCATCATTCTTTCATTAAAACTACCGTACCATTGATTATTGATATCCCGAATAATTGAACCCAACTGCAATTCCATACCATCATCCACCTTTAGCCCATTAAGTTTAGCTGTATAAAACTGTATGGTTAATTCCGGTAAATGTTTTTTCACCTTTATTTTCCACTCCTTAAACTGGCTCTCCTTATGATTCCATGCTCTCTTATCCATCTGTACCTAATTTATTTTTTAAAAATTCATCAATTTCATCAATGAATTCTCCATCCCATTCCCGGTCTTTATTTTTATGGTTAAATTCCTTTGTTATCTCATCGGCAAATTCGTATAAACCTCCATGCCCTTGTGCAGATTGAATATCATCCAGTACTTTGCAAGGTTTCTCTTTTACCAGTTCCACAGTCATAGCCTGAACCACTTCATAGTGGGTTTCCTGATAATCTACAATATCAATTTCGTTTGGAAGCTTCTTTCCACTTTGATTCATTAACTCTCCCAGAAGTTTAATCTGTTCCGGTGTTCCTTCGAAAGCAATAATTCTCTTCTCATTTTCCATAACTCTGTGATTTTGTTTCTTTTTGATTACACTATAAAGATAGTAATATAGTATTGTTCGATAAATTAAAGCAGTGATAAACAGTTAGTTTATTGTAGCAAATGAATTATTTCCCTTATGTCAGTATTGTTACGTACAAAGTCGTAAAATACCAGGTAGATTAGGTGGATTTAGGATTTATCTGGGAGTTGGCCGGTGTTTAAAATCTTAGGATTTCATATTAAATGAAAGAGGAAAGGCCCCGATAGGGGCCAAAAAATGAAGGAGCAGTAATTAAACTGCAACCTTCATCACTTTTGCATTATCCAACTCAAAGTAGGATATGCACCCGATTAGCAGAAGTCTTCCTTCTGATTTAGCAATATCTTCAGTTAGTTTTTTACTATGAGAATATTCCCCATTTTCCCAATAATGAACTGAATAGAAAGTGCCATTCTCCCAAAAATTCGTTTCTCGAACATCTTTACCAGCGTATTGAGGGTATCTCTCAACGTATCCCATAATATTATACACTGGATTCAAAGTAGTACCATTGGAAGTAAGATGACTAAAATACATATCTCCCGGATTAGCATGACCATCAAACCCAGATGCGAAATAACAGTTTCTCAGGTCAAATCTAGTCAAAAATACTTTCTCTTTGTTTTCATTTAGATAGTAATAATGAGATAGATTTTTCAATCCTAGTAAATCATCCGATTGAAAGCCATGAGAAAAGTCAAAACTACTCTTAGCTTCTAGAATCATATTATCTTTAAAGATTGTAATATAAATACCACCTGGTTTGAATTCCGCTTCAAGTCCACCATCAGTCCAAAAATCAGCCTTTTCTATTTCAACAGTGATAGAATAAAAATCTTTTGACCTTGCTTTCTGGAAGGCATTATCTACTTTCTTTTTTTCTTCTTCCGAGAGGTAAAATGTTACTTCAGTAACATCAAAATCATTATTTTGAATAGCAACGGTTTCTTTGTATGCGTATTTCATAACTCAGTGCAAAATGTGTTTTTGTTTCCTTTTTAATTACATTATAAAGATAGTGATATAGTGTTGTTTTGTGAATTAAAACAGTAGTAAACAAGCAGTTTATTGTAGTCAATGTATCCTTTCCCTTATGCCTGAATAGTTCACCTGGGCGTTAATTTAAAAACATGGTAAATTAGGTGGATATAATTTTAAAATTCTGTCCTTTATTATAAAACTTGGGATTTAAGAGCAGCTGAAGGGAGCTGCGGATGCATCCGGATTGCATCGATGCGCAAATATGTTGGGAAATTAGAGGGGTTCACCAGGTAGTCGGTTGTGTTCCGGGAGCTGGGCGATTATTAAAATCTTAGGATTTCATATTAAATGAAAGAAGAAAGGCCCCGATAGGGGCCCGATTTTGTAATAATTACTTTTTATTCTTGTAGTAATTATATAACTTTTTAATGCTAATGGATTTTGTATCTTTCATATTAAGTGGGGGTTAAAGGTTTAAGATTTTATACTGCTCATAGATATGTGAAAAGAACTCTTCCAGTGATGAATACTGAACATCCTTTACAATTGAATCTTCATTCCCAAAACGATTCAAACGTAATTCAGCCTTAAATATGTCTTCTCCTTCTTGCGTGAACTTTGCTTCAGCAACCTTAACAATTTCTCCTTCTTCAACTAACGTTTTTAAGTCCACATCAGTAATCTCTTTCTTCACCTTTACAATCTGTGAAGGATAGTGATTTTCAAGAAAATCTAACTGTTTTTCAACTGGTAATTTGCTCATAACTCTGTGCTTTTGTTTCGTTTTTAATTACATTATAAAGATAGTGATATAGTGTTGTTTTGTGAATTAAAGCTGTATTAAACAGGCAGTTTGTTGTAGTAAATGTATCCTTTCCCTTATGCCTGAATGGTTCACCTGGGCGTTAAAATAAAACTTGGGATTTATAAGCAGCTGCGGAGGCATCCGGATTGCATTGATGCGCAAATAAGTTGGGAAATTGGAGGGGTTCACCAGGTAGCCGGTTGCGATCCGGGAGCTGGCCGGTGATTAAAATCTTAGGATTTCATATTAAATAAAAGAAGAAAGGCCCCGATAGGGGCCCGAATTTCACAGAGTTATTTAGAATTGTTCAATTTCGGTAAATGTCATAAAAACATCATATGGTGTTGCTTCTTCTTCCTCTGGGAAGTTTGTACCTAATCGATAAGTTAAAAGTTCCTCTTTGTACTCTTCCTTTATTTCTTTAAAAGGTTTTTTAAGTCTGAATCTTAATACTTTTTTTTCTTCTTCAGCAACACAATAAAAGATTTCTTCATAAGAATCGAAGTATACTTTAAAAGTAACTCTTTCACTTTTCAACTTTGTTTTAATTCCAATATCCTCACCAATCAGCTTCAGATGTTTAAAATCTAACCTTTTTATATTTGAAAAAGTGTTAGCATACCCCAAAATATCAAACTTTAACTCCTCGACCGAATATTCTTTATTAGCAAATTTTGCTATTTCAGCTTTTAGGAAGTCTGCGCTATCCTCTCCAAAAAAATCATCTACTTGACTTTTTTCAACCTTAGTAGATTTAAAGATTTTGAAGTTTTTTTCGTCCAAGAAACATACCTGTGTTACTTGGAATAAACACGGATTATAATTTGCATCGAGTATAGTGTACATATTCAATTAGTTTTTAATATTTATTTGAATATAACTCATGCAAACTACCTCGCTATCTATTAGTTCATCATTAAAACTCTCCATAAAATCCCCAAGAGAATAATAGATATCAATTTCTGCAAAATCAGCTTCTCCAGGAAGTAAATTCCTTATTGCCCGTTTTAATTCTTTTTCAGTTGGTTTTTTATTAAAATCCAGCACCATGTTTTCAATCTCATCACAAAAAACTTGTGGAGAATAACAATCAGCATCTTTTGGAATTGTAACAACATATGTTTCCATAACTCAGTGATTTTGTTCTTTTTAATTACATTATAAAGATAGTGATATAGTGTCGTTTAGTGGTTTCAAACAGAGTTAAATAGCTCGTTTGCTATAGTTAATATACCCATTCCCTTATGCCTGAATAGTTCACCTGGGCGTTAATAGTAAAAACTTGGGATTTAAGAGCAGCTGAAGGGAGCTGCGGATCTGCTCGATGCGTAAATAAGTTGGGAAATTGGAGGGGTTCACCAGATGGCCGGTTGCGATCCGGGAGCTGGCCGGTAATTAAAATCTTAGGATTTCATATTAAATGAAAGAAGAAAGGCCCCGATAGGGGCCCGAATTAAAAACAAAAATCAGAGTTATAATATTTTAGTTAACATCAGTATAAACACATTCATATTGAGTCAAAGCTACCATTACAAAGGTTATAACTATCCCATAACCTTCATTTTTCTTCAGCGTTATAATGTGTTCTCCAATAACCTCATTACCGAATTCCATCATCTCAAAACCATTCTTTTTAGAATAGACTTCGATTTTATCATATAAATAAATGCACCCTTTAACCATTATTTTTCATTTGAGTAAATCTGACTTCTTTTACTACGTTACCATTCTTCAGTTGAATGCCATCAATATTATCATCAACATAGAAAGGATATAAGTCCTGTACATCGCCTGTTTCAAGGTCTATTGTTTCTAAACAAACTAAATCATCATCTGATAAATGTTTAGTTCTTTCTCGGAGTTCCCCCATTGTAGTTATAGCACTCATGGACTCTTTTATTATATCATTTCCAATAATGTTTCCACAGTTAATGAACCTTCAAGAGCCTGATTTAATTGCACACCATCTACCCAATCACAAAGTTCAGTTTTATCAGGATGTAGTTCTAGCTTTTCAAGCATATTGAAAACACTCTCTTCAGACTCAAATGAAACGTATTTAGCAAGGTTTTTACCTTTTATTATACGTTGATAGCTTACATCGGAATTAAGTGATATTCTGGCTTCCTTTAGAACACCATCCATATCTAGGTTATTTAAATCCATTGGAAATTTATCCTCTATCGCAAGCTTAACTAATTGTTCTTGAATTGCGTTAGCTAAAAAAGAATCTGTTGAAAATAATCCAGGCATATTTTGTAGTTTTTGATTTACATTATTCATCAGGCATAAGGGAAAAAATACATTTACCCTTTCTTTTCTGAGTTCTCCTTTTCTAAGGATTTCAGGCACTTTTTACAAGTAACATGCTGTTTCTGGCTTGTATGTTCATTTACTTCACCCCAATCTCTCCCACAACTAGTTGTTGCAATAATGAAACTGCTTCCCCAATTATCATGAATGTAATGAATCGTATTCGCCATAACTCAGTGATTAAATGTGTTTTTGTTTCTTTTTGATTACATCATAAAGATAGTGATATAGCGTTGTTTGGTGAATTATTGTAGTAGAAAACACCCTATTACGTGTAGTCAATGTATTCATTCCCTTATGTCTGAATAGTCCACCTGGGCGTTAAAATAAAACTTGGGATTTAAGAGCAGCTGAAGAGAGCTGCGGATCTTCTCGATGGGCAAATAAGTTGGGAATTTGGATGTGTTCACCAGGTAGCCGGTTGCGATCCGGGAGCTGGCCGGTGATTAAAATCTTAGGATTTCATATTAAATGAAAGAAGAAAGGCCCCGATAGGGGCCCGATTTTCAATTAGCTTCTGATTGTGGAAGTTTTCCTTCTTCAATTGCCTTTTTTAAAATCATTTCATATTTGTCATAGATTTCAAATTCCCAAATTTCTAAAGCCCACTGAATACCTTCACAGGCTTTGTCATAAATCCACTTATGCACTCCATAACAGAGAAATTCCTTTCTCTCCAGTTTAGCAATAGTATCACTTCTTCCTGCTCCTCCTGCGTTATATCGTGGCATTCCATCTGGAGTCGCTTTATCCATTTCCTTTTTCCACTCCTCTCTGGTCATTAGATAGGGGGGCTTATCCTGCTGTTTTTGGCTCATCATTATTTCCTTAGTAGATTCTTTTATATCCAAAAACTTTTGAATTTTTCCCGGGCAGACTTGTTAAAAGGAATGATGCAACCAATTTTCCTCCTTTTTTCAATAAAGCCAATGACTGACCAATGTTTTTTTCTTTAGGAAAAACTAATAAGTATTTTCCATCTTTAGCCAGGTCTTCTAACTGATAATTATTGTAGGTGTTTCCTATGTTGAATTGTCTTATGGTCGTTGACATAATCTCTTATTTAAGTTTTTTCTTTATAAACTCAACTACTTGTTCAATATTCTGGAGTTCTTTAGATTCATCCCAGCAATCCGATAAACCGTTAATATTATAGGTTTTCCACATCTCTTCATCTTCATCCTGAATTTCCTCATTGTTTGGAAGATATATCATGATATCTAACTTTTCGATGGCTAAAGAATCTACCAAATCATTGTGCCAAGAAGAATCAAGAAATTCTACCTCTGGCAATCGCTCTTTTAGCTGTTCTGCAATTTTAGCGGTTAAAATTGTATTATGAAAGCCAATTTCATTACCGTACTTATTCATATAATCTAGTTTTCTTGATTATTCTGCATTAATAAACCTTGAACTATTAGGTTATACTCTCGGTTGTAGTGCCAATAGTTTTTAGGATAATCACTAAACTCATTTGTAAGTACAGCAATTGCAATTTCGTTTGTATGCTCCATAACTCAATGATTAAATGTGTTTTTGTTTTGTTTTTAATTACATTATAAATGTAGTGATATAATGCTGTTTAATGGATTTAAAAAGGGATAAACACGTAGTTACATGTAATCAATGTATCCACTCCCTTATGTCTGAATGGTTCATCTGGGCGTTAACTTGAATAAAGGTTGTGATTTCAGAACCGGGTAAATTAGGTGGGTTTGTATTTGTATTTTAGTAACGGTCGGGAATATTAGCCTGATAATAGTAGAGTTAGAGGAGTACTAAAACTGTAGAATTGGGTATTTAGGATTAAAAAAGATGGCAGATTAGTTGCTATTACTGGTGTTAGGAGCCAGGATAGTAGTCTGGGTGGGGTAGAGTACTATTAAGAATTGATATTAAATGAAAGAAGAAAGGCCCCGATAGGGGCCGATTTTTGGGACATGACAAATTTACCCAAAAAGATTTCCTTGTGTTGCTATTTCTTTTTCATGGCCTTGACTAAAATTAAAGGTTTTAATGGTTTCTCTTTTATTTTCTTCAACTGTATCTCGAATTAATTCCTGCCAGTTATTCATCATATGCTCATTAAATTCATTCGAAGTCACACCAAAAAAGTGAGAACGATAGCCAGTTTCAGTAATGGCATTTGCTTTTCCTTTTATCTGACTTCTGAATTCAAGGTGTGAAACATCAGGTTCACCACTTTCGAAATAATCATTTGTCAAAGTAAAGTTGATATTAATATTATTGATATTTAATACACCCTCCTTTTTGAAAGGAGTTGGTGTATCGTATTTGATTTTTAGTATTTCCGCAATAGTTCCCATATTTCCTTTATTAGGCTGCAACTTTTGTTGTTTTAGAGTTTACAAAGTTTTTGCAGTTGAAATAAACCTCAAATCCATTGGCAATTTTATCCTGCCTTCCATTCTTCATCCAAAACCATTCATGGTCAAATTCACCCTTTATTTGGTCAATTTCTTGAATAATTTGTTCCCCATTAACCACTCCAAAACACATTTTAATAGGAGTCTCAAACTTGATTACTGCTTCATTGCTAAACTTAGATGTTCTTTCAATTGTGCAATAACCAGTATTACTAACCAATTTTTTGCTCTTTTTGGTGCTAATCCAAGTTAGGTATTCACTAATTCCTTCCTTATCAATTCTGTTTGCTAATCGGGTATAATCAGAAACTCTTGGAAAAGTTCCATCATGAGAATCTTCTATCATTTCCATCAGCATATAAGTTCCTGTTACACCATTAACCGATTTGATAGGTTCAAATACTTCCTTGTCTTCAACGATATTCCAAACTACATGACTCATAACTCTGTATTAATTTTAAACTGGTTCCCATTTTTGCAAGCATTAACACGGTTAGCAGTTCCTTTACCTTATTTCAGGTCTGTCCAGATTCCTTGGATTTACTAGGGACTATGGTATGTTACCCTATTACTTACCTAACCTATGCTAAATTGCAAATTCGTTATTCTGTGTTTCTTGTTCTTTTTAATTACATTATAAAGATAGTTATATAGTGTTATTTAATGAAGTAAAGCAGTGATAAACAGGCAGTTTGTTGTAGTCAATATATCCCTTCCCTTATGCCTGAATAGTTCACCTGGGCGTTAGAATAAAACTTGGGATTTATAGGCAGCTGCGGAGGCATCCGGATCTTCTCGATGCGCAAATAAGTTGGGAAATTGGATGTGTTCACCAGGTAGCCGGTTGCGCTCCGGGAACTGGCCGGTGATTAAAATCTTAGGATTTCATATTAAATGAAAGAAGAAAGGCCCCGATAGGGGCCCGAATTATTTACCTGAAACTTCAGGATGATATTTGTAGGAAACTTCGGGATAAATCCATTGGTTAACCTGTTCAGCCGTATAATTAAATTCAATAGCTGTCCAACCAGGACTAGTCACCTTAAAAAAATGTTTCCCTTCTTTAATTCCTTTGTAGATTACATCAAAGAGTCCTCCCATTCCTGAAGCTGTACTATATGTTTTTCCGGTAGTTAATTTCTCAATCATTGGAATAAGACTAATTTTATACTGTACATATTCCAGTTCAAATGAATAAGAATGATGGGTTGTATCTTTTAAAATACCTTTCTTTATTTCCTCTGAAAGCTCTTTTTCCATTTTCAGCAATTGAGGCAAAACAGCGGTATTAATGAAGTTTTTTACTCCATCTTTCATTTTTCTTTCCCTGTCAATCCGGAAATTACTTTCACAATAGTTACAGTGCTTAAATGCACCTGTTTTTTTAAGTTTTGGGTCATACCTTTCAATAAGTAGTTTAGAACATTTTGGGCAATACTCTTCAGGGTATTCCACCTTAATATCTTCAAACTCAACTCCCATTATATTTACCATCGTGAAAAGAATTATTTATATCGTTCAACAATTTCATTATCCTCATTTAGAGTAAAAGCACCATTCATATAATCAACCAATTCTTCATCAGTCAATGTTCTTGGCCTTATTCCGGTTTGTTCCTTATATAAGTCACTGTAAAAACCTTTCTCTTCAGTAACCATCTTTAATGTACACCAGCTCATATTAAAATCTATTTAAGTATTACTTTTCTATGGTGATTACGAAGCGGAAGCCAGTTAAACCAACTTGTTTTCTCTAATCTCATTCCAAGCGTGTCATTTTCTTTAGAATATCTCTCGACCTTTCTTGGTTTCTTATTAGGGTCTTCCGGGTTAATACCAAAATCTCCTTCTTTTGGCATTTCATCAAGTATTATATATTTCTTCATCTCAATTAACTTTAGTTGGTTTTATGGAACTGACTAGCTTAATTTTAAAGTCTTTGTTTTTTCCTCATAGGAGCCATGCATCCACATCGTTTTATCATTGTAATGCACCCGAACTCCACCTCCAACATTAACTCTTGTTCCCGGATTAATTGATTTTAGTGTGTAAGCAGTAAAATGGTGGTTATCCTTATTTCTCATTTCAGGTAACTTTTCCACTGGAATATCAATTACTATATCATCATGAGCAAATACATTGTAACCTAGATTAGGTATTTCAGGCATATTAATATCGATGCTAATATGTAAATCTCCATCTTTTGAATTCTGTGGAAGTTGTAATAATGTACCAATGTACGCCATAACTCAGTGATTTTGTTCTTTTTAATTACATTATAAAGGTAGTTATATAGTATCGTTTGGGGAATTATTGTAGTAGAAAACACCCTATTGCGTGTAGTCAATGTACCCATTCCCTTATGTCTGAATGGTTCACCTGGGCGTTAATAGTAAAACTTGGGATTTAAGAGCAGCTGAAGGGAGCTGCGGATCTTCTCGATGCGCAAATAAGTTGGGAAATTGGAGGGGTTCACCAGGTGGCCGATTGCGATCCGGGAGCTGGCCGGTGATTAAAATCTTAGGATTTCATATTAAATGAAAGAAGAAAGGCCCCGATAGGGGCCAAAAAATTAAAAACGAAAAATTAAAACAACAAACTATAAAACAGGGTCATAAGCCTTGTTTTGCAATATTTCATCAATGCTTCTGCAAACATCTGCGTATTCCTCTTTTAATAAATCAGGGATACCAGTTTCTTTAATTTTTGCAGCAACAACTTCTTTGGTGTTTTGCATTATAGCCTTATTATAGGTTGCTAATGCCTCCTGCAACTTTCTTATAAGCTGCTTTACTTCGATGTAAATAGTCAAATCCACTTTTGGTTTTCTTTAAGATGAGTAATTAAAGTATTCATCAAATATGCCTGGGATGAAGTACTTTTTAAATGTTCTGCAAGATACAAATATTCGATTGAATAAGCATAGCCCGATAGGGCTATGCCATTTAATATTAAGCTAAAACAGGTGCTTCTTTTTTAGCTGTTTCGAGAAGATAATCAACAGCCTTTTGTGATTGGGTCATAGCCTTCAGAACGAAATTAACATCATTTTTCAGGGCTTTTAACCAACTTTTTAGATATGCAGCACTATTTTCAATAGTACTTTCAATTCCGAATTCAGCACATAAAAAAGCGGCTCCGGTTTCTGCAACTAATTCTTCTTTTGCGTAGTCTGGTGAACCAAACATATTATGCAAATCACGGTTTAATCTGTCTGGGTGTCCTGTCCAGTGTACTAGCTCATGAAACGCTACAGAATAATAACTTTCATTAGAAATGAAATCATTCATAGGAGGTAAACAAACTTTATCTAAACTAGGGTAATAACAAGCTTGTCCGGGTTGCATTTGAATCTGAGCTCCTAAACCATTAATAAAGTCTTCAGCTGACTCAATTACTTCATGTTGGTTTGTCTCATCCTGTACATCAATCAATTTTTCCGGTAGGTTTGCAACTTGTTCAAGGTTAAAAACTTTATAAAAACGTGGTGCGCAATAAGCAATTTCATGTCTTGTTGGTTTCTCTCCATGAACCCTAATAAAATCATTTTCTGACATTGCTTTACCGGCTCCCCTTTTGTAGGTAATAAGGTAATACACGATAATAGAAGAGCGTTCACCCTTTAAAATACATCCTCCATTAGCTTTTATCTGAGCTGGAGTTATCCACTGGTCTGAATTATAGCCTTTACAAGCTGATTCAAGGGAAAGCATAAATTGGTTAACTCCTTTATAAATTGAACCAGATGTAGCTGATTTTTGCCCTGATAACTTAAATGGTCTTTTCCATTCTGCTGACTTCTCAATAAGTTCAATAAGCTTTTCACTAACGATGGTTTGTACTGTCTTTTTCATAACTCTGTGTTTTTGTTTCGTTCTTAATTACATTATAAAAATAGCGAATAACGCCCATGTTACAAACGATTAAAACACATTATCAATCACTATATCAACACTATATATCCTTTCCCTTATGCCCTAGTGGAGCTGTGAATGATAAAGATATGTTGGGGTAGAGGCAAAAAAAGCGAGCTTTGGGAAGGCTCGCTTTGGATTGAGAAAAATTGTGAGTGTTTTCTCATAGGGATTGTAATGTTAGAACCTAATTTTTAAGTTCTATTTTATCAATGAAATCATAACTTTCTTTAAAGCATGATTCAGGAACTTCAAATATTTGGTCCAGAGTTCTTCTTTCTTTGATTAACCTGAAGAAAGCAGCTTTTGCAGCATCATTCCACCTGGCTAATTTTCCATAAGTTTTAAAGATTGAATTATCATAGGCTAACTGCTTTTCTTTTAAGTTTTGGCCGTTGTCGTTCATCCAATCTGTAAACAAGCTGATTCTTCTATCAGTATAATAGTCAAAAGGCTTTACGTGCTTAAACATTTTGACCATTTCATGAATTCTGATTTGCTTGAAAATATTGCTTTTTGCTTCTTTTTTGAATAATTCTAAAGCATCAGGATCACGCATAATTTTTTGTTCTTCATCAGTCAGCTCGAAAGTAATAAGAGGAACATATTTATAGTTGCTATTGGGGCTTTTAGTCCAATCAACATCGAAATTAAGTTCCGATAGTTCTTTGATTTTTTTAAAAGCAGCATTAATTCTTTTTTTCTGATTAGGCTTATCATATTTGCCATCATTCAATCCGAGGATATTGCAACAAACGGTAAAATCAAGTGTGATCCTATTATTGCCTTTTGCTTTCTCCTGACTTCTTAATTGTGCCATTCGTAGATATAAGGCACCGGCTCCTTTTGTTTTTCGGAGTTTACCTTTAGATTCAAGAGAAACCACAGTGTAATAGTGGCTCATATTTGTAATAAAATCTTCAGATAGGGTATAGCGGTAGATTATTTTATCCTTACCAGGTCTGTCTTTAATGTAGTCAATTTCGAAGCTATCAAAGATTTTCATGTTTTTAATCTTTGTATTGAATCTTTTTCCTTGACTATTGACATTCCATACTTCCATTCCTGACACAGTAGTTATACCATAGGTGGCGATAGAATAAAGAGCATTTTCAAGGTTACTCTTGAATATCCTCATATGAGGATTCTTTTTTTCTTCATCCAGCACCATTTTTACCTTTTCAGGACTATAGCCTTCCAACTGAAGAATTTCCCCTTTGGTTTTATTCTGAAGGTATTTTAAAGTGTGTATGGTTTTCTCTGAAAAGTGGGCTGGATCAAAAATTCCATACCCGAAGTAGTTATATTGGTATGATAGGGAAAGGTATAGAATAATATCTTCTATAAGCTTTTTATCTCCTTTACACTCGCTATATACAAAGACATTCCTTGTAAAGTTCTGATCATACCGAATAAATGTATCTTCTCCTAATTGAGATGCCTGTGATAACATTAAACTATTGATATTTTGGTTTTCGGTCATAAAGAAAAATAAATTACAGTTGTATACAAAAAGTATTTATAAAAAAGATGAATACAAGGTATAAATAATTGTTAACATTCATCTTAGCTATCTTATTTAGTCTCATTTTTTCTGAAAAGTGCCCTAATTTGCCTATGTGATAATCCTTTATTTTTGTGGAATCTGTAAAACTTACCATGTTCGGGGGAGCAGTCTAATCGTGGTTTACCAACCCCTTTGTATTGAATATCTTTATCACACAACCTGCATTTTGTCGGTTTTCCTTTTTTTCGTTGTTCAATACCAATGGCAAGTATTTCCTCTTGGGAATGGCCTCTATCTTTATAATATCGATGATTACCCCAACATTTCCTATCACAAAAATCTTTTTGAAGAGGCTGGCCTTTAAGTGATTTATCACAAAAGAGGCACCTATGTTTTCCCGGTAAAGATTTACTTCCGATTTTTAGAATCTCATCATCGGATAAGCCTTTCTTTTTTTGATAGAAGTATTGAGAATAGTGGTTGTCGTTACAGAATTTTCTTCTTTTTGAACCTGTATCATTACCACAGTATAAGCATGTATTCATTAATTACCTTTTATAAAACATTATAAAGGTATTAATTTAAGACTCAAAAACAAATTGTCTGAAAAAAAAATTCCCCGGCCAAAATTGACCGAGGGAAAACCAAAAAGTTTACTTTTTAGGACTACCACATTTTCCAGGCATAGAAAACGTAGTATGTAAACTTGCGCACTAAGTTACTTAAAATATGTCAAAAGTCAATATTATTGATTTGAAAGTTCCAAATCAGACAAACTCTGACGCTCCTCTTCGAGCTTCTTAATACCAAACAACAGTCCTGAATAAAGGTTGTTCTTTTCGAGATAATATGATTTCGCATCTTCTGGAGCCATCCTCATAAATTGCTCTGTTACTGCTTTTTCACGCTGTATGATTTCTTTGTGATTTATTATAAATTCAATCCCGCTATCAATGATTCGTTTCTTTTTTTTGTCCATAATGATAAGGTTTTCCAAGGTTGACAAATGGTTGTTTTTTTTTGACGAATGGAATTAAAAGGCAAGGGAGGGGGCCAAATATCGAGTTGTTATGTATTCTTAGAAATTCTGCCAAGGGTGAGAGTGGAGCGTAGCAAACTCCTTACCAATGGCGTTTAGAATTTATTAGAAGAAGTAACACCGATATTTCCTGCTAATCCCCCAAAAAAAGAAAAAATTAAAGTCGTAACCCCTTCTTTTTAGTAGTACCCTGTTCCAAATCCGCTTTTTGCTTCAGCTGTATTGTCACCACTTCTTCCTGCGACAATTTACCAGTCTTAAGTTGATCAGTATCATAGCGTTTACGTGCCATATTATACTGACGTTCCAACCTTGCATCCATTTTCATTTTACCTCTCAAATCATCATTCCAATCTTTAGTAAGTGCTTTTTCACGGACAATTTTCTCACTCTTATTAAACTTAACGTCCTTAACGGAATCTACCATTAAATCCCACGCTTTTACTAAATTAGGAAACTCAATTTGAACGGCACTCTTACCATTTTCCACTGGCAACGTCTTCATTTGAAACGGAATACCTTCAGACAATTTATCTTTATGGGTCTTATTTAAATTATCAATATGCTGTGCTAATTTAAACACTGCATCCTCTGTATTTTTAGGATTTTTCTCATCATTAAACTCCCAGATAACCCGGCCAAACATACTTCTACGATCTTGCGTTGGATGAATGCTTGCATTTTTAAGAGCATCATTATTTTGTACTGTATAAGCTTCAGAAGCAGGAAGTTTACCTAAAAATTTAATAGCCAAAATATCACCACTCACATCATTATCAAACCCTAAAGATAACTGAGCTGGTTTATTTACACCTACAACAGCGATTTGACGAGGTTTACCGGTATTTTCATCAATGACCAATTTAGAATTATAATCACGTTCATCATAGGCATACCAAACATCCTTTTTCTTCTCTTCTGGAACCTGGTCCAAATACTGACGAGTCTGTCCAACCCCTTTATTTACCAACGTATCAATTAATTGAATCTGACGAGGGGAAACATTCCCAGCGGTCGAAACATAGAAGTTATTGGAATTTTCCTGAAGAACGAATTCAGGCTGGTCAGACTTTTTATTATGAAGCTGATAATGACTCAAAGAGTCAATTGCAGATTCAGTCACAACAATTTTTGTAACAGGCTTCTCTCTGTCAATTTGAGAAGTCCAAACGCCATCATGTTTGTAATCCAAAACACTTTTAAAGCCTTCATTTCGAACTTCAAAACCGATTAACCCTCGTTCAGAATTTATTGGAAAGGCGGTATTCTGAAAGTTTCCCTTTTCAGATTTAACATTAAAAATTGTGCCTTTAAATTCTGGCGCATTAATAGTGTCCTCTGAAATACCTCGATTCTTCGTTAAAAACGTAGAATCAGTTAAGTCGGAAACGTTATGATACTCCTTTAAACGTTTGGTTTCTGAAGCAGCATCAACTTCAGAAGCTGCGATGTGATTTTTAGCAGCGTACTGCTTAATTTTTTCATTATTAATTAAAAAATTCTCAACAAACCGCAAAGAAGATTTGAGATCCGCATTTTTCATGTGAAGTTGTACCAGGTCAATAATACTTCCCTGTTCCTTTCGTGTTCCTTCATGGGCGAGACTTCGAGAGAAATAGTAATGGTCGTTGTATCGAAAATTCTTACTATTAGGTAGTTCTCTTCTTCGACCAATTAAAATATTTGCCTGAGTATTTTCTGGTCTTTCAGAGCCTCCAAATTTTTCCTGTTCTCGTTTTAAATACACCCAACGTTGATTGCCAAAAGCTCTATGAGAAGCTTTGGCTTCTTCTTTAGGTTTATAACCCATTGCATCGATTGCAAAGTTTACAAGGTTAATTTCTTTTTTGTAGAAATCGAGGGGTAATTGTTTACCATTGGTTTTATAACCCCTTTGCCTGGCGAAGTCAAGTAAATCTGCCCTACTCTTGACATCGCTGAGAGTCATCTCGTTTGCCATTTTCATTAAACTTTTTGGTTTCAATGTCAAAGGTAATCAAAACTTTTCGTTCTAGCTTAACATTTTCATAACCAAAATAGGATAAAAGTTTGGCAACTGTATCAGGGTATGCGTGCTCTAGATGTTTGTTTTTTATACGAGATAGTATATTCTGGCTGACTTTAATATTTTCTTTACTTAAATCTTCAACTAATGTTTTTAATGTAACCTTTCGGTTAAGTACTCGTATTTTGTCTGATACTATATTAAGAGCTTTCAGGTAAGTTATAGTGGATTTATTAGGATCATCGTTTGATATAACAATCGACATGATTTTTCTTTTTTTTGGTGTTTATTATAAGTAATTGAAGTACGCAAATCTAACTGAAAATTACAAAAACCACACATAAACACAAAATAATCAAAATTTTATAGAATTATATTTGTATTTGTCCAGAATTGTTTATTTTTGAAGCGAATTTTAGGACTATTCACATATGACAGGCAATAAGGCAAACGCTTACTATGGCTCATTCTGGGCTTTAGTATGTACAGTAGCATCGTATTATTTTTACGAAAGATTTAAACTAATTAGTTTAGACTTCTCTAGGCTCTTCAAGTCTGCATATGTTATAGTTTTTGGAGAGCCCATTAATGATTTCCATCTCGAAAACGGTCTGACTCTGTTGTTTTTCTTTGCTGCGATAATATCATTAGGCATGATGATATATCTATTTAGTGGAATAAACGGTAAGGAAGGTATTGGCCGAAAACAACCTGTTCAGAAAAGAGGGGGAAAACCAAAAAGTAGGGAGGATCACAATTTTCTTCTAGCATCAAATGAAGGCGATGTACAAATGAAAACTGTCGATTCTCCCGTAAGCGCCTCAAATATACACAATATAAGCCACACTTCTAAAGCGAAGTCTAGTGAAGCCAGTGAGGGTGAGAAAAGTGAGAAAGAGAGCGAAACAAGGCATAAGGGAGAAGATAACAAGCGATTAAGAAAAAATGTTTTAGTCGAAAAACGAACACTCGGAGATAAAATTCGAGACTGGTACTATTCAATAGTTATTAGTATTACAGATGGTTCCAACACTGTAAAGGAAAATAAAGAAAAAGCTTTAAAGCGAGAAGCTGGTTTCAGCGAAGAGGAAATTAACAATCCTGATATTGCTCCTCCAACTGTTATAAGTGAAAAGCAATACGAAATACATGTTGGGATTATTAGTGATAGGGAAAGAGAAAATAACGAGTACAAGTTTAAATATGGTACCGTTATAAACCAACCGAAAGAAGAAGCTCCACAACCGGAACAATTGGAAAGTTCAACGGAAACTTCAAAGGAGGAAAATGACTCTTCAGTAAACAGCGAATCATCCGCAAACGAATTTTCGGAGGAAAAAGATGCAGAATACAACTCTGAGTTATTTGACAGCGAACCGGTATATGGTCCAAGCATTGACGAAGAAACGGAGTTTGATACAGATGATTGCAAAGATTTCTTTAAAAGCAGTGAAGAGGAGCCGGAAGCAACTGCACCACCAGAAGAAGAAAAAGAAGAAATTAAAGAATACGTTGAACAAAGGATTGATGGTTTATACAACCAGATATCTGATATTCTAGCAGAAAAATACCAAAGACTTGACGAAGTTTTTGATCAAATAAGAGACATTAGAGAAAAGCTCAATATTACCAGTATCGAAAGCGAAAAGGCAGCGCAATCGGACATTGAAGGTGATCCTGAGTATTTAATGATGAAAGATCTCGAACAGACAGCCAGAACAATTGTGGATGAAGTCCGGGATGAAGAGAGAAAGGAAGCAAAGATGCAGTTTAAAAGCACTGCTTAGTTAGCATGAATTTTTCCGATATATAATTTAGTATTAAAAACCAAAAAAGTTTATTTTATGAAAAGAGTTAATCTTTCAGGACATGCAGCTGTACCAGCTGTAGCAGTTGAAGCAACTGCACCTCAAAAATCAATTAAAGAAACCGTTAGCGAATTATGGAAGAAAGCAACAGCATTTATGGTGGTTGTTTTCATGTTCTCTAGTGCATACGCACAAGATGTTGCAAGCGATATCGAAGAATTGTTTGAGGATCAAATTAAACCAATTGCTAACGTAATTGTAGGAATTGGCATCTTCATTGCAGCAATTTATGCAGGAATCCTTTTCTTCCAGGGAAAGAAAGAGGGTATGAAAAATGTCGGCTTTATTTTAGCTGGAGCCCTCGTAATTAAGTTCGTGGCCGTTATTGCAGAAAGTATTTTAGTGGACTAGGAGAAGAGCTATGAACAACAAGGAAGAATTCAGAATGGAAATCTTTCCCTTGTTTGAGAAGGAAGCAATGATGTTTGGCATGAGAATGTCCAGCTTTTATAGCTTGGCAGCTTCGATTGCTCTTTACATTAGCACCCCCCTATTTATAGGGGGGTTTGGTATAGAACTAGGTTCATACTATTATATAGGTGGTATCATTGCAATTATCGCCTACTACATCTTCTTAAAATCAATGGGAAAAAAGGCGCATCCAGCCTTTGCGATGGCCTTTCTGTCACACAAGCTCATGCAACCGAAACGGATAACTAGCATGAATTTCGAATTTAAATTAAAATCCCTAAAAGAATTAAAAGATGAAAATCGAACAGATGAGTGACATCCTGCCCTACCTCGGTTATGAGGAAGGTGCATTAGTCATGAAAGATGGTCGTATCTGTTTTTTTTATGAAGTTGATGGAGTTGAGTATGAGAATTGGGATAAAAAGCAATACGTGGAAATGGTAGAGACTTTCGAGTCTTCATTCCGTGAAATGCCAATATTCACAACATTAGAAAAAACAGATATATATTGGGAGGTACCAAACCAATTACAACCTGCCAATGACTCATATCTTGAAACAAAACGCTGTGATCATTTTAACAAGCGTTCTTCACTAAAGCATAAAAGCTATATCAGTCTTACTTTTGCTAATGAAAAAGCATCAAGGCCGACACCAAACAGTACTGTTCTTGCGCGAAAAGGAAAGAATCTTCCTGCTAAACTTCTGAATGATATAAATAATCGTATTGTACAAGCTACAGCAAAGGCCAATGAGTTCATTGCTTTGGTTGGTGAAATACCAGGTGTTGAGTTTAGAAGGCTGGAAAAAGATGAAATCACCACTTTAGTATGTCAGTATCTTAACCTTGACTTTGAGAATACAGAACATGACATTCACAATGAAGTTATTAATAGCAATAGTCACCTCCAAATCGGAAATAAACTGTTAAATGTTCTTTCGATTGATGGACAAGGTGATGAATTATATCCGTATGGAGAAAGAAGGTATGGTGATAAAAACTTCACCAATCCTTATGCTATCAGCGTTCACTTTCCTCTTCAGACTCCTCACATTGTCATAACATCTATGACAAAGATGGATATGGAAACGAGCTTGAAACCATTCAAACAGGAAGTTTTAATAAACAAACAGCTCTCCGGCAATTCCCCAATGGCAAAGAAGGGGAGTGAAAGAGCTTTGATGGTTGAAGCTTCTATTGATCAGGTACGTAAACGTAAAGATGGATTCGTAGATTTTTCTATGAGTGTAATTGTTTTTTCTGAGGATAATAAAAAACTTCAGGAAGGTATCGAAAAAACTCAACGTGCGATTAAAGGTATCAACCAGGCGAATTATCGTCTGGAGTCATGGGATATTCAAAATCTATATTTTGCCGGTTTACCTGGTAATAGTTGGGAAAATGTTCGTCCTATTAAAATGCCGACAACAAATGCTTTGCCTTTCTTTCATTACATGAAGCCATACGTATCTGATACAAAAGGTGAATTATTAACGGATCGACAAGGTGTTCCTACAAGAGTTGACCTTAATCACTCCGATATCGATGTAATGAACCGTATCATTGTTGGTCCTTCAGGTTCCGGTAAATCGTTTACAACTGGTGTGTTTATTTCAACTGCTCATGAGCGAAATGAAATACAGGTAATTATTGATAAGGGTGGTTCTTATCAATCGCTCGTTAAATCTCTGGGAGGTGAATACTTTGAGCATAGTAAGGAACGCCCATTGCGATTCAATCCATTTGACACAGATAAAGATGAAGAGGGTAATTTTATTTTAAGCGATGAAAAGCTTACTACACTCATAACCTTCATTACTGTCCTTTGGAAAAGTAAAGGAGATGGACAATTCCTTGAAAAGGCAGAGAATACCTTTCTGCTTATATGGCTCCGGGCATATTATCAGCATGTCAACGAACAAAAGAAAAAGCCTCTCTTGAAAGGGTTTGTTGATTTTGTAAAGGATTACGACAAAAAGAAAAAGAATGGTCCGGAAAAAGATGAAGAGTACATAAAACAAGTACAATTCTTCGATATCAATCACTTTGCAACTGTATTGCATCCATTTACTGAAGGTCAGTATGCAGCCATTTTCAACAATGAGGATGCTATGGACCTTTCTAACCACAGGTTAATATGTTTTGATGTTGATAACATTCAGCGTGATAAGACATTATATCCAGTAGTAACCATGCTTATTATTGAGTTGATATTCTCTCACATTGCCAAATTCCCTGTTGAGCGCAAGCACGTTTATTTGGATGAAGCCTGGAGTTTCTTTACCGGAGAAATGGGTGAATTTATCCAGGTGATGTACAGAACCATTCGTAAGTTTAATGGTGACTGTTCAGTTATTACACAGGGAGCCCAGGATATTCTTGATAGTGAGTTGTCGAATGCTTTGATTCAAAACTCTCAGGTATTCATTATTCTTGACCATAAGGGAAAAAGTACAGATGCCTTAACAAAAATTGGTCTGGAACCATTCCATGTTGAGAAGATTAAGAGTATCCGTAAAAATTGGGTGATTAACAGCAAGGAAGGAATAAAAGGCGGTCGTGAGATATTTATCAAGCGACAAGATTTATCCTTTAACATCTACGCTATTGAGGTACCAATAGAACAATACTGCATTCTTACTACCAAAAAAGAAGAGAAAGCACATTTTATTGGTCTTCAGGAAAAATATGCTCTGAACAGAGCTATTGAGGAATGGAAGAAGGATAAAGCTGCAATGGTATTTTAAAAAGTAAATAACGATGGATAAAATAACACTAAAAGAACATGCTAAACTCCATCAAGGATTCATGGGGCTGGCATTTATTACAGTAGGAATACTGGTTGTAATCATTCTTGTTTTGTATTTCCGCACACTTTCATTGCAGGATACAATTCAGGAAAAAGTTTACATCGCTGTAGATGGTAAGTATTATCTGGCACGTCCGGAGCAAAAAAAGCTAAAAGACCGAATGGACTATATCATTTTTGCTGAAACGTGGGCATACAATATGTTCTCCCATGATATCAACTCATTGGATGAACGACTATCATATGCTAAACCCTGGATGTATGAAACCGGGTATGAGTACATTTTATCAAACTATGCGACCGGGGAAAATGCAGGATGGGAAGATGGTTTGAAAAACCTGAAAACCCTTTATAAAACAAGGGATGCCAGAACATACTATGAGATTGATTCTGTTAGAGTGAACATGGATCTGAAAAACAAAGTAGTTCGTCTTTATGGAAAACAGAAGGCCGTGTTTGCTGTAGGAAACGATGTTATAGTACCAATGGACCTTGAAATCGAAGTACACGATGGGGATAAGAGCGACTTAAACCCTTTCGGCTTAACAATCAAAAAGTTCAATTATATCAGATAATTCCATGAAAAGACATATTACATACTTATTGTTAGCATTTATCTGTGTAGTTAGTTCAAACGCACAGGTAATCGTAAAAGAAAACGAAATGCGAAGTGTTACAAATCCGGATACTATTCTGGTTAATGATAATACTAGCTATTTGTTATTTAATCATGATATCATAGCCTATGCCATAGGTAATGAAACGGATTTCACTGGACTTGCATTTAAAAATGCTCTCCATTTAAGAGCCAAAACTCGAATGAATGGAAGTATTTCTTCTGTATTTGTGAGTTATGGAGATAGTACCTATCTACAACACAAATATTGTATTCTGAAGTATGAACCTTATCAAATGTCTGAGTTCTATGATTTCAGGGATGATTACTACAAATACAAAATATCCAATGTTCAAAAAAGGGAAGAAAGAGCAAAACTGGAAGAGGAAGAGAAGGATTATTTCATAGCTGAAGTAAAGACAAGAGCAAAGAATATTATGAATCTTCCTGACGAGATGGATATGGGAAATACGATTAACAATCTTTCCCTATTGATTCGTTTGATACGTATCGATGCTGAATATGCCTACATCAAATATGAATTCATTAACAAAAGTGCTATTGACTATGAATTTGAGAAGGTTTCCTTCCAGTATGAGGAAAAATTCAAACAGGGTTTTCTAAAAAAGAAAAAGATTAGAAACATCGATGTTTTCCCACTTATTCAACCTGATTACTTAAGGGTGAATGCATACGAGACAAAATCAATTGTCTATGTAATTCCTATTTACGGACTCGATGAAAAAGAGTGTTTGGTAACAACATTCCGTGAAAAGCTTGGAGCTAGAAATATTGAAATCAGATGTGATTCTGAGATTATCAGTGGAAGTAAATTATTATTCAAAAACTAATCGATAACCAATGGAAAACAATAATAAAAAGAAAAAGAAATTTCCTGTTTGGATGTTTGTTGTAGGTGGTTTAGTAATAGGGGCAATATTCATTACTATTCGGATAAACAGCTACATGAAAAACAAGAAAAAAGACCGTATTGAAACAGCTGCCGTTGAACCTGATATTGACAACGAAGAAAAGCGCAAGGGGATGGGGGCTGCCAAAGGTGATCTGGTTGGTCTTTTTAATCCATATGATGCAGTAAGAGATTCAGCTAAACAAGATTCAGCTGTTGTAGTTGAGGAGGAACCAATTGAAGTTAAAGCAACTACTAAAAAGAAAGTTGAAAAACCAGCTCCTAAAAAGCAGGAACCTGTTGTAACTACGGCTTTATCCAGTACAATTGAAAAGGAGAACAAGCCTAAAGCGGTTAAAAGGTATGTTGCTCCTAAACCAAAGAAAGACCCTAATTTCAGAGATGTAAAATTCAACTTTGTAATTGTAAAGGATGATTCTCAGGTTAATCCTCAACATAACAGTGCGCCATCATCATCTTCAGATGAAGCAACTGAGGACCTGACACTCTATGGTGCTAAAATTTACGGTGATCATATTCTTAAGCATAATGAGCCTGTAACATTGAGAACCACTGAGGATATTAAAATATCACGAAAAGACAAATTACCTTCAGGTTCTTTATTGTACGGCCTTTGTTCAATTGGACGAGGAAGACTTGAAATAAAAGTTTCAAGAGCTCTAACCCCTACAGGAAACTATCCAGTTGATGTTGAAGTTTACGATGGTGACTATGTTAAAGGAATCTTCCTGGCTGCTAAAAACATTGATGTTCAGGCAGAGGATGGTATGAGTGATGTTGTTGATGAGATTGGAGATAACATGCCAAATCAGTTGATTGGTTCTGCGATGAAAGCAACAACTAAAACAGTACAGAAAGATTTGAAGAAAATGAAGAGAGCCACCATTAGCGTTCCGGATGGCTACCGTGTGTTTGTACAGGTGAAGGAAATTAAAAAATCGAGAGGATAATGATGAAACGATTATTTCTAACACTATTTGTTTGTGCTATAGCTGTATCCTCTTTTGGGCAAAGAGGATTTAGTTATGGAAACTTGCAAGGTGTAACACGATTTGGTGTTAACTATCAATACCAAAACAATTGGGATAAGTCAGCTGCGATTGATTATATCACAATTGGAAGAAACAAGAACTTCACTCGCTGGGGATTAGGGTACATGGAAAAAACCAGTGCCACAGAGCAATCAACCAGTGTTAGGGGAACGCTAAGTTTTGCTAAATACTTAGGTAAAGCTGGGAAACGCCTCTACTTCAGGGGATTTTTCGGGCCTGAGATGGGATACGAATGGAAGAAAAGTCTAATGGTTGATGATAAAAAGAATTTCTTTTTTATCGGAGGCCATGTTGGTTTTGAAACTGAATATTTTATCACCAAGTCGATAATACTTTACGTTGGTGCTGAAGAATACAGTCATTATTATTCAAGCCAATTGAGACTAAACTGGAATACGTTTGGCGGTATCCGTTTTAGTTTCCATTAATAAAAAAGAAAACCAAAAAGTTTAATTATGAGACACATATACAAACTTATTATGTTTTTCTCTCTCTTGCTATACTCTGGCATAAGTATGGCGCAAATAGGAGAAGGAAGGCAATCCCAAACCTACAATCAAAATGGTGTTGGTGGAAAAACAACCATCACGTACTATGCCACAGGGTACTATGAAGGGTATAAATTAAATGTGAAAGACATTGTAGATTTTACCCATTCAGGAGGAACATCTTATTATGCAACAGGTACTGCCTATTGGATTGATGGAGTATCGGTTACGCACGATGGGGGAAGCAAGCCTGGAAACTATTATAAAGTAGTCGATAAAGATTTTACTCTTCGGATCAGAACAAGGGAAAGAAGAACAAACAAAAGTTCTACAACCGATTGTGATGTCACACTAAACATTAAGTGTATTCCAGTTACATTCACACCACCATCAGAAGTTTGTTCGAATGGGTCATCTATTTATTTAAAGAACCACACCAACAACTATAATGGTTCTTTTAGTGGCACAGGTGTAAGTGGTAATTACTTTTACCCATCTTCAGCCGGTGCCGGATATAAGACTATTACTTACACCCTTTATGAAAAGAGTCACACAGCTACTATCAGGGTTGTGGACCCGGAAACCAATGATTTATATATTAAATCTGAAGGTTATTACAATACAGATGGTGAACTAGATTTAAATACTCTACCAACAACAACCGGAGGAACGTGGAGTGCCAAAGTTGGAACAACTCCACTTGCTTTAAGAAGTGGTAGATATCTTGATTTATACAATGTAATCCCGGATAATGATTACAGTACAACAACAAAGAATGTAACTTTATCATATACATTCTCTAACGGACCGTGTACAAGAACAATAACTAAAACTCTGCCGGTTCATAATAATAATATCTATATCGAATTTAATGATCTCCCTAACATGTGTGCCGATGGTTCTGAGCTGGACCTGTCATCATATGTTAGTCCTAATACAGGAACATTCAAAGCCACCGGATTAGCCATATATGGGGGATCATTTTTACAAGCTTCTAAAACCGGAGTATTCCAGGTTGATTACACCGTAGAACAAAATGGAGCTGAAAAAACCGTTACTAAATATGTCAGAGTAAATGATCTTCCGGAGGTAGATTTTGATTACTTACCAGACCTCTGTGTAGCCTCAAATGTCAACCTTAACAATTATGTGACTCCTACTGGTGGTACATTCGAAGGTAGGGGCGTTACTGGAAATATGTTCAATCCTGTAACAGCTGGCATCGGAACCCATAATGTAACGTATACGTTTACAGATGCTAATGGGTGTTCTATTACAGAATCAAGAGAAATAGAAGTAGTTGAATTACTTCCAACTACTGTAGCATGGTCAGCAATAGCAAATGTTTGCGAGGATGCTACTACCATATACCTACCGGATTATATTAATCACACAGGGGGTACTTTTTCCGGTAAAGGTGTAACAGGTGATTATTTTAATCCTGTAACAGCTGGTTCTGGAAGTCACCTGATTAAATATTCCGTAAAAACAGGTACATGTAAACAAGAGTACACAACTACTATTACAGTGCTGGCTAATCCAGCTATAACATTCAATGCACTTCCATCAGTTTGTTATACTGGAAGTGAAATTAGTTTGAGTGCTTATGTGAGTGTGCCAGGAGGAACCTTTTCTGGTACCGGAGTTGTAAGCAATAAGTTTTATGGAGATATTGCAGGGATAGGTGTTCACAACATTTATTATAACTACACAGATGCTAACGGTTGCTCCATTTCTACTCAACAAACAATAGAAGTAGAAGGGCAAATACCAGGAGATTTAAACTTTAGTAGCATCGCTGCTACTTGTGAACAAGGAACAATTATTGATCTTAGTAACTATGTAAATTACTCAGGCGGTACATTCTCCGGAAAAGGCGTTACAGGTAGTTCCTTTGACCCTGTAGCAGCTGGCCCAGGCGTTCATAAAGTTACATACAGATATTTCTCAGGTTCATGTACTGAATCTAAAGAGCAAACAATAAATGTACAACCGGCAACGGTGGTATCATTCTACGATATTCCAACGGTTTGTTATAAAACACCAATTAATTTAACTGGTTACATTTCGCACACAGGAGGAACATTTACAGGTAAAGGCGTAACAGGTAATTTCTTTTATCCTGAAAATGCTGGAATTGGTCAGCATGTGGTAACATACAGGTATGTAAATTCACTTGGTTGTGAAACTATTGTAACTAAAACTATCGAAATAGATTTATTAGTTGATGAAACTGTTGCTTTTAGTTCAATAGCCGATAAGTGCATTAATAGCCCTTCTGTTTATTTAAGAAGCTTTATTAATACTTCTGAAGGGGAATTCAGAGGTCCGGGTGTAACAGGTGATTATTTTAATCCGGGTGATGCTGGTGTTGGAACTTGGACTGTAACTTGGAGTCAAACCAATGGAGGTTGTAATCAGGAAATAACTACAACAATAACAGTTGGTGATGAGCCAGCGGTGTTATTCAATGCCTTACCAACGGTTTGTTATGCTGGTGAAACGATCACATTAGAGAGCTATGTTTCGCACACTGGAGGAACATTTAATGGTCCGGGTGTTGTGAATGGAATATTTAATGCGGATCAGGCAGGGGAAGGTACGCACACTTTATCATATGTTTATCAGCAAGGCGATTGTGAGGTTACAAAAACTCAGACTGTTTTTGTTAAAGGGTTATTACCTCAAAACGCTGTATTTAATGCATTACCAAATTTGTGTGTATCAGGTAGTGTTATAGACTTGAAAGCATATGTAAATATTCAAGGCGGTACATTTAACGGAATTGGTGTAACAGGCACATTATTTGATCCTGCTGTAGCCGGAACCGGAGTTGTTGAGATAACCTACACTTTAACAGCTGGAGGTTGCGATCAGGAACTAAAGCAAACACTTACTGTTGAGAATATCACATCTGTAGATTTTTATGATTTAGGAATCATTTGTGACTCACAAACTAAAAACCTAAATGGTTATGTATCTCATACTGGAGGAACATTCACAGGTCCGGGCGTAACAGGAAGTATATTTGATCCTACAACTGCTGGAGTTGGAGCCCATACTTTAACCTACACTTACACAAATTCAAGTGGTTGTGAAACAATAGTAAACAAAACAGTTAACGTTGATTTACTTCTTCCTTCTATTTCATGGAGTTCTTTACCAGATGTATGTCAGAATAGTAGTGCAATTTATCTACCTGATTATATTAATCATTCAGGTGGTTCATTCTCTGGAGTTGGTGTAAGTGGTTCTTATTTTAATCCATCTGTAGCCGGAACAGGTATTTTCACCATTAAATACACAGCAACAGGAGGTAGATGTAGCCAGGAATATACAACCAGTATTCAAGTATCTGAAGGAACTAATGTTACATTCAGTACAATTCCTTCTATTTGTTTTAATGAGCCGGTTGATCTGAACAGCTATGTATCTCATACCGGAGGAACATTCTCCGGAGTTGGCGTAAGTGGTAATGTATTCGACCCATCTATAGCTGGTCGTGGTACCTACACCATTACTTATAGTTATAACAACGTATTAGGTTGTGAAACATCATTAACACAATCTGTATCTGTAATTGACTTATTGGAAAATGTAAATTTCACAGCTCTACCAACTGTTTGTGAAAGTAGCACTCCTATTATTTTAGATTCATATATTACCAACCATACAACAGGAATATTTAGTGGTCCTGGAGTAGTGGGTAATGTATTCGACCCATCGAATGCCGGTGAAGGAATCCATCAATTAAAATACACTATTAATAATGGTGGTTGTTTTATTGAATTAAAGCAAAATGTTACTGTTCATCCGAAAGTTGATGTAACCTTTGCTCCACAGAGTGATGTATGTTATAATCAATCATTTGATATTGCTTACAAAGTATCTCCATCAGGAGGAACCTTTAGTGGTAATGGTATTTCAGGAACGACATTTGATCCTGCAACTGCTGGCGTTGGCAGTCACATTATTACCTATACATATACAAGTGTAAACGGTTGTGAAACATCAGCAACACAAACATTCAAAGTTGTAGACTTAATTGATGTTAACATTGCATTTGATCCAATGCCTGAAGTTTGTACTGAGGCTGGAACTGTTTATTTACCTGATTTCATGAATCACACAGGGGGTGCTTTTTCCGGTAAAGGCGTAAATGGTAATTATTTCAATCCTGCAATTGCTGGTACCGGTACACATTTAATAACATATACTGTAACTGCCGGTTCATGTGTTATTTCAGTAACAGATGTGATTGATGTTTTTGAAGCTGATCAGATCGTATTCTCCTCAGTGCCAAATCAATGTTATGATGCTCCGGTAAATCTTGCTGACTATGTTAGTCCACAAGGAGGTACGTTTAGCGGTTCTGGTGTACTTGATAATAAATTCTATCCAGGTAATGTCGGTTTAGGTAGCTATACTATTACCTATGAATATACTAATGGTAAAGGTTGTAAAGGAACTGCTACCAAAGTAATAGAGGTCGTAGACCTAATGAGTTCAGACATCTCATTCAGTAGTTTACCTGAAGTATGTCAGGAAAGCAGTGTTATTAATCTTCGCAACTACGTAAACTCGGTAGAAGGAGAATTCAAGGGTAAAGGAATAACTGGAGATTACTTCGATCCTGCTGCTGCCGGAGCTGGAGTACATAAACTTCTATTCCAAATTATAAATGGAACATGTAAAATTGAACGTTATCAATCAATTATTGTAAAGTCTCCACCAGAATTATTATTTACAGACTTACCGGATGTTTGTAATCCAGGTCTAATTGATTTATCAAGCTTTGTTCTGCCAAAAGGCGGTACATTCTCCGGTAATGGTGTTGGAGGTAATTTCCTTGACCCAACTGTAGCCGGAATCGGTGATCATACAATTTCGTATATGTTGACCGATGCTAACGGATGTACTAATACTATTACCAAAACAATTTCAATTGTAGATGTTATTCCAAGTAGTATCACATTTAATGTGTTACCTGATATTTGCACAAACTCAACTTCATTAAAAATAAGTGACTATATAACAAATTACCAATCAAACGGTGAATTTAGTGGTCCTGGAGTAAGTGGGGAATATTTTAACCCATCACAAGCTGGAGAAGGCACTCACTTAGTTGAGTACACTGTGGGTAATGGTTCATGTGAAATTGTAGCTCAACAATACATCGAGGTTAAAGGTATTGATAGTAATATCCTTTTCCACACCTTACCTCTTGTATGTCAATCAACACCTATTAATCTTCGTGACTATACAAGCAAGGATGGAAGTTTCAGCGGTCCGGGTGTAAGTAGTGGTGTATTCAATCCTGCAACCGCTGGTGTTGGAACACATACAATTACATTCGCTGTTCTTAATGATTTAGGATGTGAGTATGTATTAACACAGGAAATAGAGGTATTAGATTTATTACCAACCGATGTAACCTTTGCTCCTCTTCCTGATAGATGTCAAAGTGGTTCAGCAATCAAATTATCGGACTACACTAACATTTCAGGAACCTTTAGTGGTACAGGTGTTGATGGTGATTATTTTAATCCTTCAACTGTATCTCCAGGAACATATACTTTAAGATTTACATTCTCTTCAGGTAAATGTGAATCATCCATCAGACAAACAGTAACCGTACTAGGCGAGGAAGAAATATATATCAACCCAATGCCAAGTGTTTGTAACAAAAATATTGTATACCTTGATCAATATGTAACTGTTTCTGGTGGTGTTTGGAGTGGAGCCGGTGTTTCTAATAACAAGTTTTATCCTGAAAATGCTGGTGTTGGAACTCATGTGGTAACATACACATATACCAATGCTTTAAATTGTAAGACTATTCTCCAAGAAACCATTAAGGTTAATGAATTATTACCGGGAGGAATTACGTTTAATGTAATTGATGATGCTTGCGAAGACAGCTCTCCGATTGACCTTTATGATTATATTTCCGTTCCTGTTACTGGAAAATTCACAGGTACAGGTGTAGAAGGGAACTATTTTTCACCTTCAATATCAGGTCCGGGAGCCTTTGTTATTTACTTCGAGGTTGGTAGTTCAACATCGTGTAAGCAGCAATACTCTCAAACTGTTGTTGTTCATACAAAAGAGGCTATTGTTTTCTCACCAATTCCTGAAAAGTGTGATAATAATGTAATTGACCTTACGAATTACGTTTCACATAAGGGAGGAAATTTCTCTGGTATTGGAGTAAATGGTACTGAATTTGACCCTTCAATGGCTGGTCAGGGAGATCATTTAATTACTTATAATTATGAGAATTTAGCAGGATGTAAGACTGTAGTTACTCAGACTATTTCTGTTCCTCGTATTTATCCAACTATCAGTTTTAATCCTTTATCTGAAGTTTGTGAGAATAGTGGAACTGTGAATTTATTGGAGTCAGTTAATTATGCTGGTGGTGTGTTTAGTGGAACTGGCGTAAGTGGTAATGTATTTAACCCATCATTAGCTGGTCCAGGTAGTCACCTGATTACATATACTGTAGGAACAGAGGTTTGTAAAGTAATTACAGAACAAACAATAACAGTTGTAGGTGTTCCTGAAATTACGATTGCGACTCTTCCAGATGTATGTTTAGATAAGAAAATATCATTAATTGATTATGTGAATGTACAGGGAGGAACCTTCAGTGGAGCTGGCGTTGTCAATAATGTATTTGACCCAAGTGTAGCAGGGTTAGGAGAACATGTAATAAACTTTAGTTATAGTAGTAATGGTTGCTTTAAGCAAGTTAGTTCAACTATAACCGTTTTATCAACCATTAATCCAAATATTACTTTCTCTCCAATCTCTTCTATGTGTGTTGATGCCCAAGCTGTAGATTTAGGATTGTATTCTAATGTAGAGGCTAATTTCTCTGGTAATGGAGTAACAGGTAATTTATTCTATCCATCTGTGGCCGGTGCAGGAATTCATGAAATTACAATGACAGTAGGTAATGGTACATGTAGCACAGAGTTTCGTCAATACGTTACCGTAAATGGCAAGACAGAATTAATTATAGAACCAATCCCTGAAATATGTAATGGAGAATCTATTAACCTTAATAACTACGTCAATATTACAGGCGGTGTATTTGAAGGGGATAATGTAAGTGCAAACTATTTCTATCCATCTTCAACAGGGGATTATATAATCACATACACCTATACTAATAGAAATGGATGTGTTAATAGTGCTAAGTTCACTGTTACCGTTAACGGTATGTATCCGGATGTAATTACATTCACACAAGTTCCAAATTTATGTCCAGGAGCTTCTATAATTGACCTTCGTCATTATACTAGTTATTTTGGAGATGAAACAACCTTTAGTGGTCCTGGAATCGTAGGTTATTTATTTGATCCTGCTGTAGCCGGTGTTGGTATTCACCAAATATCAATGACAAATGGTTCAGGAACATGTGAGACTGTAAGCACTCAGCTTATAACCATTAATGACAATACTTCTATTACATTTGATTTACCTTCAACACTATGTAAGGATGAATTAATAGACCTTTCTGCACTTGTTGATGTACAAGGTGGCATATTCAGTGGTAATGGAGTTGTAAGTAATACTCTTAGAACTACTTCAGCCGGTATTGGAACGCATGTTATAAATTATGAATACACAAATGATTATGGTTGTGAAACTGTTATTAGTAAGACAGTAAATATAACAGCCTTAAATCCATCGGATGTTGTATTTGAGAATTTACCTGATTTATGTGAGAACCACGAAGCCATTAATCTTAAGGAATTTGTTAATGAGTCTTCTAACATTACATTTATCGGTAATGGAGTAACAGGTTACATGTTCTATCCTGAAGAGGCCGGACCTGGAACTCATGTAATAACATTGCGAGTTGGATTAACTTCCGGATGCGTAGATGAGTACAAACAAAACATCAATGTATTGGCTCTTCCTACATTAGAATTTTCTCCACTTCCAGAAGTGTGTTTCGAGGGTGATATTAACCTTTTAGATTATGTGAATGATAGAAGTGGATATTTCGAAGGTCCGGGCGTAACCGGAAGTATATTTAATCCATCATTGGCCGGAACCGGTGTTCATACTATAACGTACTTCTTATTGGATGATTTTGGATGTTATAGTGTAGCAACTAATACAGTTGAAGTAAAAACACTATATCCTACTTCAATAACCTTCAGTTCTCTTCCTACAATGTGTGTTGAAGATGAAGGTATATTCTTAACTGATTATGTAGATTTTAATATTGGAGAATTCAGTGGACCAGGTGTTTCTAATTCAATGTTTAATCCATCTGTGGCCGGAGCTGGTACTCACGCCATCACTTATACAGTAGGATTAGGAGAATGTGCGACAGTTAAAACACAATATGTAACTGTTTTCCCTAAAACAATAATCACCTTTGCTCCTCTTCCTGAGATTTGTGAAGAAGTTGTTATTGACTTGAAACAATATGTAAACAGGCAAGGTGGAATTTTTGAAGGAGATGTTGTAATTGATGATACAATTAGAACAGCCGGGTTAATGCCTGGGGAATATTCTATTGTTTACAATTACTATGATGCCAATGGGTGTACTAATTCAAGTACTCAGATATTAAAAGTTAATGGAACTCTACCAAAAGATATTGCATTCACTGAATTACCAACTCTTTGTGAAAGTGGTGATATCTTATATCTCACAGATTATGTAGATAATAAAACAGGTAATTTCACTGGTGAAGGTGTTAAGAATTCTATTTTTAATCCATCTGAAGCCGGAGCTGGCACACACCGCATTACCTATACATTAAGCAATGGTGTTTGTGAAAATGAATACTATCAGTATCTAACTGTTGTTCCATCACAGAGTGTAACCTTTGTTACCTTACCTGAAGTCTGTTCAGATATGACAATCCAGTTGGATAGTTATGTAACTCCAACCGGAGGAACATTTGAAGGTGTTAATGTTGTAGATAATACAATTAATACAGCTGGAATGGCAGCTGGTAATTATGAGATTACTTATACCTATCAGGATGGTAATGGTTGTGTGATTACTGCTAAACAGGTATTGAAGGTTAATGGACATCTACCGCAGGATGTAACATTTACTGAGCTGCCAACTCTTTGTGAAAATAGTGGAGCAATTTACTTAACAGACTATGTAAATAATCTGACAGGTAATTTCACTGGTGAAGGTGTTAGGAACTCATTGTTCGATCCTGCTGAGTCAGGAGCCGGTACACATCGTATTACTTATACAATAGAGAATGGTACCTGTAGTGCAGAATATACTCAATCTATTACTGTAGTTCCAACTCAGAATGTAACCTTTGTTACCTTACCTGAAGTCTGTTCAGATATGACAATCCAGTTGGATAGTTATGTAACTCCAATCGGAGGAACATTTGAAGGTGTTAATGTTGTAGATAATACAATTAACACAGCTGATATGGCCCCGGATAATTATGAGATTACTTATACCTATCAGGATGGTAATGGTTGTGTTGTAACAGCCAAACAGGTATTGAAGGTTAATGGACATCTACCGCAGGATGTAACATTTACTGAGCTGCCAACTCTTTGTGAAAGTGGTGAAGCAATTTACTTAACAGACTATGTAAATAATCTGACAGGTAATTTTAAAGGTGAAGGCGTTAGAAACTCGTTGTTCGATCCTGCTGAGTCAGGAGCCGGTACACATCGTATTACTTATACAATTGAAGATGGTGTTTGTAGAGCTGATTATACACAGTTTATAACTGTTGTTCCATCACAGAGTGTAACCTTTGCTGTGTTACCTGAAGTATGCTCAGATATGACAATCCAGTTGGATAGTTATGTAACTCCTAAAGGAGGAACATTTGAAGGTGTTAATGTTGTTGGCAATACTATTAACACAGCTGATATGGCCCCGGATAATTATGAGATTACTTATACTTATCAGGATGGTAATGGTTGTGTGATTACTGCTAAACAGGTATTGAAGGTTAATGGACATCTACCGCAGGATGTAACATTTACTGAGCTGCCAACTCTTTGTGAAAATGGTGAAGCAATTTACTTAACAGACTATGTAAATAACCTGACAGGTAACTTCACTGGTGAAGGCGTTAGAAACTCGTTGTTTGATCCTGTAGCAGCTGGAGCCGGTACACATCGTATTACTTATACAATAGAGGATGGTACTTGTAGTGATAGGCATGTACAATATATTACTGTATATCCAAAACGTAATGTAGTATTTAATGTATTACCTGAAATATGTGAATCACAGAAATTAGACCTTTCCCCTTATGTCACTGTTGAAGGTGGAACCTTTAGCGGTCAGGCGGTTAGTGGAACGTTCGTTGATACGGAACTATTGCCTATTGGAGATCATGTAATAACATATACTTACACTGATAATAATGGATGTACTACTGAAGTAAGTGCAACACTAACTGTAAGTGGTCATAATCCTCCTGAAGGAACAATTGTATTTACACCATTTGCACCTATCTGTGTAAATAGCACTACTCTTGATTTAACAGAAACTATCAATCATTCAGGAGGTGAATTTAGTGGCAATGGCGTAACCGGTACTGTATTTGATCCTGCTGCTGCCGGGTTTGGAATACATTTGATATCGTATACCTATGGTGATGGTAATTGTTCATTAACTGTTACTGAATCTATCGAGGTGAAGGATGCTCCACAACTGGTATTCCATGACATTCCAGATATGTGTTACATAACGGATGAAGTAAACCTTGCTAATTATGTATCAGTTCAAGGTGGAAGTTTCTCTGGTTCTGGTATTGAAGGTAGTGTACTAAAAAGAAGTTTACTTGACGTTGGTATTTATACAATTACGTATAACTATAATACAAGTAACGGATGTACAATTACTTTAAGTAAAACGATTACCATTGAAGAAGCTCTTCCTGAAACTGCAACATTTAGCCAACCTTCAGACATATGTGTAAATGGAGGTAAGGTGAATTTATTCCAGTTTGTAAGCACAAATGGAACATTTAGCGGAACTGGAGTTGAAGCAGATGGTTTATTCAACCCTGCAACAGCCGGAGTTGGAGAGCATAGAATAGAGTTTACTTATGGAAATGGCAGCTGTGCAGTACAAATTCATCAGTTCATAAATGTTACTGATTCTAAAAACGTAACCTTTGCTCCTCTTGGAAAAGTATGTAATACCACTCCTGTAGAGTTATCAGAATATGTCAACTACAAAGGAGGAATATTTGAAGGCAGAGGTGTTGTTGATGGAATATTCTACCCTGAAAATGTTGGTGAAGGTATTTACCTGGTTACATATACCTTGAATGATGGTTTATGTACTGTAGTAGCATCTCAAAACATTGAAGTATTAAGTACAAGAACGATACAGGTTAATATAGATCGCAGTGTAGTTGAAAGTAGTGCATTGGTTAAATTCAGCACAGAAGGTGTTGATTTAGTTGATTACAACTGGACGTTTGGAGATGGAGGCTATTCTTTAGAAGCGGAACCATTCCATTACTATTATCACGAAGGAACGTTTGATGTCACTTTAGAATGTACTGATATTAACGGATGTCAGCACTACGTAAGCAAAGAGGATTTTGTAACTGTCTCTGCCTATGTTTCTGGAATGAAGAGTGTGATAAGTGTAAACGATCCTTCAGCTAAAGTTGGTGTTCATTACGAAGATGCTCTTGATATGAATCAAGAAAAATCGATGAAAGTCTATCCAAATCCATTTAAAGAACAATTCAACATTGCTCTTGAAGGATATACTGGAACAATTGAAATTAATATATTAAACCTTACAGGTCAGACAATTGAACAATTAACTGTAAATAATCCTGAAGGGGAAGCTATTAATGTAGATATGAGTGGTTATAAGCCAGGAATATACTTTGTTCAGCTTGATAGAGATGTTATCAAAATCGTAAAACAATAAGAGTATGAAAATCAAAAATATATTAAAACTCTTTGCCGTTTCGTTACTTATTGTATCGTGCGAATATGAAGAGGATTTATTCCAATTAACGAATGATAATCCAAACGTAATGTTCGTTTATAAGGGAGTAAATACAGAGCAAATCAATGATTCTTTAAAAATACCGTTAACGGATTTGGGCACTGCCCAAATCCCTTTTGAAATGGTTATTAACGATAAAAGTCAAAATCTAAATTTATTAGTTAATAATTTCATTCAAGGTGATTTATCAATTAATGGTTCAGCTTACGATGGTACAGGCCATACAATTAAAAACGGAAAACATGAATTCGATTTTGTACCGACTTCTACCGGCCATCACAATATAGAACTGGAGATTAAAGACAGCTATGGTCAAAGTCATACAAGTAATTTGAAATTTTATGTTTTTGACAATCTTACTCCTGTTGCAGTTTGTAAAGTGAATACTATTGGTCAAAACTCACAGTATGAAATAGAGATACTAGCAGGAGATAGTTATGATCAGGATGCTAAATGGGGAGGCAGGGTTCAGTCCTATATCTACAAGATTGGCTCCTACTACACATTGGAAACAGAGCGATTTTCATCAATCAAACATATACTACCGGGGCCAGGCAAATACGTAATCAGCGTTCAGGTTAAAGATAACGATGGGGGCCTTAGTGCCCCAACCTATACTGAGATTGAATTCTAAACTTAGGCATAAGGGAAAAAAGGGAATCAAGGATAGAGCAAACACATATTAGTTTATTTTATTCTTGTTATTCCCTTTATATGAATATCTTTATAGTGTAAATAATAAACCAAAAAGATTACGTATGGAACAAAAAATCGGAAGTGCATGGGATCACTACTTTGATGGAGTAGATAAACCCAAATACAACCTGGCTCTAAATGCCAAGGATGTAGAAAAATTACAGGCAAATGATAAGGGAGAAATTAAAGTGGCCCTTATTAGAAATGAGAACGCTTCAGAAAAAGCTCCAACCCATTCTATTGTTGTTAATGATTATAAGAAAGGAGAAGAACAATCTGTAAAGCCGGAACAATTCTTCAACCTGAAAAAAGAAGATGTTTTAAAGCAACCGGTTCATGATGGTAAGATTTACCTGGATGGGTTAGCAAAAAGACAGGAAAGTATTGGTCAGGACAAAGCTGACTATTGGGTAGCTTCAAAAGATAAAGAAAACCGTGTCGGTTTGGGGAGAGGATGGAGTATTGATAATGTGATCCAAGAGAAAAAAGTTTATGTGGGTAATGCCTACTTAAATAAATTAGAAGGAGCTGATCAGGCACACTCCTTCAATATTTCTTTAGACCGTTCTAAAATTGAAAAACTTGAAGCAAACAAATACAATGAATTAAGATTTTCGATGTCGGCTAAAAGAGAACCCGGAGCTGGAGGTACTCATGCCGTATTTGTTAGTCGAGGAAAAGAACCTTTCGTTGATGCTTCATTTGCTGTAAAAAAAGAAGATGTTTTGGCTATTCAACCTAATGATAAAGGTTACACTAATCTTTCAACAGTAAATAAAAATATCGGCAAAAATTACTCCGATGCTATGGTGGTTGAGAATAAGGGTCCTGAGAGTAAAAATGAGAAATTAAATATTGTAGGTGATGTTTGGACTCATAATCCCAAATTAATTAGGGTAAAACAATCAGAACTAACTCCTGAAGGTCTTAGTTTAGCTATTGCAAACAACCACGTTGTAAAGGGTAACGCTATTATTTCTTTGAAACCTTCAGTTGTGCGTAAGTCTCATTTAGGTATTGCTGAAGAAAAGGTTAAAAATGATGAACGTTTAGACAAGTCTTTACATACCCGGTTGAAAAATGAATACGACCAACTTAACGCACATAAAAAGACAAAAGGTATGACCGTATGAAATAACCAGAAGGAAGAGTAAAAAGCTCTTCCTTTAAATTCAGTCCAGGCACTTTTATAACTGAATTAAACGGATAATTATGAAAGAAGAAAACCAAGAAGTTCAACAGGACAATTCTGCTGTAGAAGAATCTCGTAGAGCTGTAGAGAAAAATCACAGTAAGAATGCTCCTAAAACAGAAGTGGGGAATGAGGAGCAATCCCCTGAATGGAAAAAAGTTGGAGAAACGCACATCGGTAAAGGTATGCAAAGCGTTACCAAACACCTTCATAAAGCAGCTGCGGAAGCTCGTCATGATACAAGAGATATTGCAGATGTAAATCTCAATCTGGATCTGAAATCCAAAAAGTCCGGAGAACCATCTGAAGAGACAATTCAGAATGAACCTTCAGTTGGAGGTGTAGAGTTAAATAAAGAAAACACTAAAGAAAAAACACCTACAGAACAAACAGACAAACCAGATGTATCGGGATTATCTGAAGGGAAAAAAGAGCTGGCAAGTGTAGATGCCTCTAAAAATGTAAAAGGTGAAATAGTTGACTTTGGAAAAGAAAACTATAAGTTCGATAAAAACGAACAGGAAAGCTTTTATATTAAAACTAAAGACCCAATCTCAAACAAGGAAACAGTCACTTGGGGTAAGGACCTAGAACGCAATATTCAAGAGAATAATTACAAAAAAGGTGATGTTGTAGAGATTGAACACAAAGGAGTAAATCCAGTTACCGTTCAAGTACCAATAAAGGACGAAAACGGAAAAATAACAGGAAGTGAACCTTTAAATACGCATCGAAATACATTCGAGGTAAAAGCAACTACTGTTGAATCTATCAAAAAGGAGTATGATGAATCGCTTAAATCTCAAAATAAGAATGAAAATATAGAAGCTTCTCCTGACACTAAAAAAGACCAAAAACAAGAAGATTCTCAATCAGTTGAAAAATCGGAATCTGAAAGTGTTTCTGACACTCACCAAAAAGAAGCTGGCAAAAGTACTGAAGAGAAGAAAAAGAAAAGTGAGGATGAAGAGGAACAAAATGAACTTGATAAATCATTTGGTTCTGAGAAAGAAGGTCATGATGGAGAAATTTATTCTTTAGAAAATGTAAATGAAGATAGTGTTTTAGGTACCGGTAAACAAACCAATAATCTTAAGGATTTAAGGCCAACACATCACATTGGCTACATGAATAGGGAAACCTTGCCTAATGGTCAGACTATCGCTGCCTTAAACATCGATAAGGATCAATGGTTACAAAACGCTACTCCCGATAAAAACGGCAACCTAATTGTATCCTTATACTCGGAAAGATTTAAAGGGAATGATAATTTTTCTCATTCAACCTTAACTATTCCTAAGAAATATGTACAGGGTTTAGCTCCGGATGCTAATGGTCGCATAAAACTCATGGTGGTTGAAAAAAACCCACTTGCTAAAAAGTCAGAATTACAGGTAATGGTTGATAATTCTGAAAATCGCAAAAGTGTTGCCATGAAAAACGGCAACATTCTTAATGATACTCCAAAACTTGAAAAAGACCGTATTCTTGATAGAAAATTAAAAGATAATGGTCTTGAACATGGTTATACAGCTGAAGTTAATTTGACAGGCAGGGAGGTTGTGAATAAAATGACTCCAGATAAACAGAAGCTTATTGATGCTATGAAACCGAAGGAGTTAGAAAACATGCTCAATCATCCTGAAAACCGGAATGTTTATACTGGTTATGAAGCCAGATTTAAAGAGAAAATGCTTGAAAATTTCAAGGAAGGTATGCCTTTGAAAGTGGATAACAAGCTAACCGGGGGTGATGGAACTGGCGATTCTACCATTAAACATGTTAATAGCGATAAAGAACAGTTCCTTGTCAAAACAGATGATGGTAAGCAGCATCAAATTAGTAAGAATGATATGCTATCAGCTTCAGCCACAGTCGAGGATGGTAAGAAAATTATGGGTGAAGTTGTTAAGGATATAGCTGATAATGTTAAAGTCGGTCCTGAAGTACAAAAAGAAGCTGTTGAAACCATTCCTGAAATAGTTCCAGAGCAAGGTAATAGACCAAAATATATTATTTCAGACGATCATACTAAGATTGAAAGTAAGATAGCTGATATTGTTATTGGTACTGGACTTATATTAGAACATGGCAGTATTAAAAAAGGCATCGAGGAGTTAAGAGCAAATAAGGATAAAGCATTAAAAAGAGATGCTGGCTACAGTGATGATGATGTTTGGGATAAAAATGTGAAAGCTCCAAAAGCTATAACTCGAAAAGAAGCCGAAAAACTTAAGGCCATTGTTGATGATAAAGTAATCGATCCAAAAGAATCACAAAAGGAGCAAAATGGTAAGAGTATGGAGGAAGTTTTAGACAAACAAATTACTCCAGACACAAAGATGAAAGATATCGTCAATAAAATGGATACTTCGGACCAAGGAGCCATTAAAAAGATGCAACCTGAAGCTCTGGAAAATCAAATTGAAGGTCAAAAATCCGATTTACAGAAGTCAGCTGAAAAGTTGGATAAAGAACCTGAAGTAGATATTAAGGGGCAAAGTAAAGAACAAAAAACGCCATCTGAATTACTGAAAGAGGCCATTGTTAAAAACGATAAAGAATCAGTCGATAACATTTTAAGTAAAGAAAAAAATGTAGTTGACAAGACTCACATCGAGCTAATGAATGATATGAAAAAGGAGGGTATGAAATTAGATGAAGGGATATCTAAATCCGTGACTCAATCTCTGCCAGCTCCTAAACAATCAAAAGGTGTTTCAATCTAATAATTAGCAGACTACTATTAAAACTCTTCTCTCTTTTTGGGGGAAGAGTATTGTCGTTTATTTCAAACAAAATAATTATGTCACAAGACAGAAAAACGTTAGTCTTATTTACTGCCTTTTATGGTCTAATAGTATTTATAGACTACTTTACTACAGTAGATGATTTTATTATATCATTTCTTCCATCTTTGGATGGTGTTTTGAATAATAAAGGGTTTTATGGCTTTTTCAATACGAACGGTCATTATTTAAGAGGTGGATTTCTTGGGTTATTTTTCATTTTCGCATATAACGAAATTATCAACATGAAGCTAAAAGCTCATGATTTTGATAAAAAGCAGTATGTAATAATAACCTTGTTATTAATGTTGGTTGTAACTCCGGCATTTATATTCATAAAACACCTGGGGTTAGTACAGGAAATTATGCTTGTTTTATATCCTGTACTATGGACCCTATCACTTATTGCAATCTATCACTTTGCTAAAGCAATTAGTACTCGAAAAAAGATTCAAGGTGATGAGACTGATTTATCAGGTGAAAAAGAGCGTAAACCAGTTATTTCTTTTTCCACTGAAGGCGAATTATGGATTAATGTAATAAACCCATATCAGGGAACTTTGATTGTGGGAGGTGCTGGAGCCGGTAAGACTGCCAGTTTAGGCCATCCATATTTATTTCAATTGGTTGAATTAGGATTTAGTGGAGTTGTATACTCTTATAAACAGTTTGACTTGGCTAATGTAGTGTATTCAGCATACCAACAATACCCGGAAATAAAAGATGAAGTAAAACTTCGTATCATCAATTTTACGAACGTTCACAAATCCCATAGGGTAAATCCTATTCACCCTGATTATTTAAAGAACACAGCCTTTATTGATGAATTTGCATGGGTAATTTTGAAAAACCTGAATAAGGAATGGATTAAAAAACAGGATTTCTTTGCGCAATCAGCAATGCTTATTTTAAAAGCTGTTATATTGTTCTTATATAAAAAGCATCCTGAATTTTGTACTATTCCTCACGCATTTACCATTATCAATAAATGTTCTGCAAAACAAGTAGTACAAATGCTTAATGAGGATGAATTGACCGCACAAATTGTTAGTTCTGTTGCTGAAGGTGTAAGTAATGAAGCTGGTGAACAGGTAGCCGGTGTTATTGCCTCTATTAAAAATATTACACAGAAGCTTATTAATGAAAACCTATTCTGGGTACTATCAGGCAATGATGTGAACTTAAACTTAAATTCTCCACAAGACCCTTATATGCTTGTTTTGTGTAATGAACCACAAGTTGAAGATACAATCAGTCCTATTATTTCCCTTATGGTAACGGTTGCTAGGAAGCTTATGAATGTTCCAGGCAAACGTAAGAGTGTTTTCTTTCTTGATGAAGCACCAACGTTATTTATTCCGCAGTTTGATACCTTACCTAATACAGGGCGAAGTAATTTAATTGCTTCCGTATTTATGTGTCAGGACCTTTCGCAGATGGAAGATATGTATACTGAAGTTGGAGCCAGAAAAATCAGAGGTTCACTTGGTAATACATTCTTCGGTAACTCCACCGAAAATAAAACTCTGAAGTATGTTGAAGAAAGTTTTGGTAAGGTAGATAGAATCATAGAAAATAACACTCAGGGAAGAAGTAAGAGTACCGGTAGTAACGGCCAAAATGATAGTGTTAGTTACAATGTTCAGGAAAGAGCCTTAATTAAAGGTAGTGACGTTAGTGCATTCCCAATCGGGCATTTCTGTGGAAAGATTATTGGTAATGAAAATAAGCCTGTTTTTAGCACTAGATTTAATCTAATGGAGCAACAAACCGGCATTAATCCAGAAGGACATGAAATACCTGATTTTTCACTAATGGACCCACACTTTGAAGATTCCGGTTATAGGTATTACCACCCCGATAAACAGAAAGACGTTTACTTGGAAGGCAGTAGTCTTGATCATAGTAACATCGAAGTACACGAAAACTTTGTAAAAATCATGAGTGAGGTAGATGAATTAGTACTTAAATATTGTCCTACCGAATTACAAAAAATCAGGCAACAAGTAGAAGTATAAAAAAATTGACATGGATACAATAACAACATTTTGGGGATTTCTTGAAACAATAGCAACACTAACCATAGATGTAAAAAATCTATGTGTTAAGTTTTCAATATTATTTATTGTAATGACAGCCATATATGGAGTTGTCAAATTCTTTTTCGCCTATGAAGATGGGGGAAAGATTAATTTTAAAAAGTATTTATTCACTCCACTAATACTTGCTTTTTTACTCGTCAACTACCCATATTTTATTGACATTACCGGTAAAATGGGTTCCATACTAGTAAATAACACACCCGGAGCTGGAGATAAAGACCATTTTACCGCGATGTTTAAAAGCATTACTCAACGCTCAATGAATGAGGTAGATGAAGCTAACAGGCAACATCTTCAGGATTTTAAAGATAACGAGGGCTCTAAGTTTGCTTTTTGGAAAAACTCACTTTCAAAATTAACTAAGGATATTAAGAATATGACAACTACTATACTCGCCCCAATGAGGATATTTGGTAAATTATTTGAATTTGGATTTATTAAAGTATGTAGAATAATTATAGAACAGGCCAGAAATGTTATTCTGGGCTTTCTTATAATAGTAGGTCCACTATCCCTCCTTTTTAGTATTACACCTGTATTCAGGGACGTATTTAAAAAGTGGTTTAGAATTTATGTAGGAGTACTTCTATGGGCTGTTTCAATCAACTTGTTAGATGAAATGGTGATTCGCTATCAAGAAGATTCTGTGGAATCATCCGTTGTATATCTTTATGAAGATGAAGAGGCCGAACGTACTCAAGATGCTAGTAAAAGAGACTACCTGTATATGACCAACGGTGTAACAAACTTTGGAGGTGAATCAGGCTTTATCAACTTTATTTTTGGAATTATGTATCTGGCTGTTCCCCTTCTTACTTCATTCTTCATTGGAGATAAGATGGCCGCTGGTATGTTATCTATGGTTATGATGAAGACATTTGAGTACTCAATGAAAGGTGTACAAATGGCCGGTGGTGCTATGGGTGTTCCTCCTGGAGGAGGAGGCGGTGGAAAAGGTTCTATCGGTGGTGTTGGATAATTTAAACTAAAATGAGTATGAAAAATATAATCAACCATATCAATACTAAGATTTCAGATAAAATTACTAGCTGCTTACAAAAGGCAGCTAGTAATAAGCTAGTAAAGAGAATTCTTGTTGTATCTCTTTTAATATATGTAGTCGGATTTGCCTTCTACATGATTAATTCATTCAGCCTTTATGAAGAACTTGATAAAGGAATCTACGAACTTCTTTTTGCCATTCTATTTGTATGTTCTTTATGGATATTGGCTTTCATGTTTAAAGCGAATAAAATGAAGAATAAAGCTATAGAAGAAAATAACCTTGAAAATAAACCTGAAAAAAGTGAAGACAATGAAATTAACTAAATATATACTCATATTATTAATAAGTATGATTAGTAATCATGCATATTCTCAAATGGTAGTAACTAACCCATCCAGCGATTTTGCGGATGCATTAAGGTGGGCTGAAGAGAAAGTGTATATGGTCAATGAAAAAACCCATAATGCTCAATTATTACTTAAGATAAAGCAGCAACTTCAAGAAATGCAAAAGGTTAAAGAAGCAACTGAAGATTACTATAAACTAGCTGAAAAAGTACAGGATGATTTAAAAAAGCTTGGAGCTGTAGCAAATGGAGGTCTACCGGCCTTTGTTCATGCATGTGAGATTGTACTTGGCGAAACACTTAATCCAGCTGATTATGTTCCTAATGTTGATTCAAAATTAACTAAAGACTTCAGAAAGATGGTGAGTTATGATTCCTATAGTCAAATAAGCCAGGATACAAGAGAAATTCAAAAAGAGTTATTCGAATTTAGTGAGAACCCGGATAAAATGCAGGAACTATCTCTTACCTCACACTTAGCGGAAATTGCAGGATTAAGTCATAACTGGCGAGGCTATAAAAGAAACCTTTTTGCTTTGAATGCTGATAGAACTAAATATGTGAGTATTGAACTAAAAAATGCTTCCTCAAAACTATTAGAACAACTCCAGGAAGAAGGTGATTTAGCCTTAACTGAAGCCGAAAGAATGGATATGCTTATTAAGGCTGTTAATATGTATAGAGAAGCTGTTGTACTTGAAGAAATATATGCGGATCAGGTTCAAGAAATGCTTGATGAAGCTGGGCCTACCGAAGCTGATATGGTTGATTACGTAGAAAAAGGTATTGAGATAAAACTGGATTATACACTTAAAAATGTTGTCCAACCTTACTCAAAGAACAGTGGTTTTTCTTTGGCTAAGTTTGATAAGAAAGCTGGAAAGGTTGCAAACTTAAATAAACGATAGGCCATGAAAAAACTTGCATTATTAACCGGGTTATTGATTGTAACAAGTTCCATATTTGCATCAACATTCAAAGTTGTTACAAAGAAAACCTTCGAAAAGAATCAATATCTATTTGTTCTAATAGAAAATGATGATCCTGCTGTTCGCTGGCAAAAAATGTCACAGTTTGTTTACAATACGACAAAAAAAGCCATTGAACAAGAGAAAATGGAACAAGTGATTTTAATGTTTTACACAAAAGATAGTGTGATTCCAATGAAAATCAATTCCAAGAAACATTGTGAGAGTATTATTCTCAAATCTCTTACATACGAACCATTGGGTATTTATTTAATAGGATATGCTGAAGCTACCGGCCAGCCTACAAAGGAAATTAAACAATATCCAGTTAGAGAGTTTCTAAGCAACTTTTAATAGTTTCGAAGACAATGAAATTTAAACACATATTCATGTTTTCCCCGATAGTTGTCATACTATCCATAGCACTAATAGGTACCAAGAAGCCTATTAGTGCTAATTTTGAAACCTCCAGTAATGACACTGCCAGGGTTAGCGTAGCTTATCCAGAAGGAACCGGGGATATCTATATCAAAGATTGTTATGCTTTAGCTTATGAAGAGAAGCATGAACAAGCATCATGGGTCCAGTATTTATTAACTAGAAAAGGGCTTAAACAATCACCAGTTAAGCGTTCAAATGATTTCAGAGAAGATACCTACATTACTACCGGTTCTTCAGAAAAAGGAGATTATTATCGTAGTGGGTATGATAGAGGGCATTTATGCCCGGCAGCTGATCGTTCATACTCAACTCTTGCAATGTCACATACCTTTTTAATGTCAAATATGAGTCCTCAACTCCCTCGTTTTAACAGAGGAATATGGAAAAAGCTTGAATCAGAAATAAGAAAGTATGCTTTAAAAGAAGATTCCATAATAGTTGTAACCGGTCCTGTATTGACGATTACACCATTAGGAACTATTGGAGCAAATAATGTAACGGTTCCCGGAGCATATTACAAAGCAATCTATGATTTGACTCCTCCTCATAAAACCATTGCCTATATTTTACCGCATAAAGAGGATTTGTCAAAGGATTTATCACAATACTGTGTAAGTGTTGACATACTAGAAAACCTAACTGGTATCGATTTCTTTCCTGGCATAAGGGAAGAGAAAGAACTTGAAAGTAGAAATAGTTACTCGGCCTGGAGTAATTAAGACTATTATTATCCGTTTATTCCAACTAAGGGGGTTCACTAAAATAATGTGGGCTCCCTTTTTTGCAACCTTAAATCAATTTCAGATATAATTAAAGGATTAACGAATACCTTTTCGTACTTCACCTTACCATAGTTGATTTTATTAGCTAAAATAGGCTGTTTTGTATTTCTATTTATCATTAAAAGTTGGTTGTGTTTTTCTTCCATGTAGAAGAAATGCTTAAAAGGTTCGTCAACAGTATTAAGAGTGAATGGAACATCTGGATTATCAATAATGAATTCCAGGCTTACTTCAGCCAATTTCCCTCCTGCTTTATTAAATTGCTTTACTGAATATGGTTTATCAATTCTAATCTGTTTACCATCAATTTCTAAAATCATAACTTTTTGGTTTTAATTAATCTGTACAAAATCCTGCCTGGCATCCGGAGCCACCACCAAACATAAAATCTAATTGAATAGGAAGTTTACTCGCCTGAAGCATTGAAATATCCTTTTTGAATTGATTTCCACGTATTTCCTCTTGAATAACACTCCAGTACATAATTGGAGCGAAAGTGTCAAAATTTTTACGTAGCTGTTGTGGTTGTTTCCAGAAACAATTTAAACAATTTGAATCATCCGGAAAAATAAATTGAGGTTTTTCATCCCAATACTTTTTTATCTGGTAATGAATAATTTGGTCCTCTACCAAAACAAACTCACCTTCTCTCCACATTACCTCTTTCCAACGTTTTATCCAACGGTTTGAATTCGGCTGGTATTGAGATTTTTCAGCCATTTTAAAAAACTCGTTAAAGTTATTAGCCCTTTCCAATTCATCATAACGGTACCCTATTCGCATTTTAACAGGTAATTCCGTGTATTTATAGAGCCATTCAAAGATAGGTTCCATCTTCAGTACGGTAGTGCAAAAACGGGCACTTAAATTAGGAATCATCTTCTTCATGTTCATCATTTGCTCCCATCCCATTCCTCTTACCCAGATAATTTCCCTTCCTAGCTCCTGCTCTAAGTCAAACATTAATTTAAGAATCTTAGGGTCCTCAGAAGTTGCAACAAACTCCGGCATGTGTGAACAATACTTTTGAAGTTTATCATTTGCCATCTGAATCATCTTCTTATCGATCCCTGCACCGGCATTATGGTCATCGATGCAGCAAATTGCAAAAATCTCGATATCAGCTGGGTAATTCATTGCTATATATGATGATGTTCTTCCCCCGGATAAGCTATTAACTGTTTTCATGCCTGTTAGATTAAATACATTTATGGTTTTGTTCTTCAGTAGTACCCTGCTTTTTCTCTCTGCAAACACAGTAGTAACATCGATTTACATTAACCTGGATAGTAGCAACCTTAATAGTGTTAATAGGTCCACACTCCCCTTTTCCTACGGCATCTATCCTTAAGTTTGATTCATCCAGATACAGGTCGGCTTCCTGGACTCCATGTTTTTTAAAAGTCATTGGTAAAATCACATAGATATTACCATTAAATATTTCTCCGGGTTTAGCTTCAGTATAGCTTGGAAGATTTACAAAATAGAAGGATTGATTTTCTACTCCTGGTGTTTCACATACTCTTATATGAGCATTGTAGATGCGTGATTTTTCCATCATCTCATCTCCAAGTAACCTCCATTCTTTATACTCTATTTTCACCTGTTCGATTTCTCTCCAATCTTTACCAGGTTCTTGAATTGCATAATAAGCGATACTCATAACTCTGTGATTTTGTTCTTTTTAACTACATTATAAAGATAGTAATATAAGACAGTGATATGAATTAATTACCCTAAAACAGAACTGTTTCTCCCGATAATGTATTTTTTCCCTTATGCCTGAATGGTTCATCTGGGCGTTAATAGTAAAACTTGGGATTTAAGAGCAGCTGAAGGGAGCTGCGGATCTGCTCGATGCGCAAATAAGTTGGGAAATTGAATGTGTTCACCAGGTAGCCGGTTGCGATTAGGGAGCTGGCCGGTGATTAAAATCTTAGGATTTCGTATTAAATGAAAGAAGAAAGGCCCCGAAGGGGCCAATTTTTCATTCACTCGTTATGAATTCTTTTAAGTTGTCCTTTGCATCAAAATATTGCTCAATAGTATTTTTAATTTTTTGAAGTTCCTGCTTTTTCTTTTCTTCAAATCCTGCTAGTGTCTCTTCTAGCTCCTGGATACGTTCTTCGAGCTGATCATTTTTCTTCAGTTCGTTCATGTAACGAGAATTCAATTCAGGAAAACCTTTGACCACTTGTTTTACAATTCCTAAACCGGTGGTTCCCTGAACTAATTTTCCAGCTTCTTCTATTTGCTTTTTTTCTTCATTCGTTAAGCGTTCCCAATAAACATTTTTTCCTATCATGCCTAATCTTTTTGGTTTTCAATATGATTTAGACATCAGGGAAAAAGATTTTATTGTCCGTTTCCCTTCAGTCAATTTCTTTTTTATAACATTTAGTAGCATCGTCCTTCCTGCATCGCTCCAAAAGTCATTCTTTCACCTAATTCACCTTTATCCAATGAAAAAGGATTATTGAATTTATCTTTTAACATCTTCATTGCATCGTTTTTACAATCTTCTAAAGGGTTTTCACACCAGCTCTTATTGTACCAATCTCCGTTTTCTTCAAAGTAAAAGCTATTATCGTCTTCCCATATCCCAACTGAAAGTTCATTTGTATCAGGGTGAAAAATAGTATCAACCAATTTTGCCATAACTCAGTGATTAAATGTGATTTTATTCTTTATAATTACATTATAAAGATAGCAAAATAAGCTATACACGTATAGTCGCTCTAAAGAAAAAATGAAGTTCACACCCGGAAAGTGTACCCATTCCCTTATGTCTGAGTGGTTCATTTGGGCGTTAATTTAAAAACATGGTAAATTAGGTGGATATAATTTTAAAATTCTGTCCTTTATTATAAAACTTGGGATTTATAAGCAGCTGCGGATGCATCCGGATTGCATCGATGCGCAAATAAGTTGGGAAATTGGAGGGGTTCGCCAGTTGGCCGGTTGAGATCCGGGAGCTGGCCGGTGATTAAATTCTTAGGTTTTCATATTAAATAAAAAAAGAAAAGCTCCAATAGGAGCCTGTTTAAATAGATGCACTTTTGGAGTAATTTTAGGATAATTTCAGCTGCTTGCTATTATTCACATGTTGTTTTACTACTATCCCTTATATTTAAGCAACTCATCTGGGAGTTTAAATATAATCATGGTATATTAGGTGGGTTTGCTATAAAAGGTTTGAACCTCTGCCGATAAATGCTACCTTTGTCATGTGTAATAAACTTGGAGGGATTATTCGTCCAGGTTAAGAATGAATAGGGGGCTCCGCCCTCTTTTTTTTGTTAATGTATATATTGTTCAATACTACTTCTTCCCTTATGTCTTAAATCCGATAGGATTTATAAAACAAAAAAAAGCTGTTCTATTTTCTATAGAATATTCAATATTGATGAATGGTTATTTTTTGCAGGAACTTGATGTGTTCACACAGCTTTTACCTTTTATATTGTTTAGTCTTCTAATCAGTCGGAACATTAGGTGGGTTTGCTAGAGTTATACTTCTGTATTCTAGTGCGATATGTTTATATTTAATTGGCTGATTAGGTGGGTTTGAAAGCGTGAAATAGCCTGTTTCCCCAAAACCGGGTATATTAGGTGGGTTTGCTAATAAAAGCTGGTAAATTAGATGGCTTTGGCTTTTTAAGAATGGTAAATTAGATGGTTTTGTTTTGGTAGTATGGTAAATTAGGTGGAATTGCACTATCTATTATGGAAGATTAGGTGGTGATTTTTTGGCATTTCTTGGTAAATTAGATGGGTTTACTCTTCTATGACTCATGCTGTATCTCACTTTGATAGATAAAGATAATTAAAAAACAATGGAATATCTAATCTAATTAGAGCATAAAAAAAGGAGCAGTTTTAAACCACTCCTTATAGGCATTTTGAATGCTATTTTAGTCTTTTATTATCTCTTCCTGCCGATTTATTGCTTATTTTATTTAAATAGCTTATTCATCTATTAATTCAATTTTTTCAACGATAAAATTAGATTGTTTATAGCCCATGTTGTTATTCACAAAAACGGTTCCTGTCAAATTAAGCTTTTGGCCCTTCTTCATTTTCTTCACTAGATTCTTATGATCTTTTTTGACATACACGAATTCTCCTACCTCTTCGTTTAATTGACCTTTTCTGATTGGCTTGCCTTCTTCATAACACCTGAATACAATATACCCGAACTTCAGTTTATTAGGTACTCGATAATTTCCACTCCCTTTTTCAAAGAAAACCGCCTGGGTTTCTATTTTTACATCTTTCAATTCAGCTCCAGTATCAATATCCATTATAGAACTGAATGCTTTCTTTTCCTGTGAGAATGCAGATAAACTCACAAACAAAAGAACGATAAATACAATTTGCTTTTTCATATGCTATGAGATTTTATTTTTGATAAAAGTAATTTTTTTTAAGAATCTATTCTTTAATTGAAACCAGTTTCAAAAGTTGCGATCCTGAAATAATAGTAATGTTTGAAGGTTTTTTTTCAATTGATTTTGCTCCAGTTTTTCCAGTATGGACAAAGAATCCCTCATCTGCCTTTTTTCTTTGCACTACCTCTCCCAAACTAACAACATCTTCAGCATTAATATAACCAGAATATCTCTTTGCCTGAATTAATATTTTTTTGCCATCTTTAATTATTTGCCCATCGATCCCCCCATCCCCGGTATATCTTTTATTTCTGATTATTTTATACCCTTTCTTTTTAAAAGCAGAAAGCAACAATTCCTCAAAAACAAAATGATTTATTTTCCGGAGATAATTTAATCTTGCGCCATCGCTATCGATAGAAGATAATTTTGAAAGCACCTTGTTTGCTTGTTTTATATTCATTCGATGTTTTCTGCTCTTCCTTCTAGCTCGTAAATACACAGATAGTAAAAAGAGCAACAATAGCAAGACAATAACTACATCCAGGTAATAATTTAAAAAAATGTCTGTCATGATCATCAATTTAATATCAAGAAATTTTCTACCACCCAAAAAAACCAACCAATAGCAGAAAGAATTCCCATAACAATCAAATACCTGTTGTAATTTACTCCTTTGGATTTAGTGTTTTTGGCCCATTTCTTTTTCATCACTATTAGCAATAAAAAAATAATTGTTACAGCAAGGGTAAAAACTGAGGGTAATGTCAATGTATTCATAGTGTTAATAGTTTATTTTGATTTTTCTAAATTATTATTGAATATGAGTAATACAGCAATTGAAATAAAGCCTAAAAAGTAGTCTATAATTCCTATAGAGTAAGGGAGGTAGATATTACTAAAGAAGTATACCAGGTTAAAACCAATAAATCCTCTTTCCAAGTTCTTTTCCATTACTTTCTCTTCGCCAATGATAGCAGCCAGCATGAATAGCATAAACCCCGAAGCTATCAATGTGTATAAGGAGCTGTAATCACCTATCATCTCTAAACTCTTTTCAGGTTGAACACATGTCCAACAACACCCAATAAAGAATAATGAATTATTGATTGTTCCTTTACTTTTCTACGATCTAATCCTCGCAACAAATAGTTGTAAAGTCCGGAGCCAATCCACAATAATAATAAGAGTAAATAGTGTAAATATTCTCCCCTCTCCCACCCTGCTTTGAAAAAGTAACTTATAACTACTCCCCATGTTAAAAAACAAAGAAGAAGACTTACTGTAATCAACTTTCTTTTCTTTTCAGAATTAAGTTTGTAGTCTGGGTTAGAATTAAACAATCTCTCAAAAGTAAGATAAGAGGATGTTAATGTTAATGATTCTACACCCAGCATAATTACGATCATCCAGAACACTTCAGAAAGGAATGTACTAGAGTCTTTCATCAATCCTAATAACACAACCATATTAAGAAGTATGCAACTGGATATTGCAAATACATTAGTAGTAATACTACTTGCCTTTAAGTTATTCATGCCTGTAAACTTTTTGGTCTTCAATTAAACATTATAAAGATAGCAATTTAAAACCTATAAAACAAACAATTCACACACATAAAAGCATAAAAAAAGAGACTGAATATCAGCCTCTTTTAATCTATTTAGTTGGTATTATATCCTTACTTTCTTTGCATAATCATGTAATGCTACAATGATATCGTTCATATCATTATTGGTAGCAACATTAAACAATCCTTCATCGGCAATTTCCTCCAATTTTTCAATATCACTATCTGAAAAAACGTTACGATGGTCATTAACCAATTTATGTATAGCATAACGTAAAGCTGTTTTAATTTTACCCAACCGTTCACCCATTTCAAATGATTTATCACTGAGATTCAAACCATCATAAATGTCTGTTGTGCATTCTGGCACTCCGTATCTCTCCACTCCATGAGCAAACCGGAGAATGTACTCATAGTACAGGTTAATTTGTGATCTGTCCATTAATTATAACTTTTTGGTTTCACTTAAAAAAATTTGTCCGGGCCGTAACCGGTGAAAGTTTAAGAATTCGAATTTATTTAATATTACGAACCCGGAATAACTACCGTTGTAGTCAGCATTTTCTCTACGCATTATATTTTAAAAGGTTTTAAATCACCTCCTTCATTTCCTCCCATAAGGACAATTGTGTTTCCTGTACCTTTTCAGGCTTTGAGTTTTGAAGTCTGTATTCTGTTTCAACAACATAAAGGTCAAAGAATTCATCTTCATCCTCAATGTGGTCAAATGTATTATTTGCCTGGTAAAAAGCGTATGAAAATCCCAAAGGAGTATTTGAACGCTCTTCTTTAGTTTTTTTACTTTTTCCTCCTAATGATTGTAACCAGGAACCTTGTTTACTAGTACGTATTGGCTCTATATATTTTATTTCAGGGATAGTGAAATTACCCCACAAACCTGTCTTTTTGGTGTAAATACCGGCCTTCTTAATTAATTCCAGTTCCTCTTTAGATACATCTCCTAATGGTTTCTGACGCATAAGTTCAATTAAATGTTCATCATCCGAATTAGTATAATACCCAGCATAATCACATGGATTAAAATAATGAGGTTTACCAAGTTCAGGGAACAACTTTGATAATCTTCCAACCGGATTTTCAATAACCCAGAAATAAGGTTTACATAGGTCAACGATTCTTAATACCTGACTTACATACTCCATTGCAATTGCAGTTCTACCATCTTCATCCTTGATTTTCCAATACTGCGCACCAGAATTTGCAAAATGAGTACAGTCCGGAGCTGCAATAACCCCTTCTACAGTTCCATAATTTTCAAAAATATGCTCGTAAATAAATTCAGCACAAGCATCCATAATATCAGAAAACTTGGAATATTTATCACACTCATGTTTAATATCCCACTGGATGACATTCCAGCCTGCCTCTGCATATGGTCTTGACCAATTGCCTGAATAATCGAAAAGAGATAATAATGTTGGCATTAACTAATCATTAATGTAAAACTGATTTTATATCACTATAAAAATAGCAATATATAATCCCACAACACATTAATATATGTGTCAAACAACTAGTTCAGTTAATAAATATATATTTTCCCTTATGCCTTATTGTAATCGTCTGGATTAAGTATAATAACCAAACAATTCATCTAAGAATTAATGAAAAAAAGGATTAGCCAAAGAAAAAATCCAACAGCTACACTCATCCTAAATGCCCAAAATATCCATCTTAAAGTCCTCATTGTAAATTATTTTTAGTTTATAATTCATATTCAATATTTGTGCCAAATATAATGTATATCAAATTATTACAAAATTATTTTCAAGCAGCATCAAAAACTGGCTTGTAAATCATTATACTATTTTTATTATAGTTTTGTCTCAATAATTCTGGATGTTCACTCTCTTCCCCAATAATTAGAAATAATGCATAAAAGTAATCTGGGCGATCATCCTCCTTGCAATTTTCAAATTCTTCTGGAGCCAACAAGAAAGCCATAAAACGATCACCATCATGATTATATATCCCGGAATAGATTGAAGGAGCTGAAAACTCCATTATTCGACATGAGCTTGATATCTTTCCATTAGCAGTTCTTCGTCCAACCTGATTTACTTTTGTTCCGACCTCCAGACCAAATACTTTTTCTTTTACCAACTCACCTTCACCATTCCCAATTAAAGAAGGATATCCCATTACAAAAACAAGTTCACAATTCATATTATTTTTTTTTATTTACACCACATTTCAAGGCATAAGGGAGAAAATTATTCTTCCATAGCCTTCAGTTTTCTTATTAATAAATCAAATATTTTATCCCCTCCCTTTTTCCATGTTTCCCATGCAGCCTTCAGGTTCTTCCCAGAGATTCGAACTTTCGTATCTGGAGATACTGGAAACATTTTGTTCTTATCCTTAATTATAGACCAAAACGATTTATCCTTAAAAGAACTAACGTACATAGTGTATTCTGCCTTTCCATTGGACAAACAGTATCTAACCGGAGAGTAAAAGACACCCTCAAAATCCTCTTCAATCTCATTTAAATAGTACTGCAAATCACCTTCATTCTGAAGAAGTACATTCGCAAAAACAATATAGACCTTTAAAGGTACTGAATAAGTTCTCATTATTCTGAAATTAGGATACTTATGAATATATAATTAAACATTATAAAGATAGCAATATAAACCACTAACCAAACACACATTATCAAAAATATTTACTTAAAAATAAATCACCACTAATCTCCCTTATGCAAGTCACACATTTTAAATACATTCATATAATGGCAAATTAGGTGGGTTTAGTATTTCCGGGCGTTAGAATAAAACTTGGGATTTATAAGCAGCTGCGGAGGCATCCGGATCTGCTCGATGCGCAAATAAGTTGGGAAATTGGAGGGATTCACCAGGTAGCCGGTTGCGATCCGGGAGCTGGCCGGCAATTAAAATCTTATGATTTCATATTAAATGAAAAAAAGAAAGGCCCCAATAGGGGCCTAAAATTTTAAAATTTACTGTTTATTAATAGAGTCTATTAAGACTAATACTACTATCAACGGAATAACCTTCTTCTGAATGAGAGTATGTACCGGTAATTTTATTAGGTAAAAGGTTTAATTCCATATTATCAAAAGCTCCAGCTGAAATAACATTATCAATTATTTCAAAAGATGATTGTCTGGAATTGACATGTTTTTCACCATCATATTCTTCTTGAATGATACGATAAAGGTTTGAAGTATTATAGTCTAAAAAAAGCAGTTCACTTGAATTAGCTTCCCAGCTTTCTGCACCTTCAACAACAGCTTCACTATAAATACCTGAATAAAGATGAACTTCATGTGTACTCTTAGATTTTCCCACAACCAATTGTATAGATTCAGTAGAATTTTTCAGCTCCAAGAATGCTTCTGCATTTCCTTGTTCATCAATATCAATGGTAATAAATCCTTTATCAAAAGAGAAAGCACCATCACGTAAGTAATCTCCAGCCTGGAAGTCAGTAAACATAGGAGTAAGTTTGTATTCCACTCCATCTAAATGAACATTTCCTTTTACTTCATCAGCCCCATTTTTGATATTCACACTAAAGAAGCACATTGAATTAGTGGAAATACCGTTGTAAATACCAGCGGATGAATTGTCATATTCTACTAATGGAACATCAGATAAAACATTTTCCGGTTTTTCTTCTGATTTTTCACAACTAATTGTAACAAATCCCACAACTGCAAGTAATAATAAAATCTTTTTCATTGTTATAAACTTTTTGGTTATCAATATAAATTACACTCTATACGCAAAAAAGAGAGAAGTGATACAGTTATCACTAATTTTCTTTTACATTGTAAAGATAGCAATTAAAACCAACACCAACGCAAATTAACAAGATAAAACAACCCAAATAAAAGAAAGAATATTTCTCCCCTTATGACCCGCAAATTTCTTGATAATATAATGTAGAACAACTGTATAAAAATTATAGGAGTCCATAAAAGACTCCTACAAAATATTGGCTTTCCCCATCCTGTTCAGAACGGATGTATAAGATAAGCAAAAAACCGGCCAAAATAAAAAAACAATAGTATTTAATTTAAAATAGAGAGCCCAA
>Ga0209475_10000699_pt1 | contig 56427 bp, 32 predicted proteins | sample tdDd471_FD_187128 | JGI IMG/M metagenome (GOLD analysis project Ga0209475, IMG submission 187128) | Marine sediment microbial communities from the Atlantic coast under amendment with organic carbon and nitrate - tdDd47.1 (SPAdes)... | ecosystem: Environmental > Aquatic > Marine > Coastal >... | reverse complement strand
TCGATAATCTGCCCTTCCTCATCCACCAGCACCGGCTTCACGCCGAAGAACGGCAGCGTGGCCGATCCAGGTTTGAGCGGCGTGACCCCCGGCAACGGACTGATCATGATGCCGCCCGTTTCCGTCTGCCACCAGGTATCCACGATGCAGCACTGGTTCTTGCCCACCTTCTCCAGGTACCAGCGCCAGGTTTCCGGGTTGATGGGTTCGCCCACCGTCCCCAGAATCTTGAGCGAGTCGCGGGAACTGTTCTCCAGATACTTGTCGCCTTCACGGGCAATGGCGCGGATGGCCGTGGGCGCCGTGTAGAAGATGTTCACCTTCAGGTCGTCCACGATCTGCCAGTAGCGGCCGGCATCCGGGTAGGTGGGGATGGACTCGAACATCACCGTGGTGGCCCCGTTGGCCAGCGGTCCGTAGATGATGTAGCTGTGCCCGGTGATCCAGCCGATGTCCGCCGCGCAGAAATACACTTCGCCCGGCTGGTAGTTGAAGACCATGCGATGGGTCATGGACGCGTACACCATGTACCCGCCGGTGGTATGCATGACGCCCTTGGGCTGCCCGGTGGAACCCGACGTGTAGAGGATGAACAGGGGATCTTCCGCGCCCATCCATTCCACCGTGCAGGTGGAGCGCTGCTTGCGGCACTCCTCGTCGAGCCAGAAGTCGCGGCCCGCTTTCATCTTGGTTTCGGTGTCGGTGCGGCGGGCCACCAGCACGGTTTCCACCAGGTCCAGGCCCTCCACCGCACGGTCCACGGTTTCCTTCAGCTTGATCTTGCGGCCTCCGCGCAGACCCTCGTTGGCCGTGACCACCAGCTTGCAGCGGGCGTCCAGAACGCGGTCGCGGATGGCGTCGGCGCTGAATCCGCCGAAGATGATGCTGTGAATGGCGCCCAACCGGGCACAGGCCAGCATGGTGTAGGCCAGTTCGGGGATCATGGGCATGTAGATGGCCACGCGGTCGCCCTTGCGCACCCCGTGGGCCTTGAGCACGTTGGCCACCTTGGCCACCTCGTGCTTGAGCTGACGGTAGGTGATGTGCTCGTATTCGCCCGGTTCGTCCTTCACCCATACGATGGCGTCCTGGTCGCCCTTGTCCTCCAGGTGACGGTCCACGCAGTTGTAGCAGGCGTTCAACCGGCCGCCCAGGTACCAGCTGAAGTCCACGTTGTCGTAGTCGTGGTCGAACACCATGCGCGGTTCCACGAACCAGCTCACCGCACTGGCCTGTTTGCCCCAAAAGGTCTCCGGATCGTCCAGGGAGAGGCGATACAGGCGCTGGTACTCCTCCATGCTGCCCACGTGACTGGTGGCCGCCACCTCGGGATTGGGGCCGTAGGTCTTTTTATCGTTGTTCTCGGACATGAATGGGCCTCCTCGGGGAGCGGCAGGATACGCAAGCGGCTAAAGAAGACGATCTTATACCACAATTGGAGGATATGGACAAGAGGGTTTCAATAATTATTGATTATGAAGATAGATGCGTCTAATCGGTTCCGGAACCGGCCACGGCGGCCTTGGGCGAACGGTCCGTGTTGAACAGGCCCCAGTGTTTCTCCACCTCGGCGGGGTGATCGCCGCCCTTCCAGGCCTCATCGAAGGCCTCGAAGAAGAACACCGTCAGCTTGTCCTGTTCGGTCCAGGTGCGGACCGCGGCGTGGAAGGTTGTCTGCTCAGCTTCCCCGGCCTGGCCCTTGATCAATTTCGCCTGCTCACCCTCGGTGTGGACGGAGGTGGCCCATCCCGTTTCGCCCACCACCACCGGGCGGCCGGGATGCAGGGCCTCCACCTCGGCCAGTTGGGTCTGGAGCCACGCCAGGGCGCCGTCCAGGGGTAACCCGTTCCACAGGGGATGGGCGTGCATCAGGATGAAATCCAGCTCCGCTGCCAAAACCCGGCTCTCCGGCTTATTCCAGTAGTTGAAATCGTCGGCCACCGTCACCGGAACCGTGACCTTGCCACGCACCCGGCGCACATGTTCGATCAAATCGGCCACCGGGCTGCGGTGGACCGACCAGTCGATCTGGGTTTCGTTACCCACACACACCGCGGCCACGATCCCGGGATAGGTGTTGGCCAGGCGGATGGCCGTGTCCACCTCCGTCCGGTTGGCGTCCGCGGCTTCCGGCGCAATCCAGACCCCGAGCACGACCTTCATTTCCAGGCCGCCGGTCCGGATTTCTTCCAGCAGGGTCTCCGCCACACCCCCGGCGCTGTAGATCCGCAACAGGCGCCAATGGGCCTGCATGAGGGACAGGTCTTCCCGCAGTTCGGCGGCCGACGGACCGGGACCGCCGGGGCGCTGCCCGTCGCGGTGGGGGCCGTAGCAAACGGCGTGGACAGGCCCCTTCAGCAGGGGCTGGAACTGCCGCCCCACAAAGGGCGCATCCCCCGTGCAGCCGGCCAGGACGGCCAAGACCAGAATGAGGATCAGCCGTTTCACGTGGCTTCCACGGGCACGTCGCCGTCGCCTGCCTTGCCGCGCCGGCGCTCCAGTTCGTCGCGCACTTCCCGCGCCTTCTCCTCGGTGATGGGGAAACGGTACACCGCCCAGATGGCGATGGCCGACGCCAGAAGCGGAATGCCGGCGTCAGAGACCCGCAGCCAGAAGATGGCGCTGCTGGTCTGGCTCCCCTCCAGGGCCACGTCGAACCCGGTGGCGTTGAGCAGGTATCCGCTGCCGGCCAGGGCGGCCGACATGCCCAGCTTCACCATCCACCAGAAAACCGAACCGAACATGCCCTCGCGCCGTTCGCCGGTCTTCAGTTCATCCGTATCCACGACGTCCGCGATCATGGACGGGACCAGCGTGAACAGGCTACCCAGGCCGAACGCCATCAGCGGGGCCGGGATCAGCACCAGGTAGGGAAGATCCGGGTTGTAGCAGACCCACTTCAGGGCGTAACCCACCATGGACACCCCGATGCCGAAAAAGAAGGCGTGCCGTTTTCCGATGCGCGTGGACAGCCAGGTGATGAAGGCTACAGCCGCAAAACTGCCGACCGCTCCAACAGTGCCGGCCAAACCGGCGTACTTGGCCCCGACGGCCTGGTCGCCGCCGCACACGTAGTAGATGATCACGTAGAACTGGAACGACGCGATGAGCATGAACCCGTTGAAGACCAGAAAGGTGGCCAGGCACAGCTTGAGAAAAGGTTGGTTGGACAGGGTCACACCGAAGCCCCGAAAAAACTCCGCCATGTTCGCTTTGAATCCGCGGGCCGTTTCCGCCGCCGATGCCACCGTCGCCATGCGCTCCCGCAAAACGATGGCCGGCAGCGTGCCCAGGCCGATGGTGACCAGCGCGATGACGATGGCCAGCCCCGCCGCGCCCGCCACCTGGTCCGGTTCACCGAACTCGTCGCGGAAGAACTGCCCCGAGTTCATGATCCACAGGAACCAGGGGGAAACCACGAACGCCAGCTGCCCGGTGAAGTTCTGGGTACCCATCAGTCGGGTGCGCTCGTGGTAGTCCGGGGTCAGCTCGTAACCGAGCGCCACCCAGGGCGTGGCGAAGACGGTATAAGCCGCGTAGAAGATGATGGATCCCAGGAGGAAGTAGACGAAATAGAAAGTCTCGCTCTTGCCGGCCGGCAACTGCCACAAAAGGGCGAACAATATTCCGGCCGCAATGGCGCCGCCGAAGATGAAGGGCCGCCGCCGACCCCAGCGCGTCCGCGAGTTGTCCGAGATGTAGCCCATGAGAGGATCGGTGAAGGCGTCGGTCAGGCGGGGCAGAGCCCCCAGAAGGCCCACCAAAACCGGATTCATGCCGAAACCCAGGTTCAGGACGATCATCATGCCACCGCTGGCCGCGCCCAGCAGGTTGTTGACGAAGGCACCGACCCCGTAGGCCAGCTTGTGCGTCAGCTTGATGCGATCTTCGGGCGCGGTCTTGTAATGGGGGGCGGCGCTCATGAAATCATCTCGCTTGCCTGCTTCCCGATGGAAGGTGTTCTTTGTACGGGGTCCGAACTAAGTACCATGAACCCGCCTTTTGGTCAAGGGGATTCTCCATTGGACCATCTCTCAAAAGAGTGGGGACTGCTACCGAGTACTTTTGCCAGGTGTAAATTAATCCTTCATTTTCTCAATTTTATACTTGATTCGGTTACCGAACATAGTATACACTATTGAAAGTGGAATCAGCTGAGCGGGACAATTGCGTCCGGATCCAGAGAGGCGACGCCGATTCCGAGCGAACTCGATCGTCCCAGGTTTTTTTCCAATGAGAGGTCCCAAAATGAAGAATCGCGCTATCGTCAGCCTCATGGCAGCCCTGCTGGTCTGCTTGGTTTCCGTCTCCGCCTTTGCCCTCGAGCCCTATAGCCAGGACTTCGAATCCCTGTCCACCAGCAGCACCACCCTCGGCGACGACGGCTGGCTGGTCTTCGCCAACGTCTTCGGACCCGACTGGGCCTACTGGTACGGCTATGGCGTTTTCCCCGCCCCCAACAACTACGACTCTCCGGCGTTCTCCCTCCTCGGCTCCGGTGAGGGTGGGGCCACCCAGGGCCTGCAGCAGCTCGTCATTCTGAGCGACTACAACAACGCCGACCACGCTGCCGGCGCCTTCATTGAAGCCAACGTCTTCCAGGAGCAGGCCATTGCCGCTGGTGACGTCGGTGAGACCTGGGTCTTCGACTTCGACGCCAAGATGGGCGACCTGGCCGGCGGCACCACCGCTCTGGCCTTCATCAAGACCCTGAATCCCGCGGCCGGCTATGCCACCACCAACTTCATCACCCTGGACATGACCAGCATCCCCAGCACCTGGGGCAGCTACTCCCTGCAGCTGTTCATCGACGGCAGCCTGGACGGCCAGATCCTGCAGATCGGTTTCTCCAGCACCGCCACGCTGTATGAGCCCTCCGGTGTCTTCTACGACAACGTGAACTTCTACATCACCGGCGCGGTTGCGACCGAAGAGATCACCCTGGACGGCGTGAAGTCGCTGTACCGGTAATCTGCATCGATCCCGCATGTAAAGAGGGGCCCGGCATTGCCGGGCCCCTTTTTTTCCTTAGGTTGTCTCCAGGAATTCCCCCGAACCAACAGGAGCCAATAAATGACTTACCCGCGAACCTTTTCACATATAGGCCTGTCCGTAACCGACCTGGACCAAGCCGTCGATTTCTACACCCAGGTCCTGGGCTGGTACGTCATCATGCCGCCGACGGAAATCACGGCAGACGACTCCGCCATCGGCGTGATGTGCAACGATGTGTTCGGCGAAGGCTGGGGCAGCTTCCGCATCGCCCACCTGTCCACCGGCGACAAGATCGGCGTGGAAATATTCGAATTTCGCAATGCGGAGAAACGGGACAACAATTTCGAATACTGGAAAACCGGCGTGTTTCACTTCTGCGTCCAGGATCCGGATGTCGAAGGTCTGGCCGCTAAGATCGTGGCCAACGGCGGCAAACAACGGATGCCCGTGCGCGAATACTACCCGGGCGAGAAGCCCTACCGCATGGTGTACTGCGAAGACCCTTTCGGAAACCTCATCGAAATCTATTCTCACAGCTATGAACTGACCTACTCGGCGGGAGCCTATCAGGGCTAGCAAACGGCGGGGCCTTCGCCCCGCCGCAGCATCCACCGGTTTGCCGACAAGCCGTGTGGTCAGTTCACCAACACAATCTCGCCCGGTCGCCAGGTCTTGTCGAACCAGGCCTCGGTTGGGCTGTAGAGACGCAAGACGGAAAACCAGCCTTTGCCCGGAACGGTTTGAATCCAATTCGCTTCCTGGCCAGCGGGGACCTTTGGACCGAAATAGAGATCGATCGATCCGTCGTCATTGACGTTCATCTTGTCGCGTTGGCTTTGCTTGCTGGGGAAGGTCTGACCAGTCTGGAGCTCGGACCTTGTTTGCGGATCGTAGGCCACGACTGACCAGAACTTCTCGATGGGAGGATCCCCGGGAATGTTCAATTTGTAGGTCTTGCTGCCGTCGAGATAATTGCCGGCCTCGTCCAGATAGCCCCAGGCGTACTGTGAGCCCTTGCCGATCAGTTCCCACGTCATGGCCGGCGTATTGACCGTCGCCATGTAATAGAATTGGGTGCGCGCATCCAGGTTGCGGCCGCCCCTGCCCTCATCCACGAGGTATTCGTAGTTTCCGGCGACGAAGCCCCTTTTCCAATAGCTGCCCTCATAAAGGAACGCCGATTCTTCGCGCTCGTACCAGAAGATCGTGCGCGAAGTCGCGTTGGCCACCTCGGCCGCTTCAGTCAGCAACTTCTTCATCCGGGCGTCCGGGGCGAAGGGCTTGCCTTTCTGGATGCCGATGGACGAGAAAAGACCCCGCAATTCGGGATCCAGCATTGAGACCGGTTCCCGGTCAATGACGGCGTGGAGTTCTTCGAAGAAGTGGAAGTCATTGGCATGAATAGTGTTGAAGTCCTTCCCGGAGCCACTGATAAATTCCATCGCCGGTGGATTGGCTGCCTTGGCGAGGGGATAGATCTTCAGGCCTTCATGCCACATCTTGGTTGCCGCCTCCGGCTTGCCGTCAACGAGGAATCCGCGCAGAGCGACCCAGTTCACCCAACTGGTTGATTTGGCGGTGAAGTAGCCCTCGGGAACTTCGCCTTCGTAATCGGGCGGAAGGATCAGGTACTTGCCGCCCTTGCCCTTGTCCGGGCCCGGAGGGCCCATGTCGATCACGAAGCGGAAGAAGGCGTCGTTAACCGTTCCAGGGCCGGCCCCCGCCGGGATCTCAATCACCGTTGGCCCATCCTTCTTGAGATCCAGGAAGGGGACGCAGTAGACCGTGCTGGTGTTGCCGGTGAGAAACAGGGGGTTGCTGTCCATCAGTTGATCGAAAATCACCACCTGGTTCGAATTCGTGGCGCCGAGATCCGCCATACCTCGCCGCAGCCCCTCCAGCGAGGTTGCGGGCATTCCGTTCAGAAAGGTCTCAACGCCTCGAAGGAAATCGAGGTTGTCGTAGAGGAGCGCGGCGGTTTTCTCGGTTGGGATGCCGTCGAAGAACTCAAGGGTGCCGAGCCTCGACTCCACCTTGTCCGGCGTCATGACCGACTCGGGGATCTTGTTGTTGAACCCCGGCGTCGGGTCTTGAGCAAAGGCGGTCGGCGTCATGATCGCCATTACCAAGATCGCTGGTATGGCCAGAGCGACGGCTTTCTGTATAAACTTGGTCAGATTCATCATTTTCCTCCAATTGGCGTGATTGTCCCCCAACAAACATTTATCGAATTTTATATCGGCCAACAAGTAAAACTAATTGTTTTCCATCGACCACCCGACCCCCTGTTTTCGGCCACAAAAAAGTCCCCGAAAACCCGGGGCTACCTGATTGTCCCCAAAAAGCGGGCGCCTATTTTAGTAGCATCACCCGTTGAGTCTCCACAAAATCCCGGCCGCGCAGTCGGAACAGATAGGGCCCCGAAGCCAGGGGGCGGCCCCTGTCACTGCGGCCGTTCCAGGTGGCGTGGTACTCACCCGCGGCGAAGTGACCGCTGGCCAGGGAGCGCACGCGGCGGCCGTTCAGGTCGAAGACCTCCAGTTCAACGGACCCCTCGCGCACGACCTCGAAGCGCACCTCGGTCCGGGGATTGAACGGATTGGGTGCGGCGGGAAAGAGCCGGCCGCCGGGCGCGCCAACGATACGGCCGCCGGGAATGTCCTCCACCGGCGAAACGTCCCCGTCGGGCACGAAGACGAAGTCCTGGTAGATGATTTCCTGGTCGCCGGCGGGGGTGCCGTCGAAACGCCAGATGTTCAGGTGCATGCGGGGCTGCTCGGGACGGGGAATGTGCGGCCCGGTGTAGGTCCAGGCATGGATCAGCGTGGCCGGAGATTCGTCGTTCGGCCCGCCCTGCCAGACCCGGTATTCCACACGATCATGCAGCCAGCGCATGGCGTGGCTCACCACCTCGTCCTCGCCGAAGGTGTAGTCGAAGTGGTCGATGTTGCCGGGCCAGTTGTAGGGCTGGGCCACGAACTGACCGATCTCCCGCGCCGGGTCCCCCCACCGGCTGTATTCGATGTCGATTTCATTGAAGGCGTTCCACCAGAGGTAGCCATCGCTCCAGCAGGGGCCGTACTCCCAGAGGAAAATGCCCATGACCAGCTGCGGATCGATCAGGTCCAGACGCCCCACCGTTGTCAGGATGTAGTCCCCGTAGCCCAGGGCCGCCTCCGTGGTCACTTCCGACGCGTACCAGTTTCCGCCCCGCTTCTGGAATTTCATGTGCAGACGGCCCTCGGTGTCCACCCACACACAGCCCGCGTCGTCACAGAACAGGTTGGAACCGGGTCCGTAGTAGCCCGGGCCCTTGACCCGCCAGGTCTGGCCGCCGAAGTCCACCGTGTTGCCGCCGGGAAAATCGTTCCACTGAACCTCGTCGATGGTGGGCGCGGTGGTGCTGTAGAGGGTCACCTGGTCGTAAAAGATGTCGGGCGAGGGATCGGTCGGGCCCTGCAGGACCCCGAGCAGGAGGTGGATTTCCACCGTTCCGGCCGGCGCGGGGTGGCTTGTATAGGCGAAGTCGAGGTAGTCATCGGTCTCGGTGGACGGGAGGGCCACCACCGCCGACTGGTAGTCGATCAGGGCCCCGCCGGCATCCCACCACTCGATGTTGACGATGGCCGCGGAGCCACCGGACAGGGGCTTGTCACCGGAAACCCGGACCTGGCCGGTCACATCCCACTGCTCCCCTTCGGTGCTGTCCTGGGCCTGCCAGAAGCCGGACACACCCCAGTCGCCGGAATTCGGACCCGTGACCCTGGCCGCCACCGACCCATGGGACGCCTCCGCTACAGAGCCGACCACGCCGAACTGGTTCCAGCCGCCGAAAACGGGACCGCCGGATCCGGCGATCTCGAAACTGGGGTTGGCGAGGATACATTGGCTGGCGGCCGGGCCGGCGGCCGCAACCGTCAAAAATAGAATCAGGGCGATCCCCGGCCGGAACCGAGGTTTCCGGGTCATCATGATTCGCTCCCGTATCTGGCCCCTACCCCCTAGGCGCGGGACCGGGAAGGTACAGATTCGACCGGGGTATGAGAACCCGCAGACCGTCAACCCGGCCGCTGCGCGCATGGATCTCCGTCCCCAGCTCCGCCTCAAGAGTCCGCACCGGCTGTTCCACCGACGACCCGTCCGAGAAGGCGATGTTCAGGGCGCCGTCGCCGTCCGTCAGTTCATAGACCACCGGCACCTGGCAATAGGTGAAGGCCAGGCTGCCGGCCGTCAGGGCCAGGGTCTGGATCTCCCCCGTGACATCAAAATACTGGAAGTCCCGGTCGGTCTGCAAAAACTCACCGGCATCCAGCAGGGACGGCTGGAAACAGATCGTCCCGGCCTCGACGCGGATCCCCAGCTCTCCCATGCGGGTGAGGATCTCCTCCTTCACCTGGCCGGTCATGCCCGGCTGCTTCGCCCCGCCGCCTGACGGCGTATGGGAATAGGGATCGATGGGAAAGGCCCCGTATTCGGCGGCCGATTTCTCGTAGCCGATGCCGGCCCGGATCCGGAAATACACCTTGGCCAGCCCGGCGGTCACCTTTTCGGAGCAGCCCTCCCGCTCGGCGCGCAGGATCGTTTCCTGTACCGCCAGCAGAAGCTTGGCCACCATGTGCCAGTAAATGCAGCCCAGACCTTCGTAGGCATACATGACGCCCGAGCGTCCCGTGTAGCTCTTGTGATTGAAGACGTCCTCGAACAGATCCAGCACCGCTTCCCGATCCCGGGTCACCGCCTCGGACCAGTCCGCCTCGGCAGCCAGGTCGTCCAGGGCGGCGGCCAGATCGTCCGCCTTGCCGAGATCTCCGTGGAAACGGAAGACCCCGTCCGTATCGCGGCTGACCAGCCTCTGGTCAGCGGCCACCAACAGGTCCCGCAGCAGGGCAATGGCGTTCACGGACTCGGACGGGACCCTGTTCTTGGCCAGGAAGCCCGGCAGGGTTCGCTCCGGGTACAGAATGAAGCTCCGTTCGCTTGCCTTGTACAGCCGGCTCTCGAACAGGCGCTCCACGATGTCCAGGGCCGCCTCGGGCGTGGGGACACCTGAACTGAGGACCGCCACCTGGCCTTCCAGCATTTCCTGCAGGTGGGCCACTTCAACCCGTTGCTCGTCGTCGGAGATTTCCAGCAGGTTGTACGTATGATAAAGGCCGTCTTCCCGCCGGTTGGCGGCAATGTCGCGATCGACGAACTGCAAAGCCAGACGACACAGTTCGGCGGCGCGGCGAACCGGGAAATCTGTTTTTCCGGAGAAGCCGTGGGCGTACACGATGTCCCGGTAGTCTGAGAAGGCCTCGCCCAGAGCGTCCATGAAGCGTTTGCGGTCCACCGGATCCAGGGTCTCCTGCGCGAGCAGACCTTTTTCGGCCTCCAGTGCGGTGACGACGCGGTCGAACCAACGGACGATTTCCCGGGCAACCGGCAATTCCTGAGCCTTGTCCTGCTCCAGCAGGTCTGCCAGGAAAACCAGATACCGGCGCAGGTAACAGAGGGTCACCACGGAAACCCCGCCCCCGACCAGGGCGTTGTTGGCGTCGTTCCATTCCGGGCGCTGGGTGTTCATCCAGATGCCCGCATCCGGAACCATGTTCGAGATCTTGGACAGGGCCGGCACGAGAAGTTTCTCCAGGAGATTCGCGTGATAGACGGCCTTGTCCGGTCCCGTGAGCAACTTGCCGTCGGTTCCCTTGGCGGCCACCCGCACGTCTATGCGGTCCGCCCGGGCGGTATCGAATTCGATGGTGGCCTGGGGGTCCTGAAGAATTTCCGCATAGGACCGGATCTGGTAAGGCACCTCGGCGTAACTGAAAATCTCGGTACCGAGCATGTCCCGGACCGCCTCCGGATCATGCTTATCCAGGGCCTCCAGCAGCTTCAGCAGATAGATGATCTGATGATCGCCCCAGTAGCCGATGTTGCTCCAGGGATCCTCGGGAGACACGGTTTCCCAGTCCACCCCGTCGCGGGTCACGCGGTAGGGGTTGAAGCCGTCCACGGTGGAGGCGTTGACGAACTTGGCCACGATACTGGGCAGGAAACCGGGAAACGAGGCGCAAAGAGCTTCCCAGTTCTGGAAGATATCCCGCCAGTTTCCTTCGTAGTTGAGGGCGCGTGAGCCATCCGGGTTCCGCACCTTGATGGAAAAAAGATTCCAGGGACGGCTGGGATCACCATGACGGCGGCCGAAATACAGCGGCAGGTATTCGTGGCTCAGGCGTTCGAAATCCGCGTCCTCTGTGTCCCGGGCGAGGGCGCGGAGTTCCTGGACCGTCACCCGATCCGGAAGCTGGGCCAGGCGGGCCTGGAACCGGGCGGCCGTCGTGCGGTCCCGAACGGTGAGGAAGTCGATGAAGTCCGCCATGGGCACGTCATAGTTCCGGTCGAAGACTCCGCCGCGCAGATTGTTGAACAGAACGTTGGAAAAGTGGTGCCCCCAGGACTCGGCACGGCCGGTCAACTGGAGCCCGTCGGAACTCCCCACGTTACGGCGCAGGTTTTCCCCACTTTGCCTCAGACCGGTTTCCATGCGGTCCTGAAGATCCGGGTCCCCACTGATCAGGTGGCGCAATTCGGAAATCTTGATGTGGTCGCAGCCGGAATCGCAGACCAGGTGCCACTGGGAGGATTCGCCCGCGTCCAGAACCAGGCGGCCGCTCACCAGATAGTTCCCCCGCGCTCCGTTCAGCAGGGTTTCCTGAGCCATGACCCGGCCGCCGCGAAACGCGTCCACGGCCGCCCCGGAGAGGTGAACCCGATGTCCCGTCAGGCCGGCGCACCAGATGGTGTTGGCCCGCAGGACCTCCAGGGCCTCCGCGCGGTCGGTGATGCCCGCGGTCAGGGAGAAAATGCCCAGACCGGTGTCCGGGTCCACTTCCGTTTTCTTGTAGGCGTCAACCAGATTGCTGGACTGCTGGTACAACCCCAAAGGAGCACCGTAGGGCAGGATATTGCGGACGCCGTCCAGATAGGCGGCGGGCACAGGAGCGGAGCCCAGGTTTTCCAGGGTCACGGACCGGACCCAGCCGAATTCGTCGCAACTGGCCCAGCTGTAGCGGAAAGCCAGCAAGAGATCATGGTTGATCTCCTCGAAGACCAATCTGTGACCTGAGGCGTTCTTGTAGAGATTGCGCTCGATGGCGGAATCGAGTCGACCCGCCTCGGAGAAGGGCTCCCAATGGACTGGGCCGCTCTGGGGAGGCTCAACCCGGATCAGGGTCACCGGTCCGGTGTGGTGATGGGCCTCGTGGAGTTGGTCCACGGTCCGGTAGGGAAAAAGACTCCCGTCGGCGTCAACCCGACCGGCCGTCAACCCGCCCCCGGACGCGACAAACATCCACAGGTCCGTGTCGCTGGCCAGGCTGACCAGGAAGGGCGGCATGCGGTCATAGGCCGCAATGCGGTAATACTGTTCCCCATCCATCACGATAAAACCGCCGACGGGGGCTTCCGGCCGAATTTCCGGCTGATCCGCGAGACGTTCACGTACGGTCCTACCCTTCATGGTTCACCACCGGTGAAACCGTGAGCTTGGCGTTGCGACCATCAGGATGCAAGGACAGAATCTGGCTCATGTGCAATCCGGTTCCCATTCTGATAATGACTGCGCGGGGGCCGGCTGGCCGACCCCCGGCAATATCTTGGACTTCAATCGCTACTTCAACAGGACCATGCTGCGGGCCACCGAGCCGTCAGCCGTCTTCAGCACGTACCGGTACTGGCCCGCGGGCGCGGCGGCGCCGTTGGCCATGCGGCCGTTCCACACCACGTGATGATCGCCGTTCGGCAGATTGCCGCTGTGCAGCGTCGCTACGCGACGGCCGGCCAGATCGTACACCGACAGGTCAGCCTTTCCGGCGGTCTCCACCGAGAAGTCGATGCGGGTGCTTGGGTTAAAGGGATTGGGATAGTTCTGCCTCAGGACCGGCCCCAGGGCGACCGAGCTATCGGGCACCGGGCTCACGTCATCCTCTCCGAACACGATGTTGTCGTAGTAGATGCCCGAACTCTCGTAAAGCGTGGCCATGCTCGAGAACCCGATCTGGAACAGCTGGCCCTCCAATTCCGGCGTGATGGTGAGAGACAGGTCATAGCCGCCCCACTCCGTGGGGATGGAAGTCATGTCCAGGGAGACGAAGTTCGTCGTCGCATAGCCGGCGGTGGGGTCCAGGGTCTTGATGAAAGCCAGGGCCGTGGAGCCGCCGGCGATATTCCCCAGTTTCGCCTGGTAGGCAAACTTATAGGTCTTGCCCACGTCGGCGGCGCCAATGGTCATTTCACGGAACGTGTTGCTCTCGATGAAATTCCCGTTGCCGTGATCCACGTTGTTGTAGTCGCTGATGACCACGAGCTGCTGGTAGCCCTGTTCGATCCCGCCCTGCTCGATGTCGATCATGCAGAACGCGGGAGCGGTGATGTCGTTGGGAGCCGGGAAGACTCCGTATCCGTACAGGTAGCTGGTGTCCGCGGCCGCGTACACGTTGCCGTAGACCACCCAGCCGTCGTCTCCGAGGGCGGTGAGGCTGAGCTGGTCCAGGAGTTCGAAGTCCTGGGAGTAGGGCGCCAGGTCCGCGTTCGCCGCCGGGGCCAGGCAGAGCAGCACGGCCGCGGCGAGGATCGCCTTAGCGGGGTTTCGCATTTCAATTACCTCTCGTTTATCCAAACAAACTTGCCGTCCTGCGGCTGGCGGTCACTCGCCCCGGGGCCGATCCCCCGGTTGCTTGATCCGTCCGCCTCGATTTCCTCCTGTCGCGACCACGATTCCTCCTGACAGGTGTCAAGTGATGTCAGGCTGCGAATGGAAAGTCACGTCCGGTCCCAGGGGATGATTTTATCGATGTCCCCAGGACCCGGTGAATGGTCTTGACAGGTCTACTAATATCATACACTATGTTCGGAGGCCGAACAAAGATTTTTTTTCAAACACCGGGAATTTGTCCCAGAGACGGATCCGGCGCCTGAAAAAGGACTGAAACCGTATGTCGCTCAACTACTTCCCGGATAAGTTCCTCTGGGGCGCTGCAACCTCGAGCCAGCAGATCGAGGGGGCGCGGCACGCCGGTGGGCGCGGAGAATCCATCTGGGACCGGTTTGCGGACGTCCCGGGGAAGATCGAGGACGGCTCCCGACCCGATGTGACCTGCGACCACTTCCACCGCTGGCGGCAGGACATTGAGCTGATGTCCTGGCTGGGACTCCGGGCCTACCGGTTCTCCATCGCCTGGCCCCGCATCCAACCCGCCGGCCGGGGCCCGGGAAACCTGGCCGGTCTGGACTTTTACGACGCGCTGGTGGACGGCCTGCTGGAAGCCGGCATCACCCCTCTCCCCACCCTCTACCACTGGGACCTGCCCCAGGCCCTTCAGGACGAAGGCGGCTGGGCGGCGCGGGAAATCTGCGACCGGTTCACCGATTACACCGCCCTGGTGACCCGGCGACTGGGTGACCGGGTGAAGTCCTGGACCACCCACAACGAGCCCTGGTGCATCACCACCCTGGGATACGAGGAAGGACACCACGCCCCCGGCCTCCTGGATCCGGCCGCGGCCCTGCGCGTGGCTCACCACGTGATGTTGTCCCACGGTCAGGCCGTGGACGTCATCCGGCGCGAAGTGCCGGGCGCCGAGGTGGGCATCGTGAACATCCACTGCCCCGCCTATCCCGCCAGCGAGTCGTCCGCCGACCACAACGCCGCCCGTTGGTTCGACGGTTTCTTCAACCGGTGGTACCTCGACCCGATCTTCAAGGGGTCCTACCCCGCGGACGCCGTGGCCGACCGCGTGGCCGCCGGCCACCTGCGCGGTCCGGAGATGCCCTTCGTGCGGGACGGCGACCTCGCCGTCATGTCCGCCCCCCTCGATTTCCTGGGTCTGAACTACTACAGCCGGGCCGTCATGAAGGCCGGGCCCGACGGCCGACCGGTGGACGCGAAGACCACCCCGCCGGAGGCGCTCACGGATATGGGCTGGGAAGTTTTCCCCCAAGGCCTGTATGATGGCCTGGTGCGCGTGCACCGGGACTATGGCCCACCGAAGATCTACATCGCGGAGAACGGCGCCGCCTACGACTATCCCGCCGACGCCGACGGCCGCATCGCCGACGTCAAGCGGATCGACTACCTCCGCGACCACCTCCTGGCCGCCCGGCGGGCCATGGCGGACGGGGTGCCCCTGGCGGGCTACCTCACCTGGTCGCTCATGGACAACTTTGAATGGGGCTTCGGCTTCGCCAAGCGGTTCGGCCTGTTCGCCGTGGATTTCGAAACCCTGGAACGTACGCCCAAGGACAGCGCCTACTGGTATCGCAACGTCCTTGCCAACAACGCCGTCGAAAACGAGCACAACCCGTCAACCCAAGGAGACTCCTGTGCATTCTAATGGCTGCCCTCGTGGATTCCGTACGGCCCTGCTGTGGGCCCTGATCCTGATTCTGCTGCCGCTGGGGGTTCCGGCCCGCGCCGAAGCCGCCGCCCTGTCGGACATCGAGATCGTTTCCGACGACGGAGGCCGGCGCCTTACCGTCGATGGACGGGACTTCATGGTCCTCGGTATGAACTGGGGCTACATGCCCATCGGGCAGAACTACACCTACGACTTCTGGGGCAAGCCCGATGCCATCATCAAAGCCGCTCTGGAGAAGGAGATGTCCCTCATGCAGGACATGGGGGTGAACACCATCCGGCACTACGTAGGCATGCCCCCGCGCTGGGTGCAGTACGTTTACGAGACCTACGGGATCTGGACAATCATCAACCACCCCCTGGCCCGGTACGGCCTGACCATCGACGGGGTGTGGTACCCCAACACCGACTACAGCAACCCGCGGGTGCGTGAGCAGGTAAAAAGCGAGATCCGGGCCGAAGTCGAAGCCTTCCGGGGCACCCCCGGCATGCTGATGTGGCTGCTCGGCAACGAGAACAACTACGGGCTGTCCTGGTCGTCGTTCGAGATCGAGGCCCTGCCCGAGGGTGAACGCCACCAGGCCATGGCCCGCTATCTCTACTCGCTGTACGGCGAGGTCATCGACATGATCCACAAGATGGACGACTCGCGCCCGGTGGCCATGGCCAACGGCGACCTGCAGTACATCGACCTCATCGCCGAGGAATGTCCGAACCTGGACGTTCTCGGTTCGAACGTCTACCGCGGCATCTCCGCCCGCGACTTTTTCGAGGTGGTCGAGACCAAGCTGGGCGTGCCCACCATGTTCACCGAGTTCGGGTCCGACGCCTTCAACGCCGTCACCCAGAAGGAAGACCAGGCCATGCAGGCCCTCTACCTCCTCGGCCAGTGGCGGGAGATCTTCGAACAGTCCGCCGGCAAGGGCCGGGTGGGCAACGCCATCGGCGGCCTGACTTTCCAGTGGAGCGACGGTTGGTGGAAGTTCCGGCAGGAAGAACGCCTGGAGATCCACGACACCAACGCCTCCTGGCCCAACGCCGGCTATCCCCACGACTACCGTGAGGGCGACAACAACATGAACGAGGAGTGGTGGGGCATCTGCGCCAAGGGTTTCTCCGATCCCCGCGGCATCTATGATGTTTACCCCCGCGCCGCATTCTACGCCCTGCGCGACGCCTACAAGCTGGACCCCTACGCCGCCGACACCGACCTCGACGCCATTCGCGCCCACTTCGACCGCATCACCCCCATGGGCGCGGTGCTGGAAGCCCGCGGCGACGCCGCCTCCCTCCAGGTGGACCAGATGAGCAAGGTGCGGTTGGCCGGCCTGCGCATGGAGTTCGAAACCTACAGCACCGGCGGTAAGAACATTTCCACGCCTCCGGTGGAACAGCCTCAGGAGGGCTATCCCTCCTTCCAGGGCTTCGACCACGGCCAGTCCTTTTACGCCGACTTCGAGGCCAAGCCGAACGAGGCCGTTATCGGCCGCCTGTCGGTGAACGTGCTGGGTCGGGTCCCGAAGAACCCCATCGACGAGATCTTCTACGAGAACCGCGGCCGGGCCCGCACGATTACGGACCAGAACGGCGATCTGGTGGAACTGGAATCTCTGGAACGCGTGAAGGTGTACCAGGGCTCCATCACCTGGGACGACCGCTGGTTCATGCTCGACGCCTTCTACCGCACCGGGCATCTGCACTGGCAGTACGAGGGCGACTTCTTCGGTCTCTACCGTGACGCCTACTATGGCGAGAACGTGGACATCTACAACGGCGAAGCGCCCGTCGGCATGCAGATCGAGGGCAAGAAGAGCCTCAACGGCCTGAAGGTCGCCTTCGGTCCGCAGTTGTGGTGGGGCGCCAACCCCGCCCTGTTCGTGAAGTACCAGCGAAAAGTGGCGGGCGCCGACTGGACCGCCATGTTCCAGGAGGACTTCGCGCAGCAGACCGCGCTCACCAGTTCCATCGCCATCCCCGTCCGGACCACCCGCAAAGCCTCGCTGCAGATGGAGACGGACCTGGGACCCTTCGGCTTCGAGGGCGGCGCCCTCTGGTCGGGTCAGCCACGCGTGGGCGAGACCTTCCAGATGGTGGACGAGGACCTGGTCAAGTCCGGCGTCGAGATCCTGCCCGACCAGGTCAAGCAGGACGTGATCAAGGACGAGGACACCTTCGGCTTCAAGGGCAAGCTCACGTGGCAGAAGGGCCGCTGGAACTGGTACGGACAGGGAGCCTACATGGGGCTCGTGGCCGACGCCGGGCCCACCACGATTCCCACCTACACCGGGTGGATCCTCAAGGACGGCGGGTCGGGCAACCAGGTGAACGCCGTCAGTGGGGTGACCTACATGATGGGCAACTGGCAGGCCGGGCCGAACTTCCTGTGGCAGAAACCGCTCGTGGCCCCCATGCCCAACTCCGACCTGCTGGTGGGCACTCCCGGGCGGCCTCGGAACGTGCAGGACGACCCCTTCGCGGTCCGCCACAACCGCGAAACCACCGCCGCGGAAATCATGCTGACCTACGACCCCACGCCCGCCACCTGGATGTGGAACTGGGACAGCGACATCCGGGAAGACGCCAACTTCGCCGGCAGCGTCGGGTTCAGCGTCCGGGAGCACCACACCACGGCCGACGCCGGCCTGTTCATCTCTGACACCAACAACGTGTACGCCTTCGCCGGCGGCACGCCCAAGCGGGCGTTCGGTGAACTGTGGGAAGTGAACTGCCGGTTCGTGAACCGCTTCGGCCTGAATACGCGCATGATCAGCCACCTGTACTTCGGGACGGCTGAACCCAACGGCGACGATCCGCGCCTCATCAAGCGGTTCGGTGCCGACACGCGCGTTACCTGGCCGACATTGGCCATGGCCGGCCATCTGAAGTTCAACGACTACGGTCCCTACGACTACCACCGGGACCACAACCTGACCTACCCCATGCAGGTCATGGGCGACATCTCCTTCACCCTGGGTAGCCCCATCTGGTTCGGACTGCCCCAGACGAAGTTCGGGGTGCGCGCCACGTACCGCACCCTGGACCGCTTCTCGAACCGGTACATGCCCGAGGGCGTGCCCGAACCCGAGGAGAACGAGCTCTATCCCGACGGGCTGCCCAATGGCCGTGAGTGGGAGATCCGCACCTACCTGCACCTCAAGATCTGACCCTGCGGGGAAAGATGAAAAGAAACGGCCCGGTCAGCGCGACCGGGCCGTTTTGTTTTCCAGGCGACGTGACGCGCTCAGCGGGGCAGCGTCCCGTACACCCGCACGTAGTCCACGAGCATGGTCTGGGGGAAGACCGTGGTTTCGTCGGGGGAGCCGGGCCAGCGCCCGCCTACCGCCACGTTCAGCAGGATGAAGAAGGGATGGTTGTAGACCCAGGTGGCCCCGCGCGGCAGATCGGTTGGGGTGACCCGGTGGAACTCGAAACCGTCCACGGTCCAGACGATGGACTCGGCGGACCACTCCACGGCGAACACGTGGAAGGCCAGGTTGAAGTCGCCGGTCGGGGACATGTGCTTACTGGAAACGGCATTGTCCCCGAAGTGGCCGGAACCGTGAAGGGTACCGTGGACCGCGTTGGGCTCCTGCCCCAGGTACTCCATGATGTCGATCTCGCCGCAGTCCGGCCAGCCCACCTCGTCGATATTCGTGCCCAGCATCCAGAACGCAGGCCAGATGCCCTGGCCCACCGGCAGCTTGATCCGCGCCTCGTACCGTCCGTGAGTCCGCTCGAACAGATCCTGGGTCTTGATCCGGCCGGACGTATAGCGCTGCCCTTTGTAGTCCTCCTCGCGGGCGGTGATGGCCAGGTGGCCTTCACCGTCGAGACTCACGTTCTCGGCCCGCGCGGTGTCGTACTCGAGCTGGAGATTGCCCCAGTCGGTACCCACATCGAAGCGCCATTTCGCCGGGTCGGGCAGTTGGCCTGCGAGACCGTCGAACTCGTCCTGCCAGACCAGCCCGTACGGAAGCGGCTTGTCCTCCGTGGTGCAGCCGGCCCCGAACGCCGCCAGACCGAGCAGGGCGATGACCACTGACCGGCGGATCATGGCCGGGCCTTCTGTTCCACGACGGGAAAAAGGCGCGAATCCTCCAGAGCCGCTTTTAGAACCAGGGTGGCCGCTCCTATTGCCACGGATTTCGGTCCGAGCTGGCTGGCCATGATTTCGGCGGCGGCCACCGAACTGACAAGAGTGCGGTCCTGGATTGCCTCGCGCAGGGGGTTCAGCAAAATGTCGCCCAGGCGGGCCATGTCGCCGCCCAAAACCACGATGGACGGATTCATCAGGTTCAACAGGCCCGCGATGGCCGTCCCCAGGTGTCCGGCGGCCTCCCGGATGACGCGCAGGGCCAGCGGATCGCCGGCCAGGGCGGCCTCTTCGATCTCAGGTACGACGATGTCCATGCCAGCCAGGGCGCTCTCCGGATGATCGGCCACCAACTCGGCGGCCCGGGCTTCAAGGGCCCGTGCCCCCACGAAGGTGACCAGGCAACCCCGCAGGCCGCAGACGCAGGGCCAGCCGAAGGGGTCGATGGAGATGTGCCCGATCTCCCCGGCCACGCCGGTGGCGCCGCGGTAGATCTCGCCGCCGATAACGTGCCCCGAGCCGATACCCGTGGCCACCTTGATGTAGGCCAGGTTGTCGGCTTCGCTCCCCAGGCCCCACCAGTGTTCCGCCAGAGCCCCCAGGTTGGCGTCGTTGTCCACCAGCAGGGGCACGCCGTATTCCTGGCTCAGGTAATCCAGGCCGAGTTGGCCTCCCCAGTCGGGCAGGACCACGTTTGAGAGCCGGTTAGGCTGGGTCTGATCAACCGGGCTGGGCACGGCGACACCGACCCCCACCAGAGGCTTGCCTGCACACTCCGGCGCAGCCAGGCAGGCGGCGCACAACGCGGAGACCAGCTGGCGGGTGCCGACTGGATCGGACCGGACCGGGTGCTCGCGGGTCTCCCAGGCCAGGACCCGTCCGCGCAGATCGGTGACCGCCACGGCCACGTGGGCGCCGCCCATCTCCACGCCGATGGTGCAACAGGCATTGTCCTGGAACTCCAGAACGATGGGGCGCCGCCCCCCCCGCGAGGGGCCTTCGCCGATCTCGGCCACCAGGCCCATGGGCAGGATCTCGTTGATGATCTCGGACACCGTCGAGCGGGACAGCCCGGCCTCCCGCGCGATCTCAGACCGTGAAATCCGTTTCTCTTCCCAGATCAGGCGCAGGACCGCATCGGCAAGCGGCCGTGGCCGGTCAGGATCCTCCCTGCGCCGTCCCTTCCAGTTCAAGCTTCCGTCCAGCATCCTGCTATCCTCGAGTCGGGTGAAAGGGGATCTCGATCCTATTTGTGGAAATAAATATTGTCCACCAAGACCAGCTTGGTATTCGTCGCGCTGAGCACGAGTTGCCCGAGGCTCGACAGGTCCCAGCCCTCATCCGCAGGCGTGAAGTCTTCCAGGGGGATGTCCAGGGACACCCACTGTCCGCTGACCACGGGGGGCGTGGATTCGCCATCGAAAACCAGTTCATTGCCATCAACCCCGGTGACTCCGTCGGGGAAGGACACCAGCTTGACCTTGAAGTCCACGCCCTCGGGGGTGTAGACGTCCATGTGGAAATGGGTCATCTGCGAGGCATCGACCAACAGGGTGGTGAATTCGATGCCCACATAGTTGAGCGATGTGTACATCTTCACATTGTCTCCGGCCACTTGGTAATCCTGCACCTGGGTGGTCACGCCGCCCCAGTTGGCCCGCCAGGTGTCGACCGGATGGTCCACGTAGACATCGCTGAACAGGGAGACGACATCGGACTGGGGACGGGACGGGGAGCCGGCCGTGGCAGCTGGCGGCTCGTAACCCGTGATGGTGACCTTGCCCAGCACCGGCACGTCCTGCACGGTCGCGGTGATTTCGGCTTCGCCGGCCGCCACCACACGGATCCTTCCCCAGGGCACCTCGTCCACCACCACCGCCGCCGGGTTCGACGATGTGTAGGTGAAGTAGCCGGGCTGGTGGGTCACCGGCAGGTAGCTGCCGTCAGCGTTCTGGAAAACGGTGCGGGTGCCGCCGATGGCCACCTCCGAACCGATGAAGTACTGGTTGGTGCCCGAGGTCATGGAAGGCCGGAAGATGGTGAAGCCGCCGACCTTGGCGAACTTGATCTCGTCGAGCCAGATGTTGTAGCCGGCGGGCAGCTGTTCCTCGGGGGCCTCGGCAAAGGTCAGCAGCCCCATTTCCGACCGCAGCTTGGTCGGGTCCGGGATGGGCACGATGAAGGCCTGCCAGTCGGTGGTAAGGGCCATGTTGGCGCGGCTGGCCTCGAACTTGGAGTTGCCCGTGTTGTCGTTTCCAAAGCCGATCAGGTCCAGCGTGACCGGATTGTCCGCCCGGGCGTAGAAGGTCAGGGCCGTCAAATCGGCGAGGTCGCGGCCCTCGGTGGCCGTGAGAACTCCGCCCGTGTAGGGTCCGAGCGCGGATCCGGCGGGCGGAATGTTGAACTTGAGGGACCGGGAGCCGTCGCCCGCGAAACCATTGAAGGCGAAGACGGAATCCATGGAAACCGCGGTATAGTGGGTTTCGAAGAACGGCTGGAAGTAGACGTTTTCGCCGTATCGTTCCCCGTCGTCGAAGACCAGCGGGTCCATGTTCCCGCGGGCGCTTTCCAGTTCGGACGGAGTCCGGTCGCTGCACCCGCCGGCGGCCAGCAGGATCGCTGTCAGGACGAGGGCGATGAGGCGGGATCGGTTCGGTTTCACTTGAGGCCTCCACGGAGAAGGGGCTGTCGGGCCGGGCGGACGGAATCGCCCCAAACCCTCTTTGTACGGTCACCGATCAAAGTATCTCCCAATGGCCCCGTCCTGTCAAGATCCGGCTTGCGCATGATTTCGTCCACCTTTATTCCCGACCGGGCTCAATTGCAAAAATTTGCCGTCCGAATCCCCGAAATCCCGTTTTTCCCTCAAAAATTCGCCTTCGGAACACCTCCACAACACTGTGGAACAAATCCACGTGTGCCGGACACACCCCCGTTAGCGGGCGAACATCCCCATGAGCGATACTTTCTCTCGACACTGCGTTGAGGGTTCCAGACCCACGGATCATTCATTCATCACTTCCCGTGATCTGGAGCAGTCGAGGATCGAGTCGAAACAAGGGACCACGGACCCACACCCGCAGAGAAGGCCGTCACCGTGGATGGCGGCCGGCAACTGAGAGGAACTGACATGATGAAGGCAAGGACAATGATTCTGGTTTTGGTCGCTGTCATGAGCCTGGCCTCCATGGCCAGCGCGCAGATCGTGCTTTGGGACCAGACCGCCGGTTACGAGAGCTGGAGCATGGGCTTCTTCAACCAGGCCGCGGGCGCGCCCCCGTTCGGCGCCGCCCAGTACACCTGCAACGACGTTGTCGTGCCCGCCGGCGGCTGGGACATCAACTCCGTGGCCGTGTACTACGACGGCTTCGACCCCTCCTGGGCCGGCGTTGTGACCAATGCCGTCCTGTTCATCGAGCCCAAGACCGGCAGCACGCCCACGGGTGATCCCACCACCGGCACCGCTGTGACCGTTGCCGCCACCATCCTGGGCAACGGTTTCATGGAAGTCCGCGCCAGCGGCCTGGCCGTGAACCTGGCCGAGGGCGAGTACTGGCTGGGCCTGACCCCCACCGCTCCCAACACCAACAACATCCACGTGAGTGTGGCGGGTGTGGGCGATGACTCCCCGACCTACGACGCCTACGGTTTTCCCATGCCCATGTGGATGGCGTGGAGCCCGGGCCTGGACGGCGCCATGCTGATCGAGGGCCAGACGGCTGTGGCCAACGAGTCCGTCACCCTGGACGAGGTCAAGAGCCTGTACCGGTAGGACGACCTGTTGAGATTAAAAAACCGCCGTTCCCGGGGCAACCTGGGGACGGCGGTCATTTTTTAGCGGTGACTCAGGCTTCGAAGTCGGACGGCGCCATCCCGAACTGTTCCCGGAAGGCCTTGGCAAACTGCGACAGGCTGCGGTAGCCCACCGAATAAGCCACTTCCGTGACGTTGCTCTCCCCGTCGCCCAGCATTTCGGCCGCCCGGTTCAGGCGCTCCACGCGGATGAACTCGCCGGCGCTGCGACCGGCCACGGCCTTGAACTTCCGGTGCAGCTGGGTGCGGCTCATGCCCACCTCCTTGCACAGGCCCTCCACCCGGAAATCCGGATCTTCCAGATGCTCGGCGATGATCTCGCGGGTCTTCTGCAGGAAGCGGTCGTCCGCCGACAGCACGGGGTTGGCGGCGCGACCGGGCCGGGCCACCTCCAGTTGGGCGTAGCGCTCGGCAAGCAACTGCCTCTGCTCCAACAGGTTGCGAATACGGATGCGCAGTTCCTCCACATCGAAGGGCTTGGCCACGTAGTCGTCGGCGCCGGACTGCAGGCCTTCCTTGCGGCTGCGGGGGCCGGCCTTGGCCGTCAGCAGGATGACCGGGATGTGGTTGGTCAGGTCGTCGGCCTTCAGCTTCTCGCACAGGTCCAGGCCGTTCAGGCCGGGCATCATCACGTCGCTGAGGATGAGATCGGGAATTTCCGTGCGGGCCAGATCCAGACCGGCGTTGCCGTTGGCGGCCACCAGCACCTGGAACTCGTCTCCCAGTTCGTCCCGCACATAGGTGCGCAGGTCAGCATTATCCTCCACCAGCAGCACGGCGGGCAGACCGGACTCCGTGAGCTCGTCCGGATCCTCGATCTCCTCCCGGGCCTCGTCCAGGGGATCCTGGTCCGCCAGGTCCACCGCGGGCGTGAACCGCTCCTTGACCTGGTGGTCCGGCGGCGTGGTCGTGAACAGGGGCAGCACCACGGTGAAGGAGGTCCCGAGTTGGGGGTCGCTGGCCACGGAGATGTCCCCTCCGCACCAGTCGGTGAGTTCCTTGACCAGAGCCAAACCGATTCCCGAGCCCAGATCGCCGTAATCGGTGGTTTCCAGGGTCTGGTGAAAGCGGTCGAAGACACTGTCCAGATCCTCGGGGTTGATATGGGATCCCGTGTTCAGCACCGTCAGCGACAAGAGGCGGGCCTCACCGGACGTTTTGGTCTCCTCCCCCTGTCCGGGCCAGGGATGGGGACGGGGTGCCCCGTTCACCTCCACGGTGAGCGTCACCTCGCCTCCGCCCGGCGTGAATTTCAGGGCGTTGGACAGGAGGTTCACCAGGACCTTGTCCAACAGGTCCGTGTCGTGCCAGGCCGGACCCGGCTGACGGGGCCAGTTGGCCGTCAGCACGATTCCCCGCTGTTCGGCCAGGGTCTCGAAGGAGGAGACCAGGGCCCGCAGGTACTGGCACCAGTCGCCCTGCTTCCACTGCGACGGCATGCGGTCAGCCTCGAGGCGGGACAGGTCCAGCAACTGGTCGATGAGTCGTCCCAGACGGCGGGCGTTGCGGGCCATGGTGGTGAAGAGTTCGGGGCTGCCGCTGGTCGGGTCCTCCTGAAGGCGTTGAAGGGGCGACATGAGCAGCGTCAGGGGCGTGCGGAACTCGTGGGAAATGTTGGCGAAGAAGCGCGACTTGAGATGATCCAGCGACTGCAGATGACTGGCCTCCGCCCGTTCCATCTCCAGGGCCAGGCGCATGCGTTCCCGCAGGATCAATTGCCGGTAGATGGTCACCACCACCAGGACGATGATCACCGCATACAGGATCTGGGCCCATACCGTGCGGTACCAGGGCGGCGCGATGCGAATGGTCAGGACCGTGGGCGTTTCGTTCCAGACCCCGTCCCGGTTGGTTCCCTGCACCGAGAAGACGAAGGTGCCGGGGTTGAGGTTGGTGTAGTGGGCCGAATTCATGTCGGTCGGTTGGCGCCAGTCCTCGTCCAGGGGGTCCAACCGAAACCGATAGCGGTTGCGTTCAGGGTGGGCGAAATCCAGGGCGGCGAAGGTCAGGGAAATGTCGTTCTGGTCCGGCCCCAGTTCCAGGCGTTCGGTGGTGACCAGGGCCTGGGTCAGCGGAGAGTCCGCCCCCACCCGCAGGCTTTGGTCGTTGATCCGGACATCTGTCAGATAGACCGGCGGCACATAGGCGCTGGCCCGGATCGCCTCAGGCTGGAAGCTGACCAGACCGTGGTGTCCCCCGAAGAAAAGTCGGCCTTCGGCCGTACGGCACACCGCAAAATGGATTTCATTTCGGGGCAACCCATCCCTCTGGTCGAAAACGGACACGTCCCCCGTCTCGAAGTCGATACGAACCAGACCCAGCCCGGTTGAGGCCCAGATGTTCTGCTGCTGATCCTGGATGGCGCGCCCGGCATAGTCCGAGGGAAGTCCATCCCGGGTGGTGTAGGACCGGTGCACCTGCTCCGGGCCGCTGAGGTGGATCCCGGCGCCCGAACAAACCAGCATGAGGCCGCCGCGGGAGGGTGTCAGGTGGAAGACCGACTCCAGGGTGCCGGCCAGAGGGACCATCGACGCAAAGGCATCGTCGTCGGGATCATAGATCTGCAGGAATCCGCTGTCTGTTCCGACCCAGAGTCGCCCGGCCTCGTCCACACCCAGGGTGGAGAGGTCACCGCTGGCCAGGGACAGGTCGTCCGCCGGATCCGGGTAATAGGATCGCCAACCGCCGGTGAGTGGATCGTAGCGGTGCAGGCCGCCCATCCAGGACGCCACCCAGATCCGCCCCCCGTGGTCCACCACCAGATCCATGATCATGCCGTCCCGCAGGCCGGTGGGCACATCCGCAAAACCGGCTGGCCGGATCAGGGCCGTCCGCTGGGCGTCCACTTGCCAGAGGCCGCCGTTGGTGCCCACCCAGAGAGCGCCCCTGGGATCTTCCAGGAGGATCGAGATGGTGCGGACCTGTCGCCCCTGGGCAGACGGGAGGGGAAGGTGGGAAAATTCCGTGGTGCCGGGCGCCCGCCAGTTCAACCCACCCTGAGTCCCACCGGGAGACCGGCTCCCGGTGCCCACCCACAGCGTGCCGTCGCGGGCCTCATACACCGAACCGATGGCGTCGTCGTCGAGGCTGCCGGGCCGACCGGGATCGTGAAGGTAGACCTCGAACTTTGCGCTGCCGGGGTCGTACTTGTTCAGGCCTGTGTGCCAGGACCCTGCCCAGATAATCCCTGATCGGTCACATAGGATGCTCAGCACCGGCCCGCGCACCGGGGATTCCGGCTGCTCCGGATCGTGGGTGAACTGGGTGAAACGGCCGCTGTCCGGTTCGAAGCGATACAGGCCGATGGCGGCGCCGACCCAGAAGTGGCCGGCGGCGTCTTCGGTCACGCACACCATGTAATTGGGCTCGGAAGGTCCGTCCGCAGGCCGGGGACGAAACGTGGCAAACCGGCCGCCGCCCTTATGCAGAGCCAGGCCGTTGCGGCTGCCCACCCAGACGCGCCCCTGACTGTCACGCTGGATAAAAGTGATGAAGTCGTTCGGCAGGCTTTCCGGATCGGCAGGATCGTGGCGCAAGTGGGTCCAACTGCCGCTGGCCCGGTCCAGGATAGCCACACCGCTCTGGGCGGATCCCACCCATATTTCCCGGTCGGAGATCTCAAGACCCGTCAAACCCTGAGTGCCGGCGTGTTGGAAGGGTGGGACCACCACGCGTTCGAACCGGTCATCCACATAGCGGTACAGGTCCTGGCCCCCGGTGCTGAACCAGACCCCGTCGTCGAGGGCGCGAATGGTGGAGATCCCGGGCCCCGGCAGGCTGTCCCCTTCCGCGTCAAAATTTCGGAATTGCTCCGTGCTTGGATCGAAGACCGACACCCCCCCGGCGTAGGAGCCCATCCAGATGCGACCGTCCGGGTCCTCGTCCATGGCCAGCACGAAGCGCCGGTCCAGGCTGTGCGGGTCGTCGGGGTCGGGCAGGAAGATGTCCATGTGGGTGCCGTCGTAACGCGCCACGCCGTTCTGGGTGCCGAACCAGAGGAAACCCAGATGATCCTGCAGGATGGAGCGCACGGAATTCTCGGGCAGGCCGTCGTTGATGGTCAGGTGCTGGAAGCGGACGGGGATTTCCTGGGCGGCGGACGGAAGGGCCATCAGCAGGATCAGGCCCGGAATCAAAAAACTTCGTTTCATCCAGCGGTCCCCTTCTCCGACGGCGTCTCCCCCAACCAAAATCCGGTCGGGTCAGGATAAGGCAAGGCCCCGGCGATTGCACCCGCAATCAAAGCCGGCGCTATTGCTGGATGCGGCGTTTGCCGAAGGGAAAACCAGGCAGAAGCTGGCCGTGCTGGATATCCAATGGATCCGGGTTCAGGCCCTTCTCCTCCGGGGACGGGCCCGACGACCCGGCCTGGAGCGTGGCGTACGGTCCCATCTCCAGGCGCCAGTAGCGCAGGTTCCAGTTGCGATCGCGGCCCACGCCCACCAGCACCCGCCCGTCGCCGGAGATGTCCAGGGCGCCGGTGAGGGTCATGCCCGCGGGCAGGTTGACGTCGTTGTCGGCCAGCACCTCGGCCAGGGCCCGCATCCCGTGGTTTTCGGTCCAGATGAAGGCTTCCTGGTTGTCCCAGAGGGCGTCACCGCTCCAGCCCACCACCTTGCCGTCGTCGGAAACGGCACAGGCGCGGCTGGTTTCCGCCGCCCGGCCGCTGAGGCTGCCCAGGACGGTGGCTGACCCGTCGCGCCAGTAGAAGCCCTGGGGATTCAAGGTGGTCAGACGCGCCTGCCCCACCACCACCTGGCCGTTGGCGCTCACATCCAGCGCCTCGCCCCGGGAGTCGGCGCCCAGAAAATGCTCGGCGGTGCCGCCGTCCCGCCACAGGACAGGCTGGTGAAGGCCGGTCTGCACGTCCTCGCTGAAACCGACGGCGGTTGTGCCGTCATCCGAACAGGTCACGGCGCGGGAGCCGGGAGCGACGCCCGCCAGTGGACGGGTGCCTGACCGGGTGCTCCAGAGGAACCCCTGCTCGGTCTGACAGTCTGAGTCGCAGATGACGGCGACGGTGCCGTCGTCGCTCAGGCCCAGGCCGCGGGTTTCCACCGGGTCTGACCCGCAGGCCTGCAGGATGGGGTCCAGGTCGATGGAAGACCCATCCAGGTACCAGATGGTGGTCACGGTCTGGCCGTCCTTGCGGCGATTGGCCACCAGGGCGTTCCCGCTGGCACTCAACCCCACGCCGCCGGGATGGGTGGTTCCGGCGTCGATAAACCGGAACCCCTCCATCTCGGTCCACCAATAGACAGACCCATTCAGAAGGCACCCCATGCTTTCCCCATCCCGCGACAGCGAGAAATCGTGGGGCTCGCCCGTCCGGGGCGTATCCAGCAACCGGAACGTCACCTGGGCACTGGCTGATTGTGCCAACACCAGCAGCAACAGGGCATAGAAGGTTGTCTTCAAATGGCTGATGACCCTCGCTCCTTGTTGATCTACTTGACCAGCGTCATGCGGCGCGACAGGGTCTCGCCGGCTTCCCCCGTGGCCCGGGCGAAATATACACCGCTGGCGGCCAGCTGGCCGCGGCTGTCCTTGCCGTCCCACGTAATCTCATTGCGGCCGGCGGTCAGGTGACCGTCGTGCAGCTGGCGCACCAGCCGGCCCGCGGCGTTGTACACACCCAGGCGCACACTCTGATCCTTGTCCAGGACCAGCGCGATCTGCGTGGAGGGGTTGAAGGGGTTGGGATAGTTGGCTTCCAGGCGCAATCCTGTGGCCACCTGGGCATCCGGCACCGGCGAAACGTTCTCGCGGGTGACCACGAAGCCCTCGTACTGCTGCGGGAAGATCGCCGGGTAGTAGCCGTAGCCGGCCAGGGTCACGCCGTTGTCGGAAATGGCCGTCAGGGAGCTGACGATGAAGCCGGCCGGCATGTCAATGCCCTCGGCCGCCAGGAAATCGTCGGCCGCCATCATGCCCTGGTCCAGGGTCCAGACAAAGGCTTCGCCCGAGTACCAGTCGTAGCCGTTGTAACCCACCGCAGTCCGGGCGTCCTCGGTCATGTCCAGCACGGTGACCTGGCCGTACTCGGGGAAGGTGCCGGGCAGGCCGCCCAGAAGCTGCTCAACCCAGCCGGTCTCGGTGCGCTGCCAGATGGCCGCTTCCCGGTAACCGCTCTCCGGGTTGAAGCCCTCGCCCCAGATGGTGTTGCCGTCGGAGGTAATCCCCTCGGCGAGACAGAACCAGTCGCTGTCGTGGAGAATGGTGTAGCCACCGTCTTCCCACACCGTGGGACGCCAGGTCCCGAAATCGGCCTCGCTCCAGCCTACGACCACGGAGCCGTCATAGTTGGCACTGTTGACACGGGAACTATGACCGGCCACGGGCTGGGGCAGGATGTTCATGCCCGTGTTTACGGACCAGCTGTTGCCCTGTGCGGAACCCAGGGCGCCGCCGGAGAACCAGACGAAACCGGTGAGGGTGGTACCGTCGCCGGAAATGCCCCAGCAGGAACCCAGATCGTCGCCAAGGCCCGCGCCCTCTGGGACCGGCGGCATGGACCAGACCCAGCCCTCGCCCTTGGTCCAGATGCCCTGGGTGTGGCCGGTGGTGTCCGGGTTGATGATGGTGGCCGACACGTGGTTTCCGTCGTCCGACACTTCCGGTGCACCGGCGCCGCCCAGGCCGAATTCCGACGGGTTCATGCCCAGCAGCACGATACCGGTTTCGGCCGTCCAGCGGTAGGCCTCGTAGGTCGTCGTAGCGTTGCCGACAACAACCTTTCCGTTGGAGGACATGTCGTTGGGAATGTTGGGGCCGATCCATTCGATGGTTCCGGCGGCCTGCACCAGGCCGGGCGCCGCCATCAGGATCAGGGCCAGTGCCGCCACGAGGGCCCCGAGTCCGGTTCGAGTCGTGATAGGTCGTTTCATGTCTGTCTCCCGAGGTTGAAGGTTCGACTCCGCGTCCACTCTCTATCAGTCTTCATCCGGCCCCGCGGGGCCGGGCCGTTATCTCACCAGGGTCATTTTCAGGATGGCGGTTTGATCCGCCGTGCGCAGACGGCAGAAATAGAGGCCGCTGGCCGGTTCGTGCCCGGTGCTGTCCTTGCCGTCCCAGATGATCTGCTGCCGGCCCGCAGGGAGGTTCCCGTCAACCAGGCGGCGCACCAGGCTGCCCCGCACGTCGTACACGTCCACCACGGCGCGTCCGGCCGCCTTCAATTCGAAGTCGATGGTGGTGCGCGGGTTGAAGGGATTGGGATAGTTGCCCACCAGGCGGGTGGCCGCCGGCAGGGTGTCGTCGGCCGGTGAGGCGTTCCCATCGGCAACGGCCAGGTTCAGGGTCCAACTGTTCAGCGTGCCGGTGGCGCCCAGGCTGGAGTCCACCACCTTGAGGGTCCAGTTGCCCTGCGGGTTGCCGTCCAGGAAGTCCTCCAGGGTGCCCGGCCCGTCCACAAACAGGTTCACGGGCCAGGTCCCGATCAGGTCGTCGATGGTGCTGCCCGTCTTGTTGTGCAGGACCACCTCCGTGCCGGACGGATCGGTGACGGTTACGGTCAACTGACCAATGGAATAGTGTTTGAGGTCGCAGTCGATGGTGAGACCCAGCAGTTCGCCGGATTCCAGCACCGTCACCACGCTCTCCACACCTACCGGATTGTTGTCCGGTATCACCGCCGAAGACGTGGGGGAATAAGCCACCTGGATGACCGGGCGCATGAAGAAATTGGTTCCGGCAAGCTGGTCGCCCTCGGCCAGTTCCACCGGCAGGGTCTGGGTTCCGTAGCCCGCAGCTTCCACGGTGATTTCGTAGGCCCCGCCCCACAGACCGGGCAGCTCGTAGGTGCCGTCGACGGCCGTCACCGTGGAGTGGCTCATGCCCAGGCTCACCACGGCGCCGGAATGATCGGTGCGGCCGGCCAGGGTGATTTGTCCCGTCACGTTGGACGGCCCGGCCGATTCCTCCTGAACCAGGTAGGTCAGGACGTTTTCCAGCAGGGCGCGTCCCCCGGCCTCCGGTGCTTTCATGATGTCGAAAGGCATGTAAACCGTCTGGCCGGCGTCCGGTCCCGTATTGTCGTCGTAAACGATGACACCCAGATCCGAGCCGTAGGCCGCCTTCAGGAGCACCTTGGCATCGTCAGCCGCCATCATGAGATCGGCCGCCCCGTAGTCGTACCCGTAGGTGTTCTCAATGACCAGGGGCCCTTCCAGCCGATGCGGCCGGTTCACCAGGGGGTGGTCCGACAGATCGCTGGGCACCGTCAAACGGGAACCGTCTTCCCCGGCGTAGGCAGCAGAATGGAAAACCTTGGTCATGAGTTCGGGGTAGGTGGGCGTGATGGCGGCCGCGTATCCGATCTCCCCACCTTCCACCACGATCCGTCCGCCGCGCTCCGCCCACGCAACCATGGTGCGGCGGAGTTCCCCGACCGCCAGGGGCGCCCAGTTGCTGCCGCAGGACACCATGACCGCGTCATGTTCCAGGAAATCGGACAGGCTGACGTTGCCGCCGTCCCGCACTTCCACCGCGAAACCGGCCTCGGTCATCCAGGTGGTCAGGTTGCCGATGGTCTTGTCCGCTTCGGGGATGTCCGACCCCTGGGAGCGGTCGCTTTCCTCGGCGGACTTGGAGCTTTTGCGGTCGTCCACCAGCAGGATCCGGCCCCGGGCCTCGACCACGTCGAAACTATAGGGTCCGGCCACGTGGATGTTGGGCACCGAAGCGGCGTCCCGCGCCATGACCAGATAGGAGAACTGCATGCCGGCCACGATGGGCCCGGTGTAGGGGAAGTCCAATTCGTAGCGGCCTTCCACTTCGGTCATGGCGAAAGGCCCCTGCCAGCCGCCGCCCATGAAACTGAACTGGAGGGTGACGTCGGCCAGAGCTGTGTTGTCCGCCGCATCCAGCACGAGGCGCGGCGGCCAGTGGGCCGGCACCTGGTTGGGCAGGCTGGTGTGTACCACCACCGGTGCGGTCTTGTCCGCCCCGACCATGAAGGTGTGGAAAGCCGTCGGCGCACCCGCCGGGCTTTGAGCGGAGTGTCCGGCCACATCGGTGACCATGATGTAGTACTCCATCTGGACATTGGTCCCGCGCGGCGGAATCGAGGCCGTGTACTGGTCGGTTCCGGAGGCTGTCATGGGAGACATCTCCCAGTTCTCTCCGTCCAGACGCCACATCAGCCAGATACGATTCGCGTCCACAGCGGTGCGACCGGTTACGGTGGCCGTCACCGGAAAGGCGCCCGATCCACCTTCCTGGTCCACCAGCGGCGTGTGATCGATGCGGGGCGTCCAGAAATCCAGGGCCGCGGTGGCATTGGCCAGCCCCCAGCCGAAGTCGTTGTCCGGCAGGACCGACCGGCTGGCCGTTTCCCGCAGGGCGCGCGCCACCTGGGAGGGGTTCAGGAAAGGATCCTGCTCCAGCATGAGCGCCACCACGCCGGCCACCAGCGGCGTGGCGTAATTGGTGCCGTAGCCGTACTGGTACATGTCGTCAACCCAGTCGAAGGCCACCAGGGTTCCGGAGCCCAGGGCCAACACGTCCGGCTTGATGCGGCCGTCGGTGGTGGGACCGGGGGAGCTGAAGCCGGTGACCTGGTTGTCCAGATCGGCCGAGCCCACGGAGATCACGCTGAAACCGTCGGAGGGCGGAATGACGCCCGGCCAGGCGGGATTGCCGCGCATGTCGCCCACGCTGTTGACCACGCACACGCCGCGCACGGACGCCATTTCCGCCGCGATGGTGATACTGGCGGTGGATCCGTCCATGTCGGAGAAATCATGCCAGTCGATGTAGCCGATGCCGCTGCTGACGATGTCCGCGCCCAGACTCTCGGCCCACTCCAGGGCCGCGATCCAATTATCCTCCTCGGCCACCACTTCGCGGGCGACATCCTCGGTCTTGGCCACGATCACCGAAGCGCCGTAGGCCACGCCGATGATATTGTCCGGGCTGAAGCCGGCCAGGATCGACATCTCGGCCGTGCCGTAGGTATCCTGATAGGGATCGTCGCCACGGGCGGGCTGGTAATACACGTAGGGATCGTCGTCCACGAAATCCCAGGCGCCCACCACGTCCACGTCGGCCAGGCATTCATGCTCCAGATTGAAGCCCGTGCTGAACAGAGCCACCGTCACGCCCTGGCCCGACAGGCCCCGGTCGTGGGCCGCGGGCACGTTGATCTGGGCCAGGCCGGGCAGACTGGGTCCGTACTCCAGGTCGTTGAAGCCTTTTTCGGTCAGGGTCCCCGTCTCAAATCCCGCGGGCGCATCTGGTGACGGCTCGGGCTTTTCGCCCAGACCGCGGCTCACCAGATCCATCTTCTGCACGAAGGGCAGGGCCGCAATGGCCGCCAGCCCGTCGGGCGCCACAGTGAAACTGGCCGCATTCAACCAGCGGGACTGTTTGCGCAGCACGGCGCCCGTCGCGCTGACCGCGTCCACGTAATGGCCGGCCAAGGGGAGGTCCGCCTCGTCCACCAGGTGGCTGCCCGTATACCCCTTGGCCCGCCGGATGCGCGCCGCCGGTGTCAGGTTCTTTTCGGCTTCGACCAGAGCCGTCTGCAGGGCGTCGCCCTGTACACCCTTGTCGGTGAACTGCACCCAGATCACGACGGATCCGTCGGACGAAGCCACCTTGTCCGGGGTCGCCAAAAAAGATTCCAGCCGTGAAGTCAGTTTGTTGTCCTGGGCGAAGCCGGCGCCGGCGGTCGCAACCGCCAGCAGAACCACGGCCATCGTCATCAGGGTCTTTTTGCCAAACATTCCGTTTCCCTTCTTAAAAGTCTTCATGTGGCCGCCTACCGGACCAGGGCCATGGATTTGATGCGGGTGTCACCGGCGGAGCTCAAACGCGCGAAATACACGCCCGAGGCCGCCTCGCGGCCGCCGTCGTCGCGGCCGTTCCAGCGTTGGGTATGGGGGCCGGCGGAGAGGAGCCCGTTGAAGAGGGTCCGCACCAGGCGACCGGAAACGTCATAGATCTGAAGAGTGGCCTGGCCGTCGGCGGGCAGGCTGAAGTTGATGTTCGTGGCCGGATTGAACGGATTCGGAACCGCACCGCCCAGCACCAGGGTTTTCGGGATGTTGTCCCCCGCGGCGGTCACAGCGTTGACGGTCAGGGTCACGGCCACGGTGGTGTCGGGATGGGCCGGGTCATTGGAACTGAAGACCAGATTCGCCTGGTGCACGCCGGCCCCCACGGGCTTGGCGTTGAATTCCACAGTCAGGTCGTTGGTCAGGCCCGGAAAGAGGTTGCCGGACGCGGGCGTCACCGTCAGCCAGGACACGTCGGCCTTTGACCCGCCACTCGGTGCGGCCACGTAGTCGAGGACATAGGTACCGGTGTTCCCCACCTGCAACGGCAGCGTGCCGGTGGTGGTCGCGTCCAGGGCGAGGCTCAGGTTTGGTGAGCTCAAAGTGATCGCGGCCGTCGGCTGAACCCCCGTGCCCGGGAAATCCACCCGGTCGATCCAGGCCGCGTCCTGGCCAATGGACACGCCATCATCCTTGCTGTAGACCCACTGGAAGGTGTGCAGTCCCGCAAACAGGGTGGTCGTGTATTGGGCCCAGTCGGTCTGGCCGCTGTAGGTGCCCGCCAGTTCACCGTCGAGATAGAACTTGAGCGTGTCGTAGGCGATTTCCGAGTCGGTGCGGTACCAGAAACTGAAAGGACCTTCGTCCACCACGTAGTATTCCAGGGACAGGGTTGACGACTGGTTGTGTCCGATCGCACCCGTTTTCGCACTCAGGGCGCCTTCGTGCGCCAGGTCGTCGGACACGGTCCAGTTCACCGGACCGGACAGGGCCCAGGGATAGCTGGCGAAGCCGCCGGACTCGAAGCCGTCCATTTGCAGGTCGGTCAGGGCGAAGTTCACCACTTCGGACCCCGTCAGCCCCACGTAGGCCAGTTCGTAGGCCAGATCCGGCGCCACGGCCAGCAGCTCGTAGGCCGCCTCCGGTCCGGACGGCAGGATGATTTCGTATTGCCCGGCGCCGTCGCTGGTCACCGGGGAGGCCGGCGTGGCCAGTACCGTGATCGTGGCACCAACAACAGGGGAGCCGTCGGGGCCCGTCACCGTTCCGGAAATGACCGCGGGCGCCAGGGGAATCAGGGACGTGTTGAGCGTGAGGGACCCACCGCCCGGGATGCTCGCCGGCAGGCTCACGGGGTCATAGCCCCATTTGCTCACATCCATGGTCGATTCGCCCGCCAGGATCGTGAAGGTGTAGTTGCCCAAGGGGCCGGTGTTCGCCCGGGCATCGCCCCGGGTGTCGTGCACTTCCACGCCGCCAAGGGGCAGGCCCGTATCGGCATCGGTCACGTTGCCGGCCACCGTCCCCACGTTTTCCAGAACCATGAGCACGGCGGCGTAGGCGTCCACAATTCCGTGTCCATAGGTATTGTCCTCGCCCTCGACGCCCAAATCGATGGCTGTGGCCATCAGGATTTCCTTGATGGTATTGACTTCCAGGTCCGGGGCAGCCTCACGCATGAGGGCCACCACGCCGGCCACATGGGGCCCGGCCATGGAGGTGCCGTCCATATACACATAGCCGCCGCCGGGATAGGAACTGAGGATGGACTCGCCGGGGGCCGACACTTCGGGCTTCATGGCGAACTCGCCGCCGCACAGGGACGGTCCCCGCGAGGAAAAGCTGCTGATGGTGTAGGGCGAGTTGTAGGACGTGGAGCCGATGGTGAAGCAGTTGGTGGAGGTGGTGGCGCGGTCGCCGGGAGAGCGCAGGGTGCCGGGGCCCGGACCCTCGTTGCCCGCGGAAAAGGTGACCACCACGCCGGCGGCCTCGCAGTTGTCGATGATCTGCCACCAGTGGCTGTCACAGACGGGAAACCCCGTGCCGGGGCCGACGCCCCAACTGTTGTGGCACACGTCCGGCACGTCCGCGTGCGTGCTGGGGTTCCCGTCCGGATCGGCAATCCACTCGAAACCGGCGATCACGTTGTTGTCGAAATCCTCGAGGCTGGCCCCGTTGATGGCGTTGGTGGCGATCCACCGGGCGCCGGGCGCCACACCCACCGTATCGAAAGCCGTGGCGCCGGTAATGGTGCCCATCACGTGGGTGCCGTGGCCGGCGTAGTCCACCGGGGTCGTGGACCCCACGCCCGCCGCATCGAACCAGGCCTGGGAATCGGCAACCAGAGACCCCTGCCAACGCTGGCTGAGGGCCGGGTGGGTGCCGTCCACACCGGAATCCATGTTCGAAACGAGGGTGCCGGCGCCGGTGATACCCAGTTCGCGCCAAACCCGGTCGGCGTTGATGGCCTGGACACCCGGTGTCACGAATCCGGCCTTTTTCCCCGCCGGGAGAGAGGCGGCCTTGGTACTCACCGGTTCGATGAGTTCGACCACCAGGTCGGCCTCGATGGTTTTCACATCCGAGCGCAGGGCCAAATCCCGAATCGCGGCGACGGTGCCCTTGACCACCACGGCGTTGATGATCCAGTGGGGGGTAAAGCCCCGGATGCCGTCGCCGGCAGCCTTGGACGACAGGTCCTTCAAAAGACTCTGCTGGGAGGTGTTCGCCACCGACTGCAGGGCGCCCACCACCGACCGGTGCCGTTCCGCCAGGGTAACGCGCTCCAACTGCAGGCTCTTGTCGAGGGATTTGATGTCCGGTTGGTCCGCCATGACCACCAGTACCTTGATTTCATCCTGGTCAGACAGGCCGTCCATGATGTCGGCCAGCCCCGGGGACAGGTCGCCGGCCATCGCCGCCGACGCCGCCGCCAGGATACACAGGGTGAGAACCAGTTCTTTTTTCACGTTGGACCTCTCGGAGTTGGGCGAGCCCTTTGGTTAACGTGCTGAAGAATAGCGGGGAGGGATGTTCCGGGGCTAACGGTCCCGTTTCAGACTGCGGTGGAAATGTGCCAATCGTGTTCCAAATGATGCAACATGGGGTTTAGAGGCAATTTCAGGTTCCCGGGAGAGGTCCCAGAACCCCGGTGGGGGCTAACGAAAATTAACTTTCAAATTGGTAAAGACCGTCCTATGCTGGCCGGGAATCCACCCCACGGTCGGCCCGGGGACCGACCCGCTTCCCATGCTCGACATGTTTTTCAGGAGGAAATCCATGCCACGTCACATCTTGCTTCGAGGTCTGAGCCTGTTGGCGGCTCTGGGCCTGTTTCTCGTCTTCGGCTGCAGCAGCGATTCGACGGATCCCATCGTTCCCGGCGACCCGGTGGACGAGACCGCCCCCCTGGTGGTCGACCTGGATCCCCACCCCCTGGAAAGCGACGTGCCCTTGGACGCGGCCATCCAGGTCCGGTTCACCGAACCCATGGACCCGGCTTCCGTGGCGGCAGCCCTGACCCTCAGCCACGGGACCGTGGTCGATGTCACCTGGAGCCAGGCGGGAAACGAAGCCCTCATCACCCACACCCCCTGGCCCGAAGGCACCCCCGTCACCCTGACCGTCGGCAGCAGCGCCGCCGACCCGGCGGGCAACACCCTTCCCCAGGCCTTCGGAACCACCTTCTACACGCGCAGTTCCCTGCCGGTGATGATCGACCACGACTTCTTCTCGCCGAGCACCGCCGTCCCTCCCAACGGCTACTTCATCATCCAGTTTTCCCACCCCATGGACCTGTTCAGCATCTTCAACGCGGCCACCGTCACCGAGAACCCGCCGCTTGGCGCTGAAAAAAGGGCCGTCCCCGGCATCCGGGTGGGCACCTTCGAGGGCGATTACAGTCGCGTGAAAATCATCTGGGACGGGGAGTTGACGCCTCTGAGCCGGTATGCCTTCACCCTCAGCACCGACGCCGAAACCCGCGAGGGCACCAACCTGATTGAGGAATTTACCCTTTACTTCACCGCAGGGGCGGCCAACGACGAGACGCCGCCCTACATCCTGAGCACCTCCCCCGCCCTGGATTCGGTGGTGGCACCGGGCCTCAAGGTTATCACCGTTACTTTCAGCGAACCCATTGATCCCGGCTACCGGGAACCGGGCATCCGCTCCGGCCTGCTCGACATGTTCATGCCCCGCGAACCGGTGTGGAACGCGGCCGGCGACGAGATGACCGCCTACCTCATGGGCGACCTGCCCGAAGGCGTGCGGTTCTACGCCATCTGGGAAAGCGCCAATCTTTACGACATGTGCGGCAACTGGAACCCCACTCCGGACAGCCTGTCCTTTTTCACCAGCGGCGAGGCCTCCCTGTTGCCGGTGCGGGAGGATCTATTCCTGTTCTACCAATACAGCGACGATGACAAAGCCCCAGACACCCTCATGCGCCAGAGCATTCAGAATGTGCGGGGCGATATGTTTGAACGTGTGCTGGACCGCTTCACGGACACCGGATACGACGAGGAATGGGAGCGCTGGTACATGCGCACCGACGCCCGAAACATCCTGCTGCGCGGTTTCAGGGAGGACGGGGACGACCTCATGTTAGACCCGGCGGTCACCTACCTTCCCCACCCCATGGGCAGCACCTGGAACGGGACGACCCGGCTGACGGTGGACGGGCAAACCGTGGACATGGCCTACAGCGCCACCGCGAGTGACCCGGAACGTGTCTACTGGGGCCGCGGGAAGGTTTCCGGGGGTGTGTACCTCGACAACTGCCGAGACGTGGAACTGACCTACACCATGACTCCGGTGGGCGGCACCCAGCCCGTGCAGACCGGTATGGATTACCTGCAGCTTTGCCCCGGGCTGGGCATCCTCTACCTGGATTCCGAAGGGGAAACGTTTGACGAAGGTGTGCAGGTGGACAGTTGGTACAACAGCCTGGGACTGTACTTTGTCAGCTTCGACGACGACTCCAATCCGCCCCGCTGACCCGTCGGCCTGAAACCTACAAAGCGCCCGCCGTCATGGCGGGCGCTTTGTTTTTCCGGAGGGTCACTTCATGTAACTGAGAACATCGCTCAAATCCGCGGCCACGCCGTCCCTGGCCCGCAGGGTCAAGCTGGCCTGGCTCAGACGCATGGAATTCAGGTAGAACACCACGAACGCCGTGGACGACAGGGCCAGTGCCAGGAAAACCTTGGGGTCCATGCCCGCACCCACCCCTGGCCGGGTGGAAATATCCGTGACAAAATAATACAGGGCGTTTCCCACATAGATGGACAGGTAGCCCAGGGTGGAAAACAGGTTGGCCCGATCGCCCAACTGGCCGGCCTCGCCGCCACTGGCGCGAAGGTACTCGCTGATGGAGGCAAAGGTCCGCCACAGCCCGAACAGGTTGAAAAACGGAATGAACATGTAGAGGACGGCGCGCAGGGGCGACATGGGATAGTCCGGAAATACCGCGCGCAGGTCCCGGTGGAAAAAGATGACCCAGGCGATGGACACCACCAGCAGGGGCACCAGTCCCAGGTAGAAAAGACCCAGCAGACCCAGGGCCGTGGACATCAGGGACCCGCTCGTGTCGGCGGTCACCAGCATCACCACGCCCAGGCCCACCAGCAGGGCCATGACCCCCAGGCAGCCATAGAGGACCCACGTCATAAACTTACCGATACCGGAGGATTTGAGACCGACAGGTTCAGGCATTGCAACCTCTCCCGGAATTGAAATGTGTGACAGGGAAATCAGATCTGGGCGAGATCTGACATCACCTTATCACCCGTTCCGAAAAAGGCCAATCGAAGTCTTATCTGGTCCGCAACGCGTCGAAGGTGGCCTTGAGGTCCCCGTACTTCTTGTCGTAATCCCGCATGCTGCGCTCGATCACCTCGTGCGCCTCCAGCCGTCCGTAGACATGCGTGATCTCGGTGTTCCGCTTGCGGGCGCCGGGCGCGTCCTTGTAGGTCAGGAAGTAGTGCTGCAGCCGCTCGATGAGGGCTGGCGGACACTCGTGGATGTCGCGCATGTGCCCGTAGATGGCGTCGCCGCGCATCACCGCGATGATCTTGTCGTCGGCTTCGTTGTCGTCGATCATGCGCAGGCCGCCGATGGGCGTGACCGGCAGCAGGATATCGCCGTGGGTGATGAGTTTTTCGGCCAGCACGCAGATGTCCAGGGGGTCGCCGTCGCCCACGATGTCCGTTCGCGAGGCCTGCTGCATGCAGAATTCGCCGATCTCGTCGCCACAGTAGGTCTGGGGAATGAGCCCGTAGAGGGTGGGATAAACGTTGGAGAACTTCTGGGGCCGGTCCACCTTCATGTGGCCGGTGGGCTTGTCCAGTTCGTACTTCACCGTGTCCGACGGCACGATCTCAATGTAGGCGGTCACCTTTTCCGGCGCTTCTTCCCCGATGTGGATGCCGTGCCAGGGATGGGCGCGGAACAGCCTGTGAAAAAGATTCAGGTCGATCTCCATGGGGAAGCCTCCACTCGGACAGTTGCGTAGGAACGTCGAACGGCATATCCGACGCCCGGATTATAAACGGGAAAACCCGGACCCGCATCCCCGGAGATGGGATCGGACCGGGTTTTTGCGTCCCGCTCAGATATGGTGCGTGATCAAGGGGTCGGGCGCCTCGGCCTCCAGCCCCACCTGGGTGAAATCGTCCACGGCCACGCCGGGCTCGTCCTGAAGGTCCAAATAGTACTGGTCGTCCGGATCGAGCTTCTGTCCCTGCCGGTTCCAGACCACCCGCACGGTGGGATGGCCCCAGCCGTCCCCGCGCTTGGTCACGAAGCCGCGACAGCCGTTGGTCAGGTTCACCTTGCTGCCCAGGGGATACAGGCCGATGGCGTGGATCAGGGCGCGCACGGCATCCGGATGAAAGGCCCCGGCATCCTTCATGATGATCTCGAAGGCCCGGCGCGGCGGCAGGGGCGACTTGTAGGGACGCGCCGCCGTCAGGGCCTCGAACACGTCGCAGACCTGAAGCAGTGCCGCCACCGAACTGCGCCGCACCCAGTCCGGGGCGTCGGGATAGCCGCCGCCGTCGTACCGGATGTGGTGTCCCCAGGCCCCGGCGATGACCAGCGGGCTGGCGTCCCCCTTCTGGATCAGGATCTGGGCCCCCAGGGCCGCATGGCTGTGGGCGATCTTCAATTCCTCGGGCGTGAGCTGGCCCGGCTTGTAGAGGATTTCGTCCGGCACCTTGGCCTTGCCCACGTCGTGCAGCAGGCCGGCGGTGGCCAGTTCGGGCAGCAGATGTTCCGGCCAGCCCATCTGCTTGCCGACGGTGAGCGCCAGGGTCGCCACCCGCACCGAATGGCCCACGGTATAACTGTCGTAGTCCGGGTACCGCATGAGGTTCATGACGTCCATGGTCTGACGGTCGGACACCTCGTTCAGGTCCTCGCTCACGGTGAGGGCCTGGGCCACGTCCACGTCCTGGTCGCCGGACACGTGAATGTTGTTGGCCGCCACCGTATCGTACATGGACTGGAAGATGGGCAGCAGCGGCGCCAGGTCGTTGCTCAGGCTCTTGGCCGGGCCCTCATCGGACCCGTCCTTCAAATCGTCCAGGTCGCTGAATTCGAACTGGATCAGGCCCGGGTCGATGGTGGCCAGATCCACCTCGCCCTCGTCCTCTCCCAGGCTCTCCCGGTAGTGGGGCGTCAGTTCGATGTTCACCAGCCCCCGCGACTGGAACAGCTCCTGGGACTCGGCCAGCGACGCGGTCGGATTGCGCAGTTCGGTGGCGATGGTGAAGAAGCGGTCCAGCTCCTCCACCGACACGTCCTGCAGGAACCGGAATCCGCCGCAGCCCAGCTTGCCGGCGAAGTCGATGATGTTGCGCCCGGCGATGGACGGCCCGATGAGGTACTTGCCCTGCCGGATGAACTTGCCGTTGAGGATGCCGAAGAAGAATCCGGTCTCGTTGCGTTCCTCGAAGCGGGCCCGCAGGTTGTCCAGGAACTCCCCGCTCTTGTCCCGCACCCGGGCGTGCCCCGCCCCGTACAGACGGTGCTGGTTGATGCCGCCGGACAACTGGATCACCAGGTCACTGAACTTGGTCGCCATATCAATAGACCTCCTCATCCACGTCGAAGGCTTCACCGTGTTTGGCGTGACCGATCCCCTGCAGGCGCACCAACAGGTTTTCGGCCGCCTGACGGGCGGTCTTGCGGCAGGCCCGCGGCCAGGCCGGGATAATCTTCCACTTCTTTTCGGTCATGATCAGGTTCAGGGTCTCGAAGGACGCCTCCCGCCCCACCTTGCCGAGCCAGGCAATGGCCCCGGGCACCCAGTCCTCCCCCAGATAGTCGTAGTGGAGGTCCTTCAGGGTGTCCTCGATGATGGGTGCCGCCGCATCGGCCAGTTCCGTGGAAATGGCCTCGCTGACACCCTGGTCCAGGATGAGGTAGTACAGGCCGCGGTTGATGGGCTGGTATCCGTCGACACACTCCAGCAGGAGGGTGGACAGGTCGTTGGGCTTGTCCATCAGCAGCCGGCAGTGAAGCTGCGGCCCGAATTCCTGGGAGATGGACGCGCCCACCAGGACCTTGAACACCGGATAGAGAAGCGGCGGCTTGGCCTCGAATATCGCGTCGTCGAACGCCCCGGCCTGCAGGGCGGGCAGATCTTCCAGCTTGTAGATGAGGGGCGACTTGCCGAGGGCCTCAACCTTGGACAGCGCGTCCAGCAGCACGGCCATGGCCACGCGGTCGCTGAAGTGGATGCCCAGGAGCAGGTCGTTCACCAGGTAGGGCCAGGCGTTCTCCTGCCCGTCCGGGGTGAGGAAGGGCCACAGCTCGCACCAGAGGTCCCCCATGAGATCGGGATGGGCCGCCTTCAGGGGGGCCCAGATCAGGTCCATGGCCAGGGTCACCGCTTCGGGGGCCTCACCACTGAGGGCGCCGGCCAGGGCCCGCGCCACGCCTTCGCGCACATCCGGGGCCAGTTGGGTCTTGTTGAGGATGCGCCGCAGGCTGCGCTGCATGCCCTCGACCGTTTCATCGGCCGGGTCCAGGGCCAGCAACTGGACCATGATGCCCACGGTGTCGCCCTCGGCCCAGCCCACGTGGTCCACCTCGGTTTCCGTGGGGTCCGGCAGCGCGTCGATGAGCCCGCCCAGTTCCTCATGGGTCAGGGTGAACTTCACGGTTCTCTTGGTGCGGTCGCCCTTGCGGGGCAGGCCCACGAGTTTGCCGCTGTTTCCCTGGCCGGCCTTGTCCACGTCCTTTTGCAGCCGCTGGAAAACCATTTCCACCAGTTCGGGATCCCCGGTCATTTCCAGGGCCGCCCGGGCGTTGGCAATCAGGTGATCCAGGTTGAATACGCCCTCGCCGCCCTCGCCCAGTTGCTCCAGCACCCGGGCGATGGACTCCGTAACGGCCGGACTCAGCCAGTCGTCGTCCTGCTCTCCCTCTTCGAATTCCTTGATCCGACGGGGATCGGCGGTCTTCATGATGCCGCCCACGATGGACATGAACTCCCGTTCCATCTCCTGGCTCACCGGGTCGGCGGCCAGCATGTCGGCGGCGATCAGGCTCGGATCCAGCGGGGCGTGCTTCGGCTTCTCCTTGCGGGTCCGCACGTGGAGGCTGCTGTGGGTGGTGCGCACCGACTCGGGCAAGCCGTCGATTTCCACCTCGGAATAGGTATGCGCGCTGGTGACGGTATTGCGGGCGGTCTGCAGGGCGGAGAAGGCCTGGTGCAGGTCCCCCGGTTCCACGTCGGCGTCGATTTCCACCAGGGCGATGTTCAGGGGTTCGAGCAGGCCGTGCAGGCGCTTGGATTCCCGCGCGTCGCGGGGCCACGATTCGTCTTCGATGTGGAAACCCTCGTGGGTGATTTCCAGGCGCAGGAGGGCACTGCCGTCCAGGGCGCGTAGCAAGGCCTCGGTACAGGACCTCACCACTTCCTGGTACCGCTCGTGGCCCGGCTGGTAGTACGAGCCGACGGTCAGCAGGCGGTCCAGGGCTTTCAACAGCTGCACGTACTCCGGGCGGAATACGGGGTCCGCTGCTTCGTCCACGAGGTCCAGGGCATCAGGCGTGAATTCGGTCGTCACCGGGGCGTCCTCCAAAATAATCTCCCTTGTCTGAGCGTTTTATCGACGCCGGACGGAGAATATTGAGAAAAAACCTCAGAATTGACCGCTTTATCGGAGTGGTTTTGAAAACCCTATCTTATTTGAAGGGAAGGGCTTTCCACAACCGGGGCAAAACCAGCAAGGCCAACGCCCCCGTCGGCAGGATCCAATACGGGGATAGCCCCAAACCGGCGGGCAGGAAGCCCAGAACCACGGCCACCCCCGCCGTCAGAAGGGCATAGGGCAACTGGGTGCGCACGTGGTCGTGGGGTTCCACGCCGCAGGAGATGGACGTCACGATGGTGGTATCGCTGAAGGGCGAGCAGTGGTCCCCGAACACCGCGCCGCTGAACACGGCGGCCACGACCAGAGCCAGCGATTCGGCCGGCGCACCCAAAGACGCCGCCGCCGGCACCGCCAACGGAAAGAGCAGCCCCATGGTGCCCCAACTGGTTCCGGTGACGAAGGACAGGATCGCTCCGGTGAGGAAAACCACCGTGGGCACGAGGGCCGCCGAGCCGGTGCGGGTGGCCAGGCCGGCGATGAGGTCGGCCGTGCCCAGCGCCCCCATCACGCTGCCCAACATCCAGGCCGCCAGCAGCACCAGGATGGGCACGAACATGGTGCGCACACCCTGGACGAAGGCCCGCAGGCCGTCTCCTGCGCCCAGGTGACGCGGGAACATCAGCAGGGCGGTCACCGACGCCGCCACCGACGCCAGCACCATCACCAGCGGCCCCTGCGAAGATCCGAAGGCCGCTACGATCCGGTCGCGCGTCAGCGGCCACGGTTGGCCGTCGGTTCCCAGAAGGAGGAAGCCGGCGAAGAAGGCGATCAGGAGAACAGCCAAAGGCACCAGCACGGATGCGAGGGATCCCGACTCCCGTGTCTCACCGCCCGCGGCCATCCGGGTCGGCGTAGCCTCGGCCGCGAAGGTTGCCATGGGCCCCGGGTGAAACCGGCCCCGAATGGCGACGAACAGCATCACCAGCGTGAACCAGCAGTAGAAGTTGTAGGGGAGCGACTGCAGAAAGACGGCGTAGGGATTCACCGTGAGGCCGGCCAGGGCGTAGGCCTCCTCGATCATGGTGAGCTGGAAGGCGATCCAGGTGGAGATCACCGCCACGCAGGCCACCGCCGACGAGGTGGAGTCGGCGATGTAGGCCAGTTTCACGCGCGCGGTGCCGGCCCGGTCGGCCAGGTCGCGCCCAACCCGACCCACGATCATGCTGTTGGCCAGGCCGTCGAAGAAGCAGAGAATACCCAGACCCGCCGCGGAGGCCTCCAGGCGCCGGGCCGGGTCACCGCCGTTTCCAGATCCGCCGGTGAGCAACCGCGTAAAGCCCCCACCCCTTTCCAGTACCCCGGCGAAGCCGCCCAACAGGAAGGTGAAGGCGATGGCGCCCAGTTTCCACGGACTCTGCAGGCCGGGCCAGAGGTCGCGCGCGACCAGGTCGACGGGCACGGTCCACGGGTGGGCACCGGCCAGGATCAGGGCGCCCGAGAGGGCGCCGGCCAGCAGGCCGACCAGGGCGTGGCGGGTCAGAACGATGACCGCCAGGGCCACGAGCGGCGGCCAGAGAAGGCGAACGGTGGAGCTGGTCGCCGTCAGCAGGACGGTTAACACCAGGAGGATGAGGGCTGTGAGAAGGTTGCGGCGCATGGTCAGACCATGATAAGGGCAAACGCCCGAAGCGTCTTCTTTGGACTGGGCCCTGCCCTCGGTCGACCGACCGGAGGCAGGGCCGGATCCGGTCTATTTAAGCAACACCATCCGGCTGGCAGCCGAGCCTTCCCCGGTCATCAAACGGTAGTGGTAAACGCCGGACGCCACATAGGCCCCTGCCTCGTCGCGGCCGTCCCAGGACACGGCGTTCCGGCCCGCCGACCCGACACCCTGGAAGCGCTTCACCAGGCGTCCGGCCACATCGTAGACCGCCAGGTCATAGGCCCCGCCCGCGGCCAGGTTGAAGCGGATCTCCGTCATGGCGTTGAAGGGATTGGGCGCGTTGGGCAGCAGGTTGAACCGGCCGGCCGCGGGGTCGTCGTTCCCCGCCGCGCTCACCTGGCCGCCGTCGTAATAAATGTCGTCGAGCGCGAACTCGCAGGCGACTCCGTTCTCCTCCAGGATGACGAACGCATAGCTCAGCATCCGCAGGTCCATGGCCAGGCCGCGGATATCCTCCACCGGAATGGACGCCTGGCCCCATTCGCCGTCACGCACCAGTCCGTGGGTGGTCGTGTGGGCCGGGAAGGTGACGTAGTTCTGGTTGTTCCAGGTATCGATGATTCCGATCTTGAACGTCACGTGGGCGGGAATCTTGATCCGGAAGTTCAGGTGTCCGTCGGGAAAATCGAACAGGTTCAGCGGTTGCTTGGCCATGATGCCCGCGCCGAACCAGCCCTTGCCCGCCGTCTGCCAGGACAGGACATTTTCGCCCTCGTAGGGAGGAATCGACCCGTCGGTGAGGGTGCCTTCCCACACGTAGATCTCGGAGGTTTCCTGGGCGACGAGCGCGCCGTTGGTGGGGGTCTCGTCGGTGTAGATTCCGAACGAGTCCGACTCGAACGCCGGCGGCCCCAGGTGAACTTCGCCCTGGCCGTTGTACTCGTACACGCGGATGTAGTCCACGTACATCTCGGCCGGGAAGGGCATGGACACCGGCAGGCCGCTGCCGGGGTCGCCCAGGTTGTAGGCGTCGGTGAAGGCGCCGCCGATGGCCAGGTTCGCGATCAGGTAGAAGGGCGCCTGGAATTCGTCCGACTCGGCATCGATGGTGAACGGGTCGGCGTACAGGTCGTGCTCCACCCCGTCATCCACCACGGTGAACCGAAGGCTGGTGTCGTCCCAGTACAGACGGTAGGTCACGAACCGTTCCACCAGTGAGGGCGAGTAGCTGTAGTAGGGACGGCAATAGGTGTCGGTGGGATCCCAGGACAGGCTGGACGCCCCCGAGGGGTTGCCCGGGTTCACGGCCGCGTCGGCATAGAAGATGGCATTGGCGCCCACCGTCTGGTTCACCGTGGCGTTGTTCAGGCCGTTGCCGCCGTTGTGGGTGTCGTGCAGATCGCGGAAGGCCTGCTGGGACCCCATTTCCATCATGTCCATTTCACCGCAGCGGGGCCAGCCGTAGTTGGCCGTGCCCAGAAGCCACATCGCGGGCCAGCCGGCCAGGTCGAGGTCGGGAACCCGCATGCGGGTTTCGATCATGCCGTACTGGACCGTCACCTTCGATTTGCTGAGAATCTTGCCCGACGTGTAGTTCAGGGGATTGCCCCACTGGTCCGTGATTCCGGGACCGCTTTCCTGCTTGGCGGTGATGAGCAGGGCATTGTTGCCCGGTTCGCCGGGCACCGTGGCGATGACGGCGTTCTCTTCCTTGTAGTACTCCAGTTCGCCGTTACCCCAGCCCCAGCTGCCGTTGCCGGTGATCTTGATCCAGTTGTCCAGATCGTTGAATTCCTCAGACCAGATCAGGCTGCCTACCTGGGCCTGGGCGGTGCCCGCCAAGAGGAGTGCGGCTATCACGACGATAAATCTTTTCACGGGTTTCTCCTGTGCGCTACGGACGTTGAAGGCGTATCGAGCTGTCAATAAGTCAATTAACCGGCTTTTTTGCCCCCCGGTCACACGAGTATAGCATTTGTTCGGTTTCCGAACAAACACTTTGTAAGGCGACCGAACTTAGTGTACAATGTCTCAAGGATTCAAATCGTCCGCTTGGGTCTGACCCGGGGCGCGCACCGCCCGAACGATCCCGGAAGGCCATTTGACCCTGCGAAAACGGGGATTTTCGCACATCGAAAAACGATAGGTAAAAGGAGATCACGACATGAAGACTAGCAAACGAATGACGGTCTGCTGCGTCATCGCCGCCCTGACCCTGATGGTGGGCGTCGCCTTCGCTGACAACATCCTGGAAAACGGCGATTTCGAAACCGGCGACCTGACCGGCTGGCAGGTTCTGGGCGGGAACGCCAGTGCCACCGGAACCATTCAGACTCCGGACAACGGCCCGGCCGCGCCCGGCATGTACAGCGTCTTTTTGAACAACCAGGGCGAGGCCATTGGCCTGACCCTCAAGCAGACCACCCCGGCCGGCGGCGCGGTCGGTGGGCTGATCAGCTATGCCTTTGACCTGAAACTGGACCAGGCCGACGCGGGCGGCGTGCTCTTCGTCGAGATCTTCGCCGAAGCCTCGGGCGTTGGCATCGTGGGCGGCTCCGGCCTGATGGGCCCCTTCTGGCCCTGGAACAACTGGCAGACCTTCACCGGCACGTTCACCGCGCCGGCCAACACGGACTTCTACACCGTCCAGATCATGGCCAACACCGGTGCCGCCGTCGGCACCAACTGCGTGGCCCACGTTGACAACGTGATCCTCGACGTGCCCGGCGTGATTCCGGTGGAGTCGAAGAGCCTGAGTGGCGTGAAGGCCCTGTACCGGTAGTTTTCTGTCGATACGACAAAGGCCGCCTCCCTCACCGGGAGACGGCCTTTTCTTTTCCCCCTGCCGGGATCAACCAAACCGCCCCGTTATGTAGTCCTCGGTCTCCTTGAGCAGCGGGTTCGTGAACAGCTTCGCCGTCGGCCCGTACTCGATGACCTGCCCCAGATACATGAACGCCGTGTAGTCGCTCACGCGCGAGGCCTGCTGCATGTTGTGGGTCACGATGAGCACGGTGTAGTCGCCGCGCAGCCGCAGGATCAATTCCTCCACCCGCGTGGTGGCGATGGGATCCAGGGCGCTGCACGGTTCGTCCATGAGAAGCACCTCTGGTTCCGCGGCAATGGCCCGCGCAATGCACAGCCGCTGTTGCTGCCCGCCACTCATGCCCAGCGCGCTCTCGTGCAGACGGTCCTTCACCTCATCCCACAGGGCCGCGCCCCGCAGGGCGGTCTCGCACACGTCGGTGAGCACGGCTTTGTTGCGCTCGCCGTTGATCTGCAGCGCGTAGGTCACGTTGTCGTGGATCGACATGGGAAAGGGATTGCTCTTCTGGAAGACCATGCCCATGCGCCGGCGCAGTTCGATCACGTCCATGTGCCGGTCGTAGATGTTGCCCTCGCCCATGTCCATGTCTCCGCTGATCTTCACCGTGTCGATGAGATCGTTCATGCGATTCACCGACCTCAGCAGGGTGCTCTTGCCGCAGCCCGACGGGCCGATGAGCGCGGTGACCTTGCCCTTGGGCAGCGTCAGGTTCACGTCGAAGAGAGCCTGCTTGTCGCCATACCAGAGGTTGAAGTCCTTCACATCGAGGATGGACGATTCCTCCGCCAGTTCCGGGTGCACCGTGGCGGGCACGATGTCGCCGGCGGCAATGGCGGCCAGGCGGTCCAGGGTGTCGGTCCTGGCACCGGGTGTCTGCAGTTGGGCTTTCATCATTAGAACTTGTTCCCCGTGTATTTGCGCGTCAGACGGGAGCGGAACCAGATGGCCGCAGCGTTCAGGAAGAGAACGATTCCCATCAAAAGCAGGGTGGTGGTGAAGACCATGGGTTTGGCCGCTTCGGAATTCTGGCTCTGGAAGCCCAGGTCGAAAATGTGGAAGCCCAGGTGCATAAAGCTGCGCTCCAGGTGCACGAAGGGGAAAACCAGGTCCACCGGCAGTTCGGGCGCCAGTTTGACGGCGCCCACCAGCATCAGCGGGGCCACCTCCCCCGCGCCCCGGGCCATGGCCAGGATGGCGCCGGTCATGATGCCGGGCAGGGCGCGCGGCAGGACCACCCGCCGGATTGTTTGCCACTTGGAGGCGCCGCAGGCGAAGCTGCCCTCACGCAGGGTGTCGGGCACCGCCGCCAGGGCCTCTTCCGTGGTGACGATGACCACCGGCAGGGTGAGCAGCGCCAAAGTCAGCGAGGCCCACATGAGCCCCCCGGTTCCGAAGGTGGGGTTGGGAAGATTTTCGGCGAAGAAGATGGCGTCGATGCTGCCGCCCACGATGTAGCTGAAGAAGCCCAGCCCGAACACGCCGAAGACGATGCTCGGCACCCCCGCCAGATTGTTGATGGCGATGCGGACCAGGCTGATCATGAGCCCGGCCTTGGCGTACTCCCTCAGATAGAGGGCCGCCATCACGCCGAAGGGCACCACCATCAGGGTCATGCCCAGGGTCATGACCACGGTGCCGAACAGGGCCGGCCACACGCCGCCCTCGCTGTTGGCTTCCCGCGGTTCGGCCGTCAGGAATTCCCACCAGCGGACCGAATACAGGCCCACTTTGTCCACCAGGTCCAGGCGGTTGGCCGGGTAGGCACGCACGATCCGATCCAACGGCAAATCCTGGATCGTGCCGTCCACCGTAAGCAGGCGCAAGGCCTGGGACGGGCCGTCCTGGGCGTCGTGCCCCCGGTCCGCCGTTTCGAAACGGGCCCAGGCGGCCACCGGATCCGTGGTCACCACCTGGCCGTCCACCACGAAGCCCGTCAATTCGCCGTAGAAGCGGCCCCAGGCCAGACGCTCCACCACCAGGGCCCACTCGGGACGGGTTTCCCCGTCCACGGGCACCCGGTAGTCCGCCACCCAGTTGAAGTGTTCATTGGTCAGGTCGAAGTTGCCGGTGCGGATGAGACGCCGACGCAGGCGGCCCTCGCGGGTGACCAGTTCGGCAGCGGCGGCGTCGCGCGTCGGCCCGTCCAGACTCTCCAGCAGATCAGGCGCAGCCAGATAGGTTTCATGACGGGCCACTTCCCCCAGGTAGGCGGGGCCGTCGACGGGGATCACCTGAACCACCGGCCCGGGCCAGAACGTGGTCAGGCCCTGCCAGAGGACAAAGCCCACCAGGCCGACCACCATGAGCAGGGCCACCACCAGGCCGGCCCCGGACAGCCAGACCATGGGTTCCCCGCGGGCCAGCAGCGCCGCGGCGGGATGGGTTTGATACCGGCGGGTCACAGACGGCTCGACTTTCCACGGAAGTGGAGCCGAACCGTCTCGGCCACCGTGTTGAGGATGAAGGTCATGACGAAAAGGGTCAGCGCCGCCAGGAACAGGGTGCGGTAGTGGGTGCTGTTCTGCACGGCCTCCGGCAATTCCACTGCCAGGTTGGCCGACAGGGTGCGGAACCCGTTGAAGATGTTCATGTCCATGATGGGCGTGTTGCCGGCGGCCATGAGCACGATCATGGTTTCGCCCACGGCCCGGCCCAGACCGATCATGCCGGCCGAGAACAGACCGCTCATGGCCGGAGGCACGATGACCCGGATGGCGGTCTGCCACAACGTTGCGCCCGCGCCCAGACTGGCCGCGCGCAGATGATCGGGCACCGCGCTGAGGGCATCCTCGGCGATGGAATAGATGATGGGAATCACCGCAAACCCCATGGCGAACCCCACCACCAGGGCGTTGCGCTGCACATAGGTGTCGAGGACGGACCCGCGAGGATCCCAGCCCGAGGCGTTGAGCAGCCAGCCCAGGAAGAGCGCCAGTCCGGCGGCGATCCCCGTGGACACCAGGAAGCGGCCCAGATCCAGCAGGCCCAAATGGAACCGGCTCCAGCGGGGGCCGCGACTGCGCAACAGGCCTTCGCCGTAGGTCACGTTCATCCAGCCGGTCAGCAGGGCGGCCGGCGCCAGCAGCAGCAGGAACCAGCCCGTCACCCCCGACCCCACCCGACCGTCAAGCCAGGCCTTGGGGTTGCCGGCGAAGGCCAGATCCTCAAATCCGGGCGCCAGGTTCCAGGCCACCCAGGTGCCCAGCAGCAGGAAGCCCAGGACGGCCACCGGCCGCCAGGCGTCGAAGCGCGGGGCATGTTCGCGGGGCAGGAGCTGCCAAAGGTGGGCGCCCACCAGCACGAAGAAGGGGCCGCCCAGCAGCACCGCCAGGATCTGCACCACCCACTTTTCGACAAACGGCGCCATGACCAGGGCGGCCAGGAAGCCCAGCACCACGCTGGGCAGACTGGCCATGATCTCGATCACCGGCTTGATCCGCGCCCGGGTGCCCTTGGGGACGAACTCACTGGTGTAGAGTGCGGCCAGCAGGGCCAGAGGCAGGCCGAAGAGCATGGAATAGAACGTGGCCTTGAGGGTGCCGAAGATCAGCGGCATGAGGCTGAGCTTGGGTTCGAAGGTGTCGGTGGCCGCGGATGACTGCCAGACATAGGACGGCCCCGGATAGCCCTCGTACCACACCGGCCGGATCAGGGCCGACAGACTGACGTCCGGGTGGGGGGCCTCCAGGGCCCAGCGGCCCTCGGTGCCCGGACCGGCCGCCACCACCAGATCCTCCCGGGGAGCGATGGTCACGGTGCTGACCGGCCCGTCGCCCAAAACGGTTTCGCCCAGGAACCGCTGGCTGGTGACATGGAAGAGCCGCAGCCGTCCGTCGGCGAACCCGGCCGCCAGCAGACGCGAGCGCCCCGAACCGGACAGGGTGGTCACCGCGGACTCGAACCGGCCCAGGTCGTGGACGCGTTGCATGTGGAATTCGGATCGGCCGTCCCGGCGTACGGGAAACCAGATCCGAACCCGGCCGGTGTCATCCCCCACGGCCAAGGAAACCCGGCCGGCCAGGAAGGCCGCCGCCGTCAGGCGGGCGCCGGCCTCCGGAACCAGGTCGAAGCGGTCTTCCTCTTCGAAGACCCCCTGGCCACCGCGGTAGTACATGCCTGTGGTGCCGTCGTCGGCCATGAGCAGGACGCGGTCGCCGGCCTCGTTGAGGGCCATGCGGGTGGGCAGGTGGTCCGCCTGCAACCCACTGTCCGCGGGCAGAAGTTCGGCCCCCCGGCTGCGCACGCGCACCTCACCTGTCAGGAGATTCTTGCGAAAGGTCAGCCGACGGTCGAAAAGGGTGCCGCTGTCGTCCAGGGCCACCACCACCAGTCCGTTGGTGGTGGCCGACACGTCCAACAGGACAATGGGACGGTCAGCCAGCTGGATCACCGGATCCAGGGTAACGTCCAGGCCGATGCGGCGGAGTTGATGTTCCGGCGTGCGCTCCACCACCGTCCGGTCCCAGACATCGCTTTCACCGACGGCCAGGGCGGTCAGGTGGGCCGGAACGTCGCTGTCGTCCAGATAGTCCACTTTGAAACTTATGGTCAGGCTGCGGATGGACCCGTCGGCAAAGCCCAGCACCGCCCGGCCCACGTGGCCGGACACGGACCAGCTGGTCACGGCGGCCCGGTCATCCACGACCCGTTTTTCCAGCAACCGGCCCCGGGCCAGATCGCGCACCCGGATTTCGCCGCCCGCATGGAGGCTCCAGACCAGGGTGCCGTAGTCGTCCAGCCCCTGGTGCAGGGCAGGCGTGGCGGCTCCCTCCGCCTGGACGCCCGCCGGACCGTCAATGGGGTCCAGCCCCGTGGGGGTGAACAGGGGCAGTACCACCCAGGCCAGGAACAGCCCCACCAGGGACACCGCCACGATGGCGCCGATCCCGCTCAGGGTGATCAGGCGCTTGGCGACGGTGTCGGCCAGCATCACCGACCGGCTGGCCTTGCGGCTGAACTGCAGGCCGGTGATGCTTTTTCGTGGCTGGGTTTTGCTCTCGGAATTCATATCCGCTTTCCGGTCGTGGCCCTACAGGCCCACGTTGCCCAGTTCTTCCTTGGCCACGGTGGCGGGCACGGGCAGGTAGCCGTCCTTGACGACGCATTCCTGGCCCTGCCGGCTGAACACGAACCGAATGAACTCGGCCCGCAGGGCGTCGAGTTGGCTGCCGGGCTTGTAGTTCACCGTCAGGTACAGGAAACGGCTCAGGGGATAGTCGCCGTTGTAGGCGTTCTCAGGCACGGCCGCCATGAACGCCACGTCACGGCCGGTTTCCGCGGACAGGGCCACGGCCTGCACATCGCTGGTCATGTAGCCGATGCCGGAATAGCCGATGCCGTATTTGTCGCTGGCGATGGCCTGGACCACCGACGAGCTGCCGGGCTGCTCGTTCACCGAGTCCTTGTAGTCACCCTTGAACAGGGCGTGCTTCTTGAAGTAGCCGTAGGTGCCGGACGCCGAGTTGCGGCCGTACATGCGGATGGGCTTGTCGGCCCACTCCCCGGTCAGGCCCAGGTCGCCCCAGGTGACGATATCCTTCTCGTAGCCGCCCTTGCGGGTTTTGGAGAAGATGGCGTCCACCTGCTGCAGGGTCAGGCCCGTGAGGGGGTTGTCCTGGTGCACGTAAACCGCCAGCATGTCGATGCTGGTGCGCAGGTGCATGGGCTTGTAGCCGAATTTCTTCTCGAAGGCGTCCACTTCCGCGGCCTTCATGCGGCGACTCATGGGCCCGAAGTTGCTGGTGCCGGCAATGAGGGCCGGCGGCGCGGTGGAGGATCCCTTGCCCTCGACCTCAATCTTCGCGTCGGCGTGGAAGCCGCGGAAATCTTCACCCCACAGGGCCATCATGTTGTTCATGGTATCGGAGCCGATGCTCTTGACCACGCCGCTCACCTGGCCGCCGGCCTTGTAGCTGGGAAGATGGCTGTCGACGGTGACCGCCCCGATGGCACCGCCGGCCACCACGGTGGTGAGGGCCAGGACAGTCAGGAACCTGCGCATCACGTTCAGACTCAACATCATTTCCATCCTTGCTCGGGAAAAACAGGAGGTCGGGGATTGGCTTCCCGTCCCACGAATGCCCCCACGGTAGAATCCGTTTGTAAATGAATGGCAACGCCTGTGTAAAAATCGTGTAAATTTGGTGGGACGGGGTTTCGAGGGGCCCGGGCCGGGTCCAGGCGTTTACACAATCCTAACTTGCGCAAAATGGAAAAGGTGCCGACCGTCTGCTCTGCAAGAGTCGGTTTTTCCCTCACCGCGAGGAGCCATTATGGCCGGTCAATATGTTCTGATCGTCGAGGATGAAGAGGACATCGCAGACCTCCTGGAGTACAACCTGACCCGTCAGGGGTATGAAGCGGAAGCCGTTGGCACGGGCGAAGATGGGCTGAACCTGGCCACGGAGCACCCCCCCGCCCTGATCATCCTGGACCTCATGCTGCCCAAGCTGTCCGGGCTGGAGGTCTGCCGGCGTCTGAAGGCCAATCCCGACACGGCCGCCATTCCGGTGATCATGCTCACGGCCAAGGGCGAGGAAGAGGATATCATCGCCGGCTTCGCCGCCGGCGCCGATGACTACATCACCAAACCCTTCCGGCCGAAGGTGCTGCTCGCCCGGGTCAAGGCCGTGCTCAAGCGGGGCGCCGCCCAGGCCTCCGATCAGCAGGAGAAATTGAGCTTCGAGAACATCCGCATCCACACCGGACGCTACGAAGTGCATGTGGACGACAAGGCCGTGGAGTTGACCCGCACCGAGTTCCGTATTCTGCAGTTTCTGGCGTCGCGTCCCGGCTGGGTTTTCACCCGCCGCCAGATCGTCAGCGCGGTTCACGGCGAGGACTATCCCGTGACCGGCCGCTCCGTGGACGTGCAGATCGCCGCCCTGCGCCGCAAGCTCGGCACCGCCGGGGACCATATCCGGACCATGCGGGGCGTGGGCTACAAGCTGGGGGATTAAATGCGTCGCACGAATCTGGTGGGCCGATTGTTTCCGCCCCTTTTGATCACCCTGGTGCTGACCCTGGTGCTGGCCTCCGGCTTTACCGGCCGGACCCTCAACGGCTTCCTGCGCGACCTGAAACGGGACGAACTGGCCAACGCCGCCCGTCTGGTTCAGCCCCGCCTGGGCCCGGCCGTGCAGGCCCGGAACCATGAGGAAATTCAAGAGGTATGCCGGGAAACCGGCACCCGGACGGCCATCCGACTCACCGTGATTCTCCCCGACGGCACCGTGGTGGGCGACTCCGAAGAGACCCCGGCCCTCATGAACAACCACGCCGACCGGCCCGAGATCGCCGCAGCCCTGAAGGGGGACCTGGGCCACAGCGTGCGTTACAGCGCCACTCTGGGGCATCAACGCCTGTACGTGGCGGTTCCCTCGGACCCCGGCGGCCCGGCCTATGTCACCCGCTGTTCCGTGTCTCTGGGCGCCCTGTCGGGTCTGCTGTCGCGGATCTACGGGGAAATGGCCCTCATCGGCCTGATCCTGCTGGGGCTGGCCGGCCTGTACACCTTCTTTCTGGCCCGGGGCCTGGGACGCCGGCTCGGCACCCTGCGCGATGGTGCGGTGGCCTTTGCCGACGGACACCTGTCCCGTCGTCTGGATGTTGACGATCCCGTGGAAATGGCCGACGTGGCCCACGCCATGAACACCATGGCCGAACAGTTGGACGACCGCATGCGCACCAGCGAAGCCCAGCGCATGGAACTGGCGGCGGTCCTGACGAGCATGGTGGAGGGTGTCATCGCCGT
>Ga0209475_10000694_pt1 | contig 56760 bp, 49 predicted proteins | sample tdDd471_FD_187128 | JGI IMG/M metagenome (GOLD analysis project Ga0209475, IMG submission 187128) | Marine sediment microbial communities from the Atlantic coast under amendment with organic carbon and nitrate - tdDd47.1 (SPAdes)... | ecosystem: Environmental > Aquatic > Marine > Coastal >... | reverse complement strand
GACCCCGCGCTGCGAGGAGGCCGGCATCCTGGGCGCGGTCGCCGGGGTGATCGGCACCCTGCAGGCGGTCGAGGCGCTCAAGCTGATCCTCGGACTCGGCGAGCCGCTGGCCGGCCGGCTGATGCTGTACGACGCGCTGTCGGCGTCGATGCAGGAGGTCCGCTACCGCCGCCGGCCGGACTGCCCGAGCTGCCGCGGCCAGAACTGAATCGGCCGGTAACGCCCGTACACCGTTCGGTGAACAGGCCGGGCGGACCGGGTCGCCGGCCGGCGCTTCCGGTAGGCTGCCCGGCATGCGCCGCCTGTTGATCCCGCTGCTGCTCGTCCTGGCCCTGCTGCCGGCCGCCGCCGGCGCGCGCGACCCGCGGCCGATGCCGGACGACGAGGTCGACCGGCTCAGCGAGCTGGCGCTGCTCGGCCACGGCACGTCGCGGATGGACGCGCTCGGCCGGCTGGCGGCCCGCGGCGACCCGGACGTCGCCGCCACCCTGGTGATGGCCCTGCGCTACCGGCGCGACGTGGCCGGCGAGACCGTGTTCGCGTTCCATGCCGTCACCGGCAGCGACGCCGGGGCCTGGTACGACGCCATGCTGTGGCAGCAGGCGCACCCCGAGATCGCGCCGCGCCCGGACTTCCGCCGCCTCAAGCTGACGGTGCTCGAGCGGCTCGACCCCGGCTTCCTGCGGTTCCTCGGCGGCGACCGCGGCCGGCCGGAGAACCTCGACATCCGGCTCGAGGAGATCGTCTGGGGCGGCGTGCGGGTCGACGGCATCCCGTCGCTCGACAACCCGAAGATGATCCCGGCGGCCGAGGCCGACTGGCTGCTCGACGACGACCTGGTGTTCGGGGTCGCGATCGCCGGCGACGTGCGGGCCTACCCGCTGCGGATCATGGGCTGGCACGAGATGCTGAACGACGTGATCGGCGGCGTGCCGGTGGCGCTCGCCTACTGCACGCTCTGCGGCGCCGGCATCCTGTTCGAAACTGCGGTCGAGGGCCATGGTGAGAACCGGGGCGAGCCGTTCGTGTTCGGCTCCTCGGGGCTGCTGTACCGCTCCAACAAGCTGATGTTCGACCGCCGGACCGACAGCCTGTGGAACCAGTTCACCGGCCGGCCGGTGTCCGGCCCGCTGCGCGGCAGCGGCATCGAGCTGGCGATCCGGCCGGTGGCGATCACGTCGTGGGCGGCGTGGCGATCCCGGCACCCGGACACCGCGGTGCTGTCGCTCGACACCGGGTTTTCCCGCGACTACGGCTCCGGCGTGGTGTACCGCGACTACTTCGCCAGCCCCGGCCTGATGTTCCCCGCCGCGGTCGAGCCCGGCACGCCGCTCGGCCCGAAGGACTACGTGTTCGGCCTGCGGGTCGCCGGCGGCGCCAAGGCCTGGCCGCTCGACGCTTTCGCCGGCGGCGCGGTGGTCAACGACGCGGTCGGGCTGGAAACCGTGGTGCTGGTCGGCGACGCCGCGACCCGGACCGTGCGGGCCTACCGCCGTGGCGACCGGAAGTTCGAGCCGACCGCGGACGCGGCGACCCTGATCGCCGCCGGGCGGGCCTGGGCCGTCACCGAAGACGCGCTGGTCGGCCCGGACGGCACCCGGCTGCCGCGGCTGCCGGGCCACGTCGCCTACTGGTTCGCCTGGGACGGCTATCTCCGCCGCTGAACCGGCGACGCGGGGTTCACGACCCGCGGTCCAGGGTGAACAGGTGCTGCGGGGCGCCGACTCCGCGCAGGGCGTAGCGGCCGACCGAGACCAGCCGGGCCGCAGCGGCGACGCCGGCCGCCTCCCGGAACGCCGACGACACCAGCACCGGCTGGTCGACCGAGCGGCACATGGCGGCGATCCGGCTGACCTCGTTGACCGCCGGCCCGACCACCGTGAAGTCGAGCCGCTCGGCGCTGCCGATGTTGCCGTAGAACATCTCGCCGATGTGCAGCCCGAGATACATGCCGGTGACCGGCAGCCCGTCGGCCGCGCGCTCGGCGTTCACGGCGTCGATCCGTTGCCAGGCGTCCTCGGCGGCGGCCAGCGCCGCCCGGCAGGCGGCCGACCGCTCGTCCGGCCGGTCGCCGGCCGGGAAGATCGCCAGGATGCCGTCGCCCATGAGCTTCAGCACGTCGCCGCCGGCGGCGTTGATGGCGGCGATGACGGCCTCGGAATAGGCGTTCAGCAACGGGATGATCGCCTCCGGCTCGATCGCCTCGGTGATCCGGGTGTAGCCCTGCAGGTCGCTGAACCACAGCACCGCGTCGATGCGGTCGGCGACCCCTCGCGAGATCCGGCCGCTCAGCACCCGCCGGCCGGCGTCGCGGCCGAGATAGGTCTCCACCAGGGTCTCCGCCACCCGCGCGAGCGAGACCGACTTCACCGCCAGCGACAGGGTCGGCGTCAGCCGCACCAGGGCGTCGATGTCGGCGTCCCGGAAGCCTTCCGGATGGTCGGTCGCCCAGGACTGGTACACGCAGTCCAGCTCGCCGATGGCACCGCTGGCGGTGAACGGCTTCACGATCGCCAGGTAGTCGGTCATGCCGTCGGCCCGCAGCTCGGGATAGTGCGGAAACTCGTGATCGGCGGTCCCGGTCAGGCGCTGCCGCAGATGCGACCGGCCGGTCTCCAGCAGGTGGTAGAACACGCTCTCGCGCCAGCGCGCGGCGGTCTGCTCGTCGGCGTCGGAGCGGCCGTACTCGGTCGACTCGGTCGCCCGCCGGCTGCTCCGCCACCGGAACAGGCGGCCCTCGTAGACCGGATGCAGGGTGTCGACGATCACCATCGCCCGGCCGACCGGCATGCCGAGGCCGGTCAGACGCTCGCACAGGCCGGCCAGGATCTCGGTCTCGGGGGTGCCGGACAGGCCGGCCTCGATCAGCCAGCCCTCCAGTCCTTCGTAATCCGCGTGGTTCATGCCGGCCGGTCCCCGGTCGGTGTCACAACCCCTCGGGCGGCTCGCTGAACGGCGGGAAGCCGGTCTGGCCCCGGGTCTCCTGCCAGTGGCCGAGCGCCCAGTGCACGCTCGGGAACGCGATATGATCCCACGGGATGTCGTCCCACTCGAACAGCCCGACCTCGCGGCTCTCGGGGCCGGCCGAGACGTCCGGCGACAGCAGCCGGGCCCGGTAGATCATCTGCACCTGGCTGATCCGCGGGATGTTGTAGACGCCGATCAGCGCGTCGATCTCGATGCGGGCGCGCGCCTCCTCCCAGGCCTCGCGCCGGGCGCCCTCGATCGTGGTCTCGCGCTCCTCCATGTAGCCGGCCGGCAGGGTCCACCAGCCGTCGCGCGGCTCGATCGCGCGCCGGCACAGCAGGATGCGGCCTTCCCACAGGGCCACCGACCCGACGACGACCTTCGGGTTGACGTAGTTGATGAAGCCGCAGTCGTCGCAGACCAGGCGCTCACGGTCCTCGCCGGCCGGAATCCGCAGGTTCACCGGACCGCGCGGACCGCCGGGGGAAGCAGAAGAATCGCTCATGCGATCACTGTGCCGCCAGCCGTGCGGGGCCGCAAGCGGCCGCGACAAGCCGTCCCGGAACGAACCGCGCCAGACGGGGAATTGGCGGACGGGGAATCAGACCAGGAGGTCGACGTACTGCCCGAGGAACCCGAACGAGCGCCGGAACGCCGATGACTGGCGCTTGCCTTCGACACGCTGGTTGCGCGCGTGCTCGTTGTCCTCTTCGGTCCCGTCGGCCTCGTCGTTGGCGTCGACCGCACGGGCGGTGATGTTGCGTACCCGCCCGTTGCCCGGCTCCTGCGTCGCCGGACGCGGCGCGACCACAACCGGAGTCGGCGAGGTCGTCGGTATCGGACTGGTGATCGGAGGCAACATCGGGCTTCTCCTGTTCCAAAAACATAGCCCGTTAACCCCGGATATTCAAGTTTTCGGCCATTCCCGCCGATTCGCCTTCGGAATTGGAGATACGTGCGACCACCCTCTCGTCGCGGCGACCGGAGCGGCGGGGTCAGCCGCCGGCGAGCTCGCGGGCGCGCTTGACCAGGCGGACCAGCTCGACCCGGGCCTGCTCGGCGTCGCGCACCGGCTTGTCGAACGGCAGCCGCGCGACCCGGCCGCCCAGGCGCAAATCCGCGCCCTCGGCGTCGCAGCCGGTCATGGTCCAGCCCTCGCCGTCGAGGTTCAGCAGGACGCGGGCGTACAGCCCGATCGCGTCGGCGTGGTCCTGGTTCATGTGCCCGATCACGTCGGCCTCGCGCTCGGCCAGCGGCAGGCCGGCCTCCCCGAGCACGGCGTCGGCCTCGACCCAGTGGATCCGCCCGAACCCGGCGACCAGGTGGGCGCGCTCGACCTGCATCCGCCAGACCGCGAAGTCGCCGAACCCGGCATAGCCCTCGGCCGAGGGATGGCGGCGCAGATAGCGCGCCCGCCGGCCCGGATCGTCGTCGCGGACGAACCGGCCGAGCACGGTGGCGCGCGCGCCGGTCAGCGGCTCGTCCAAGCCGGCGGTGCCGTCGACCAGCACCGCGGCGCGAGCATCGGCCTGCAGGTTGCGGGTGTGCTCGGCGAGCGTCGAGACCAGCAGCAGCGGCGACGCGTCGTGGTCGACCGCCATCAGCACCAGCGACGCGTACGGCCAGCCGCCGCCCGCCCCGCCGCCGGCGTCGGAGCCGACCAGGGTGGTGGCCAGGGTGGTGGCCAGGGTCGCCCGGTCGGCCGCGCGCAGCAGGCCGCGGATGATCGCGCCGGGCGACGGGGAGGAGGCTGGGTCGCTCATCGAATCTCCTGGGTGTCTGGCGTTCCCTGACGCTTCAATGAGGCGAAGCCGGGGCGCGATCCCTATATTGTGCCTTATTCGGGCCGTAGCGACGCCCGAAACAACCCTAATGTGGGTGTGGGACGCGTGGGGTAATCCCGCACGCACTGGAGAAGGGGCGGTTTCATGGCGAACACCATCGCGCTGGTCGACGACGACCAGAACATCCTGACCTCGGTCACCATGGCGCTCGAGGCCGAAGGCTTCGACGTCCGGACCTACAAGGACGGCGAGGAGGCGTTGCGCGGGCTCAACCAGCGCCCGGTCGACCTTGCGGTCCTCGACATCAAGATGCCGCGGCTCGACGGCATGGAGCTCCTGCAGCGCCTGCGCAAGAGCAGCACCGTGCCGGTGATCTTCCTGACCTCGAAGGACGACGAGGTCGACGAGGTCCTCGGCCTGCGCATGGGCGCCGACGACTACATCAAGAAGCCGTTCTCGCAGCGCCTGCTGATCGAGCGCATCCGCGCGCTTCTGCGCCGCCAGGACCTGGCCGCCGACGAGGCCAACCCGACCTCGGACGCCATCATCACCCGCGGCGACCTGGTGCTCGACGGCGCCCGCCACATGTGCACCTGGAAGGGCAAGCCGGTCGCGCTGACGGTCACCGAGTTCCTGATCCTGCGGGCCCTCGCCTCGCGGCCGGGGCACGTCAAGAACCGCGACCAGCTGATGGATGCGGCCTACGGCGACAGCGTGTATGTCGACGACCGGACCATCGACAGCCACATCAAGCGGGTCCGCAAGAAGTTCAAGGCGGTTGACGACGCTTTCAACGAGATCGAAACCCTGTATGGGATCGGGTACCGCTATCGCGAACCGGGTTGAACCGGTCCCGGGGCGGACCGGCGAAAGGGATGGCAGGTTGCGGGCCTTCGATACGTTGCGGGCGGAGCGTGACGACGCGCCGATGACGACGTCGCCGGCGCCGGCGGTCCGCCGGGCGGCGCGCCGGCCCAGCAGAGCGCATCGGCCCAGGGCGCGGCGCCGGTTCGGCCCGCGGGTGTCGCGCCTGACCATCCGGATCCTGGCGATCAACCTGCTGTCGGTCGCGATCCTGTTCATCGGCGTGCTCTATCTCGACCGCTACCAGAACAGCCTGATCCGCGGCGAGCTCGACGCCCTGGACCGGCAGGCCGAGGTGATGGCCCGCGCGGTCGCCGAGCTGGCGATCGAGCCCGACACCACGGTCGATCCCGGCCTGGTGGCGGAGCGGGTCAAGCGCATCGTGCGCCGGCTGTCGGGCGTCCTGGCGTCGCGCATCCGGATCTACGGTTCCGAGGGCCGGCTGATCGCCGACAGCCGGATGCTGACCGGCCCCGGCGGCACGGTCCGTATCCAGCCGCTGCCGCCGCCCGAGCCCGACCCGCTGCAGCGCTTCGCCAACCGGCTGTACGAGCGGGTCGTCAACTGGCTGCCGCGGCGCTCCGAGCTGCCGGTCTGGAGCGAGGCGACCGGCCCGGAATCGCTGTTCAAGGACGTGCGGCTCGCGCTCGGCGGCACCATCGTCCGCAAGGTCAGGGCCACCGAGGCGGGCGGCCTGTTCCTGTCGGTGGCGGTCCCGGTACAGCGCTACAAGCAGGTGCTCGGCGCCCTGATGCTGTCGGTCGAGGGCGAGGACATCGACACCGCCGTGCGCGAGGTCCGGTTCGAGATCCTCGGCATGTTCGCGGTCACGCTCGGCATCACCATCCTGCTGTCGCTCTACCTCGCCGGCACCATCACCCGGCCGATCCAGCGCCTGGCGACCGCCGCCGAGCAGGTCCGGGCCAGCCACAGCCGCCGGCAGACGATCCCGGACTTCGGCCGGCGCGGCGACGAGATCGGCGACCTGTCGCGCTCGCTGAAGGCGATGACCGAGGAGCTGTGGGCCCGGATGGACGCCATCGAGGGCTTCGCCGCCGACGTGGCGCACGAGATCAAGAACCCGCTCACCTCGCTGCGCAGCGCCGTCGAGACCGCGGCGCGGGTCGAGGACCCCGAGCGCCGGCAACGGCTGATGGCGGTGATCCTGGACGACGTCGGCCGGCTGAACCGGTTGATCACCGACATTTCCGAAGCCTCGCGGATCGATGCCGAGCTGTCGCGCGAGGACCGCAGCTCGGTCGACATCGGGCAGGTGCTGTCGGCCCTGGCCGAGGTCTACGCGGCGACCGCCGAGGAACGCGGCGGGCCGGCCGTGCTGGCCGAGGTCGACGACACCGACGGGCTGGTGGTCGCCGGCCAGGAGGGTCGTCTGGTCCAGGTGCTGCGCAACCTGATCGAGAACGCCCGCAGCTTCTCGCCGCCGGACGGGACCGTCCGGCTGCGGGCGTGGCAGGACGGCGACAGCGTGGCGATCTGCGTGGAGGACGACGGCCCGGGGTTGCCCGAAGGCAAGCTGGATGCGGTGTTCGACCGGTTCTATACCGAACGGCCGCAGGGCGAGAAGTTCGGCACCCATTCCGGTCTGGGGCTGTCGATCTCCCGGCAGATCGTCGAAGCCCATGGCGGCACCATCCGCGCCTCCAACCGGCGATCCCCACAAGGTGAAATTCTAGGCGCCCGATTCGTGGTTCAGTTGCCCTTGGCAACGCCGGTTCGCTAACCGATCATTAACGCTGTCCGGACCACGCTGCTCCGCTCGGAGAGGAAAGAAGACGTCTGCCATGCTCGGCGCATTGGTGACATCCGCCGTCGCGGTTCTGCACAGCCTGGGAATCCTGGCGCTCATGGCGATCGGGATCTCGATGCTGCAGCCCCCGCATCCCGGCGACACGTTCGACTGGCGGCGCTCGCTGGCGATGGGGGTGGTGTTCGGCATTACCGTCGCCGTCGTGATGGCCGACCCGGTGGTGTTTCCGATGGGCGCCACCGTCGACCCGCGCGGCGGACCGGCCATGCTGGCCGGCATCTACGGCGGGCCGGCCGCAGCCGTGGTCGCGGGGGTGCTGGGCGCCGTCATGCGATGGTGGATCGGCGGCCCGGGCGCGGTCGGCGGCGTGACCGGCATCGCGGTGTACGCCATCGTCGGTATCGTCGGCTGGATGCTTCTGCGCCGGCAGGAAAGGCGGCCGACCTCGGCCTGGCTCCTCGGGTTCGCCCTGATCGGGACAGTTTGCGCCCTGCCGACGGCGTTCCTGCTGCCGGACTGGCGGATGGGCTTCGAACTGCTGTCCAAGGCCTGGTGGCTGGTGCTCGCCGGCAACGTCACCGGGGTCCTGGTCCTCGGGTTCCTGCTCGAGCAGGACTGGCGCCGCCGGAGCCTCGAACAGGAGCTCCGCCAGACCGAGTCGCACACCCGCGCGGCGGCCGAAGCCAAGACCCGGTTCCTGGCGTCCATGAGCCACGAGATCCGGACCCCGATGAACGCCGTGGTCGGCTTCGTCGACCTGCTGCGCGACTCCAACCTCGACAGCTTCCAACGCCGCTGCACCGACCAGATCAGCGACGCCGCCCGGGGCCTGCTGCGGATCATCGACGACATCCTGGACTTCGCGAAGATCGATACCGGCGGGGTCGCCCTCGACCTGCGGCCGGTGGACGTGACCGAGCTGGTGGAGAGCTGCCGCGAGATGCTGCTGCCGCAGCTCGAGGCCAAGGGCATCGCCTGCACCCTCGACCTCCCGAGCGACCTGCCCGACACCGTCCAGGTCGACCCGGTCCGGCTCCGGCAGGTCCTGCTCAACCTGCTGGGCAACGCCGTCAAGTTCACCGACGCCGGCCGCGTCTCGGTGACGGCGCGGTTCGAGGCCGGCCCGCCCGGGGCCCCGAACGACCTGGCCATCACCATCGCCGACAGCGGGATCGGCATGACCGAGGCCGAGCTCGATCGGCTGTTCAGCCCGTTCGTCCAGGGCGATCACATCGGCCGCGGCGGAACCGGCCTCGGCCTGGTGATCAGCCGGATGCTGGTCCAGGCGATGGGCGGCGAGCTGACCATCGAGAGCGCCCACGGCGAGGGCACGACCGTGACGGTCCGGATCCCGGTTCGTGCGGCCGCGGAGTCGGCAGCGGCCGCCCCTCCCCACCGGACGGCCCCGGCCGAGCCCGCCCGCCTCCGGATCCTGGTCGCCGAGGACGTCGCGCTGAACGCCGAGATGCTGGAAGCCACCCTGCGTCAGGCCCACCACTCGGTGGTCGTCGTGCCCGACGGCCAGCAGGCCCTGGAAGCCGTACGCGGCTCGCCGTTCGACATGGTCCTGATGGACGTGCAGATGCCGGTGATGGACGGGTTGGCCGCAACCCGGGCGATCCGCGCCCTGGACGGACCGGCAGCCGCCGTCCCGATCGTCGCCCTCACCGCCTATGCGTCGCGCGAGGACTTGAGGGCCTGCCTGGACGCCGGCATGAACGACTTCCTCACCAAGCCGCTCGAACGCGCCAAGCTGCAGGACGTGCTGCAGCGCTGGGGTGGGGCCGCCGGCGACGGGTCGGCGCCGGTCCCGGCCGCGCCGCCGGCAGCCCCCGCCGCCCTCCCTGCCAGCCTGTCCGCCGCACGTTCCACCAGGCCTGCCGTCGAGGCCGCGCCGGCGGGTCGGGCCGACGACAGCCTGAGCCGGATCGGCGAGCTGCTGGACCGCCTGGCCGGAGTCGAGCGCGACGACCGCGAGGCGGTCCGGTCGGCCGCCCTCAGCCTGGTGGCAGCGTCCGGCAATGCCGGGCTCGACGCTCTGGCAGACCGGTCGCGACGGCTGGTCGCGGCGGCCCCGCTGTCCAATGCCGAGGCGCTCGGCGCGCTGATCGAGGACGTCGCCGACGCCGGGCGACGCTCGCTGCGGACCCTCGATGCGACCATCGGCCCGACCGCCGGCCCGACCGCCGGCGGAGATCGCCGTTGACAGTCGGCGCCGGCCCGCCATGCTGCGCGCCATGGAGACGGTCTGGGGCACCACGGTGGCGATCGACGGTCGGGCGGTGTTGCTCCGCGGACCGTCCGGCGCAGGCAAATCGGACGTAGCGCTGCGGCTGATCGACGCCGGCGCCGGCCTGGTCGCCGACGACCGGACCGAGTTGGTGCGCGAGGGCGACCGGCTGGTCGCCCGGGCCCCGGAAGCGCTGCGCAACCGGCTCGAAGTCCGCGGCATCGGGATCGTCACGATCGGATCGGTGCCCCGCGCGCCGCTGGTCCTGGCGGTCGACCTGGTCCCGCCGGAACAGGTGCCGCGGCTGCCGGATCCCGGCCGCTGGACCCATGCCGGGGTGTCGATCCCGCTGATCATGCTGACCGCGTTCGAGGCCTCGACTCCGGCGAAGATCCGGCTGGCGTTGCGCATGGTGACCGACGAATGACCCGTGGCCGAGCGAGGCGGGTGCGGTGAGCGACGCGAGCGAGCAAACCGGCCGCACCCTGGTGGTGCTGGTCACCGGGCTCAGCGGCGCCGGGCGGACCTCGACGCTGAAGATCCTGGAGGACGAGGGATTCGAGGCGGTCGACAACCTGCCGCTGTCGCTGCTTCCGATCCTGCTCGCCCCGAGCCAGACCGGCGAGACCGCAAGTGCGCCGGGAGCCGCGGGGCAAGCGACCGGTGCCAAGGGAGCGACGCGGCTGGCGGTCGGCGTCGATCTGCGCACCCGCGGTTTCGACCAGCAGCTGCTGATCGACCAGTTGGCGGCGCTGCGGGCCCGCGCCGATCTCGACCTGCGCGTGGTCTACCTGGACTGCGACGACGCCGTGCTGATCCGCCGCTTCACCGAGACCCGGCGCCGGCACCCGCTGGCGACCGACCGTCCGGTGGCCGACGGTATCCGGATCGAGCGCGAGGTCATGATGCCGCTGCGCGAGACGGCCGACGTGGTGATCGACACCTCGGCGCTGACCCTCGCCACCTTCCGCCAGGCGCTGGCGGCCGCGCTTGCGGTCGGCGGCGGCCGGCAGATGACCGTCACGGTGCTGTCGTTCGCGTTCCGCGGCGGACTGCCGCGCGAGGCCGACATGGTGTTCGACGTGCGGTTCCTCGACAATCCGCACTACGTCGAGGAGCTGCGGCCGCACGACGGCCGAAACCCGGCGGTCGCCGCCTATGTCGGGCGCGATCCGGACTTCGAGCCGTTCCTGGCGCGCCTGCAGGCGCTGCTGAAGCCGCTGCTGCCGCGCTACGAGCGCGAGGGCAAGAGCTACCTGACGATCGCGGTCGGCTGCACCGGCGGAAAGCACCGCTCGGTGGTCACCGCCGAGCGTTTGGCGGCGTGGTTGAAGAGCCTCGGCACTCCTGTCACGCTCAGGCATCGCGACCTGCCGGAAACGGCGGGCGAGGGGGAGCAGCCGACGACCGAAGAGGCGACGAATGGCTGACGATCATGGGAATGGCTGACACCGGGACCGGGGACCCGGTGATCGGACTGGTGCTGGTGACGCATGGCCGGCTTGCCGAGGAACTGCGGCTGGTCATGGAGCACGTCGTGGGGCCGCAGAAGGCCGTCGCGACCGTGTGCATCGGGCCGGAGGACGATATGGAACAGCGCCGGCGCGAGATCCTGGAGCGCGTCGACGCCATGGATTCCGGGCACGGCGTGGTGGTCCTGACCGACATGTTCGGCGGCACGCCGTCGAACCTGGCGATCTCGATCCTCGACCGCCCGGGCGTCGAGGTCATCGCCGGCGTCAACCTGCCGATGCTGATCAAGCTGGCCAGCGCCCGGGTCGGCGGCACCCTGGCCGAGGCGGCGGCGGCGGCACGCGACGCCGGCCGCAAGTACATCTCGATCGCCTCCGAGGTCCTCGGCGGCGCGGGGCGCTGACATGGGCTGCATCGCGGGACGGAGCGGCCGGCCGGCCGCGGGGACGGGCCGATGACGGCGCGTCGGATCCTCCTGATCACCAACAAGCGCGGCCTGCACGCCCGGGCCGCCGCCAAGTTCGTGCAGTGCGCCGGCTCGTTCGACGCCGAGGTCACGGTGCGGAAGGACGGCCAGTCGGTGTCCGGCCGCTCGATCATGGGCCTGATGATGCTGGCCGCCTCGCCGGGAAGCTCCATCGAGGTGGTGGCCGACGGCCGCGAGGCCGAAGCCGCCGTCGCGGCGATCGCCGTTCTGGTCGACGGCAAGTTCGATGAAGACTGAGCGCGGCAGGAAGCGCGGTCCCCGTCCCGTCGCCTTCGACGGCATCGGCGTCTCGGCGGGGATCGCCATCGGCCCCGCCTACGTACTGGAAGGCGGGATCTCCCAGGTCCCCGAGTTCGCGGTGCCCCCGGAGGCGGTCGACGCAGAGATCGAGCGGTTCCGGGCGGCGCTGGCGCGGGCGCGGCGGCAGGTCCGCAAGCTGCGCCGCAAGGCCGAGGCGCTGCCGGAATCGGTCCTGGAGGAGCTCGGGCCGCTGCTCGACGCCCATGGCGCCATGCTGGAATCCAGCCGCCTGGCCGGTGGCGTCGAGGCCGCCATCCGCACCCGCTCGGTCAACGCCGAGGCCGCGGTGCAGGCGGTCGTCGGCCAGCTGGTCCGCGGCCTGGAGGCGGTCGGCGACGCCTATCTGGCGTCGCGCGGCCAGGACATCCGCGAGGTCGGCGACCGCATCCTGCGGCACCTGACCGCGACCCCGTACCACGCGTTCTCGATGCTGACGCCGGGAACCATCGTGGTCGCCGAGGAGCTGAGCCCGGCCGACACCGCGCTGATGGACCCGGCCCTGGTCGCCGGGTTCGCGACCGCGCTCGGCGGCGCCGACAGCCACACCGCGATCATGGCGCGCTCGATGGGCATCCCGGCGGTGCTCGGGGTGCCGGCGGTGTCGGCCCGGGTGCAGTCGGGGGTCCGGCTGATCGTCGACGGCGAGGCCGGCCGGATCGTCGTCGACCCGGACCCCGACACGCTCGCCGAGTACCGCCGCAAGGCCGAGGCCCGCCGGCGCCTGGAGCGTCAGCTCAACCGCCTGCGCGGGCTGCCCGCGGTCACCACCGACGGCGCGCGGATCGGGCTGCAGGCCAATCTGGAGCTGCCGCGCGATCTGGACACCGCCCTGCACGGCGGCGCCGAGGGCATCGGCCTGCTGCGCACCGAGTTCCTGTTCATGAACCGGCCCGACCTGCCGAGCGAGGACGAGCAGTACGCCTCGCTGCGGCACGTGGTGGAGACCCTGGACGGCCGGCCGGTCACCATCCGCACCCTCGACGTCGGCGGCGAGAAGCTGGCCACCGCCCTCGGCGAGCGCATCGCCGAGTCGGCCAACCCCGCACTCGGCCTGCGCGCCATCCGGCTGGCGCTGAAGGAACCGAAGCTGCTGGAGACCCAGCTGTCGGCGATCCTGCGGGCCGGCGCCCACGGGCCGGTGCGGATCCTGCTGCCGATGATCTCGTCGGTCAGCCAGGTGCGGGCGGTGCGCGCGATCCTGGCCCGCGTGGTGACCCGCCTGAAGCGCCGCAAGGTGCCGATCGCCAATCCGGTGCCGCCGCTCGGCGTGATGATCGAGGTGCCGGGTGCGGCCCTCACGGCGGACGCGCTGGCCCGCGAATGCGATTTCATGGCGCTCGGGACCAACGACCTGACCATGTACACGCTGGCGATCGACCGCGGCGACGAGCAGGTCGCCGACCTGTACAACCCGCTGCACCCGTCGGTGCTGCGGCTGATCCAGTTCACCGTCGAGGCCGCCCACCGCAACGGCATCCCGGTCAGCGTCTGCGGCGAGATCGCCGGCGATCCGCGCTACGCGCCGTTGCTGGTCGGGCTCGGGGTCGGCGAGCTGTCGATGGCCGGCACCGCCCTGCCGCGGGTCAAGCAGCGCATCCGCCGGCTGGCCGCCGGCCCGGCGACCCAGCGCGCCCGCGCCATCATGGACCAGGTCGACGAGACCCGGATCGCCACCCTGCTGGACGACTTCAACGAAGGGCTCTGAGGGGCGGCCCAAGGGTCGGACCCGGCTTCCGACCGGGCACAACAGTCGCACCGGGCAATTCAGCCTCTCGGCCTCACTTAGTCGAGGCCATGCCTGTCGCAGCCGATGCCGCTCTTGACGCAGTGTCTCTCATGCGAGACACTGCGTGCTGATAGAAGTCCGTCAGACCGACGTGTTCGCCAATTGGTTCGCGCGGCTGCGGGACCGGCAGGCCCGCGCCCGGATCACCGCCCGTATCCGCCGCCTCTCGCTCGGCAATCCGGGCGACGTCAAGCCGGTCGGTGGCGGTGTGTCGGAGCTGCGCGTCGACCATGGCCCGGGCTATCGCCTGTATCTCACGAGGCACGGCGAGGCTGTGGTCGTCCTGTTGTGCGGCGGCGACAAGCGGCGGCAGGGCCGCGACATAGCCCGTGCCATCCAACTGGCACGAGACATGACGAGGACGCCATGAAGCCGAGGACCCGTGCCTGGGACGCCGCGGAGACGCTGAACAGCAAGGAGGACATCGCCGCCTACCTCGACGCGGTCCTGGAGGACGGCGACCCCGAGTTGCTGAAGGCGGCCCTGGGCGACGTCGCCCGGGCGAAGGGAATGACCGACATCGCCAAGGCCACCGGCCTCGGCCGGACCAACCTCTACAAGGCGCTGTCGCCCGGCGGGAATCCGGAGTTCGCGACAGTCGCCAAGGTCCTGAAGGCGCTCGGCCTGCGGCTCACCGTGGTGACCTGACGACCCGCGTAGCGGGCCGACGGTCTGTTCACGGCGGCGGCAGATCCAGCGCCATCCGGTAGTCGCCGCGGTCGGTCAGGCCGAGCCGCTCGTAGAACCCGACCGCCGGGTTGTCGCGAGCGACCGTGAGCTCGACCCGGGAGCGGCCGGTGGCCCGGGCATGGGCCTCGACCGCCGCCATCAGCGCAGTGCCGACACCGCCGGTCCGCCGCGCCGGATCGACCCAGAGGTTGGCGACGTAGAACCACTCGCGGCCGGTCCAGCTCGAATACTTGCCGAAGCCCTGGACGAAGCCGAGGGACGAGCCGTCGGCGGCCTCGGCGATCCAGGCCACGAAGCGCGCCGGGTCGTCCCAGCCGTCGCGCTCGAAGGCCTCGCGGGCGATCACGAGATCGTGGTCGTGGAAGCGGGCGAGGGCCTGGAGCATGGCGAACAGCGTCCCGGCGTCGCCGCGCTCGGCCCGCCGGACCCGGACGTCGCTCACGGCCCCCTCATTCAAGGCCGGTGCGGCTCGGCGAAATAGTCGGCCGAGCGCATCTCCATCAGCCGCGACACCGTGCGGTCGAACTCGAAGCCCCAGTCGCTGCCGGCGTACAGCTTCTCCGCCTCGGCCGCGGCCGAGCACACCAGCGTCACCCGGCGCTCGTACAGCGAGTCGATCAGCAGCATGAAGCGCCGGGCCCGGTCGCGGATCGAATCGGTCATCAGCGGGACATCGTCGATCAGCACCGCGCGGTAGCGGCGGGCGATCGCCAGAAAGTCGCCGGGGCCGAGCGGCCGGGCGCACAGCTCGTCGAAGCCGAACCGCGCCACCCCCTTGGCGGCGTGCGCGACCTCCAGCTCGCGGCCGTGCACGACCACGCTGTCGGCTTCCGGCTCGGCGTCGCCGGTCAGCTCGGCGAACAGCCGGTCGAGCGCGGCCCGGGCCGCCGCATCGGCCGGGGTGAAGAACAGGGTCTCGCCGACCAGCCGGTCGCGCCGGTAGTCGGTGCCGTCGCCCAGGTCGACGACGCCGAGGCGCTCCTTCAGCAGCTCGATGAACGGCAGAAAGCGGTCGCGGTGCAGGCCGCCCTTGTACAGGTCGTCGGGCGGCCGGTTCGAGGTGGTGACCACCACCACGCCGCGCTCGAACAGGGCGGTGAACAGCCGCGACAGGATCATCGCGTCGGCGATGTCCCGCACCTCCATCTCGTCGAAGCACAGCAGCGACACCTGGTCGGCCACGGTCGCCGCCGCCTGCAGGATCGGCGAGTCGCCGGCGCCGCCGGCCTGCCGGAACCGGTGGATAAGGCCGTGCACCTCCTGCATGAACTCGTGGAAGTGCACCCGGCGCTTGGCGGCGACCGGGGCGGCCTCGAAGAACAGGTCCATCAGCATGGACTTGCCGCGCCCGACCGGGCCGAACAGGTACAGCCCGGTCGGCGCCGCCGCCTCCTTGGAGCGGCGCAGGCCGAGCTTGGACAACCAGCCGCCGGCCGAGGCCGACCGCGCCTGCCAGCCGTCGACGGCACGCGCCAGCTCCTCCAGGCGCGCCGACGCGGCCTCCTGGTCGGGATCGCCCTTCAGCTCGCCGGACGCGACCCGCGCCCGGTAACGCGCGAGCGGGCCGCCGGCCGGCGCCGGGACCTCGGCTTCAGCGGCCGCCATTGACGTTCAGGATGGTGCCGACGCAGTAGCGGGCGGCGTCCGACAGCAGCCAGACGATCGCCTCGGCGACCTCGCCGGCGGTGCCGGCCCGGCCGATCGGTACGGTGGCCCCCAGCCGCTGGGCCCGGTCCGGGGCGCCGGCGGTGGCGTGGATGTCGGTGTCGATCATGCCCGGCGCCACGGCGTTCACCCGGATGCCCTCGCCGGCGACCTCGCGGCCGAGGCCGAGGGTCCAGGCGTCGACCGCGCCCTTGGACGCGGCGTAGTGCACGAACTCGTTCGGCGAGCCGATGCGCGGCGCGATCGACGACAGGTTCACGATCGGGCCGCCCCGGCCGCCGCGCCTGGTCGACATCCGGCGGACCGCCTCGCGATTGGCGATCATCAGGCCGATGACGTTCAGGCCGATGACCGAGCGCATGGCGTCGGTGGTCATGTCCTCGACCCGGGTGATCGAGCCGGTGATGCCGGCGTTGGCGACCAGCCCGCCGACCGCCCCGAGCTCGCGCTCGGTGGTCTCGAACAGCCGCAGGATGTCGGCCTCCTCGGCCATGTCGCCCTGGACCGTGACGGCCCGCCGCCCGGCCGCCCGGACCGCCTCGGCGGTCTGCTCGGCGGCCGACGCGTTGCCGGCGTAGTTGACGGCGACGTCCCAGCCCTGCGCGGCGGCGAGGCGGCAGACCGCCGCTCCGATGCCGCGCGACCCGCCGGTCACGATCAGTACCTTTCCCGACATCCTGCCCCCCTGGTCTCGGTGTGGCTGCGTTGGCTATTCGGTCGGCGCGACCGCCGCCAGCGTGACGCGGGCGGTGAGCTGCGCCTTCTCGGCCCCGGCCAGGCCGCCGCCGGCGTCGGCCATCTTCATGGCCCCGCCCGCCTGCTCGGCCCGCGCCATGGTCATCATGCGCGGCTGCGGTCGGAAGCCGGCGGTGAAATCGATCATCCGGATCCGGAAGTCGCGGTCGGCGAAGGCGCCGTTCAGAGCGACCAGCTCGCGCGCCACCCGGCCGTAGATCCGGGCCCGCAACCGGTCGACCACGGCCTCGCGCTCGGCCAGGGTCGGGGTGTACTCGATCGACGCGATCGACAGCGCCCGGCCCGGCCTGGTGGCCTCCTTCGCCTTGCCGGCGAGGTCGGCGAGCGCCGCCTCCGGCACCCGCGCCTCGGCGACCAGCCGCCAGCGCTCGAAGCCGGCGTCGTCGCCGAGCTTGCCGAAGTCGACGATCCGCCACTCGGCCCCGCTGCCGAAGCCCTTCAGGGTCGCCACCAGATCCTGGCGGGCGGCCCCGAACTTGCCGGACTCGACCGCCAGGTCGGCGCCGACCCGCACGGTGGCGGTATCGGTCTCGACCCAGTCCTCGACGGTCAATTCCAGCGTGACCTCGTCGTCGGCGGCACCCTGGCGGTCGATCACCGGACCGCCGTCGGCCCCGGCCTCCGGCACGGCGGTCTGGCCACCGGCAGACTGGGCGTGCGCCGGATCACCCGGCAGGGCGGCCGCCGCGAGCAGGATCAGGGCGGCGGGAAATGCGCGGAATCGGAGCATGGCGAATCCTCTCGTCCGATGGGAACCAGACGGCGACGCGACCATAGCCAGCGGGCGAAAGGATGGCAATCGGAGGGCAGGGCGAAGGATGTGCGAAACGCGCTCTGGGTCCCGGCTCTCCGCGGCTTGGCCGCTACGGCCGGGGTGAGGCCGAGAGAGGAGCGCCCCACCCCCTCATCCCGGACGGATGCGCATCAGCGCAGCCGATCCGGGACCCACGAGGCGACGGGCGAAAACCGAGGCTACTGCCGCGCCACCATCAGCTTCTTGATCTCGGCGATCGCCTTCGCCGGGTTCAGGCCCTTCGGGCAGGTCTTGGTGCAGTTCATGATGGTGTGGCAGCGGTACAGCCGGAACGGATCCTCCAGCGCGTCGAGACGCTCGCCGGTGTACTCGTCGCGGCTGTCGGCGATCCACCGGTAGGCCTGCAGCAGCACCGCCGGGCCGAGGTAGCGGTCGCCGTTCCACCAGTAGCTCGGGCACGAGGTCTGGCAGCAGAAGCACAGCACGCACTCCCACAGGCCGTCGAGCTTGGCGCGCTCCTCCGGGCTCTGCCGGCGCTCCTCGGTCGGCGACGGCGGGGTGTCGGCCTGCAGCCAGGGCTGCACCGCGGCGAGCTGGGTGTACGGCACCGTCAGGTCGGGGACCAGGTCCTTGATCACCGGCATGTGCGGCAGCGGGTAGATCGCGACGTCGCCCTCGACCTCCTCGATCGGCTTCAGGCAGGCCAGCGTGTTGGTGCCGTCGATGTTCATCGCGCACGACCCGCAGATGCCCTCGCGGCAGGAGCGCCGGAAGGTCAGGGTGGTGTCGACCTCGTTCTTGATCTTGATCAGCGCGTCCAGGATCATCGGCGCGCAGTCGTCGAGGTCGATCTCATAGGTATCGACCCGCGGGTTGCCGCCCTTCTCGGGGTCCCAGCGGTAGATCTTGAACTTCTTGATCCGCTTGGCGCCTTCCGGCGCCTTGTAGGTGTCGCCAATCTTGACCTTGGAATTGGCGGGCAGGGTGAACTCGGCCATCGATGGTCCCCGTCTGCTGGTGGGAGCGGTGCGTCGGTGGGGGCGTCAGTAGACGCGCGCCACCGGCGGGATGCTCTCCACCTCGTTCGAGAGCGTGTTCATGTGGACGTCGCGGTACATCGTCGTGTGCTGGTTCTTGTCGTCCAGCCACATGACGGTGTGCTTCATCCAGTTCTCGTCGTCGCGGTCCGGGAAGTCCTCGTGGGCGTGCGCCCCGCGGCTCTCCTTGCGGAGCGACGCCGAGGTCAGGGTCACGATCGCCTGGCTGATCAGGTTCTCGAGCTCCAGGGCCTCGACCAGGTCCGAGTTCCAGATCAGCGAGCGGTCGTGCAGGCCGATGTCCGACATCGAGCCGGCGACCTCGTGCAGCTTCTTGAGGCCGCCCTGCATCAGCTCGTCGGTGCGGAACACCGCGGCGTGGGTCTGCATGGTGCGCTGCATGTCCAGGCGGATCTTGCCGGCGTTGGTGCCGCCCTTGGCGTTGCGCATGCGGTCGAGGCGGGCGATCGCCTTCTCGCTGGCGTCGGCCGGCAGCGGCTTGTGGCCCTCGCCCGGCTTCACGGTCTCGGCGGCGCGGTGGGCGGCGGCACGGCCGAACACCACGATGTCGAGCAGCGAGTTGGTGCCGAGGCGGTTGGCGCCGTGCACCGACACGCAGGCCGCCTCGCCGATCGCCATCAGGCCCGGGACCACCCGGTCCGGGTCGCTGGCGGTCGGGGAGATCACCTCGCCGTGGTAGTTGGTCGGGATGCCGCCCATGTTGTAGTGCACGGTCGGCAGCACCGGGATCGGCTCCTTTGTGACGTCGGAGCCGGCGAAGATCTTGGCGGTCTCCGAGATGCCCGGCAGGCGCTGGTGCAGGACCGCCGGGTCCAGGTGCTCCAGGTGCAGCATGATGTGGTCCTTGTTCGGACCGACGCCGCGCCCCTCGTTGATCTCGATGGTCATCGCCCGGCTGACCACGTCGCGCGAGGCCAGGTCCTTGGCGGTCGGCGCATAGCGCTCCATGAAGCGCTCGCCCTCGGAGTTGGTGACGTAGCCGCCCTCGCCGCGGGCGCCCTCGGTGATCAGGCAGCCGGCGCCGTAGATGCCGGTCGGATGGAACTGCACGAACTCCATGTCCTGCAGCGGCAGGCCGGCGCGCAGCACCATGGCGTTGCCGTCGCCGGTGCAGGTATGGGCCGAGGTGCAGGAGAAGTAGGCGCGGCCGTAGCCGCCGGTCGCCAGCACCGTCTGGTGGGCGCGGAACCGGTGGATGGTGCCGTCCTCCAGGCACAGCGCCATGACGCCGCGGCAGGCGCCGTCCTCGTCCATGATCAGGTCGAGGGCGAAGTACTCGACGAAGAACTCCGCGTTGTTGCGCAGCGACTGCTGGTAGAGGGTGTGCAGGATCGCGTGGCCGGTGCGGTCGGCGGCGGCGCAGGCCCGCTTGGCCATCGCCTTGCCGTGGTTCAGCGTGTGACCGCCGAACGGCCGCTGGTAGATCTTGCCCTCGTCGGTGCGCGAGAACGGCACGCCGAAGTGCTCGAGCTCGATCACCGCCGGGATGGCGTTGCGGCACATGTACTCGATCGCGTCCTGGTCGCCGAGCCAGTCGGAGCCCTTGACGGTGTCGTACATGTGGAAGCGCCAGTTGTCGCCCTCGCCCATGTTGTCGAGCGCGGCGCCGATGCCGCCCTGGGCGGCGACGGTGTGGCTGCGGGTCGGGAACACCTTGGTGATGCAGGCGGTCTTCAGCCCCTCCAGCGTCATGCCGAGGGTGGCGCGCAGGCCGGCACCGCCGGCGCCGACCACCACCACGTCGTACTCGTGGTCGACGATCTTGTAGGATTCCATGACCTCAGCCTCCGAACGACACACGCAGGACCGCGACGATCCCGGCGACCGCCAGCAGCACGGCCGCGAACTTCACGGCGATCAGGGCGACCAGCTTGCAGCCCTCGCCGTGGACGTAGTCCTCGATCACCACCTGCACGCCGAGCTGGGCGTGCCAGAACGTGGCGGCGATCAGCACGACCAGCAGCACCGTGACCGCCGGCGAGCCGATCCAGGCCACCGCCGCGGCGTGGTCCATGCCGGCCATGCCGGCGACCGAGACCACGAACCACAGGGCCAGCGGCACCAGGGCGATCGCCGTCAGGCGCTGCATCCACCAGTGGTGAAACCCTTCCTTCGCCGAGCCGAGCCCGCGGACCCGTGCCATCGGCGTGCGCATCGAGCGCATCGTCTTGCTTGCCATCTTGCGTGTCCTCCGCGCGCTCAGGCCGACGCGATCGCGATCGCCCAGGCGATCACGGTCAGCGCCGCCGAGGCGATCACCGTCGCCCAGCCGGACTTGTAGACGGTCTCCAGCTCGAAGCCGTAGCCGGCATCCCAGAACAGGTGCCGGATGCCCGCGCACAGGTGGTACATCAGGGCGAAGCTGAAACCGAACAGGATCAGGTAGCCGAGCCAGGAGCCCAGGAAGCCCTGAACCACCGCGAAGGCGTCCGGGCCGGCGGCGGCGGCCAGCAGCCACCAGGTCAGCAGCAGGGTCCCGACCGCCAGGGCGATGCCGGTGATACGGTGCGAGATCGACAGCACGCTGGTGAGCTGCGGCTTGTAGATCTGGAGATGCGGCGACAACGGCCGACGGTCAGCGCTCATTCGAACCCCCTCACGGGCAAACCCCCTTCACGGCGTTCCCTCGCGGACGGCGATCCCTGCGGGCTCCGCCCGATCGACTCCGAAAACTAGCGCGCCGGCGCCGTCGGGTCGACGCGGCCCTTATAGACCATTGCCGGGCCTTCACAAACCCGACGATTCACGCACTGCAGCATTCCATATGGCGCGTGGAAAACCCGATGGCCAGCTATCCCCAGGTCGCCGCGCGATCGCGACCGCCCGGGCACGGGCGGCGGCAACCCCTTGTGACACCCGCCGATTTTTCGGCCGAGGTGGCGGATACCCTGTGGATATTTTGGTGGATAAGCATACGTATTTTTGTTTATAAGTATTGATAGGTAATCTTCATCAAAAAGAACCTGTCGTCTTGCATTTTTTCTTGCGCAACTCAAGTCTCTCCGGCACACTTTCTTTATCGCGTGGGGTCCTGATCAGGACGATGACGATCTGGAGCGGCTTGCTGTCTTCGGGATTGCCGTCGTCGGACCAGGACCCGGTCCGAGGTGCCGGCTCTTCTCCTGGGGCTGGGCACCGGTCCGCCGCCGATGCGGCCCGTCGATCCGATGGGCGGTGCGCCCGTGCCGCGCCGCCCGGGCCCGGAGATCTCCGCTCCGTGGCATGGCCGCTCCTTCGGGCCAAGGGAGGGGGCGTCCGGTGGACCGGCAGGTCGTTGCTGGCAGTTCGCGGGCTTGCGGGCCGGCTGCGGGCGCGGTCGTCGGCGCACATCCGGCGGAGTCCGTGCCAAGACAGTCGCGAGGCGTCGCCGGTGGCTGCCTGCGCCCACGTGATTGCGCCCGGTCCGCCGGGCGACGGTCGGGCGCCGAGGTCGTGAGGCTTCGGCGCCCGCTCCGTCTCGGCGACCGGTTCCGGGGTGCGACTCGCTTTCGCTTTTCCGGCGTCGTCCGCGTGCTAGGTTTCGTTCCATGGGAACCGCCCGCACGTTGATGCTGAGCGCCGCCGCCGCGGCCTTTCTCCTGCCGCTTGCGGCCGGTCCGGCCCTGGCCGCCTGCACCGATCCGCCGCAGCCGGGGGTCGACTGGCGGCAGTGCAACTTCGATCGCTACGACCTGGCCCGCATCGATTTGACCGGGGCGCGGCTCGACAACGCCAGCTTCAACCGGGCGACGCTCGCCGGCACCGACTTCAGCCGGCTCGAGGCCGGCCGGGTCCGGTTCCTCGGCGCCGACCTGACCGGTGCGGTGTTCGAGGAGGCACGGCTGCGCGGCGCCGACTTCACCGAGGCCAAGCTGCAGAACGCGTCGTTCCTGAATGCCGATCTGGCGGAGGCGCGGCTGGTGTCGGCCAACCTGCGCGACGCCGACCTGACGGGCGCCAAGCTGCGCGGCGCCAATTTCTTCCGGGCCGACCTGTCCGGCGCCACCTGGATCGACGGCAAGCGGGTGTGTGCGGAAGGCTCGATCAGCTTCTGCCGCTGACCGCAGCGCCGCTGACCGCCGCACCGCTGACCGCCGCACCGCTGACCGCCGCGCATCCGGCCGGCTCCGGAGCGGCCCGGATGCCGTCGAGGAACAGCCGGACCGCGTAGCGCGCCCGCCGTTCGATCTCGTCCCCGGTGACCGGCCGGTCCGGCAGGATCAGGCCCTTCATGAAGAACTCGCCGACCACCATGCCGAGGAAGATCTGGGCGGCGTCCTCGGGATCCTCGACCCGCAGCCCGTTGCCGTCGGCCAGCGCACGCAGGCAGTCGGCGACCCGGGCCACGATCACCGACGGCCCGCTCTCCCAGAACTCCTCGGCGATGTCCGGGACGCGGCCGCTCTCGGAGACCAGCACGCGGACCACCGCGCGCACGTCGTCGTTCAGGATGCCGGTCAGGAAGCTGGTGGCGATCCGGACCAGGGCCTCTTCAGGCGGCACCGGGACGGCGGGCCGGCCGGCGACCAGAACGTCCAGGATCCGGCCGTTGGTCTCCTTCATCATCGCCCGGAACAGCCCGGCCTTGTCGCCGAACAGCTCGTAGATCGTCGCCCGCGAGCCGCCGGCGGCGTCGACCAGATCGCTCAGCGTGGTCTTGTCGTAGCCCTTGGTCACGAACAGCTGCGCCGCCGCGTCCAGCAGGGCCCGACGCCGTGCCTGCCCACGCGGCCCGACCTGCCGGTCGGGCTCGGAATCCCGTCGCCTCGCCAACCGCGCCTCCCTTTCAATTGCCGTTTCTGGCGACCATATCACCGATCGCACCGTCGGACGGCTTGAACTGTACTGTACGTTACAGTACATGTTGCGTCCAGGTGCGTCGGAAAACACCCCGCCCCCCGTTTGTGGTTCCGGGATCCGGAGATCCCGCGAGAGGACCGGTCATGTCAGGATTGAGAATGCTGCGAAGGGCGGCGGTGGCCGCCCTGTTGGTCGTCGGGGCCGCCGCCTGCGAGCAGCAGGGGCAGGGTACCGCCCAGGGGCCGAAGCAGGAGCGGCCGCCGGTCGAGGTCGGCGTCACGACGGTGGAGGCCCGCCGGCTGCCGGTGACCGTCGAGCTGCCGGGCCGGACCTCGGCCTACCGGGTCGCGGAGATCCGCCCGCAGGTCGACGGCATCATCCGCGAGCGGCTGTTCCGGGAGGGCGGCGAGGTCACCGCCGGCCAGCCGCTGTACCGCATCGACCCGAAGCCCTACGAGGCGAAGCTGGCGAGCGCCAGGGCCGAGCTGCAGAAGGCCCAGGCCAACGTCGCGGCGACCAGCGCCAAGGCCAAGCGCTACAGGGAGCTGCTGACCTCGAACGCGGTCAGCCGGCAGAACTACGACGACGCCGTGGCCGCCGAGAAGCAGGCCGAGGCCGACGCCGCCGCCGCCCGCGCCGCCATCGAGGCGGCCGAGATCAACCTGAACTACACCACCGTGGTCTCGCCGATCGTCGGCCGGATCGGCAAGTCGGCGGTCAGCGAGGGGGCGCTGGTCACCGCCAACCAGGCGACCGCGATGGCGGTGGTCCAGCAGCTCGACCCGATCTACGTCGACCTGTCGCAGTCGCTGTCGCAGCTGGCGCAGCTGCGCCGCGACCTGGCGGCCGGCCGGGTCGAGGGCCACGGCGCCGAGCATCCGCCGGTCACCGTGCTGCTGGACACCGCCGGCACCGCCTACCCGGAGAAGGGCGAGCTGCTGTTCTCCGACGTCACCGTCGAGACCGACACCAGCACCGTGCAGCTGCGCGCCATGGTGCCGAACCCGCGCGCCGAGCTGCTGCCCGGCATGTTCGTGCGGGCCCGGGTCGAGCAGGGCGTGCGCGAGAACGCGATCCTGGTCCCGCAGCAGGCGGTTTTCCGGTCGGCCGACGGCGAGGCCCGGGTCTGGCTGGTCGGCGCCGACGACACGGTGTCGCCGCACGCCATCGAGACCGACAAGGCGGTCGGCAACGGCTGGCTGGTCACCGGCGGGCTCGAGCCGGGCGACCGGATCGTGGTCGAGGGCCTGCAGAAGATCCGCCCCGGCACCAAGGTGTCGGCGGTCCCGAGCAAGGTCCAGGTAGTCGCCGAGCTCGCCCCCGGAACCCGCTGAGCGCGGCCCGAACCCGACATGGACCGGGCGTAAGACAGACCGAGACGCAAGACAGACCGGGGCGCAGGAAGCCGATCATGGCACAGTTCTTCATCGACCGACCGGTATTCGCCTGGGTCGTCGCGATCGTCATCATGCTGGCCGGGGCGCTGGCGATCGGCAGCCTGCCGATCGAGCAGTACCCGAAGATCGCGCCGCCGGCGGTCACGGTGAACGCCAAGTACCCGGGCGCCTCGGCCAAGACCCTGGAGGACGCGGTCACCCAGGTCATCGAGCAGAAGATGACCGGCATCGACCACCTCCGCTACATGTCCTCGACCAGCGACTCGACCGGCGAGGCCCAGGTCACCCTGACCTTCGACGCCGGTGCCGACCCCGACATCGCCCAGGTCCAGGTCCAGAACAAGCTGCAGCTGGCGATCCCGCTGCTGCCGCAGGAGGTCCAGGAGCAGGGGCTGACGGTCACCAAGGCGACCCGCGACTTCCTGATGGTGGTCGGCTTCGTGTCGCCGGACGGCAGCCTCGCCCAGGGCGACATCGCCGACTACGTGGCGTCCAACCTGCAGAACCCGGTCAGCCGGGTCCCCGGGGTCGGCGACGTCACGGTGTTCGGCCCGCAGCACGCCATGCGGATCTGGCTCGACCCGAACCGGCTGTACAGCCACCAGCTCACCACCGTCGACGTGATCTCGGCGATCCGGACCGAGAACGCCGAGGTGTCGGCCGGCCAGATCGGCGGCCTGCCGGCGGTGCCGGGCCAGCAGCTCAACGCCTCGATCATCGCCCAGACCCGCATGCAGTCGCCGGACGAGTTCGGCAACATCCTGCTCAGGGTGAACGCCGACGGCTCGCAGGTCCGGCTGCGCGACGTCGCCCGCATCGAGGTCGGCTCCGAGACCTATGCCGTCACCGCCCGCTACAACGGCAAGCCGGCGGCCGGCCTCGGCATCAAGCTGGCGGCCGGCGCCAACGCGCTCGACACCGCCGAGGCGGTGCGCGCCCGGATCACCGAGTTCCAGCCGTTCTTCCCGCCGGGACTGGAGGCGATCTACCCGTACGACACCACCCCGTTCGTGCGGCTGTCGATCGAGGAGGTGATCAAGACCCTGGGCGAGGCGATCGTCCTGGTGTTCCTGGTCATGTACCTGTTCCTGCAGAGCTTCCGGGCGACCCTTATCCCGACCATCGCGGTCCCGGTGGTGCTGCTCGGCACCTTCGGGGTGCTGGCCGCCTTCGGGTTCTCGATCAACACCCTCACCATGTTCGGCATGGTGCTGGCCATCGGCCTGCTGGTCGACGACGCCATCGTGGTGGTCGAGAACGTCGAGCGGGTGATGGCCGAGGACGGGCTGCCGCCGCGCGAGGCGACCCGCAAGTCGATGCGGCAGATCACCAGCGCCCTGGTCGGCGTCGCCCTGGTGCTGTCGGCGGTGTTCGTGCCGATGGCGTTCTTCGGCGGCTCGGCCGGCGCGATCTACCGGCAGTTCTCGATCACCATCGTGTCGGCGATGGCGCTGTCGGTGGTGGTCGCCCTGGTGCTGACCCCGGCGCTGTGCGCCACCCTCCTGAAGCCGGCGACCGGCAACCACGACGCGGACGGCCACGGGCCGGCCCGGCGCGGGCCGTTCGGCTGGTTCAACCGCGGCTTCGACGCCGCCAGCCGCGGCTACCAGGGCGTGGTCGGGCGGACCGCCAACCGGTTCGTGCGCTACGGCGTCGCCTATGCGGCGATCGTCGCCGGGCTGGTCTGGGTATTCCTGCAGCTGCCGAGCTCGTTCCTGCCGACCGAGGATCGCGGCACCCTGTTCGTGCTGTGGTCGGCGCCGCCGGGCGCCACCCTGGAGCGCACCCTGGAGACCTCGAAGACGGTCGAGCACCATTTCATGGAGTCCGAGAAGCAGGCGGTCGAGGGCCTGTTCACGATCACCGGCTTCAGCTTCGCCGGTCGCGGCCAGAACATGGGCCTGGCGTTCGTGCGCCTGAAGGACTGGAGCGAGCGCCAGACCCCGAACCTGTCGGCGGCCGCGGTCGCCGGCCGGGCGATGCGCAGCCTGTGGACGGTCAAGGACGCCATGGTGTTCACCATCATGCCGCCGTCGGTGCCCGGCCTCGGCAACGCCACCGGCTTCGACCTGCAGCTGGTCGACCGCGCCGGCCTCGGCCACGCGGCGCTGCTGGGCGCCCGCAACCAGCTGCTCGGCCTGGCCGCACGCGAGCCGACCCTGGTCGGGGTGCGGCCGAACGGCATGGAGGACACCCCGCAGTACCGGGTCGACGTCGACCGCGAGAAGGCGCGGGCGCTGGGCCTGTCGCTGGCGGACGTCAACAGCACGCTGGCCGCGGCCTGGGGCTCGGCCTACGCCAACGACTTCGTCGAGAAGGGCCGGATCAAGAAGGTCTACGTCCAGGGCGACGCCCGCTTCCGCATGCTGCCGAGCGACCTGGATCGCTGGTACGTCCGCAACGCCAAGGGCGACATGGTGCCGTTCGCCTCGTTCGCGACCGGCCGGTGGAGCTACGGCTCGCCCAAGCTCGAGCGCTACAACGGCGACCCGTCGATGAACATCCAGGGCTCGGCGGCCCCCGGGATCAGCTCGGGCGAGGCGATGAAGACCATGGAGCGGCTGATGGCCCAGCTGCCGCCGGGCATCGGCTACGAGTGGACCGGCCTGTCCTACGAGGAGCGGCTGTCGGGCGCGCAGGCGCCGGCGCTGTACGCGATCTCGGTGCTGGTGGTGTTCCTGTGCCTGGCCGCCCTGTACGAGAGCTGGTCGGTGCCGGCGGCGGTCATCCTGGTGGTGCCGCTCGGGGTGCTGGGCGCGGTGCTGGCGGCCCGGCTGGCCGGCCTGCCGAACGACATCTACTTCCAGGTGGCGCTGCTGACCACGGTCGGCCTGTCGGCCAAGAACGCCATCCTGATCGTGGAGTTCGCCAAGTCGCTGCGCGATTCCGGGGCCGGCCTGATCGACGCCGTGGTCGAGGCCGGACGCCAGCGCCTGCGGCCGATCCTGATGACCTCGCTGGCGTTCTGCCTCGGCGTGCTGCCGCTGGCGATCAGCACCGGTGCCGGCTCCGAGAGCCGCAACGCGATCGGCCTCGGCGTGCTCGGCGGCATGATCTCGGCCACGGTGCTGGCGATCTTCTTCGTCCCGGCGTTCTTCGTGGCGATCTATCGGTTCGTGGTGCGCACGCCGGCCCAAGCCGAGCCGGTTCCCGGCCCGGCCGAATAGCGGCCGGGTGCGACGGAATGCTGCGGCCGCGGAGGCCGATTCCTCAGGCCCGGGGGGTCGACTCCGAAGACTACGCACGATTGAATGGGTCGAGGACGCCAGTGCCCGCAGCGGCTAGAGCCGGCTGACGGGAACGCCGGGCGCCCGAGCTTCGACACTCAAGGAAGGGATGCGCGGCCTGTTCGGCCCGGCCCGCCGGCGGTTCGATTTCGGGGGACAGCGGACGCAATCCGTCCGCCGTGGGGGGGTACCCGGTTCACCCATCGACCCACGAGGACAGCAATGGCTAAGCCAGCATCGAAGACCCGGCCCGACGGCCACGACGGGACGTCCGGCCTGCTGCCGGGCCTGATTCCCATCGACCGGCTGCTGGTCGACAACGGCCGCAGCCTGGAGGCCATGGCCCGTATGAGCAACACGCTGCTCGACCGGCTCGCGGCCTGGCAGAACGAGACCGCCCGGTTCGTGGCGATGCGCCTCGAGCAGGACATCGCCGGCCAGCGCGACCTGGCGGCCTGCCGGTCGCCATCGGAGGCGCTGGAGGTTTGCAGCGCGTTCAGCCGCAAGGCGATGCAGGACTATCTGGAGGAAGCCGGCAAGGTGTCGGGCCTGGCCGGCGACATGACGCGGGCCTGTGCGGCGTTCGGCGAGTCCCTGACCGCCGCCGCAGCTCCGCCGGAGATCGAGCCGACGGCCGCCAAGCCGGCCGCGTCCGAACCCGCCCGGACGGAAACCGCCGCCTGACAGCCGCTTCGGTGCGGCCCGCCCCGCCCGGCCCGGCCCGCCGTGCCGCGACGGGTCGGGCGGTTCTGCTTGTCGCCGCGCAGGCCCAGGGCTACCTAGCGAAGGGATGCCGCCCGAACGGCGGTGCCGACGTCGTGGACCATGGGCCCGATGCATGCGACCTGACCGCCGCCGACGCCTCGCCCGACCGCCCTTCGGCTCGTCCAGGCTGGAACTCTCCCGCCGGAGTCTGCTGGCGCTGGCGGCCGCCATGGCGGCGGGAACCCTTCCGCTCACTACGGCCGAGGCCGCGCCGGCCGACGAACGCAACGACCTTATCGGGCGCAACCGCCTGCACATCGTGCAGCCGGGCGACACCCTGGTCGACATCGCCGTGGCCTACCGCGTCGGGTTCGTCGAGCTGGTGGCCGCCAACCCCGGCGTCGACCGCTGGTTGCCGCGGCCCGGGACCGAGGTCGTGATCCCGCAGGAGCACATCCTGCCCGCCGCCCCCCGGCGCGGCATCGTCATCAACCTGGCGGAGCTCCGGCTCTACCATTTCGGCAAGGACGGCCGGGTCGCGAGCATGCCGATCGGGATCGGCAGCGAGGGGCTGGAGACCCCGGACGGCGAAACCACGATCACCGGCAAGCGCAAGAACCCGACCTGGTGGCCGCCGGCGTCGATCCGCGCCGAGAAGCCCGAGCTGCCGAAGGCGGTGCCGCCGGGCCCGGACAACCCGCTCGGCGACTACGCCCTGGAGCTCGGCTGGCCGCTCTACCGGATCCACGGCACCAACCTGCCCTACGGGGTCGGCCGGCGGGTCAGCCACGGCTGCATCCGGATGTACCCGGCCGATATCGAGACCCTGTTCAACAGCGTGCGCATCGGCACGCCGGTCACGGTGGTCGACCAGCCGGTGAAGGTCGGCTGGCAGGACGGCCGGCTGTTCCTGGAGGCGCATCCCACCCAGCGCCAGGCCGACGAGATCGAGGCCGGTCGCTCGTTGGCCGACTGGCCGCCGACCGACCCGATCGAGGCGATCCGCGCCGGGGTCGGCGACGCCGCCGGCTACGTCCGGATCGACTGGACCGAGGTGCGCCGGATCGCCGAGGCGCGCGAGGGAGTGCCCGGGCTGATCTCGATCGGCACCGTGCGGCTGCCGACGGAGTGACCAACACCACGGCGGCGGCCGGTTGATCTCTCTCAATGCGCGGACGGCGGTACTCTGTCAGTCACTGGAGCCGCGGCGACCGGGATTCCGGCGCCAGCAGGCACGGGAGACCGCCATGACCAAGCCCGCCCCCGTCTGGCCGTCGGCGACGGCCCTGTTCGGAACCGACCAGAACCCGTTCTTCCAGAATCCGTTCGCCGGCGGCAAGGGTGCGGCCAATCCGTTCGGCAGCAATCCCTTGGCCGGCAATCCCTTGGCCGGCAATCCCTTCGCTGCGGGCCACCACCACGCCATGTCCGCCTGGGTCCAGCTCAACCGGGCGATGCTGGAAAGCGTCGGCAAGCTGCAGCAGGAGACCAGCCGGTTCGTGGTCCGCCGGCTGGAGGACGACCTGGAGCGCCAGCGCCAGATCCTCGAGGCCAAGTCGCCGGAACAGGCGTGGCAGGCCTATGCCGACTTCGCCCGCAAGGCGGTCGAGGACTACACCGCGGAGGCCGGCAAGCTGTCGGAGATCGCCGCCGAGATGCAGTACGCCTGCTCCGGCTTCGGCGAGATGCTGGCCTCGGCCGCGATCGAGCAGAAGCCGGGCGATTGAGGCACGGCGCCTGAGACACAGCGCTGAGGCCGGCCGAACCGCCGGCCTCAGCGCTGCAGCACGTAGGTCCCCGGCGCGTCCGGCATCGGCGAACCGCCGGTGTGGGGACCACCGTTGTGGGCCGAGACGATCGGTCCGACCGGCTCCAGCGGCCCCGACCGGGCGGCCAGCCAGGCCTGCCATTCCGGCCACCACGATCCCTCCCGGACCGGCGTCGCCGCCTCCCAGGATTCCGGATCGACGAACACGTCGCCCAGGCCCTTGGTCGACACCCGGTAGTGCCGGCGCGGGTGGCCGGGCTCGCTGACGATGCCCGCGTTGTGGCCGCCCGAGGTCAGCAGGAACGTGACCTCCGCCGCCGGATGGGTGGTGATCTTGTAGACCGACCGCCAGGGTGCGACGTGGTCGCGCTCGGTCCCGACGGCGAAGATCGGCGCCCGGATGTCGGCCAGGTTGACCGACCGGCCGTCGACATGGAAACGGCCCTCGGCCAGGTCGTTGTCGAGGAACAGCCCGCGCAGGTACTCGGAGTGCATGCGGTACGGCATGCGGGTGGCGTCGGCGTTCCAGGCCATCAGGTCGGTGACCTGCTCGCGCTCGCCGAGCAGGTAGTCGCGCACCATCCGCGACCAGATCAGGTCGTTCGAGCGCAGCAGCTGGAAGGCCCCGGCCATCTGCTTGGTGTCGAGATAGCCCTGCTCCCACATCATGTCCTCGAGGAAGCGGACCTGGCTCTCGTCGATGAACAGGGTCAGCTCGCCGGCCTCGGTGAAGTCGACCTGGGCGGCCAGCATGGTGATCGAGGCCAGCCGGTCGTCGCCGTCGCGCGCCATCGCCGCCGCCGCGATCGACAGCAGGGTGCCGCCCAGGCAATAGCCGGCGGCGTGCACCTTGCGGCCGGGCATCGAGCGCTCGACCGCGTCCAGCGCCGCCATCACCCCGAGCCGCAGGTAGTCGTCCATGCCGAGGTTGCGCTGCTCGGGCCCCGGATTGCGCCAGGAGATCATGAACACGGTGTGGCCCTGGCCGACCAGCCAGCGCACCAGCGAGTTCTCCGGCGACAGGTCGAGGATGTAGTACTTCATGATCCAGGCCGGCACGATCAGCACCGGCTCCGGGTGGACCTGCTCGGTCGCCGGCTCGTAGCGGATCAGCTCGATCAGCTCGTTGCGCCACACCACCTTGCCGGGGGTCACCGCGACCGTCTCGCCGGGCCGGAACGCCTCGGTGCCGACCGGCGGCCGGCCGGCGACCGTGCGCTCCCAGTCGGCGATCATGTTGGCCATGCCGCGCTGCAGGTTGGCCCCGCCCTCGCGCATGGTGGTCGCCAGGATCTCCGGGTTGGTCGGGATGAAGTTCGACGGCGACATCAGGTCGAGCAGCTGGCGACCGACGAACGAGACCACCTGGTCGTGGTGCTTCGACACCCCGGGGATCCCGGTGGTGGCGTTGTGCCACCACTGCTGGGTCAGCAGGAACGACTGGTAGATCATGTTGTAGGGCGCCTTCTGCCACGCCTCGCCGGCGAACCGCCGGTCCTGCGGCAGCGGCGCGATGCACGGCTCGGTGCTGCCGCCGCCGCCGGCGCACTCGAAGGAGTGCAGCCAGAGACGGACCGCCTTGCGCATCGCCTTCTGCACCAGCTGCGCCTGCTTGCCGGGCGAGATCGCCAGGTGGATCGCCCAGTCGCCGTAGGCCTCGGCCAGCGACGCCGGCGAGATGCCGCCGGTCAGCCGGGCGATCGCCGCGTGCACCTGGCGGTCGACGGCCTCGCCGCCCAGCCCGCCCCACAGCGGTTCCGGTGCCTCGCCGAGGTCGGCCGGCGCCATCGGCGGCGGCGCCGCCGGGCGCCTGGCCCGCGGCTCGCCAGCCGGGACGCCGCCAGCCGGGGCTTCACTGGCTTTGGTCGCGCGCCCGATCCTGGTCACGCTGCTCATCACTCGTCCTCCACCTCGACGGACGTTCCGTCGCTCTGTTGCCCGCTCTGCTGCAGCGCCACGACGGTCGCGCGGATGTCCGCGCGGACCGCCTCCGGCTGACGCGCCACCGCCTCGCCGAGGGTGCGCAGGGCCCGCCGCAGCCCGTGGATCTGGTCCAGCAGATCGACCACCATCGGCACGGTGTCGCGCTCGACCTCCAGGTCGCTCTCCAGGGTCACCAGCAGCCGCAGGCGGGCGACGTCGACCTCGGCGAAGGTCAGGGCGCCCTCCTGCCGGACCGGGCGAACCAGGCCTTCCTCGACCCAGACCATCAGCCGGTCCCTCGACAGGCCCTGCACCTGGGCAACCACGGCCGCGACGTCAAGCATGGCGGGCCTCCATTTTCAGCCGGCCTTCTTCAGGAGGTCGGCGCGCGGGTCGTATGCCTGCTTCTGCCGCCATTCGCTCATGAAGGTTTCGAGTCCGGGGTCGGGATGCGGGGGCAGCACCACCTTCAGGGCGACGAACTGGTCGCCGTGGTCGCTGCCGGCGCGGACGCCCTTGCCCTTGAGCCGGAGCACCCGGCCGGAGCTGGAGTTCTTCGGCACGGTCATGGCGACCGGGCCGTGGATCGTCGGGACCTGGACCTTGCCGCCCAGCACCGCCTCGTCGACGGTGATCGGCAGCTCGACGCGGATGTCGTCGCCGTCGCGCTGGAACACCGGATGCGGCCTGACCGCCAGCTCGATCAGCGCATCGCCGGGCGGCCCGTCGCCGGCGCCCGGCATGCCGTGGCCGGCGAGCCGCAGCGTCATGCCGTCGCGGGCGCCGACCGGGATCCGCACGTCCAGGGTGCGGCCGTCGGCCATGGTCACCCGGGTGCGGGCGCCGCGGGCGGCGTCCAGGAACTCGACCTCCAGACGGTAGCGGACGTCGCCGCCGCGGGCATGGAAGCGATGCCGCCCCGAGCCTCCCGGGCGGGCACCCTGCCGAAACAGCTCGGAGAACACGTCGCCGAGGTCGTCGAAGTCCTCGAAGCCGCGGGTCGAATGGTACGGGTGGTCCTGGTGGCCGGAGCCCCCGGCATGCTCGCGGTAGAACGGATGCGGTTGCCGCTCCTGCCCGCTGGCGTCGATCTCGCCGCGGTCGTAGCGGGCGCGCTGCTCCTCGTCGCCGACGATGTGATAGGCCTGGGTGACCTCCTTGAACTGCGCCTCGGCCGCCGCGTCTCCCGGGTTCAGGTCCGGGTGCAGCTTCTTGGCGAGCTTGCGGTAGGCCTTGCGGACGTCGTCCTGCGACGCGTCGGCCGCCACCCCCAGGATCTCGTACGGTGTCTTCGCCATGCCCGGCTCCGCGGCTATTCCGCCGCCTTCGGGGCCACCGCTTTCGGGGCCACCGCCTTCGGGGGTGCCGCCTTCGGGGCTCCTCCCTTGGGGGTCGCCGGGCCGGCCTTGCGCGGCCGGGCGTCGGCCTTTTCGCCGCCGGCCTTCGCGGCCGCGGCGTCGGCCCCGCGCTCGCCCAGGAACGCCTCGACCGCCGCGCGGTCGAGCGTCTCGTGATGCTCGAGCTCGCCGATCAGCTTCTCGATCGCCGGCCGGCCGGCCTCGATCACCGCGATCGCACGGGCCTCGGCCTCGTGCAGGATCCGCCGGACCTCGATGTCGACCTCGTGCGCCGTGCCGTCGCTGAACTCGCGGGGCTGCGCCATCTCGCGGCCGAGGAACGGGTGCTCGTCGCTCTGCCGCAGGTCGACCGGACCGAGCTGGTCCGACATGCCCCAGCGCGACACCATGGCGCGGGCCAGCCGGGTCGCCCGGCGGATGTCGTCGTCGGCGCCGGAGCTGACGTCGCCGATCAGCACCTGCTCGGCCGACCGACCGCCCAGCAGCACCGCCAGCTGGTCCTCCAGCTCGGCGCGCGACTGGGTGTAGTGCTCCTTCTCCGGGATCATGTGGGTGCCGCCCAGCGCCCGGCCGCGCGGGATGATCGTCACCTTGTAGATCGGGTCGGCGTTCGGCAGGGCGTGCGCCACCGCCGTGTGACCGGCCTCGTGCACCGCCAGCCGGTGCTTCTCCTCCGGGCGGATGGTCAGCTTGCGCTCCATCCCCATCATCACCCGGTCGCGGGCCTCGTCGACGTGGCGCATGGCGATGCGGTCGCCGTTCTCGCGGGCGCAGGCGATCGCCGCCTCGTTCATCAGGTTCTTCAGGTCGGCGCCGGAGAAGCCGGGGGTCCCGGCCGCGATCACCCCGAGATCGACGTCGTCGGCGATCGGCTTGCCCTCGGCGTGGACCTTCAGGATCGCCTCGCGCGCCACCTTGTCCGGCAGGTCGAGGGTGACGTGACGGTCGAAGCGTCCGGGTCGCAGCAGCGCCGGGTCGAGCACGTCCGGCCGGTTGGTCGCGGCCAGCACCACGACCGCCTCGTGGCCCTCGAAGCCGTCCATCTCCGACAGGATCTGGTTGAGGGTCTGCTCGCGCTCGTCGTGGCCGCCGCCGAAGCCGGCGCCGCGCACCCGGCCGATGGCGTCGAGCTCGTCGATGAACAGGATCGACGGCGCCCGCTTCTTGGCCTCGTCGAACATCGACCGTACCCGGCTGGCGCCGACGCCGACGAACATCTCGATGAACTCCGAGGCCGAGATGTTGAAGAACGGCACCCCGGCCTCGCCGGCCAGCGCCCGCGCCAGCAGGGTCTTGCCGGTGCCCGGCGGACCCATCAGCAGGATGCCGCGCGGCGGCTCGGCGCCGAGCCGGCGGTAGCGGTCCGGGTCGCGCAGGAACTCGACCAGCTCGGCGACCTCGCGCTTGGCGTTGTCCTGCCCGGCGACGTCGGAGAAGGTGACCTTCTTGGTCTGGGTCTCCTCCTTGGCGGCCCGGCCCTTCAGGAAATCCTGGAAGCCGCCGCCGCCGCCGAAGCCGCCGCCGGCGACGCCGCGCGAGAACCGGGTCCAGAAGAAGAAGTAGATCGCGATGAAGATCAGCCACGGCAGCATCGAGACCCACCAGCCGCCGCCGTCGGACGGCAGCGCCGTGGTGGCCACGCCGTGCTTCTCGAGCGCCGGTAGCAGCGCCGGGTCGCCGACCGGCGGGATCCGGGTGGTGACCGTCGGCGTGCTGACGCCGGGCCGCACCTCCATCGGCGCGTCCAGCTTCGCGGCGATCTCCTCGCCGCGCATGGTCACGCTCTCGACCTTGCCCTGGTCGAGGAGGCTCTTGAACGTCGAGTAGGCGATCGGGCCGGCCACGCCCTGCTGGCCCTCGTAGCGAGACGCCAGCCAGAACGGCACCAGCAGCCCCGCCATGATCAGCACGATCCAGATCCAGCGTCGCTCCACGGCAACTCACTCCACGACCGTCTTGCGGGCCTCCCGCGCCCGAAGCCCGGACCCTAGGGGGACCCGGCGGCGAGCACCTTGACCTGGGTCAACCCCCTGGCGCCCGCGATCGGGTCTTATCGACCCGGGAGGACGCCCGGAGTATGACCCGCACCGCCGTGCCCGTCACGCAGTGCCCGGCGGGGTCGCCTCGGGGAGCGTGGCATTAACGGCGTGTTCATGGTCTTCTCCGCATTCTCCCGCGCGGGGAGAGCCGAGGTCACTGGGGGTAGCCGGCATGGCGATTGCCGACGATATCATTGCCCGCCTTACGGGCGAGTTCCTTGACGACGCCGGCGACCGGCTGGCGCGGGCGCAGCTCGCCCTGAACGGGCTGGCCAACGTGCCGAAGGACCCGCGTCCGCTGCTGCTCGACCTGGCGCGCGAGATCCACAACCTGAAGGGCGCCGGCAAGACCTTCGGGTTCCCGACGGTCTCGCTGGTCGCCGACCGGTTCGAGGACTATCTGGGCGCCAGCGCCGACGCCAAGCCGCTGCCGATCGCCGAGCTGCAGCGCTTCGCCGACGCCCTGGTCGACATCGTCGAGAGCGGCCGCAACCCCGACCCCGACCGCACCGCCGCGATCCTGCGCGGGCTGCCGTCGTATTTCGAGTTCGATCCGGAAAGCGTGGTCGGCAAGCCGGGACGGGCGCTGGTGGTCACCCGGGCGCGCACCCTCGGCCACATGCTGGCCCGCGAGCTCGCGAACTGCGGCTACCGGGCGCAGACCGCGTCCGACCCGTTCGAGGCGCTGCGCTTCGCGGTCGCCGAGAAGCCGGACGTGGTGCTGAGCTCGGCGGTGCTCGACGGCATGGCCGGCATCGACCTGCTGCGCTCGCTGCGCACCATCAGGCAGACCGCGAAGCTGCCGGTGGCGGTGGTGACGTCGTTCGACGCCGGCCACCCGGAACTGGCCGGGCTGCCCGAGGACGTGCCGGTGGTGCGGCTCGGCAAGACCCTGGCCGACGACCTCGCCCGGGTTCTGACCGAAGCGGGCGAGAGCGCGAAAGCCTGACCGGCCCGGCCGACGGCCAAGCCCGGCCGGTCAGGAATGGCCGGTCAGGCCGCCTTCCTGATGCCGGCGGCCTTCACATTGTCGTCGACGAACGGCTCGAACTTCTTGAAGTTGTCCTCGAAGCGGCCGCACAGGTCGTGCGCGGTGGCGTCGTAGGCGCCCTTGTCGCCCCAGGCGCCGCGCGGCAGCAGCACCTCGCTCGGCACGTCCGGGCAGGCTTCCGGCACCAGCAGGCCGAACCGGCCGTCCTCGTGCACCGGGGCGCCGGCCAGCCGGCCGTCGAGCGCCGCCCGCACCATGGCGCGGGTGTAGGCGATCTTCATGCGGTCGCCGCCGGCGCCGGCACGGCCGCCCGACCAGCCGGTGTTGACCAGCCAGCAGGTGGCGCCGTGCCTGGCGATCTTGTCGCGCAGCATGGCGCCGTAGACCGACGGGTGGCGCGGCATGAACGGCGCGCCGAAGCAGGTCGAGAAGGTCGCCTGCGGCTCCTTGCCGAGGCCCTTCTCGGTGCCGGCGACCCGGGCGGTGTAGCCGGACAGGAAGTGGTACATCGCCTGCTCGGGCGTCAGCTTCGAGATCGGCGGCAGCACCCCGAAGGCATCGGCGGTCAGCATCACCAGGTTGACCGGGTGGCCGGCGACACCGCTGTCCGAGGTGTTCGGGATGAAGTCGATCGGGTAGCAGGACCGGGTGTTCTCGGTCAGCGACTCGTCGTCAAGCATCAGGGTCCGGTGGACCGGGTCGTGGACCACGTTCTCCAGCACCGTGCCGAAGCGGTGGCTGGCGGCATAGATCTCCGGCTCGGCCTCGGCCGACAGCCGGATCACCTTGGCGTAGCAGCCGCCCTCGAAGTTGAAGATGCCGTGGTCGGACCAGCCGTGCTCGTCGTCGCCGATCAGGGTGCGGGTGCCGTCGGCCGACAGCGTCGTCTTGCCGGTGCCGGACAGGCCGAAGAACACCGCCACGTCGCCCTTGGCGCCGACGTTCGCCGAGCAGTGCATCGGCATCACGCCCTGCTCGGGCAGCAGGTAGTTGAGCACGCCGAAGATCGACTTCTTGATCTCGCCGGCATACCAGGTGCCGCCGATCAGGATGATCCGGCGATCGAAGTCGACCAGGATGAAGGTGCCGGAGTTGACGCCGTCCTCCTTGCCGCGCGCCGTCAGGCCGGGCGCATGCAGGATCGTGAACGACGGCTGGAAGCCGGCGAGCTGCGACGGCTCCGGGCGGATGAACATGTTGCGGGCGAACAGGTTGTGCCAGGCGGTCTCGGTCACCACCCGCACCGGCAGCCGGTAGGCCGGGTCGGCGCCGGCGAAGCAGTCCAGCACGAACGCCTCGCGGCCGTGGTAGTAGGCGGCGATCCGCGCGTGCATGGCGTCGAACAGCTCGCGGCTGATCGGCTGGTTGACGCTGCCCCAGTCGACGGCGCCGCGCGTCGAGTCGCTCTCGACGATGAACTTGTCCTTGGGCGACCGGCCGGTGTGCTCGCCGGTGGTCACCAGCAGCGCCCCGCCGGCGGTGATCAGCCCCTCGTGGCGACGGATCGCCTCCTCGTACAGCGCCGCCGGCCCGAGGTTCCAGTGGACCGATTTCAGGTTGCTGAGGCCGTGGGCCTCGAGCCCGTTGCGGCTCGCAGTCGCACCGACAATGTTCACGCTGTTTCCTCCGCCCTGGATCGGCCGTGACACCCGGCCTGCTGATGCGCGTTCTGGATAGGGGACCGGCCACACGAACGCAACGTTCCACCGCACCGCCCGTTCCCGGGTGATGGGTCAAGCTTCGGCCTGCGACGTTCTGTCGCAAACGGGCCGGCAAATATGTCAGATATCAGGGTCGCCATCGCCCTCAGGCGCGGAGCACCGCGACGCCCGGAAGCTCCTTGCCCTCGAGCCATTCGAGGAAGGCGCCGCCCGCGGTCGACACGTAGGAGAACCGCTCCAGCACCCCGGCATGGGCCAGCGCCGCGACGGTGTCGCCGCCGCCGGCCACCGTCAGCAGCCGGCCCTGGTCGGTCAGCTCGGCCGCCGCCCTGGCGAGCGCGTTGGTGCCGGCGTCGAACGGCGCGGTCTCGAAGGCGCCGAGCGGGCCGTTCCACACCAGCGTCCGGCACGACGCCAGCCGCTCGGCCATCGCCGCCACCGTCGCCGGCCCGACGTCGAGGATCATCCTGTCGGCCGGCACCGCGTCGACCCCGACCACCGCGGTCGCGACCCCGGGCGCCAGCTTTTCCGCAACCACCGCGTCGACCGCCAGCAGGATCTCGCAGCCCTTGGCCTCGGCCTTGGCGAGGATCGCGCGGGCGGTGTCGGCGAGGTCGCGCTCGGCCAGCGAGCGGCCGATCTCGACGCCCTGGGCGTACAGGAAGGTGTTGGCCATGCCGCCGCCGATCGCCAGCACGTCGACCTTCTCGACCAGGTTGCCCAGCAGCTCCAGCTTGGTCGATACCTTGGCGCCGCCGACCACCGCGGCGACCGGCCGGGTCGGGGCCTCGAGCGCCCGGCTCAGCGCCTCCAGCTCGGCCTGCATCAGCCGGCCGGCATAGGCCGGGCGGCGGCGCGCGACGCCGTCGATCGAGGCGTGGGCGCGGTGCGAGGCCGAGAACGCATCGTCGACGTACAGGTCGCAGAGCGCCGCCAGCGCGTCGGCGAAGGCCGGGTCGTTGGCCTCCTCCTCGGCGTGGAACCGCAGATTCTCCAGCAGCACCACGCCGCCGTCCGCCAGCCCGTCGACCACGGCCTCGGCATCCGGGCCGACGCAGTCGGCGGCGAACGCGACCTTGCGGCCGACGGCGGCCGACAGCGGGTCGACCAGCGGCGCCAGCGACATCTCCGGCACCCGCTGGCCCTTCGGCCGGCCGTAGTGCGAGGCGACGATCACCCTGGCGCCCTTGCCGGCCAGCTCGCGCACCGTCGGCGCCGCCCGCTCGATGCGGGTCGCGTCGGTCACGCGGCCGTCCTTCATGGGAACGTTGAGGTCGAGCCGGACCAGCACCCGCCGGCCGGCGACCTCGACCTGATCGAGGGTTTTGAACGCGGCCATCGCCCGATATCCCCGTCTCGTCCTGTGGTCGGCGGGATGTGCCACAGCGCGGCCCGGGGGACAAGGGCCGGGGTCCGCCCGGACCTAAGCATTTTTACGAATCCGCAGCCCTTGATCCGCGGGCCGGGCACCCCACGCTAGTTTGATGGCCCAATCGGTGCATCGTCCGGCCCTGGCGACCGCCGCCTACGGCGCCGGCCAGCTGGCGCGGGTCGGCTGGTATCTCGGCCACTACCTCGCCAGTCGGCGCTGGCTGGCGCGGATCGGGGACGGCCGGCCGTCGCGGCGCAGCCTGCACGGCCGGCTCGTCGGTGCGCGCATCCATGCCGCCCTGACCCGGCGGGCGCTCGCCCTGATGGCACGGGATCTGGCGAACGTCCGGACCGGGGTCTATCCGCTGCCGGCCGACCTCGTCCCGCGCCCGCTGACGGCCGGGCGCGACGCCGCGCGCTACTGGCACGACCTGCCGCAGGTGGCGCTGCGCCGACGCCGGCGACGCCAAGGCGACGCGACCGGCAGCCTGGCCGAGGCCGCCGCCGACGGCCGGTTCCCCGACTACTACCTGCAGAGCTTCCACGACCAGTCCGGCGGCTGGCTGACCCGCCGGTCGGCGGCGCTGTACGACACCCAGGTCGAGGTGCTGTTCGGCGGGCTGGCCGGCGCCATGCGTCGCCGGGCCCTGCCGCCGATCGCCGACTGGCTTTCGGCGCGTGCCGGCGGCGACGCCAGCCTGCTCGACCTCGGCACCGGCACCGGCGCCATGCTGGCGGCCGCGGCGGAGGCGTTCCCGGTCCTGAGGCTGCATGGCCTCGACCTGTCGGCCGCCTATCTCGTCCGGGCCCGCGACCGGCTCGCCGGCCGGCCGGTAACCTGGCACGAGGCGGCGGCCGAGGCGGTCCCGCTGCCGGACGCCTCGGTCGACCTGGTCACCGCGGTCTACCTGCTGCACGAGCTGCCGCCGGGGGCCCGTTCGGCCGTGCTTGCCGAGGTCGGGCGGGTGCTGCGGCCGGGCGGCAGGCTGGTGATCGTCGACTCGATCCAGCTCGGCGACGCCCCGGAGCTGGACCCGCTGCTGCGCGGCTTCCCCGAGCATTTCCACGAGCCGTACTACGCGGACTGGGTGGCGGCCGACGTTCCGGCCCTGCTGACCGCCGCCGGGCTGGCCCCGGCCGGAACCGAGCTCGCCTACCTGTCGAAGGTCTGGGTGGCGGACCGGCCGTAACCGGAAATCCCCATCGCCCCGTGGGTCCCGGATCCGTTCCGCCGGGGGCGGTCCGGTCCGGGATGAGGCGTGCAAATGGCCATATCCTCGCCCTCATCCCGGGCAAGCGAAGCACGGCCCGGGACCTACCGGTACGGGTCCGCCGCGTCGCGCAGGCCGTCGCCGAAGAAGTTGAAGGCCAGCACCACCAGGATCACCGGGATCACCGGGGTCATGATCCACGGGTACAGCTCGACCGCGTTGATGTTCTGCGCCTCGGTCAGCAGCACGCCCCACGACGTGATCGGCGGGCGCAGGCCGAGGCCGAGGAAGCTGAGCGCGGTCTCGCCGAGGATCATCGTCGGGATCGTCAGGGTCGCCGAGGCGATCAGATGGCTCATGAAGCTCGGCAGCAGGTGGCGGCCGATGATCCGGCTCGGCTTCGCGCCCATCAGCTCGGCGGCGACGCAGAAATCCTCCTCGCGCAGCGCCAGCAGCTTCGAGCGTACCGCCCGCGCCAGCCCGGTCCAGTCCAGCAGGCCGAGGATCAGGGTGATCCCGAAATAGATCAGGATCGGGCTCCAGGTCACCGGCAGGGCGGCCGACAGCGCCATCCACAGCGGCAGCTCCGGGAACGACCGGATGATCTCGATCACCCGTTGCACCGAGGCGTCGACCCAGCCGCCGTAGTAGCCGGCGAGGCCGCCGATGGTGATGCCGAGCACGAAGCTGACGGTGATGCCGATCAGGCCGACGGTCAGCGAGATCCGGGTGCCGTAGACGATCCGCGAGAACATGTCGCGGCCCAGCCGGTCGGTGCCGAGCAGGAACAGCGTGCCGTCCTCGGCCGGGCACACCAGGTGCAGGTCGGTCTCGAACGCCCCCCAGAACCGGTACGGGTCGCCGGTGCAGAAGAACCGCAGCGGCTGCACCTTGTCCGGGTTCGGGGTGTACTCGCGCTTCAGGGTGCGCAGGTCGAGCTCGTAGTCGAGGCCGAGCACGTAGGGGCCGACGAACCGGCCTTCGTGGAACAGGTGGACGCTCTGCGGCGGCGCGTAGATGAAGTCGGTGTGCCGGGTCGCCAGCGCGTAGGGCGCGATCAGCTCGGAGATCAGGATCGAGGCGTACAGCAGGGCCAGGAACAGGCCGGAGACGACGGCCAGGCGGTGGCGCTTGAGCTTCCACCACGTCATCTGCCACTGGGACGCCATGTAGTAGCGTTCCTGCTCCGGCGTCAGCGCCTCGTCGGCGGCCGGATTGAACGCCCCCCGGTCGACGAAGTGGCGGGCCCGCGGCCGCGGTGCGTCGGTGGCGCTCATCGTGCCGTCCCTCCCCCGAGCCGGATCCGCGGGTCGAGCCAGGCCAGCGCCATGTCCGACACCAGCATGCCGATCACGGTCAGCACCGCCAGGAACATCAGGAACGAGCCGGCCAGGTACATGTCCTGGCTCTGCAGGGCGCCGATCAGCATCGGCCCGGTGGTCGGCAGCGACAGCACCATGGCCACGACGGCCGAGCCGGAGACCACCTGCGGCAGCATGTTGCCGATGTCGGCGATGAACGGATTCAGCGCCATGCGCAGCGGGTACTTGAGCAGGGCGCGCAGCGGCGGCAGGCCCTTGGCGCGGGCGGTGATCACGTACTGCTTCTGCAGCTCGTCCAGCAGGTTGGCGCGCAGCCGGCGGATCATCGCGGCGGTTCCGGAGGTGCCGATCACCACCACCGGCACCCACAGGTGCTCGAGCACCGACAGCACCTTGCCCCAGGTCCAGGGCTGGTCGATGAAGGACGGGTCCATCAGCCCGCCGATCGAGGTCCCGAACCAGACGTTGGCGAAATACAGCAGCACCAGGGCCAGCAGGAAGTTCGGGGTGGCCAGGCCGATGAACCCGACCAGGGTCAGCCCGTAGTCGCCCCAGCTGTACTGGTGGGTCGCCGAGTAGATGCCGATCGGAAACGACACCAGGTAGATGAACAGGATGGTGCCGAAGTTCAGCACGCAGGTCAGCAGCACCCTGTCGCCGACCACGTCGGCCACCGGCAGCTGGTACTCGAAGCTGTAGCCGAAGTCGCCGCGCAGCAGGCCGGCGGCCCAGACCGTGTACTGCTGCCACATCGGCAGGTCGAGGCCGTACTGGGCGCGCAGCGCCGCGATCTTGGCGAGGTCGACGTTCTCGCCCTGGCTCTCCATCTCGGCGATCAGGGTCGACAGGTAGTCGCCCGGCGGCAGCTGGATGATGATGAAGGTGATGATGCTGATCGCCACCAGGGTCGGGATCATCACCAGCACGCGGCGGACCAGATAGTCGAACATGCCTAGTGTCTCCGGCCGCGGACGGCCGCGGTCAGCACCGACTCCGGCGTCCGCGGGCGCGCCGGGCCGAAGTAGAAGGTGTCCGGCCGGTAGATGCCGAAATGCGCCCCCGGGTCCCAGGCGTACACGCCCTGGACCGGCACGTTGTGCAGCTCGAGGCTGACCACCACCGGCTGCAGCACGCCGGCCACCAGCCCGATCGCGTAGGTCTGTTCGGACCAGATCTGCAGCATCTCGCCCCAGATCCGCGCGCGCTCGGCACGCGACTCGGCGACGCGCCAGCTCCGGTACAGCTCCATCAGGCGCTGCGCCTCCGGCAGCTCGGGGGCGGCGCCGGCCTTGCCGCCGGTCTGGTAGTACTGCCCCCATTTCGGCCACATGTACTGGTTCTGGTCGGTCGGCGCGAACTCCTGCGGGCTGGTGTCGGCGGTCGGCAGGCCGTTCTCCAGGCCCTTCGAGATCGACATCAGGGTCTTGCCGGCGAACACCCGGTTGCGGAACACGGTGCGCTGGATCGGACGGCTGTACAGCTTGATGCCGACGTCCATCCAGCCGTCGTGCACCAGTTCCAGCACGTCGGTCTGCTCGCTGCTCTCGCCGGCGGTCTCGACCACGATCTCGGCCGGCCGGCCGTCGGGCAGCAGGCGCACGCCGCGGGCGTCGCGCTCGGTCAGGCCGATCTCGTCGAGCAGGGCGTTGGCCTTCGCCGGGTCGTAGGCCGCCCAGTGCTCGCGCATGCCCTTGCGATACAGCGGCGAGCCCGGCAGCACGGTGTCGTTGCCGTCGAGCGCCAGGCCGAAGTAATTGACTTCGTTGATCTCGTGCCGGTTGATCGCCAGCGACAGGGCGTGCCGGAACCGGACGTCGCGCATCAGCTTGCGCCACTCCGGGTCCTCGGCGTTCAGGTTCGGGTACAGCGCCAGATGGGCGCCGTAGGCGGTCCGCCACAGATAGGTCTCGTAGCCCGAGCGGGTCTCGGACTGGCGCAGGAAGGTGTAGTCGTCGAACGACAGGTAGCGGGCCTGCAGGGCCGACTCGCCGGCGCCGGTCTTGGCCGGGATCAGGCCGGGGGCGGCGATCTGGAAGTCGACCTCGTCGATGTAGGGCAGCTGCCGGCCCTCGGGATCGACCCGGTGATAGTACGGGTTGCGGCGGTACACAAAGCGGTCCGACGGCGGCTCGGTCACCACCATCCAGGGCTGCAGCGTCGGCAGCGCCGGGTTGTCGAACTTGTACATGTTGTCGAGCTTGTTGTGCAGCGCCGCCCAGTTCCGCTGGTGCGCGTCCTTGACCAGCTTCTCCAGCTCCGCCGGGTCGCAGTAGCCGGCGTGCACCTTCTTCAGGTAGTGGGCCGGCCGGTACAGGTAGAGCGGTCGCGCCCCGGCCAGCGCCGGCAGGAACTCCGGATTCGGCTTGGACCACGAGTAGCGGACCACGGTCGGCGACAGGATCTCGACCTTGGGCGGCTCGCCGTCGACCATCAGCTCGCTCGGCGGGCCGGTCGGCGACAGGTGCTTGTCGTTCGCCACGTCCTCCCAGAAGTAGCGGAAGTCCTCGGTGGTGAACGGCGCGCCGTCGGACCAGCGATGGCCCTCGCGCAGGGTGAAGGTGAACACCCGGTCGTCCTCGACCTCGACCGCCTTCAGGATGTCCGGCACCAGCTCGAAGGTCTTCGGGCGGTAGCCGACCAGCCGGGCGTAGCCGTACACGACCATCTGCCGGGTGTCCTTGTCCCGGCCCATGATCATCGGCAGGACGCCGCCGTACTGGCCGGGCTCCTTGCCCTCGGCCGCCAGGTCGACGACCTCGGGCTCGCGCGGCAGCCGCTCGGCGATCGGCGGCAGCCTGCCGGCCGCGACGTCCTCGGCCAGCGCCGGCGGCTCGACGTAGTCGGCGGCGGCGGCCGGAGCCGCCGGGGCCACCCAGAGCAGGGCCAGGAGAGCTGCCGCTATGGCGCCCGTCACCCCGTGGGTTCCGGATCGTCCGCGCAGTCGCGCGGCCGTCCGGAATGACGGCAGGAGAGAGCGTGAGCCAGTCTTTTCAATCTCGCTCGTCATTCCGGCCGGAGCGACGCCGTCGCGCAGAGCCGGAACCCACCCGCCGCCGCAGGGCATGGATATTCCCAGGGTCGAAGCGCCGGTCACGACGCGAGCCTCAGGGTCAGGATGTGGGGGTCGGCCCGCACGAAATGCTCGCCGCCCAGGTCGACGAAGGCCGGCCGGTGGGTCTCGTCGATGGTGAACGGCGCCGGCCAGTCGCCCGGGTGCGAGGCGCGCTCGTCCATGATCCGCGCGAAGTCGAGCGGGTGGTCGAGGCTGGGATCCGGCACCGCCGCCAGCAGCGCCCGGGTGTACGGGTGGACCGGGTTGCGGAACAGCTCCTCGCGCGGCGCCAGCTCGACCAGCCGGCCGGCGCACATCACCGCGATCCGGTCGGCGATGTAGTCGACCACCGCCAGGTTGTGCGAGATGAACAGGTAGGTCAGGCCGAGCTGCGCTTTCAGGTCCTTCAGCAGGTTCAGCACCTGCGCCTGGATCGACACGTCGAGCGCCGACACCGGCTCGTCGCAGATCAGCATCGACGGCCTGAGCGCGAGCGCCCGGGCGATGCCGATGCGCTGGCGCTGGCCGCCCGAGAAGCTGTGCGGATAGCGCCGGAGGTGGCGGGCGTCGAGCCCGACCAGCTTCATCAGCTCCGACACCATCTCGCGCCGCCAGGCGTCGTTGCCGATGCCGTGGATCGCCAGCGGCTCGGCGATGATGTCGAACACCGTCATGCGCGGGTTCAGGGACCCGAACGGGTCCTGGAACACGAACTGCAGCTTGCGACGGAACGCGGTCAGCGCCTCGCCCTGCAGGCCCAGCACGTCGACCTCGCCGTCGTCGTCGGCGAACGTCACGCTGCCGGTGTCGGTCCCGATCGCCCGCATGACCACCTTCGACAGGGTGGTCTTGCCGCAGCCGGATTCGCCGACCAGCCCCAGGCACTCGCCGCGGCGGACCTCGAACGACACGTCGTCCAGCGCCATCACGGTGCGGGCCTGCTTGCCGAACATCCCGGCCTTGCGGATCGCGTAGGACTTGCTGATCCCCTGCACCGACAGGATCGGCTTGTCCTGCGACACGTCCTTCGGGCCGCCGTCGGAACCGGCCAGCAGGTGCCCGGTCTCGGCCTTGATCTCGCGCAGCGGCTGCAGGCGCTCGCCCGGCTCCATGTCGAAGCGCGGCACCGCCGTCATCAGGGCCCGCAGGTAGGGATGCTCGGGGCGCCGGAAGATGTCCTCGACGTCGCCGGATTCCATGACCCGGCCGCGGTACATCACCACGACCTCCTCGGCCATGTTGGCGACCACGCCGAGGTCGTGGGTGATCATCAGCACGGCCATGTGCAGCTCGGACTGCAGGTCGCGCATCAGCTTCAGGATCTGCGCCTGGATCGTCACGTCGAGCGCGGTCGTCGGCTCGTCGGCGATCAGCAGCGCCGGCCGGCACACCAGCGCCATCGAGATCATGGCGCGCTGGCGCAGCCCGCCCGACAGCTCGAACGGATAGGTCCGGAGCGCCCGGTCCGGGTCCGGGAAGCCGACCAGCCGCAGCATGTCGCAGGTCAGCTCGCGGGCCTCGGCGGACGACACCGAGCGGTGCAGCCGCAGCGCCTCGGTGATCTGGTCGCCGACGGTGTGCAGCGGCGACAGCGAGGTCATCGGCTCCTGGAAGATGATCGAGATCCGGCCGCCGCGCAGGTCGCGCATGGCGCGGCCGTCCGGCGCCAGCCGGACGATGTCGGTGATGGTGCCGGGCTTGTTGGGATCGGCGAACAGGATCGAGCCGCCGAGCACCTTCGCCGGCCTCGGCAGCAGCCCCATGATCGCCTGGCTGACCACCGACTTGCCGGATCCGGACTCGCCGACCAGCGCCACCGTGGCGCCTCTGCGCACCTGGAACGACACCCCGTCGACGGCCACGAGGCGCCCCTCCGGCAGGTCGAAGCCGACCCGCAGGTCGTTGACCCGCAACAGAGGCGTGACGCGTCCGTTCATCGCATCCCCACCCGGTCTTCGTCGTTCGGCGCCGTCCCCCCGGGCGCCATCCCTTCGGGCACCGGCCCGTCGGGCGCCCCGGCGACGAGGCCGAGTGCCTTGAGATTCTCCCGAGTGACGTCGGAAAGCGCAAGCCGGTTGCGCGTCGCGGCTTCGGCGGCCCGCGAGACCAGGGTCTCGAAGCCGTCCAGGGTCGACTCGGCGGCGATCGCAGCGCCGTCGCCGCGCAGCTTCACCTGCATCCAGCCGCCTTCCTTGTCGCGCCGGGTCGCGAAGTAGCGCAGGTCCAGGGTGTCGAGCGCGTCCCAGCGGATCGCCCGGCCGAGCGGCCCGGCCGACCGGATGCCGGTGTCGTCGACCTCGACCACCGTGGCGCTGCGCAGCCAGGTCCGGAACAGGTAGACGGCGAACAGGACGGCAAAGCCCCAGAACACGACCGCCAGCCAGGCCACCATCGGCATCAGCAGCGCCGGCCCGACGGTCAGCAGCAGGCCGAAGCCGCCGCGGATGAAATCCCAAACGATGGCGCCCCGTTCGTATCGGTGCGTCGTCACCCCGTCCTCCGTGTCTCGTCCCCGGGTCCCGATCCCGGCATCCCTGAGGTTGCCGTTCCGACCGCCCCTCCCCCGACCGCGGCCATCGCCGCCGCCGGGTCCAGCCACCGAACCCCCGGATGGCCGGCCAGAAAAGCCAGCAGCGGCCGCCACCCGGCCCAGGCCGCCGAGTCGGTGACCAGGTGATGGGACAGGATTCCAAGCGGCCCGTCCACCGGCGAATCGTGACGGTCGCACGACCCGGCCGCCCGGATCCGGGCGTCGATCGCCGCCGCCGCCGCCTCGGCGGAGAGCGGCGTGCGGCCGCCGCGCCAGTCGATCAGGTCGATGTGGGTGTCGAGCCGCGGCACGGCGGCCGGCACCGGCGCCCGGTGCGGCGACGCGAAGCCCGACAGCACCCGGATCCCGGTCGCGTCCAGCCGACCCGGCAGATCGTCGCCGACCCGGTTCCACGGCGGCACGAAGCAGGGCAGCGCCCGATCGCCGGCAACCGCCGCCAGCCGCCGCCAGGCTTCGGCGATCTCGTTCAGGCGAACGTCCAGCGGCCGCTCCGGCCCGTATTCGGACTTTTTCGTTCCCGGCCCGGAATGGTTCAGGTGACGCCAGCCGTGCACCAGCAGCCTGCCCGCGCCGGCGGCCGCGACGGCGTCGGGGACCAGCAGCCCGGCGACCGCCGCCAGTCCCGGCACGATGCCGTGCCCGCCGAGCTCTCCCAGCAGGGCGTCCAGTTGCGGGGTCGGCCGTTGCAGGTCGTCGTCGCGCCACCACAGCGCCACGGTCCGGCCGGCGCCGGCGACGTCGTCGAGGGTCGCCCGCAGGCGATCGCAGGCGCCGCCGGCCGTTCTGCCCGCGAATGCCGTCATGCCGCGGCCCGCTCGCGCACCGCCCGCATCACCAGGGCGGCGGCGGTGCGCGCGCCGTCGAGGTCGACCGCCGGCACCGCGTCGCGCGGCCGCGCCAGCGCCCGCTCGATCGCCGCCGCCAGGGTCTCCGGCCGCAGCTCGGTCTCCGGCACCACCTCGAGGGCCCCGGCCTCGGCCAGCAGGTCGGCGCGCAGCCGCTGCTCGGTCTCGACCCCGCCCTCGAACGGCACCACCACGGCGCGGGCCCGCACCGCCATCAGCTCCAGCAGGGTGTTGTAGCCGGCCTGGCTGATCGACAGCGCCGCCCCGGCCATCAGCGCCGGCAGGTCCGGGCGCATGGTCTCGACCACCAGGTTCGGCCGGCCGAGGCCGCGCAGGTAGTCCAGCGCGTCGGCCCGCATGTGGTGGCCGGTGACGAACCGCCAGGTGCGGTCGGCGAGCGGGAGCCCGGGCATGGCGTCGGCGATCCGGCGCATGAAGTCGTGGCCGACGGCGCCGCCGCCGGCCGACACCAGCACCTCGCCGGCGGCCAGCGGATCCGCCTCCGGAATCGCCAGGTCGTCGGCATTGACCACGTAGCCGGTGTATTCCAGCGGCACCCGGATGTCGGCGGCCATCGGGAAGGTCCGCTCCAGCCGGATCAGCCGCGGGTCGGCATGAATCATTGCGATATCGTAATAGGCGTTCAGGGTATCGACGATCTCGCGGTTGCGATCGGCCCGCGGCTTGGTGACCAGGATGTCGCGCATCGACGACAGCACCACCGGCCGCCAGGGCGCGGCCCGCGCCGCCTCCAGCAGCGGGATCAGCTCGAACCGCATCTGCCGGCGGCCGAACGGGAACAGCTCGGTGATCACCGCCGCCGGCCGGCGCTCGGCCAGGAACGCCAGCAGCCGGTCGCGGCGGGCGTCGCGGAAGGCGTCGTCGATCGGCCGGTCGCGCTCGTCGACCAGCACCTTGAAGGCGTCGTCGAGCGCCCGCACCGGCGGCAGCTGGACCAGCTCGGCGCCGCCGAGCGGCAGGTGCGGCACCGGCATGCCGCCGGATACGAAGTCGACCGCGAAGCCCTCCGCCACCAGCCCGCGGGCCACCGCCGCCGCCCGGCGCAGGTGGCCGATGCCCAGCAGGTTCTGGACGTACAGCAGGACCCGGGGCTGGTCAGGTCGGGCGCTCATGCAGGCGGCTCCAGCGGGATGTTGGGACGCTCCAGGCTCCAATGCCCGTCGGCGTCGAGACGAAACAGATGGGCGGCGGTCCAGTCAAGGCGGACCGGCGGCTTGCCGGTCATGTCCCAGCCGGTCGCCAGCGCCAGCGCCGCCCGGATCACGCCCTTGTGGGTCACGGCGGCGGTGTCGCGCCGGTCCGCCAGCAGGCGGACGCCGAGCTCGCTCAGCCTTGCCTGGACCGTGCGAGGGCTCTCGCCGCCCGGCGGCGTGAAGTCGAGCCCGCGCGCCTCGTTGGCCGGCGCGCCGGGGTCGCCGGCGCGGGCCTCGGCCAGGGTCAGCCCTTCCCAGCTGCCGTAGTCCATCTCGATCAGCGCCGGCTCCGGCTCCGCCGCGACGCCGAGCGCCTCGGCGGTCTGCCGGGCGCGGGCGAGCGGACTCGTCAGCCACCGGAACCCTGCGAGCTCGGCGGTGACCGTGCGCCGGGCGACCGCAGCGCGGCCGGAATCCGACAGCGGGATGTCGGCCCGCCCCTGCAGCCGGTGGCGGGCGTTCCAGTCGGTCGGGCCGTGGCGCAGCAGGGCCAATCGGATCACGCCGCCCTCCGCCGTTCGACCGCCGCCCGCAGCCAGCCGTCGAGCGCGGCGGCGGCGCCGTCCAGCGTGTGTTCGGCGAGCACGGTCCGGCGCGCCGCCTCGGCCATCGCGCGGCGGCGGCCGGGGTCGTCGAGCAGGACCCGCAGGGCGGCGGCGAAGGCGGCGGCGTCGCCTTCCGGGGCCAGCATCCCGGTCGTCCCGTCGCGCACGATGTCCGGCACCCCGCCGGCCGCGCCGGCCAGCACCGGCAGGCCGGCCGCCTGGGCCTCCAGCAGCGCCATGCCGTAAGCCTCCTGGATCGCCGGCCAGACCAGCAGGTCGGCGGCGGCGTACAGGGTCGCCAGGCGGTCCGGATCGACTGCCCCGGCCCACCGCACCCGGTCGCCGAACGGGGCCAGCGTGGCCTCGATTTCGGGCCGGGCCGGGCCGTCGCCGGCGACCACCAGCCGCCAGCGGCGCTCCGGCAGCCGCCCGAGGGCGTCGCCGAGCACGGCATAGGACGCGGCCTTGGCACCCGGCCGCATCATGCCGACCGCCAGCAGCCAGGGCTCGTCCGCCGGCAGGCCGAGCTCGCCGCCGACCTGCGCCCGCGCGACGTCGTGCGGCGCGGGGACACCCGGCTCGAGGAACGGGCGCAGGCGCTCGTAGCGGGCTCCGGGACCCAGGGCCGGCTCGACCTTGACCGCGTCCCGGCTGTTCAGGCCGACCACCAGGTCGGCGCGCGCCAGCGCGGCCAGGGTGCCGCGGTGCCCGATGTCCCACGGGCCGCCGGCCCGCTTGGCCGCCACCGAGACCTCGGCGACCGCGTAGGGAATGCCCAGCGCGTCGGCGACCGCCGGGCCGATCCAGTCCGGCGCCTTGTAATAGAGGTGGTAGGTGAACCAGGCGTTCGGCGCCGGCCGCCGCCCGGCCCGCACCGCCGCCACGTAGCGCGCCGCCAGCCGGGCGCCGAGCGCCGCCAGCCGGGCCTGCCGCCGCGGGTCGCCGGCGCCGTCGCGGCTGCGCATCCGGGACGCCAGGTCGATCTCGTGGCCGGCGGCGCGCAACGCCCGCATCAGCAGCCGCGCCATGGTGCGGTCGCCCGACGGCCGGTCGGAATCCGGCGGTTTCAGGGGGGCGTAGAACGCGATCCTCATGCCACGTCTGCGAGGCCTGCGCGCCCGCCGGCGGCCCGGCGGGGAGAGTCGCCCAGCCCGAACCGGGCGGCCAGCCGGTCGAGCCCGGCATCGTGGCCGAAAGCGGTGCGGACACGCTCGCGCCCGGCGGCCCCCAGTGCCCGACGGCGCGCCGGGTCGCGCGCCACCACCTCGAGCGCCGCCGCCAGCGCCGACGGATCCTCGGGCGGCACCAGCACGCCGGTGACGCCGTCCTCGATCAGCTCGGGGATCGCCGCGACCCGGGTCGCGACCGCGGCCAGGCCGGCGGCCTGCGCCTCCATCAGCACGTTCGGCAGGCCGTCGCGGTCGCCGTCGCCGGCGATCTTGCTGGCCAGCACGAACAGGTCGCCGGCGGCCAGCGCCGCCAGCACCGCGGCGCGCGGCTGGGCGCCCGACCAGGTGATCCGGTCGGCAATGCCGAGCGCCCGGGCCTGCTCGCGCAGCGCCTTGATCAGGCCGCCGCCGCCGATATGGACGAACCGCCAGTGCAGGTCGGCCGGCAGCGCGGCGAGGGCCGCCAGCAGGTCGTCGTAACCCTTCTTGGCGACCGCCCGACCGACCGAGGCGATGACCACCGGGTCGGCCGGGTCGCTGCCGTCGCGCGCCGGGCGCTCGGCCGGCGGCGGGAAGTCGGTCAGGTCGAGGCCGTGATACAGCAGGTCGACCCGGCCGGGATCGGGCGCCAGCGCCGCCAGGTGGTCGCGGCCGACCGCGGTGCAGGTCACCGCCCAGGCGAGGTCCGCCAGCTTCTCGCGCTTCTCCCAGCCGGGCGTGGTCCAGATGTCCTTGGCGTGCGCCGAGGCCGACCAGCTGCGGCGGCTCATGATCGCGGCGTAGCGCGCCACCGACGACGGGGTGTGCAGGAAGTGCGCGTACAGGTGCCGGATCGCCGGGTCGAGCTCTGCCGCCAGTACGCAGGCCTGGCCGAACCGCCGCACCCGGTTCGGGGTCGGGTCGCGCCGCACGTCGCGCCACCAGGTCGCCCGGGCCGCCCGGTAGCCGGGCAGCCGCCGCGCCTTCCACCAGCTCCGCAGCACCCGCAGCGGCTCCTGGTAGAGGTATTCCGGCAGGTAGCGCACCGGCGCGGCGATCGCGGCGTGGACCGGATGGGCGGCGCGGTCGGTCGGATGCCGCAGCGAGACGATCTCGAACGCCAGGCCACGCTGCTGCAGCCCGAGCAGCTCCTGGGCGATGAAGGTCTCGGACAGCCGCGGATAGCCCTTCAGGACCACCGCCACCGGACCCGGGGTGACCGGCCGGGCGGTCTCCGTCGATGCCGTCACGGTGTCTCCCTCGGCCGCTTTCTCGGCGGACGCGCTCACGCCTGCTGGCGGAACGGGACCACCGGCCGGGTCGCACGGGCGTCGACCCAGCGGTCGACCAGCTGGGCGACCCGGTCCAGGCCTTCCAGCAGCTCCAGGTCGGTCGCCTCCGACGGCAGCTTCTGGCCGGGCAGGCGGCGGATCGCCTCGGCCATCGCCTTCGGGTCGCGATCGCCGTCCTCGACCAGCACGCTCAGCAGGCCGAGCTCCTCGGCGCGCTTGGCCCGGATGTACTGCTCGAGCCGGGGCTCGGTGCGCGGCACGATCAGCGCCCGTTTGTCGAACGACAGGATCTCGCAGAAGGTGTTGTAGCCGCCCATCGCGACGATCGCGGCGCAGCGGGCCATCAGACCCTCGATCCGCGAGTCGAAGGTGATGGCGTGCACCCGGTCGAGCCGTTCGGCCCGGTCGATCAGCTCGCGCTGCTGCTCCTGCGGCATGAACGGCCCGAGCACCATCAGCGCCGGATACGGCAGGTGCGGGTCTTCCTCGTAGGCCCGCAGCACCCAGTCCATCATCGGCTCGCCGTCGCCGCCGCCGCCGGCGGTCACCAGCAGATAGGGCTCGTCGCCGAACGGCAGCGCCGGCGCCGGCGACGCCACCGCCGAGGCGTGCCGCCGGAGATAGCCGGTGTAGCGGGTCTTGAGCTTCACCGAGGCCGGGATGTCGAGGCCGTCATAGGGGTCGCAGACCTCCTTGACGCCGTACACCCAGATCTCGTCGTACAGGTCCTGCAGCGCCGGCAGCACCTTCTTGCGCTCCCACTCCGGCACCAGCAGCTCCGGCTCGTCCATCACGTCGCGCAGGCCGAGGACCAGCGGCGTGCCGCGGGCCTTGAGCATCTCGAGCGTGTCCTTGACCTCGCCGCGCAGCCCCCAGGGCTCCTTGTCGACGATGAACACGTCCGGATCGAAGTGCTCGGCGGTGTGCTTGATGATCGAGGCCCGGAGCTGGACCGTCTCCTCGATGTCCATGTGCAGCGACAGCGACGTGTAGTCGCCGTTGCGCAGCTTGATGACGCCGGGGATCCTGACGAAGTCGACGCGGGTGCGGAAATCGAAGCTGCCGATGATCGGCGAGCCCGACAGAATCAGCACGCTGATTCCCGGATCGGCTTCGACGAGCGCGTGCGCAATGGCCCGACAACGCCGCAGGTGTCCGAGACCGAGCGTGTCGTGGCTGTACATCAGGACGCGGGCGTGCGTCCGACGTCTAGGCTGACTCATCGGTCTCCTCGCGACCGTTGCCGGTACAATGCGACTATCGGCTGCGACCCCTCGCGGGGCGACTATGCCACAACGCCTCCACCCTCGAAACCGTAACCTTTTCAGCCGGTCCGGTGTTGATCGGCCGGGTGATTGCCCCCACACTCCGCTGCCATCCACAGTGCCGGACCGGATGCCATGGAACCGAGTATCTACCGGTTCATCTTCCGATACAGCAAGCGCGAACAGATCGTGCTGCTGATCATGACGGGCTTGTCGTTCCCGTTCCTGTACTACTCGCTCGACCTGCCGAAGAAGATCATCAACGAGGCGCTCGGCGCCAAGGGCAAGGCGGTCTTCCCGGCCGAGTGGCTCGGCTTCTCGTTCGATCAGCTCGAGTACCTGTGGACGCTGTCCGGCCTGTTCCTGGTGCTGGTCTGCATCAACGGCGGCTTCAAGTACACCATCAACGTGTACCGCGGCCGGCTCGGCGAGCGCATGCTGCGCCGGCTGCGCTACGAGCTGTACGCCCGGGTCCTGCGGTTCCCGCTGAGCCGGTTCCGGCGCATGAGCCAGGGCGAGATCATCCCGATGATCACCGCCGAGGTCGAGCCGCTCGGCGGCTTCATCGGCGATTCGATCTCGCTGCCGGCGTTCCAGGGCGGAACGCTGGTCACCATCCTGTTCTTCATGTTCGTGCAGGATCCGGTGCTCGGGCTGGCGGCGATCGCGCTGTACCCGGTGCAGGCCTACATCATCCCGAAGCTGCAGGCCCAGGTGAACGCGCTCGGCAAGGAGCGGGTGCGGACCGTCCGCGCGCTGTCCGACAAGCTCGGCGAGAGCATCTCCGGGGTGCAGGAGCTGCACGCCAACGACGGCGCCCGCCTGATGCTGGCGCGGTTCGCCGAGCGGCTGGGGCGGATCTACGACATCCGCTTCGACATCTACAAAAAGAAGTTCTTCATCAAGTTCCTGAACAACTTCCTGGCCCAGCTCACGCCGTTCTTCTTCTACTCGATCGGCGGCTACCTGGTGATCAAGGGCGAGCTGTCGATCGGTGCGATGGTGGCGGTGCTGGCCGCCTACAAGGACCTGTCGGCGCCCTGGAAGGAGCTGCTCACCTACTACCAGCGCAAGGAAGACGCGCGGATCAAGTACGAGCAGGTGATCGAGCAGTTCGACCCGCCGGGCGTGATGGATCCCGCGCTGCAGGCGGTCGACGTGCCGGACATGCCGGCCGGGCCCGCCGGCTTCCGCTCCTCCAACCTCGGGCTGGTGGACGACGACGGCGACGTCCAGCTCGACGGCGTCAGCCTGAAGATCGCGGCCGGCGAGCGGATCGCCCTGCTCGGCCCGAGCAACGGCGGCAAGGAGGCGCTCGGCCTGGTGCTGGCCCGGCTGGCGCCGCCGACCAGCGGCAACCTGACCTTCGGCGACCACGACGTCACCACCCTGCCCGAGGCGGTCACCGGACGCCGCATCGGCTATGTCGGCCCGGCCGCCTTCACGTTCTCCACGACGATCCGCGAGAACCTGCTGATGGGCGCCATGCACCGGCCAATGTTCGAGCCGGAGCGCGACGAGGCCGCCCGGGCGGAGGTCGAGAAGGCGCTGACCAACGCCGCGATCGCCGGAAACTCGGTCGACGACCCGAACGCCGACTGGGTGGACTACGAGGCGATCGGGGTGAGCGAGCCGGCCCGGCTGTCGGAGCGGCTGGTCGCGCTGCTCGACGTGGTCGACCTGTGGGACGACTGCTATCAGCTCGGTCTGCGCGGCACCCTCGACCCGGAACTGCGACCCGACGTCGCGGCCCGGATCCTGGAGGCGCGGCGCGGCTTCGCCGAGCGCCTGGCCGGCGATCCGGCGCTGGTCGAGCTGGTCGAGCCGTTCGCCGCCGACCGCTACAACAGCAACGCCTCGGTCGCCGAGAACCTGCTGTTCGGAACGCCGGTCGACGGCACCTTCGCGGTCGACGGCATCGCCGCCAACGACTACGTCCGCCAGACGCTGGATTCGGTCGGCCTGAGCGACGATTTCCTGACCATGGGCCGGGACATGGCGGCGACCATGGTCGAGCTGTTCGCCGACCTGCCGGCCGACCACGAGTTCTTCGCCCAGTTCAGCTTCATCTCGCCGGACGACCTGCCGGAATTCCAGGCGCTGGTCACCCGGACCGACCGCGGCGGGCTGGAGAACCTGTCGGAAGAGGACCGGACGCGGCTGCTGTCGCTGCCGTTCAAGCTGGTGCAGGCCCGCCACCGCCTCGGCCTGCTGGACGAGACGATGCAGCACCGGATCCTGGAAGCCCGCCGGGCGTTCGCCGAGAACCTGCCGGCCGAGCTGGCCGGCGCGGTCGCGTTCTTCTCCGAGGACGCCTACAACGCCGCCGCCTCGGTCCAGGACAACGTGCTGTTCGGCAAGATCGCCTACGGGCAGGCCGACGCCGCGGCCCGGGTCGGGGCGGTACTGGCCGAGGTGCTGGAGCGGCTCGATCTGCGCTCGACGGTGATCGAGGTCGGCCTCGACTTCCAGGTGGGAATCGGCGGGTCGCGGCTGAGCGCCTCGCAGCGCCAG
>Ga0209475_10000692_pt1 | contig 57090 bp, 53 predicted proteins | sample tdDd471_FD_187128 | JGI IMG/M metagenome (GOLD analysis project Ga0209475, IMG submission 187128) | Marine sediment microbial communities from the Atlantic coast under amendment with organic carbon and nitrate - tdDd47.1 (SPAdes)... | ecosystem: Environmental > Aquatic > Marine > Coastal >... | reverse complement strand
CGCGTCCCGGGCAACGTCGGCGGCGCGGCGCATGGCCTGCTTGGCCAGCGGCTGGTCCCAGAGATAGCCCTCCAGGTAAGTGATCCGTCCGCTTGCCACCAGATCGGCATCCACATCATCGGGGTCGATCTCCGCGCTCGCGCCCAGGAACGTGTTCATGGTGCGCTGCGCATCGGGTGTCACCAGGATCAGGCAGCGGGCCGTGGCGGGGCCGGGCTTCGCCGCCGGGGGCGAATAGGTGACGCCTGCGGCGCGGATGTCATGGGCGAAGACCTCGCCCAGCTGATCGTTCTGCACCCGTCCGATGAAGGCGGAACGACCGCCCAGGGCGGCGACGCCAACAGCGGTATTGGCGGCGGAGCCACCTGAATGTTCCACCCCGGGGCCCATCGCCTTGTAGAGGTTTGTCGCCTGATCCTGATCGATCAGCTGCATGCCACCCTTGGCGAGATCCCGTTCGGCCAGAAAGGCGTCGTCAGCATTGCTCAGGACATCGACGATGGCATTGCCCAGTGCCACCACGTCCAGGGTCGGTTCGGTCATCCCGATGTTCTCCGCTCGTCATTGTTCAGCCAGTTTCAGGGCCGGTTTACACGGTTCGGGGGCTGACGCAAACTGATCGAATCATGACCGAATACCATCGCTGGACTGCTGTGGAGGCGGTGAGTCGCCTGCGGAACGGCGATGTCACGCCCCTTGAACTGATCGACGCTGCGGCGGCGCGCATCGCGGCCGTGGAGCCATCGGTCAATGCGTTGCCGACACTCTGTCTTGATCGTGCGCGTGAGCGCGCGCTGAACCTGCCGCGCCCAGCCGGCGACGATCCGGGTCACCTGTTCGGGCTTCCCATCGTCATCAAGGACCTGACGGAAGTTGCGGGTGTGCGCACCACTTTCGGGTCGTCTGTCTTCGCAGACCATGTGCCGCAGGCCAGTGACATGCTGGTCACCCGGCTGGAGGGCCGGGCCGCGTCGGTCATCGCCAAGTCGAACACGCCCGAGTTCGGGGCGGGGGCCCAGACCTTCAATGATGTCTTCGGCATCACGCGCAACCCGTGGAATACCGCTCTCACCCCCGGCGGCTCATCGGGCGGATCGGCGGTGGCGGTCACGACGGGGGAGGCCTGGTTGGCCCATGGCGGTGATCTGGGCGGTTCGCTGCGCATTCCGGCCAGCTTCTGCGGCTGTGTCGGGCTGCGCCCCAGTCCGGGACGGGTGCCGCGCGGACCGGTGCCGTTGCCGTTCAATCCGAACTGGGTTGACGGGCCGATCGCACGCACTGTCGGGGATGTCGCGCTGTTCCTTGATGCCCTGGGGGGGATCCATGATCGCGACCCGATTTCCCTGCCGCGACCGTCGCGCAGTTTCCAGTCCGCGCTTGGCAGTGTCCGGCCGCCGCGTCGTATCGCGTTCTCGATGGATCTGGGCGCTTCCCCCGTTCACCCGGCGGTTCGTGCAGGAATCCTGGCCGCACTGAAGGTTTTCGGGGACATGGGTACGGAGATCGTGCCGCTGGACATGGAATTCACCGACGCAGAGCCCATGTTCCAGACATTGCGGGCCGCGCAGTTTGCAGGCGACCACGGTGAGACGCTTGCCCGGCACCGCGAGAAGCTGAAGCCGGAAGTGGTCTGGAACATCGAGAAGGGCATGGCACTGACAGCGGACGACATCGGCCGGGCGGAGCGGGCACGGGGCGACCTCTATCAGCGTTTCGTGCGGCAGTTCGACACTGTGGACCTGATCGTCCTGCCAACCGTGAACACACCGCCTTTCCCTGTCGAGGTGCGGTATCTGGTGGAACTGGATGGGCAGAAGTTCGACAGTTATGTCTCCTGGCTGCTGATGACCTTCGCCATCAGCCTGACGACCTGTCCCGCGATCTCGGTTCCCTGTGGCTTCACCGCCGACGGACTGCCGCTTGGACTTCAGCTTGTGGCAGGACCCAGGGATGAGGCAAACCTGCTCGGCATGGCCCGCCACTTCGAAGACGCCACCGGCCTGCGTGACCGTCTGCCGATTGATCCGATTGTGAGGCACTGATGCTTGGAACCATCATTTCCGGCGGCCTGAAGGGGCTGACCCAGATCCTGGCCGACCCGGCATTGCGCCGCATCTTCTGGCGAACGCTGCTGCTGGCCGTCGTTGCCTATGCGATTGCCGGCGGGCTGGCCTGGCTGGTTGTCGACTACTTCCTGAACTTCGACGTTTCCTGGCTTCCGACCTTCGTCGTGAGCTGGCTGCGGGGCTTCCTGGAGGCCAGCGTCATGCTGGGCGTGATCGGCCTGATGTGGGCGATCTTTCCGGCGGTCTTTACCGGTCTGTCCTCCATCTTCCTCGACGAGGCGGCACTGGCCGTCGAGAAGCGGCACTACCCGATGGACGCGCCGGGGAAGGAGCCTGCCTTCTGGCCATCAATGCGACGGACACTGCAGTTCACACTGCTGGTGGTCTTCATCAATATCCTGCTGATGCCGCTCTATCTGGTCGGCCTGTTCCTGCCGCCGCTGAACCTGGTGCTCTACTATGGCGTGAACGGTTACTTCCTCGGGCGGGAATACTTCGAGCTGGTGGGGTACCGGCATCTGGACGAGGGCGCGGTGTTCACGACGCGACGCCGCAACAGCACCGTGTGCTTCCTCGCGGGCGCCCTGATCGCGTTCGCCCTCACAATTCCGTTTCTCAACCTGCTCGTGCCGGTAGCGGCTGCGGCAATGATGGTGCATGTTTACAAGGAATTGGGTCGTCGGGGGCGAATCGTCACTGCGCGGGACAGCACGCCTGCCCGCTGATGCAGATGCTGAAGAACAGGGAATGCTGTGTTCAAGAACCGCAATGAGACGCCGGAGGGATCCGGTGACGACAAGGCCGATACCGGGTTGCCGAAGCGCGAGGACAATCGGGGCGGATTTCGCGCCGATCATCGCGCGGTCAGTACCCGCCCGGCGCCGAGTTCATTCACAGCCGTCAGTCAGGAGCATGACAAGGTGAATGCCGAAGCCAAGAAACTTGTCGTCGGTCGCGAGATTCGCATGAAGGGCGAGATCGGCAATTGTGAACATGTCCTCATCCATGGCTTTGCCGAGGCGGCGCTGACGGATTGCAAGGCCTTCGAGGTGTCGCAGAGCGGCATCCTCAAGGGCAGTGCCGAAGTTCAGTCGGCAGACATCAGCGGGCGCTTCGAGGGCACGCTGACGGTGCGCGGGCGACTGCACATTCGGACCGGAGGGCGTGTCAGCGGCGAGATCTCCTATGCCGAGATCGAGATCGAACCCGGTGGCAGACTGGACGGAGAGATCCGCTCCATCGAACCGCAGCTGGTGCAGTCCCGGCAGGCAACGGGGTGACCAGCGCGTGCTGAGGATTCTGGCCGCTGCGTTGATGGCAGGTTGGCTCGCGGGCTGCGCGGATCTGGGAACACTGTCAGGTGATGCTCCGAAGTCGGCGAGTTCGCCGGTCGCGGTTTCCGGAGGGGCGGGCAGCCTGAACGTCGCCCCTCAGTCCACAGTCGCCGCCACACCGCGGCGTCCGGCCATGACCTTCATTGGCGCGAGCCGCCGGGACCTGGTGGCATGGCTGGGGCAGCCGGATCTGGAACTGAGTGAGGGGCAGGGCAGCCTGCTGCAGTTCCGGCGCGGTCAGTGTGTCGCGCTGGCGATGGTCGGGGTAGGCGATGCCGTGCAGGCAATCGAGGTCTCCGGGGTCGTTTCCCGGGCCGATCGGGACTGTGCCGACAAGCAGCTGGCGAAGGTCTCGCTGCAGTAGATTCACATATGAACAAAAAACAGGCATTTTTTCACGCCCCGTTTTTGTATGCCCTAAATTTGTGCAATTTCCTGCCTGACAATTGAGCGACCGCGTCGTTCGAATTCATCAACATATTGAAAACAAATGATTTCCAAGGCTGTCCCGATTCCGGCACAGGGCTTGAAACCAATGGGCATCGAGGGGTGCCCGTTGGCATCCAGTAACTGTCCAGAAGAGGTTGGCGCATGAAACTCGTCATGGCTGTCATCAAGCCATTCAAGCTCGACGAGGTCCGGGAGGCATTGACGTCGCTCGGTATCGACGGGCTCACCGCGACTGAGGTCAAGGGATACGGTCGTCAGAAGGGGCATACGGAAATCTATCGTGGCGCGGAATACGCCGTGAGTTTCCTGCCGAAGGTGAAGATCGAAGTTGTCATCAATTCCGACATGGCCGAGCGCGCCGTCGAGGCGATCAGGCAGGCCGCAGGTACCGGCCAGATCGGCGACGGCAAGATCTTTGTCATCGATGTCGCGAACGCAATGCGGATCCGCACGGGTGAAACCGATGCGGATGCGCTTTGAGCAAGAGGGAACCACACACATGAATTCCGGAAAACGAGCCCTGCTGGCCGGACTTGGAGCGGCGGTGCCACTTGGCCTGCTGGCTTCACCGGCTCTCGCTGAGGTCGGCAGTGAGTCGGCATATATCTTCAACACCCTGTCTTTCCTGATGTGCGGCTTCCTCGTCATGTTCATGGCGGCGGGTTTCGCGATGCTGGAAAGCGGCATGGTGCGTTCCAAGAACGTTGCCACCATCTGCGTGAAGAACATCGCGCTCTATGCCATTGCCGGTCTGATGTTCTGGCTGATCGGCTATGACCTGATGTACGGCATCGACGAAGGTGGCTACATCGGCAGCTTCTCGCTGTTCTGGTCCGCCGATGACAGTGCCGCACTGGCCGAGGCCGCGGACTTCAGCGGCGGCTATTCGGCGTCATCCGACTGGTTCTTCCAGATGGTGTTCGTCGCGACTGCCGCGTCGATCGTGTCCGGTACGGTGGCGGAGCGTGTGAAGCTCTGGCCGTTCCTGATCTTCGTCGCTGTCCTGACCGCCATCATCTACCCGATCCAGGGTTCCTGGGAGTGGGGCGCGGGCTGGCTGGATGCCCAGTATGGCTTCTCCGACTTCGCCGGTTCCACGCTGGTGCATTCGACCGGTGGCTGGGCCGCCCTGATGGGTGCGCTGATCATCGGTGCGCGCAAGGGCAAGTACACGGCTGACGGCAAGGTCAATCCGATGCCGGGTTCGTCGATGCCGCTGGCGACGCTGGGTGTGTTCATCCTGTGGCTGGGCTGGTTCGGCTTCAATGGTGGTTCTCAGCTTGCTCTGGGTTCCGCTGCTGATGCCATCGCCATCTCGAACATCTTCGTGAACACCAATGTGGCTGCTGCCGCAGGCGTGGTCGCGGCGATGATCGCGAGCCAGCTGATGTTCAAGAAGGTCGATCTGACCATGGCCCTGAACGGTGCCATCGGTGGCCTGGTGTCCATCACTGCCGAACCGCTGGCGCCGAGCATCGGAGCTGCGGTGCTGATCGGTGCCGTTGGTGGTGTCCTGGTCGTGGTCGCCGTGCCGCTGCTCGACAAGCTGAAGATCGACGATGTCGTGGGTGCGATCCCCGCCCATCTGGTCTGCGGCATCTGGGGCACCCTGGCGGTTCCGATCACCAACTCCGACGCCAGCTTCGGCGGCCAGATCGTCGGCATCATCGCCATCGGCCTGTTCGTCTCCATCACCAGTGCCATCGTCTGGATGATCCTGAAGGTCACCGTTGGTGTCCGGGCATCGGAAGAGGATGAGGAACTGGGTCTGGACCGTGCCGAGCTTGGCATGGAGGCCTATCCCGAGTTCGGTCGCGGATCGCAGTTTGGTTGATTGCGCCACGACCGGCTCTGACTAGAGCAAGCGCGCACCCTCCCCCTCTCCCTCGGAGGATGCGCTGAACTGAAAGCCCGGCAGCTTCGGCTGTCGGGCTTATTTTTTGCGCAAATGCCTAATCGATCTGCAAACTTGTGGCGACAAAGTAGGCAAATGATCCGCGCCGCGTTGTCTTTCTGGATAAGTATTTGAAATTGCTGTCGCAATATGATTTGCCTAATTGGCATGCAGTTTGATCATCCAGGCTCAAGCTGTCAGGTGCCCGCAGAGGCATCATTTTTTTTGAGGAGGGAACCGTCATGGAGTCTGTCCAGTCGGGGTTGGATGTCTTCTTCGTGCTCATGGGCGCGATTCTGGTGTTCGCGATGCATTCCGGTTTCGCGTTTCTCGAGGTCGGCACGGTCCGGCACAAGAATCAGGTCAATGCGCTGGTCAAGATCCTGGTGGATTTCGCGATCTCGACAGTGGCCTATTTCTTCATCGGCTATTCGGTTGCCTATGGCGTCGACTTCCTGATGAGTGCTTCGGCCCTGACCGGCGACGTGGAAGACGCCGTGTTCTCGAAGTCCGGCTTCGATCTGGTCAAGTTCTTCTTCCTGCTCACCTTCGCCGCCGCGATCCCCGCGATCATCTCCGGCGGCATTGCCGAGCGCGCGAAGTTCTGGCCTCAGGCCATGGCCACCGCCGTGATCGTCGGTGTGGTCTATCCGCTGTATGAAGGCATGGTCTGGGGCAGCACCTTCGGCTACCAGGACTGGATCGCGGAGAGCTTCGGCGCGCCATTCAACGACTTTGCCGGGTCGATCGTCGTGCATGCCGTTGGCGGCTGGATCGCGCTGGCTGCGGTCATCCTGCTCGGCGTGCGCAAGGGCCGCTATCGCAAGGATGGCTCGCCCGCCGGTATCCCGCCGTCGTCCATTCCCTTCCTGGCACTGGGGTCGTGGCTGCTGTGCATCGGCTGGTTCGGCTTCAACGTGATGAGCGCGCAGTCCGTGGAGGGGGTCAACGGCCTCGTCGCGATGAACTCCCTGCTCGCCATGGCGGGCGGTATCCTTGCGGCCCTGATCGCCGGTCGCAATGATCCGGGCTTCGTTCACAACGGCGCCCTTGCGGGTCTGGTGGCGGTCTGTGCCGGGTCCAACGTGATGCACCCGGTCGGGTCATTCGTTGTCGGCGGCGTGGCGGGTGCACTGTTTGTCCTCATGTTCCAGCTCTGTCACAACCGCTGGAAGATCGACGACGTGCTGGGTGTCTGGCCGCTGCATGGTCTCTGTGGCCTCTGGGGCGGCATTGCCTGCGGTATCTTCGGGACCGAGGCGCTGGGCGGCCTGGGCGGCGTCACCTTCATGTCGCAGCTTGTCGGCAGCCTGATCGGTGCGGCCTATGCCCTGATTGCCGGGTTCATCGTCTACGGCGTACTGAAGGCCGTTACCGGCATCCGGTTGGGCGAGGAGGAAGAGTTCAACGGTGCCGACCTCACCATTCACAAGATCCGGGCAAATCCGGAGTCCGATCTCAACTGACCGGTCGTGATCTCAGCGGTCGGACGGATTTTCGTCCTCCACCAGCATCGGTCGCCAGGCGAAGGGCGGCGTGGCTGACGGGTCTATCGTCACCATGACCGCGCCTACGTCCGGTGCGCCGGGAACTTCCAGCCGCCAGACATTGTCGACGCGGCTGTCGTTCCGGTCCCGCAAGGGCCGATCCGTGCGGTAGCTGTGCGTGTCGCCATGGATCAGCAACACAGGTCCGCCATAGGCCTGCGCGCCCCTGGCCAGCGCGTCCAGTGTCCGGACGAAACCGCGATCTCCCTTGTCACCCGGCACGAACTCCGGGTTCGCATGAATGGCGATGACAAGGGCGGGGGCCTTCTCACTGATGGCCTGTGCGAAGGCGTGATCCAGCCATCTGATGTTTGCACCGTCCCTGGCTTCGAACAGTTCCTTCGGGCCGACCTTGCGTTTCCTGCCGTTGCTCGAACCGACAACATGCACCGTCGCGAAGATGATCCTGCCCGCGGTCCAGAGCGCATTCTCCACCATTGCGGGGTCGTGACCCGCGTCCGACTGGCTGAGATAGCTGCGGCGGTTGCGCCCGAAACTCATCGGCTCCGCGAAGAATATCTCCCGTATCCGTTGCAGGCGTTCGTGCGGGTCATACCCGCCCGCTTTCGCGCGATGGCAGTCGGTCCATTCATTGTCACCGGGGGTATAGAAAAGCGGGGCTTCGAAGCGGGTGAAGTGATCCCGCACGTTCAGGAAGGCCGCGTCGGTGCAGGGGGTGGAGCCCGCCTTGATATCCCCGACATGGATCGAGAAGGCGGGACGCTGTTCGTTGATGCGTTCGATCAGGCGCGCGAACAGCGCATCATCGCGGGGCATCAGGTAGGGGGTGTCGCCAAGGGCGGCAAACCTGACCTCCGGCTCCGCGACAGCGGGCAGCGCCCCGGCGAGAAGCGCGCTGAACATCAGGCAAGATGCGATCCGGCGAAACATTTGCAGCCTCCGGTCTGGCAGGGTCGGGTCAGATCCTTGGCGCCCGACCCTGCCATCGGATCATGACACGGGCATGGCATCCGGTGCCAGCAGGGTTGCCGGGTCATCCGACTGCCCGGAGATCGGCTCCTGCGGCGCGGCCGAAAGCCCCAGCGGTGCGAGGGCCGCGGCAACGGAAGCAAGGTCCGGCGTACCGGGCTGCGTCAGGAATTCCGAAGGGAAACCGTTGCGTTTCAGGAAGTCATGCAGATAGCCGCTACGGTCGATGACCTGATCCAGCAGGTCGGGAAATGCCGTCGCAGCCTGCATGTAGGCGGCCTGCGCGGCGGTGGCATCCGCGATCTCCTGCAGCCGGACCAGCGGCGACGTGGGTTTCGGCCTGACCCGCTCTCCATCAACCTCGAACGGAGGCACATAGTAGGGCGATCCCACCATGGCCGGGCTGCTGATGATGGAGAGCACACGATTGGCCAGCGGAAAGTCGAGCTCTGTCAGCAGACGCAGTGACATGGGCAGTTCCACCGCCTCGAACTCCTGCTGGCGGACATCGATCTCGAAGGCCGTCCGGCCACTGGCATTGCTGGGCGGCAGTCCCGGACCCATGATCGCCTCCCGGATGCTGCGCTGCAGGTTCTCCAGCACGATCTGGCTGACATCGAACCGCCCCGGCGCGTCCAGCGGGGTCAGGCCCTGGGATCCCACGGCCTTCGGGATGATCGCACCCGGCACAAGCTGAATGTTGGCCGGGTTCAGGACTCCGTCATCTTCCGCCTGCCAGATCCCGGTCACGGCGATGGAGGCATTCTTAAGGATCAGTTCGACCACCTTGTTGGCTGTCTTGATGTCGGCCAGCGCGTTCAGCACCGGACCCCGACCCATCCATTCGCCAGGCGCCTTGTCGGTGCGGAACGCGATGACGGGGGAGGCCGCGAAGGGACGCCGCAGCAGCAGGTTCTCACCCGGCGCGCCCGGCTGTGCCACACACCAGACCTCATAGGTGGCCGGTTCGCCCGGGTCGTCGGCCAGAATGGCCTCGATCACCTCGATCTCCGTATCCGGCTGCTTCTCCGCGATCATGGCCAGCTCCGCCGGCAGTTCGGCATCCGGCCAGCGGGTGCGGATGCGGCGGGCGGGCAGGGACTGCTGGCGAAAGATCGTGGCCAGCATGCCATCCCGGCCTTCCTCCGGTGTCAGCTCCTGTGCCGGTACGGCCTCGAACCGCAGCGGACGGTTCAGTGAACCGGCATGGACCATCAGTGCGCCGGTGGAGATCAGGGCGTCGCCCAGGGCCGGATCGATCTCGATGTGGAAGTTGGAAGCCTCGATGGCGCTATGGAACTTCTCGCGCACTTCAGCCGCGTAGAGGTCGAAGGCCCGTCGGGCTTCCTCGTCATGCATCAGCGAATCCGGGGCTTCGAAATCCATCCAGGACTTGAAGGGCGGGAACAACTGGCCATGCAGGCGTGCCTTTCGCCAGTGCAGGGCCTGGACCGCCGTGTTGTCGAAGACCTCCCGATCCTTTCGCTGGCCGACCATGCCGCCGCGTCGCGCTGCGTGGTTCGGCAGGGCAAAGGCATAGGCGTCGTCAAGCAACTGGTCCCAGCCCTGGCGTCGCGCCGCGGCGCGGGAGAAGCGCTGAAGCGTTTCCGACTGGAAACGGTCGCCACCTGAATGTCTCATGAGTGGAAATTCCTCTGTCTGTTGCAACCTGGAAAAGATAGGTGGCCGAAACGAACTGAGTTGCGCCTGGAGGCGAAGAATTCGGTGAGGGCACTCGACCTGACCGGTGACAGCGCTAGACTGCGCGGACCGGGCCAGGATGACAGGGGAGTGGGTGATGGGACTGATCGACGACGTGCGCAAGCGGCTTCAGGCGGACATGACCGGCTGGCGGCATGACATTCACAAGCATCCGGAGACGGCGTTCGAGGAGCACAGGACGGCGGACAAGGTTGCCGGGCTGCTCGAATCCTGGGGACTGGATGTGCACCGTGGTCTGGCCACCACCGGTGTCGTGGGCACGCTGAAGGCGGGAACCGGAAACCGGGCCATCGGCCTGCGCGCCGACATGGATGCGCTGGACCTGACCGAACTGAACGGCTTTGACTACAAGAGCGTTCACGACGGGAAGATGCATGCCTGCGGCCATGACGGCCATACCACCATGCTGCTCGGTGCCGCGCGCTACCTGGCGGAAAACCCGAACTTCGATGGCACCGTGCAGTTCATCTTCCAGCCTGCGGAGGAGAACCTGGCCGGCGGTCGGGTGATGGTGCAGGAAGGCCTGTTCGAGAAGTTCCCGGTCGAGGCTGTCTATGGCATGCACAACTGGCCCGGGCTGCCCGTCGGCAGCTTCGCGGTCTGCACCGGGCCGATGATGGCCTCCGCCGACTTCTTCGAGCTGAAGCTGACCGGTCGTGGCGGACACGGCGCGTTCCCGCACCTGGCGAAGGATCCGATCGTCGCCGCAGCTCACGTCATCACCGCCTGGCAGACCATTGTCAGCCGGGATACGGATCCGATGAAGGCGGCGGTGATCAGTGCCTGCGAGATCAATTCGGGCTTCACCGGCAACGTCATTCCCGAGACAGCGGTGGTCCGGGGCACGACGCGCACCTTCAACGAAGGTGTCCAGGACATGATCGAGGCGCGGATGCGCGAAGTCGCGAACGGCATCGCCCAGGCCTTCGGCATGCAGGCCGAGTTCACCTACGACCGCCGCTATGCGCCCACGGTGAATACCCCGGAAGAGACGGGCTTTGCCGTTGCCGCAGCGCATGAGGTTGTCGGCGCGGAGAACGTCAACGACAAGCTGGTTCCTGTCATGGGCGCGGAGGACTTCGGCTGGATGTTGCGTGAGCGTCCCGGGTGCTACATGTTCGTCGGCAATGGCGAGGGCGAAGGTGGCGGCTGCGAGGTTCACAACCCGAACTACGACTTCAATGACGAGACCCTGCCGGTCGGTGCGGCCTATTGGGTCAAGCTGGTGGAAATGCAGTTGCCCGCAGCCGAGGGATGAATTGCTGTCGTGGTCAATCAGCCCTGAATGGTGCGTTTCTTGCTTCCTCACGGATGTGTGAGCGGGATCACGGTCTGTTTGTCACGAAATGACCACAGTTGCGATCAGGTCCTGTGAGCCGTGTCACAGGTGCCGGTGCAGAACGCGACTCGGTGCACGAACTGGAACCAGACAGGCGAGGACCATAAAGTGAGTTTCAAGGTCAAATTCTGGGGCGTTCGCGGCAGCATTGCCACGCCCGGACCGCGGTACGTGTCGTTCGGTGGCAATACCAGCTGCATCGAGGTCTCATGCGCCGGCCAGCGCCTGATATTCGATGCCGGTACGGGCATCCGCAATCTGGGCCACTGGCTGACCAAGAAGAACGTGCACAACGCTCATCTGCTGCTGTCCCACACCCATTGGGATCACATCAACGGGTTCCCGTTCTTCTCGCCGGCCTTCAAGAAGGACAATCACTTCACCATCATGGCGGGACACCTGGCACCGGAAACCGGCGGCATCCGCGAGGTGCTGGCATCCCAGATGAACCAGCCGACATTCCCGGTACCGATCGACATCATGCAGGCGCAGCTCAGTTTCGAGGATTTCAATGCCGGTGACGTCCTGAACCTCGGACCCGACGTCCGTGTCACGACGACACCGCTGAATCACCCGGACGGTGCCACAGGCTATCGCGTGGACCACAACGGCCATGCCTTCTGCTACGTGACGGACACGGAGCATGTGCCGGGCAAGCCGGACGAGCGCATCCTGGCCCTGATCGAAGGCGCCGACATCGTCGTCTACGACTGCACCTACAACGACAAGGAATTCTCGTCGAAGGTCGGCTGGGGTCACTCCACCTGGCAGGAAGGCATGCGCCTCTGCCAGGCCGCGAACGTCCGCCAGCACGTCATCTTCCACCACGACCCGGACCATGAGGACATCTACATGGAACGGCTGGAGGAAGAGGCCCGCTACGAATGGATCGGCAACACGGTCGCGCGGGAGAACATGCGACTGCGGGTGGGCTGACCCGGATCAGCCCATCAGGTAGCGGAACAGTCCAGGGCTACGCACCCAGGTTCACGCCCTGCGCCGCATCGGCCATGTAGATCGAGTCCTTCGGTTTCTCGAACACGCGGTGCACCATCGGCCGGAAATCATCCAGCTTCATTGACTCGTAGGCCGGGTCGAAGGCGGGCGCGTCGTAGCGTTCGCAGAAGATCGCGGTCTTTTCGAAATCCGCGTGCCCCCGGAACTGCTCGCGCATGTCGCGGTCCAGGCCGAGATGCTGGAAGAAGTAATAGCCCTGGAAGATCCCGTGCTTCTCCACCATCCAGTGGTTGGAGGCCGAGACGAAGGGCTTCAGGACCGTCGCGGCCATGTCGGCGTGATTGTAGGAACAGAGCAGGTCACCGATGTCGTGCAGCAGCGCCGCGACGACATATTCCTCGTCCTCGCCTGCCTTGTGGGCACGGGTTGCCGTCTGCAGGCTGTGCTCCAGCCGGTCCACCTGGAACCCGCCATAGTCGCCGCCCAGCAGTTCCAGATGCGCCAGCAGGCGATCCGGCAGCCCGGCGCTGAACGGCTTGTAGTGACTGCCGATGATCTTCCAGTCTTCCGCCGTGCCATCGGCCATGTCGGTGAAGCGTGCGCTGTCTGCCATTGATTCGTTCCCACCCCGTTGCGTTGACCCGGTTTGCAGTGTCCAGTATCTCCGGTGCGGTGGCCTTCGGGCAAGGCGCATCGACGGGGGAGGAAGAGATGACCGGGTTGACCGAGGACCAGATTGCGTTTCAGGACGCCGCGCGCAGCTTCGCGCAGGCGGAGATGGAACCCCATGCCTCCCAATGGGACGAGGAAAAGATCTTCCCCGAGGACACGCTGCGCCAGGCCGCCGAGCTCGGCTTTGCCGGCATCTATGTCGACCCGGCGCACGGGGGATCGGGCCTGACCCGCGTCGATGCGGCCGTGATCTTCGAGGAGCTGGCGGCGGGCTGCACCTCCACGGCCGCCTATATCTCCATCCACAACATGGCGAGCTGGATGATCGACCGCTTCGGCGACGATGCGGTGCGGGCGAAGTTCCTGCCGAAGCTCTGTTCGATGGAGTGGTTCGCCAGCTACTGCCTGACGGAGGCTGGCGCAGGCTCCGACGCCGCCAGCCTGAAGACGAAAGCGGTGCGCGACGGCGACGACTATGTGCTGAACGGCGCCAAGGCCTTCATCTCCGGCGGCGGTCGCTCGGACGTCTATGTCGTCATGGTGCGGACCGGCGAGGCGGGGCCGAAGGGCGTCACCTGCATCGCGGTGGAGAAGGACACGCCTGGCCTCAGCTTCGGCGCGCAGGAACGCAAGATGGGCTGGAACTCCCAGCCCACCGCGATGGTCATGTTCGACGATTGCCGGGTGCCGGTGTCGAACCGCATCGGTGACGAGGGGCAGGGCTTCAGCATCGCCATGGCCGGTCTGGACGGCGGACGCATCAATATCGGCGCCTGCTCCATCGGTGCCGCCCGCGCCTCGCTGGAGCGCACCATTGCCTACGTCAAGGACCGCAAGCAGTTCGGCCAGGCCATCGCCGGGTTCCAGAACACCCAGTTCAAGCTGGCCGACATGGCGACGGAACTGGAGGCTGCGCGGATGATGATCCACGGCGCGGCGGCCAAGCTCGACGCCGGTGCCGCGGACAAGACCGTCGCCTGCGCCATGGCCAAGCGCTTCGCCACCGACACCGGCTTCAACGTCTGCAACGACGCGCTGCAGCTGCACGGCGGCTACGGCTACCTGCGCGACCATCCGATCGAACGCTACATGCGCGACTGCCGCGTCCACCAGATCCTGGAAGGCACCAACGAGATCATGCGCGTGGTGATCAGCCGCCAGTTGCTGAAGGACTGAGGTCAGGGCTTTTCAGCGAGTCAGCGCCGCGTCCGCGCAATCGCGGCCTCCAGCGGCACGCGCAGGGGTTTCTCGGTGATCGCCCGCGTCTCCAGATCGACGGACCAGAAGATCCGGGAATCGTTGAACACAGTCATGATCGCCTTCCGCCCGTCCCCAGAGATGGCGACCTCGCCTGGGCCATAGCCTCTTGGCGGGCGAAACTGATCGACGATCTTGCCATCACGCCCCACATACAGGGCGAACCTGAGATGTGTCCTGTCATAATTGCCAGCTGCATCTGTCGTGTGTTCCCGAAAGACAAACGAACGCCCATCATGCGAGGCGCGCAACGAGTCTGTGCGGTAGTTACTCTGCGAAAGACGAGAGCCATTGAAGTAGGGCGGGTCGGGAAACAGGGGAGAATAGCTGCCCTTCAAAGGGTCAATAATGCCCCCCCAGAGACCATGCGAAAGGAAGGGATCTTCATTGGGGGTGCCCATGTGAGCATAGATCCCCTTCGTCGTTGCAGTCAGATAGGCGAAGGACGAACGACCGTCGATCTTATCCTGTAGATCAAGCTTTCTCTCGACCTGCTTTCCATCTTCAAATTCGACATAGCCTAAGTGATTTGCGCTAGTGCCGTAGAAGTTCAGGATTTGCGGCATCCGCCATTTGCCACTCGGTCGGGCAACAGCCGCCTCATGGCGGTAACCGAAATAGATTCGACCTGAAGCCGGGTCAAAGGTTGGAAATCCGCGGACCTTCCGTGCGCCCCCAAGCCGCTTGGGGAAGCGTCGATCATAGACAACTTCGCCAGCTTTGGTGACCAACTGAAAACGTCGGTTCGCGCGATCAATGACCCCCACGTTGAGTCCCAGTTCCTGCGGCGAGCATTCCTTCGCCCAGCATCGCTGGATGACCGCCAGGAAGCGGTCGTCGGGGGAGAAATTGGCCGAATGGAACTCGCGGGGCGGTGGGGCGATGTGCAACGCGATGCTCTCGGTCTCCATGTCGTAGACAGCCACCGAGTAGCGTGTCCTTGACCTTTCATCCGCACCAAGCCTGTGGAAATCAAACGCCATGTAGCGCCCGTCGCTGGAGAGCACCGTGCGCTTGATCTGGTAGGGATCGAGCACCTTCTGTGCCTGGGTAGCGGAAGAGAGGAACAGCAGGGCAAGGCCGAGCAGCAGGCCAGTGCATCGTCGTAGCACCCTGTCGGGAACTGTCATCCGGTGGCCCTCTGCCGTTCTCCCGGCACGCGTTGCGCCGCGCCTGATACATGAGACCGCAAGCGCCGGTTGCAAGCTTTTCGTTCTCTGATCGGAGCCGGGCCGGCCGGTCGCCAGTCGAATGGTCGGCGACTGGGCTCGCGGATCAAGTCCGCGAGCGGCGTGAGGGAAAGGGAATCGGTCTCGCAGAACTCTCCCACCCCACCGATGCCTTACCCGGGCTTGACCCGGGTACCCTGGTGCCGCACCGGTGTCGGAGACCGATCAGGCGGGTATCCCACGGGAACGCTGGAAAGAGGGCACCTGTCAGCCTCGGGCCAGGAGCGTCTGCGGGTTTGCGGAATCGAACACCACCGGGGTGTCCAGATTGGCGTGCAGCCAGACGCGGTAGTGGTCGATCAGACCGTCTCTCAGGCGGAAGAAGCTGAAGGCGGTGCAGGAGAATTCCTTCCCGGTGGGGGTCTGGCCGAGCCAGGGGCCGTTGAGCTTTCCGGTGAAGGTCCATTTCGCCATCACTTCGTCCTCGCCCGCGACGATCTGGTCGACGGTGACGGAGAGATCGCTGATGTTGCGGCCAAAGCCCTTGGCGTGGGCAACCAGCCCGGCCCTGCCCGGGGGGCCGTTGAAGGCCTGATTGGCCTCATCCACCATGTCCGGCTGGGCCAGTTCCTCGATCAGGTCGAGGCGGCCGTTGCTCACGACCTCCATCAGATAGGCTTCCATCACTTGTCGGGGTGTGCGTTGCGGAGTGCTGGTCATGGTGACATGTCCTGTTGTTCTGTTCCGACTGAACCGAGATCCTCCTTCCCCCTTGATGGGGGAAGGCCGGGATGGGGGTGAACGGCGCAGCCGAACAGCGATCAGGCTGCAGTGCAGCAGCCTTCGGCTTCACCCCCCATCGACCGCTGCGCGGTCCCTTCCCCCGCAAGGGGGGAAGAGCCAGCAAATCAGTCATGGCCCGACGTCACTTCCTCAGAAGAACGCCTGCAGGCCGGTCTGGGCGCGGCCCAGGATCAGGGCGTGGACGTCGTGGGTGCCCTCGTAGGTGTTCACGGTCTCCAGGTTCATCAGGTGGCGCATCACGTGATATTCCTCGTGAATGCCATTGCCGCCGTGCATGTCGCGGGCGGTGCGGGCGATATCGAGGGCCTTGCCGCAGGAATTGCGCTTGATGATGGAAATGGATTCCGGAGGGCAGGCACCGGCATCCTTCATCCGGCCCACCGCCAGGCAGCCCTGCAGGCCGAGCGCGATCTCCGTCTGCATGTCGGCCAGTTTCTTCTGGATCAACTGGTTCTGGGCCAGCGGACGGCCGAACTGCTTGCGGTCCATGGTGTAGGTCCGCGCGGCGTGCCAGCAGAATTCCGCCGCACCCAGCGCGCCCCAGGCGATGCCGAAGCGGGCATTGTTGAGGCAGCCGAAGGGGCCGCCCAGGCCGCTGATGTTGGGCAGCAGGTTCTCCGCCGGGACAAAGACGTTGTCCATGACGATCTCGCCGGTGATGGAGGCCCGCAGCGACAGCTTGCCCTCGATCTTCGGCGCGGACAGCCCTTCCATGCCCTTCTCCAGCACGAAGCCGCGGATCTTCTCGTCATCGGTCTTGGCCCAGACCACGAAGACATCGGCGATGGGGGCGTTGGAGATCCACATCTTGGCACCGCTGACGCGATAGCCGCCGTCCACCGACTTCGCCCGGGTCTTCATGCCGCCCGGATCGGAACCATGGTCCGGCTCGGTCAGCCCGAAGCAGCCGACCCATTCGCCGGAGGCCAGCTTGGGGAGATACTTCTCCCGCTGCGCCTCGTCGCCATAGGCGTAGATCGGGTGCATCACGAGGGACGACTGGACACTCATCATGGAGCGGTAGCCGCTGTCGATGCGTTCCACCTCCCGCGCGATCAGACCATAGGTGGTGTAGTTCACACCGGCGCAGCCATAGCCGTCGATGGTCGGACCCAGCAGGCCGAGTTCCCCCATCTCGCGGAAGATGTTGCGGTCGGTCTTCTCCTCCCGGAACGCCTCGATCACGCGGGGCATCAGCTTGTCCTGGGCATAGTCGCGCGCGGTATCGCGGACCATGCGTTCCTCCTCCGACAGTTGGCTGTCCAGATCGAAGGGATCTTCCCAGTTGAATGCGGCTTTCGTCTTCGTCGGTGCGTTCATGCCAAAAGGCTCCTGCTCGTCGCGGTGATCAGTCAGGGATCACGGCGGTGGTCTCGATCTCGATCTTGGCGCGGTCTTCCATCAGTGCGGTCACTTCCATCACCGCCATGGCGGGGAAGTTCTTGCCGAAGCAGTCGCGGAAGGCCTGGCCAACCTCACGGGCGGCATCCAGATACTCGCGCTTGCTGGTGATGAACCAGGTCATGCGGACGATGTGCTCCGGCCCGGCCCCGGCTTCCTGCAGCACGCGCAGGGTATTGGCGAAGGCCTGGCGGGCCTGTCCGGCGAAATCATCGGTCTCGAAGACCTCATCTCCCGTCCAGCCGATCTGGCCGGCCACGAATACCATGGACCCGCGCGCGACGACTCCGTTGGAGTATCCCTTCGGGCGTTTCCATTCCGGTGGATTGACGAGTTGCATCCCTGTCCTCCCGCGATCTGTTGTTCGGACAGTTCTAGTCCGTCCTGCCACCAGCGGCAATCAGCGTGGCGGCAGACGTCTCGGGTCCAGGCGGGCAAAGGGCAGGATCGCGAAGCCAAGCACGCAGGCGTTCAGCATGTGCCACAGGAAGTGTGTGCCGCTGGGAAAGGCCTCGCAGACCGGGGCGTCGATCGACCGGAAGAAGAACGACGGCACGAAGCAGGCGATGCCTATCGCCACGTCCCGCCCGGCCGGGTGTCCGCGCAGGATCAGGATTCCCGCCATCAGCGCGCCGGTGACGAACGGGCCGAGGTAGGCCGCCCCTTCCACCGGCACGACACCGCCCAGTACGAAAGCAGCCACGATCATGCCGACAGGCCAGAGCGCGGCGGTCCACCAACCCTGATGCAGCCAGACACGGGCACTGAACAGGATTGCGGCCAGCAGGCACAGCGTCAGGGCCAGCGAGTCAAGAATGACGCCGATGACGTTCGCGAAGCTGTGGAAGATCAGGCTGCAGACACCTGTGGCAAACAGCAGGATGACCAATGTCCGCAGCATCCACGACCGGTCACGGTGATAGCGCCTGGCGATCCGCCAGAGCCAGAGTGCTGCGATCATGAAGGCCAGGTTGGTGATGGCATTCAGCGGTTCCCCCAGCAGTCCGGGGGCGACGCGCTCACAGTAGCTGTCGATATACTCGTACATCGTTTCAGGTTCTCAGAAGGGCAGGTCGGTCGCCGACGTCACCCATGGCATGACGCATGAAGAACCGGCGCAGCGGGCCGGAGCGATGCACCGCGGCCAGCCCCAGGTCGCGGGCCAGCCTGACCGGTGGCAGATCATTGGAGAACAGGCGGTTCAGGATATCCGTGACTGCCGTGAGCGCCACGGAGTCCGTCCTGCGCCAGCGCTCGTACTCGATCAGGATGCTGGTATCGCCCAGATCCAGGCCAAGCTGCGCCGCGTCCGTCAGGCATTCCGCCAGCGCCGCGACATCGCGCAGACCCAGGTTGAACCCCTGACCGGCGATCGGGTGAATGCCATGCGCCGCGTCCCCGACCAGGGCCAGTCGGTCAGAGCGGAATGCGTGAGCCAGAACGAGGCTCAGGGGATAGCGGAAGCGATCACCGACGACATGCACCGGCCCCAGAAAATCTCCGACCCGGCGCTGGATCTCCGCGGTGAACTCCGCCTCAGGCAGTTCCATGAATGCCGGCGCCAGGTCACTGCGTTCGGTCCAGACCAGCGACGCGCGGTTGGCGGTCAGGGGCAGGATGGCGAAGGGACCAGCGGGCAGGAAACGCTCATGCGCGATGCCGTGGTGGCTTTCCGCATGGGCGATGGTGCAGACGATGCCGTCCTGCGGGTAGCGCCATTGCAGCGTCTCGATCCCCGCTTCCTGGCGCAGGCGCGACATGCGCCCGTCGGCGCCGACACAGAGCTCGGCACGGACAATGTCGCCGTCACTCAGCACCGCCTCGACACCGGCGGGGGAGCGTTTCATGCGACCGACAGTGACCGGCGCCTTCAGCGTGACGCTTTCCAGTTCCGCAACAGTCCGGAACAGGGCCAGCCGGGTGAAACGGTTCTCCACCATCTGGCCCAGCGGCTCGTCGCCCACGTCCCGGTGGTCGTAGTGCAGGAACAGCGGCGCATCGCCGTCGGAAACCCGGATCTCGTTGATCGGCTGCACGTCCTCGACCCGTCCCGCGATGCCCAGGCGATCCAGCATCCGCCAGCTCGCGGCGGCGATGGCGGAGGCACGACCATCGAAGGGTGGCGCGACAAGTTCCGCAGGCGATTCGCGGTCCACGACCACTGTCGTGATCCCGGCATGGCCCAGCGCGACGGCAAGGCTCAGTCCCACCAGGCCGCCCCCAACGATCAGTACACGTGCATGAATGTCTGTCATGGCGGCAGTGTAGCCAAACCTGCGCAGGTGCAACATGCGACCTTCGGGCCTTGGCGGGGCGGAAGTGATTGTGCTCTATAACCGTCAGGGCCATGGCGGCAGCAGCGCATACCGGAGGAGCGGCAAGGATGAGTACGGCAACGGGGACCATCACCGAGAAGGGCAAGACCTGGTATCTGGATGACATCGAGGTCGGGATGGTCGGCAGCTATACCGCCGAAGTGACGGAAGACCTGATCCAGGCCTTCGCCGACGCATCCGGTGACGACAACCCGCTGCACCTTGATGAGGAATACGCGAAGACGACGATGTTCAAGGGCCGCATCGCGCACGGCATGTTGTCCGCCAGTTTCCTGTCCACCATCTTCGGCACCATCTTTCCCGGGCCAGGCGGCATCTACATGTCCCAGAACGTGAAGTTCACGGCACCGGTGCGCATCGGCGACGTCGTGACCGCGACGGCGGAGGTCGATGAGGTCATGGCCGACAAGGGTCGGGTACATTTCAAATGTGTCTGCATGGTCGGCGACCGGAAGGTCATTGTCGGTGATGCCTGGATCATGCCGGCGCGTCGGGGCAAGTGAGCGGCGACATGCGTATCGCCCGGCTGAGCGGCGTCGCACCGGTCGGGTGCCGGGGTGCCGCTGTGGCGATCGGCAATTTCGATGGTGTTCACCGCGGTCACCGCGTGCTGATTTCCCGGGCGCAGCAGATTGCCGCGACCCTGGGGTGCCCCGCGGGCGTCCTGACGTTCGAACCGCATCCCCGGGAATATTTCGCCGCCAGGGCACCGGCCTTTCGCCTGACCAATTTCCGCGCCAAGGCCATGGGCCTGTGCGATGCGGGTGTCGAGGTCATGGCCGTGGCCCCCTTCGGGCGGGCGATGGCGGAAATGAGTGCCAGCGACTTCATCGACGAGGTTCTGGTCAGGCGACTGGGCGTGGCGCATGTCGTCGTCGGCTATGACTTCGCCTTCGGCCACAAGCGGGCGGGCAATGTCGCGCAGTTGCAGGCCATGGGGCGGGAGCGCGGCTTCGGCGTGACCGTCGTGGAGCCGGTGCGTGAGGGAGAGGAGGTCTTTTCCTCGACCCGCATCCGCGACGCCCTCTGGCAGGGTGCGCCACGTCGCGCCTCGGGGCTGCTGGGGCATGACTGGGAAGTGCATGGCCGCATCATCAGGGGCGATCAGCGGGGCCGGACAATCGGGTTTCCCACCGCCAATGTGGCGCTGGGCGGCTACATCGAGCCGCAGTTCGGTGTCTACGCCGTGCGCATCGGCTGGGAAGAGGATGGCCAGACCGTCTGGCATGGCGGTGTCGCCAACCTCGGGCGGCGTCCGACCTTCGACAAGTCAGATGTCCTGCTGGAGGTGCATGTGCTTGATTTCGCCGGTGACCTCTATGGCCGCCATGCCCGGGTGCGGTTCCTGGATTTCATCAGGCCGGAACAGAAGTTCGACGGCCTGGACGCCCTGAAGGCCCAGATCGCGGCGGATGCCGACGGTGCCAGAAAGATCCTGGCGTCATCCTGACGGCTGTCAGCCGCCGCGTATCGCCTGCTCCACCATCCACAGGGCCAGGGCTTCACCTGTAACGATGTCCATGAACGCCAGGCCGGTGCCGCTGGTCCGGTGATTGACGATGCGCGCTTCCAGCGGTGTGTCGAAACCCGTTACCTGAACCGTGCAGATCCCACCTTCCACGGATGCCACGACCGGACTGGCCAGCAAGCCACCGGCTGAGACGTTGATCGCCGTATGTTCCAGCGGGCCGCCGTCCGGGAGCGTGATCATCACGGGCAGACTGACCCTAGTGCGGACGAACCGTCTGCGTTCCCTGCCCGGCGGTGGGGCAACTTCCTGAAGTACTGTCATGAAGCGATCATACGCCTGCGCGAGGTATCATGTCACCGCAATCTCGCAATGAGCGCAGATGGTTGCGGGAGATCAGACGAAAGCCGCGGCCTGCAAACGCTCCATCTGCGGGCTGCGTCCGTACATCTCGCGATAGCATTTGGAGAAATGCGAGGCCGAGACGAAGCCGCAGGCAATGGCGACATCGACGATGGGCATGTTGGACTGCAACAGCAGGTGCCGGGCGCGATCGATCCGGATTTCCAGGTAATAGCGCGCGGGGGAGCGCCCCAGGTGGCGGCGGAACAGCCGCTCGACCTGGCGGCGCGACAGGCCGACATAATCCGACAGTTCGGCGAGCGACAGCGGCTCGGCAACGTTGGCTTCCATCAGTTCGATGATCAGCAGCAGCTTGGCGTGATGCAGGCCAAGGCGTGCCTGCAACGGCAGGCGCTGCCGGTCCCGCGGATTGCGGATGCGGTCGATCATGCACAATTCGCAGACCTGCGTGACCACCTGCTGCCCGTAGTGTCCTTCGATCACGTGCAGCATCATGTCCAGCGCTGCGGTACCGCCGGCACAGGTGTAGATACCATTGTCGATCTCGCACAGGTCGGCGTGGACTTCCGCCGTGGGGTATTTCTCGGCAAAGGCCGGCAGGGTTTCCCAGTGAATGGAGCAGCGCCGCCCGTCCAGCAGTCCGGCATGGGCGAGCAGCCACGCGCCTGTACACAGGCCGCCGATCCCGGTGCCGTGGCGATGCATCGCCCTGATCCAGCCGTCGAACTGCGGGTTGCGGAAGGATTCCACCTGCAGTCCCGAACTGATCAGGATCAGCTCCGGCTTGATGTCGTCCAGGGAGCGCTGGCGAACCTGGTCGAGGGACATGTCGACGCCGACGCTCAGGCCATTCGATGCGATGACCGGCTGCCCGTCGGTGGAGGCAATGATCCATTCATAGGCCTTGCGCCCAAGGGTTCGGTTGGCCAGACGCAGAGGTTCGACTGCCGAGGAAAAGGCGATCATGGAGAACTGCGGCACAAGGAAGAACAGGATGCGATGCGTCTTCAGCGCTTCGAAACCCTGGTCAGCCATTGTCATCCTCCGATCGGTAACCCGACAGCCCCCCTGTCGGATCAGGACGTGACCAATGCACGCCAGAAGTCAGAATGATTACAGCGGCACAAACTTGCTGGATCGTCAATCCATGGTGTGCGTGAAATGACCTGTTCGCGACATGAAATCTGCCTGAACGCCAGTCCTGAGCATGAGTTTGACTCTCGTGCCGTGTCGCGCTTGATACACGCTGTGTCGCGGCGGGCTGATCCCCGTTTCGGCGCCACTGTCATCACAACTGCGATGGCACTCTGACCTTTTCCCTGTCGCGCGCGGATCGGGACGGGTTGGCGCAACCCGGTTGAATGGGGGATGCTCGGGACATGAAACGATACTCGGCACTTGAACTGATCCGGCAGGGCCTGGGTGGTCACCGGGGCTGGGATCGCGTCTGGCGCAAGCCGGAGCCGAAGCCGAGCTATGATGCCGTGATCATCGGTGGCGGCGGTCATGGGCTGGCCACGGCCTACTACCTGGCCAAGCTGCACGGCATGACCAACATCGCCGTGGTCGAGAAGGGCTGGATCGGTGGCGGCAACTCCGGTCGCAATACCACGATCATCCGCTCCAACTACCTCTTCGACGAGAGTGCCGCGATCTACAACCACGCCCTGAACCTCTGGAAGGGGCTGGGGCAGGAACTGAACTTCAACATCATGATGAGCCATCGCGGCGTGCTGAACCTGGCCCATGACGAGGGCGAGATGCGGCAGCTGAAGCGGCGCGTCGAGGCGAACCGGCTCAATGGTGTCGATTCCGAGTGGCTCGACGCGAAGGAAGTGAAGAACTTCTGCCCGTCGATCAACATCTCGGGCGATATCCGCTATCCGGTGCTGGGCGGCACGCTGCAGCGGTCCGGCGGCGTGAACCGCCATGACGGCGTTGTCTGGGGCTATGCCCGCGCCGCCGATGCGCTGGGCGTCGATATCCTTCAGCAGACCGAGGTCACGGGGATTCTGACGGAGGCCGGGGAAGTCACGGGGATCGAGACCACGCGCGGCACGATCCGCACACCGAAGGTCGCCTCCGTCACCGCCGGGCACACCTCGGTCATGGCGAACATGCTGGATATCCGGCTGCCGGTGGAAAGCCACCCTTTGCAGGCGCTGGTATCGGAGCCGATCAAGCCGATCCTGAACTGTGTCGTCATGTCCAACGCGGTGCATGTCTATTGCAGCCAGTCGGACAAGGGGGAACTGGTCATAGGGGCGGGCATCGATGCGCAGCTTTCCTATACCCAGCGCGGCAACCTGGACATCATCGAGCATCAGATGGCATCGCTGATGGAACTGTTCCCGATCTTCTCGCGATTGCGGATGATGCGTCAGTGGGGCGGCATCGTCGATGTCTGCCCGGATGCCAGCCCGATCATTTCCAAGACACCGGTCAAGGGCTTCTACGTCAACGGCGGCTGGGGCACCGGTGGCTGGAAGGCGACGCCGGGGTCGGGCCATGTCTTCGCCGACCTGATCGCGAAGGACGAGCCCAACCGCATCGCGGCCCCCTTCGCGATCGACCGTTTCACGACAGGCGCGTTGGTGGCGGAGCATGGTGCCGCCGCCGTGGCGCACTGATGACCAGGCAGGAGCAGCACTGATGTTCGTCATCGATTGCCCCAATTGCGGTTCCCGCGACCAGTCGGAGTTCACCTACGCTGGTGAGGCCCATATCGCCCGGCCGACGGAGACGGAGAACATGACGGACGCCGAGTGGGCGGAGTTCGTGTTCATGCGCACCAATACCAAGGGCCTGTTCGCGGAGCGCTGGTGGCATGCCACCGGCTGCCGCAAGTTCTTCAACATGCTGCGCAACACGGCGACGGACGAGATTCATGCCGTCTACCGCATCGGGGAGAAGCCGCCGAAGGTGACCGCCAATCTGCCCGCCACGCCGGCAGGCGAGGCCTCCATCGGTTCCGGCAATGATGCGGTCAAGATCATGACCCGCGATGAGGAGGCAGCATCGTGAGCCAGCCATACAGGGTTCCCGGACGGGGACTGGTCAACCGGGACCGTTCGGTCAGCTTCACCTTCGACGGGCGCGAGATCGCGGGCTACGAGGGCGATACGATTGCCTCCGCCCTGCTGGCCAACGGCGAGATCATGGTCGGCCGCAGTTTCAAGTATCACCGGCCGCGTGGCATCGTCGGCGCGGGCAGTGACGACCCGGCAGCCATGGTGCAGATCGGTTCCGACCCGGCCTCCACCGATCCCAACGTGATGGTGACGACGCGGGAGATCCATGCGGGACTGGAGGCCCGGTCGCAGAACTGCTGGCCCAGCCTGAAGTATGACGTCGGTGTGCTGAACGATGTGTTCATGCGCTTCTTCCCCGCCGGGTTCTACTACAAGACCTTCATGGGTTCCGACCGGTTCCGCTGGCTGAACTGGATGACGTTCGAGCCGTTCATCCGTCGCGCCGCCGGCCTGGGCAAGTCACCGACCAAGCCGGACCCGGACACCTACGAATCCGTCAACCGCCACTGCGACGTGCTGGTGGTCGGTGCCGGGCCTGCCGGTCTGGCGGCGGCGGCGAATGCGGCCCGGTCCGGGGCGCGCGTGATCCTGGTGGAGGAGAGCGACCGTCCGGGTGGCAGCCTGAATGCCACCGACCCGGATGGCACCACCATCGGCGGCAAGGCACCGGCTGACTGGATTGCGGCCCAGACCGCGAAACTTGCCGAGCATCCGGAAGTCACGGTGCTGACCCGGACCACGGCTTTCGGTTACTACGCGATGAATTTCGTCGGGCTGATCGAGCGGGTGAAGGATCACCTGCCAGAGCATCGGCGTGACCGTCGGCAGCCGCGCCAGCGGGTCTGGCGGGTGCGGGCGAAGCAGGTCGTGCTGGCCACGGGCGCCATCGAGCGACCGCTGGTGTTCAACGAAAACGACCGGCCCGGCATCATGCTGGCCGGGGCCGTGCGGACATTCCTGCACCGTCACGGCGTGCTGGCGGGCAAGCGGGTCCTGGTCTTCACCAACAATGACAGTGCCTGGCAGACGGCGTTCGACATCCGGGCTGCCGGGGGCGAGGTTGCCGGGATCGTGGATCTGCGCCGGGAACTGAACGAGGCCATGGCGCTGCAGGCACTGAAGGCCGGGATCGCCGTCTATCCGCGCACCGCCATTGTCGGCACCCATGGCCGGCATCGCATCGACAGCGCCTTCGTTTCCAGCCTGGATGACAATGGCAATGTGCGTGGCTCCCGCAGCCGTATCGAGTGTGACCTGGTCGCGGTTTCGGGCGGCTGGAACCCGAACGTGGCGCTGTTCGCCCAGTCACGCGGCAAGCTGAAGTGGGATGCGGAACTGGCCAGTTTCCGCCCCGGGCTTTCCTGGCAGCAAGAGCGCTCTGCGGGTGCCTGCAACGGCACGCTGGAACTGCATGAGGTACTCTCGGAAGGATCGAAGGCGGGGCTGGAGGCGGCGCGCGCTGCCGAATTCACGGTGCGAGCGGTCAAGCAGCCCGAGGTCGGGACCGATGTTGTCGAGACCCTGAACCTGGTCCCGGTGTGGCAGGTGCCCTCCGGGTTGCCGCGGGAGAAGACCAAGGCATTCGTCGACCTGCAGGATGACGTGAAGGCATCCGACCTGCAGTTGGCGACGGAGGAAGGCTACGACTCGGTCGAGCACACCAAGCGCTACACCACACAGGGCATGGGCACCGACCAGGGCAAGATCTCCAACGTCAATGCCTTCGGCATCATGGCGGAGGCGCGCGGCATCACCGTGCCGGAAGTGGGCACGACGACGTTCCGTCAGCCTTACCGCCCCGTCACCATCGGTGCGCTGGGTGGGCAACATGTGGGGGCGCATTTCATGCCGCGCCGGGGTACGCCGATGCACGCCTGGCATCTGGAGCAGAAGGCAGTCTTCGAACCTGTCGGCGACTGGCTGCGCGCCCGTGCCTATCCGAAGCCGGGCGAGAGCTTTCACGACGCGGTTCAGCGGGAGGCGAAGGCCGCCCGGACGACTGCCGGAATGCTCGACGCGACGACGCTGGGCAAGATCGACATCCGTGGCAAGGATGCGCGCACTTTCCTGAACCGGGTCTATACCAATGCCTGGTCCAAGCTGGCGCCGGGTCGGTGCCGCTATGGCCTGATGCTGGGCGAAGACGGGATGGTCAGTGATGACGGTGTCACCGCCTGCATCGCCGATGACCACTTCCACATAACCACCACCACGGGCGGTGCGGCGAGCGTGCTGCAGAAACTGGAAGACTATCTGCAGACCGAATGGCCGGACCTGGACGTCTGGCTGACCACGGTGACGGAGCAATGGGCCGTTGCCGCTGTCTGCGGTCCGAAGGCGGAGGAGATCGTTGCTTCGGTGGTCGAGGGGATCGACCTGGATCCGGAGGAATTTACCTTCATGACCTGGCAGGACGGCACTGTCGGTAGCATTCCGGTGCGCGTCTTCCGCGTCTCCTTCACCGGCGAGACATCCTACGAGATCAACATCCCGGCCACCTACGGGCGCTGGCTGTGGGAGGAACTGATCGCGGCAGGCAAGCCACACGGCCTGACGCCCTACGGCACGGAAGCGATGCATCTGCTTCGGGCGGAGAAGGGCTTCATCATCGTGGGACAGGAGACGGATGGTACCGTGACGCCCGGCGATCTGCGCATGGACTGGGCTGTCGCGAAGAAGAAGGGCGACTTCATCGGCAAGCGGTCCCTGTCGCGCAGCGACACCGCGCGCGATGACCGCAAGCAACTGGTCGGACTGCTGACCGTCGATGGCGACCATGTTCCGATGGAGGGCGCGCAGATCATCGGCACGGCGACGGAATCCGCACCGCCGGTGCCGATGCTGGGGCACGTCACGTCGGCCTATTTCAGTCCCAACCTCGGTCGCTCCATCGCCATGGCGATGGTCAAGCGCGGTGGGCAGCGGATGGGGGAGACGGTCTGGATTGCCCGTCGAGGTGACAAGCCCGTGCCCGCGAAGATCGTGCATTACGATTTCCTGGGCGATGCCGTGGGAGAAACAGCATGAACATCCCCGTGACTGGCCCCGTGACTGCTCCCGTCCGTCGTTCTCCGCTGGCGCACCGCGCGGCCATGTCGGCGCCCGACGACCTGCTGCATCTGAGCGAGCGGGCCTTCGACGCCAAGATCGTGCTGCGCGGATCGCCCAAGGTCCTGGCCCCCGCGCTGGAGAAGGTAACAGGGCTGGCGATACCGGATGCGACCCGCAGCACGGCGAACGAAACGCACCGGCTGCTCTGGCAGTCGCCGGACGAGTTCCTGCTGCTGGGGCCGGTGGACGGTGAACCGGAACTGATGGCGGCACTCGGGGCTGAACTGGATGACCAGCATGTGCAGATCGTCAATGTCACCGACTACCACACGACCCTTGTCCTCTCCGGCCCGAAGGCGCGGGAGACCCTGATGACCCTGTCGACGCTTGATCTGCATCCGCGCGGCTTCACGCTGGATCAGGTGGCGGGCACGACCTTCGGCCATGCTTTGGGCTGGCTGGTGCAGACCTGGGATGATGAGGCAGAGGGCGGACCCGTCTTCGAGGTACTGGTGCGCTGGTCCCACGCCGACTATCTGTTCTGCGAACTGACCCACGGCGCGCGTGCCTTCGGCATGCCGGAGGCACGGCCGGTCAGTGGTGAACTGATGGAGATCTGATCCCCGGCCCGGACGACCCTGCAATGCCATTTGGGGGATTGTCCGGTGCAGGCTGATCCTGCATCCTGCGACGTGATGGTTCCGCCAAGCAGACGCGCGGCGGATTGAATGGGAACATGGTAAGGACGACCCCAGAGGGACCGAATCCATGGCTGCCCCCGCAACTGTGAGCGGCAAGCGACACCCGATGAACCACTGGCCCCGACGGGCTGGGAAGGGGGGTGAAGCCAGGACCCGCGAGCCAGGAGACCTGCCATCACCGTCCGTGCGTTCAGCGCACGTCTATTGAAAGTCGCACGGTGGGTGCGCGAAGGAGGCTACATGCATATCGAACCTGGCGTCGTTGATGGCGCCAAGATCATCCTCAGCTATGGCACTGCGGCAGCGTCTGTCGGACTGCTGGGCAAGATGGCCCTGGATACCATTCGCCATGATGGCGGAGTGACGGCTCTGGCAACGCGCAGTCTGGCGACGACGGCGCTGGTCTTCTGCTTCTTCGAACTGTTGCCGCATTACCCGGTCGGGGTATCCGAGGTTCACCTGATCCTCGGTTCCACCCTGTTCCTGATCTTTGGTGCGGGTCCGGCGGCGATCGGGCTTTCACTCGGACTGCTGCTGCAGGGGCTGCTGCTGGCACCGTTCGATCTGCCGCAGTACGGCATGAACGTCACCACCCTGCTGGTGCCGCTCTGGGGCCTGAGCCTGCTGGCCAGCAGGATCATTCCGCCACGTACACCCTATGTCGAGGTCTCGTACCGGCAGGCGCTGGCGCTCTCGACCGCCTATCAGGGCGGGATTGTCGCCTGGGTCGCCTTCTGGGCGTTCTATGGCAACGGCTTCGGTGCGGAGAGCCTGGCATCCGTCGGTACCTTTGGTGCCGCCTACATGACGGTGATCCTGCTGGAACCGCTGGTGGACCTCGGGGTGCTGGCTGCTGCCAAGCTGATGACCCCGCGGAAGAATGCTCACCTGGTTCAGAACCGGCTGCATCACGCCGCAGCCTGATGTGAAATTTCCCCGGCGCAGGCTTGCGTCGGGGGCTTCCACCAACTGCGCCTTCCGCCGACCTTGCCTTCCGGATGGATGGATCAGATCTTTTCGGAATTGTCCGTCAGTTTGCTGATCGGATCATCCATGAACAGCAGTTCGCACCGCTCCCCCGCGACCTCGCGTGCCCGGGATGCAGTCTGCCCTGTCTGCATCTCGACGGCGACGGCCAGGGAATCGATGCAATGCGCTCTGGCCTGTATCAAGGCAAGTGCCTGGTCCTGTTCAGCGCCAGGCGCAACCGGCGCAACAGCGAACGGTCCCAGCGCTGACATCGCAGCGCCACAAAATGTGACACAGAATGCGACTGCGATCAGAAATCGTCGTGTACGCAGGGTCGACATGCCTGGGCAAGTTTCCTCAGTGGGGGCGTTGATGCCTCTTTGAACGCGTCAACGCAATTGCCAGGCCAGAAATCCAAGTAAAGCATGCCTGCCCGGTCGCGGTACTGGAATGACCGGCATCACAACTCGTCAACGATTTCTCAACCATTGCGGTTCCGTCGCTGCGGGTTTGGGCGGGCCACCTGAAAAGTGTGGAAATGCCGGGGTGGCGATGCTACCCCCGGCGGGTTCCCGGGCCGGGACGCACCGGGAGCGCGCCATGAAAGCAGTTATCCAGAGGATGATATGCCCGACACCCTGAGCCGCCGCAATCTCTACCCCCGGATCGATCCCTACGACCAGGGGTTCCTTGCGGTTTCCGACCGCCACACGATCCACTTCGAGCAATGCGGGAATCCGGAAGGCAAGCCCGTGGTGGTTGTTCATGGCGGCCCGGGCGGCGGCAAGAAGCCCGATGACCGCCGCTTCTTCGACCCGGAAGCCTATCGCGTCATCCTGTTCGACCAGCGTGGCTGCGGCATGAGCCGCCCGCATGCGGAACTGCAGGAGAACACGACCTGGGACCTCGTCGCGGACATGGAACGGCTGCGGGATCACCTGAACATCGACCGCTGGCAGGTCTTCGGCGGTTCCTGGGGCAGCGCGCTGGGTCTGGCCTATGCGGAGAGTCATCCCGACCGGGTCAGCGAACTTGTCCTGCGCGGCATCTTCACCCTGCGGAAGTCGGAGTTGCGCTGGTTCTATCAGGATGGTGCCGGGGCGATCTATCCCGATACCTGGGAAGACTATGTGGCGACCATTCCGGAAGACGAGCGCGAGGACATGATCGCCGCCTATTACCGGCGTCTGACCTCCGATGACCGGGACGTGCAGCTGGCCGCGGCGCGGGCGTGGAGCATGTGGGAAGGCGGGACACTCAGTCTGCATGCCGATCCGGGCCGCGTCAGCGACTTTGCGGATGCGGACTTCGCCCTCGCCTTCGCCCGCATCGAATGCCACTACTTCGTCAACGAGGGCTTCTTCGACCATGACGGCTGGCTGATCGACAATGTGGACCGGATCCGTCATCTGCCCTGCACCATCGCGCAAGGCCGCTATGATGTGGTTACGCCGATGATGACTGCCTGGGCCCTGCACAAGGCCTGGCCGGAGGCGGACTTCCGGGTGGTTCCCGACGCGGGTCATGCGGGGTCCGAACCCGGCATCGTCGATGAACTGATCCGCGCGACCGATGCCTACCGGATGAAGGCCTGATTGCCGACATGACTGATCTCAACTTCTCCTCTCTGCTTTGTTCACGTCTCTGCCACGACCTTGTCGGCCCGATCGGCGCACTCTCCAACGGCATCGAGTTGATGGAGCTGGAGGATGACCCGACCATGGCCGGGGACGCGCTGGACCTGCTGAAGATGTCCGCAGGTAATGCCGCCACCCGACTGAAGTTCCTCCGCCTCGTGTTCGGGGCCTCCGGTGGTGACGCCATGCCGCTGGCGGTGTCGGAGGCGCGGGCAACCACGCTGGAGTTCTACGCCGATCACCGGCTGAAGATCGACTGGCCGGCCAGTGACGGCCCGGATCCGGCGAAGAACCGTGTGCGCCTGCTGTTGAACATGATCATGACGGCGGCATTCGGCATGGTGCGCGGCGGTGTGCTTTCCGTGGTGCTGTCCGATGACGAACTGCGTGTCGTCGCCGAACATGAGCGTGCCGAACTGCCGGATGAGGTGCTGACCGCGCTGTCCGGCGAACGCGCTGCCGCCACGGTAGAGGATGCGCGGATCATCGAGGCGTTTCATGCGGGTCTGCTGGCCCGGGCCTCCGGACTTGCCCTGCGCACGGAGAAGGGTGCGGGCCGGTTTGTCATTTCCGCATCCTGATCTACGTGTCAGGTGTGAGTTGCAGGAGTTGAACCATGGACGCGCTTGATCTGATCACCAACCGGGCCTCGGTGCCGCCGCGCCTGCATGAGGAAACGCCGCTGGATGATGCGGTGCTGGCACAGATATTCGCGACAACCGTCACCGCCCCAGATCACGGACTGCTGCGACCCTATCGCTTTCTCACCATCCAGGGTGCGGCGCGGGAGGCACTTGGCGATGTCTTTGCGGAGGCCGTGAAGCAACGCATGCCTGATGCGGAGCCCGGCGTGGTCGAGAAGGACCGCCAGAAGCCGTTGCGGTCGCAGACGCTGGTCGCGGTCATCGCCTGCATCACCCCGGACCACCCCAAGGCCCCGGAGATGGAGCAGATACTGACTGCGGGCATGGCGGGCTACAACATGATCCTGGCGGCCCAGGCCATGGGCTTTGGCGGTATCTGGTTGACCGGCGCACCGACATATGACGCCCATGTCCAGGCGGCCCTGAATATCGGCGCGCAGGAGAAGCTGCTGGGTTTCGTCTACCTCGGTCAGCCGAAGCGCGACTTCAAGGCACCCCGCCGTCCCGACTGGCGCGACTACTTCAGTGCCTGGGGCTCCGCCGACGACTGAGATCGGGCCTTTGCGTCAGTCCGCGCTGTTGCGGGTGCGGAACACATTCTCCATCTCGCGGCGATAGGCGACGGTTGGATCACTCTCGTCGATCTCTACATCGTCATAGGTCAGGACCGCGTCCTCAGCCATGTCGTGGCGCAGCCTGATGCCATGGGCAAGGCCCAGGGGCAGGCATCCGTCCATCAGTGAGTCGTCGGCGCGACGCAGCTTGCCGTAGACCGTGAAGCCACCCTCGCCATCCAGCGTTTCACCAGCCTTCAGGGCGCGCTTGGCCGTGGCGACAACGTCACCGCGGAAACCGGTCGCGGAACCCGTGGCCTCCCCCCGCAGGGCGGCGGAAGCGACCGAGACCCCGAGTTCCAGGCCGATCAGGTGGTAGGGGCGCCAGAGGGCTGCATAGTCACCGGTCGGATCCGTCACCAGACCATAGTCGGCAAAGCAGTTCCGGACATATTCATCAGGCGCGCGGAAGGTGACATAGACCCCCCAGCGCAGGTCATTGGGAACCGGCTGACCTTCATGCGTCTCGCAGGAGACGACTTCCACCGTGCCGTCCGTGTCCAGCAGCCCGCCGACCGCGCTGGGCCGCAACAGGGTCGACAGCTCGTTCACCGATGCGGGCGGAAAGGCCAGGCCCTTGCGCTCCGGCGTCAGGCGGCAGGCGTTCGAGACCGCTGCCATCTCGATCGCGGACTTGGTGCCGTCAAGGAAGGAATTGAACATCTGCGGGTTCATGCCGGATGCCGCCGCCCGTTCCGGTGACAGGCCGTAGTGCGACCAGACCGTGTCGGGGGTGGAGCGGTGATAGATGGGACGGTATTTCGTGCCCTTGCCGGCACAGACCACGTCCAGTCCGATGGCCCGTGCCCAGTCCACCTGCTCGGCAATCAGCGCGGGCTGGTCGCCATAGGCCATGGAATAGACCACACCGGCGCGGTTCGCCTCCTCCGCCAGCAGGGGCCCGGCCAGCACGTCGGCCTCCACATTGACCATGATCACATGCAGCCCGTGCGCGAATCCCGCGCGGGCATGGCGGATACCTGCCGCCGGGTGACCCGTGGCGTCGATGATGACGTTCATGCCGTCCTGCGCGATCAGCGCCATGGCATCCTGCCCGCACCATGTTGTCCCGTCGGAGATCGCATCACCCGGCGTGCGTGCGGTCAGCTGTTCGTCGGGCCAGCCCGTGTCACGACAGGATTGCCTGGCCCGGCCCTCCGACAGATCGGCTATGCCGACGACATGTATGCCGGGGGTGCGGCGCGCCTGCGCCAGAAACATCGAGCCGAACTTGCCGGCCCCGATCAGGCCGACGCGAACGGGTTCGCCGAGTTCATGTGCTTCCAGCAGCAGTGCATGCAGATTCAAGACGCGTTCCCTTCCAACCATATTGTCAGCCGGAGGATATACGCAGCGCCGGTTGGCGATAAGCCTATAGTTCGCGGGCGATCTCGGGGTCGGGGCGGATGCCGTAGACAGCGATTGTCACCTCGGCACCATCGTGCAGTTCCATGCGCCGATGACCAACCACCACCAGGTCGCCGTCCTGCACCTCGCCGACGACACCCTTGAAATCCTTCTCGGTGGCATCGGAACCGACCGACTCGCAGATACTGCGGTCTTCCCTGACCACACCCTCCACGACGCGGCAGTCACCACCGGTCACGATATCCAGCGCCAGATCGGTTGCGCCCTTGTTGAAGGCCACGGTCCCTGTCAGTGATGCGATGGAGATGAATTCGCTGATGCCTACACCTGCGGCAAAGGGGGCGGCACAGCCCCCCAGCATGGGCAGGGACAGCAGCAACAGACCTGTGGTGAGCGCGCGCACACCTGGTCGGCTGGCGCGGCGTTCGGATCGGTGCTGTCGTACAGCCATATCGGCTTTTCCCTTCGTGTCGCGCCGCGTCAGCGAATCGCGAATCAAACGAATCACCACAAATATTCCAGCGCCCCGCCGGCTTCGCAAGTGCGAAGGGATGGCCGGGTCCGTCTCAGATGGCTTTTCCATACCCGGCGTCGTCTGGTATGCAGGCACGGGAGATCGGTTGGTGAGATTTTCGCATCTGCGAAATCGGGGCCGCCGGTCCGCACATTCTTTCCGCTGCTCCGGTGTCCGGAGCAGCGTCTTCGCTCAGCCTGAAAGGAATCGGCAATATGGCACGCAGGAAAATCGCACTGATTGGTGGTGGCAACATCGGTGGGACGCTGGCGCATCTGGCTGCGCTGAAGCAGCTTGGCGACGTTGTGGTCTTCGACATCGTCGAGGGGCTGCCGCAGGGCAAGACGCTGGATCTCGCCGAATCGGCACCGGTCGACGGATTCAACGTCGGACTGTCCGGCACCCAGGACTATGCCGACATCGCCGGCGCCGACGTCATCATCGTGACCGCCGGTGTGGCGCGGAAGCCGGGCATGAGCCGCGACGACCTGCTGGGCATCAACATCAAGGTGATGCAGGCGGTGGGTGAGGGCATCAAGACCCACGCCCCCGACGCCTTCGTCATCTGCATCACCAACCCGCTGGATGCGATGGTCTGGGTGCTGCAGAAGATCTGCGGCCTGCCGACCAACAAGGTCGTCGGCATGGCGGGCGTGCTTGATTCGGCGCGGTTCCGCTTCTTCCTGGCCGAGGCGATGAATGTATCGGTGGAGGACGTGACCGCCTTCGTGCTCGGTGGCCACGGTGACACCATGGTGCCGTCCGTGCGCTATACGACCGTTGCCGGTGTGCCGATGCCGGACCTGGTGAAGATGGGCTGGATCACGCAGGAGAAGCTGGACCAGATCGTGCAGCGCACCCGTGATGGCGGTGCGGAGATCGTCGGCCTGCTGAAGACCGGTTCCGCCTTCTATGCCCCGGCCACCGCCGCGATCCAGATGGCGGAGGCCTATCTGGGTGACGAGAAGCGTGTGCTGCCCTGCGCCGCCTATCTGTCGGGCGAGTTCGGCGTTGACGACATGTATGTCGGTGTTCCGGTGCTGATCGGTGCCGGTGGCGTGGAGCGGATCATGGAGATCGAGCTGAATGCCGACGAAAAGGCCGGTTTCGACAAGTCCGTCGATGCCGTGCGTGGCCTGATCGACGCCTGCAAGGGCATCAATCCCGCCCTGGCCTGATCGCCGGTCCTGATTGTCTGCACCTGCGGTTGCTCCCCCCAGATTCGGGATGACCGCAGGTGCGGCCTCTTCCTCAGTACGCCACTGAGGTGCAGCGATCCGAAGTCTGCGGGCAATACATGATCCTCATGTCAGGCATATATTGCCGAAACCGTCCGAAGATCTCCCGGCGCGCGCGTTCGACTTCGAATGCGTCCTTGCCCAGTTCATCTTCATTCTTTGCGACCTGAAACCGAAACTGCACCATGCTTGCGGCTGGCTCGCATGCCGTCCCCTTTGGCCTGCATGGTTTCTCGACCTTGAACTCGGGCTCCCCGACGATCCGGTACCAGCCGAAATCGCGGCCTCCGGAATGGATCGCCGGAATGCCCCCCGCCACCATGGTCGCGATCCTCAAATCGATTGAGCGGTCGAAGCCGAGCCGCACGACCATTTCGCCGGGATTATCGGTCTCCTGACCGACTTCGGTGAAGAAGATGGCGTTCGGGTCGCGGCTTTCAGCAGCAAGGACTTCCGGGGCGCGGTTCTGGGCGCCTGCACAGGCGCTGAAGATGCCGGAGACCAGAACAACAGCAATGAATGTCGGGATACGCATGATTTCTCGAGCATTGTTCAATTTTTGACTTTCAGACAGGTGGTGTGGATCCCGATTATTGCAACTCTGCGGTGTGATTTGCTGCCTGCAGAGTTCCATCGCGGTGATGAGTGCAGGCGATCAGCAGGGTCGAATTGAGCTACATGACGGACAAGCCGCGCAGGCGGTTGCGCGCGGCGTGGGCTGTCGCTAGGTTGGCCGCGTCCGGTCGGGGCCGTCCAGGATCATGTGGGGGAAGGCCTTGTGTCGGCCCGTCCCTGGTTTCCAACGATTATCCGGAACATCATGAACATTCACGAATATCAGGCAAAGGCGCTGCTGCGTAAGTACGGCGTTGCCACACCGAAGGGCGCGCCCGCGTTCACGGTCGAGGAGGCGGTCAAGGCCGCCAATGAGCTGGGCGGTCCCGTATGGGTCGTGAAGTCCCAGATCCATGCTGGCGGTCGCGGGGCCGGTCGGTTCCAGGGCAAGCCGGACGGCAAGGGCGGCGTGCGCGTTTCGACCTCTGTTGATGACGTCCGCACCAATGCCGAGGAAATGCTGGGCCATGTGCTGGTCACCAAGCAGACCGGCGAAGCAGGCAAGGAGGTCAAGCGCCTCTATATCGAGGATGGCTGCGACATCGCACGCGAGCTTTACCTCTCCGTGCTGCTGGACCGCGCGACGAGCGCCGTGACCTTCATCGCTTCCGCCGAGGGTGGCATGGAGATCGAGGAGATCGCCGAGACCAATCCGGAGAAGATCCTGCGTTGCCCGGTCGATCCGGCGACGGGCATCCAGGGGCATCACTGCCGCCGCATCGCCTATTTCCTGGGGCTTGAGGGCGATCAGGTGAAGTCGGCGTCCAAATTCATCACCGCGCTCTACAACGCGTTCATCGAACTGGACGCCAGCCTGGTGGAGATCAACCCGCTGGTCGTGACCGGCGCGGGCGAGGTCATCGCCCTCGACGCCAAGATGAACTTCGACGACAACGCGCTGTACCGCCACAAGGATGTGGCGGAGCTGCGCGACGTGGAGGAAGAGGATCCGATGGAGGTCAAGGCCTCCGAATACGACCTCAACTACGTCAAGCTGGATGGTTCCATCGGCTGCATGGTGAATGGCGCGGGCCTGGCCATGGCGACCATGGACATCATCAAGCTCTACGGTTCCGAGCCTGCCAATTTCCTGGATGTCGGCGGTGGCGCGACCCGCGAAAAGGTCACGGAAGCCTTCAAGATCATCCTGTCCGATCCCAACGTGCAGGGCATCCTGGTCAATATCTTCGGGGGCATCATGCGCTGTGATGTCATTGCCGAAGGTGTTGTTGCCGCCGCCCGCGAGGTTGCGCTCGACAAGCCGCTGGTCGTGCGGCTGGAGGGGACCAACGTGGACCTGGGCAAGAAGATCATGGCCGAGTCGGGGCTGACCATCATTGCCGCCGACAACCTGGCCGATGCGGCCGAGAAGATCGTCACTGCGGTGAAGGAGGCTGCCTGATGTCCACTCTCGTCAATTCTGACACCAAGGTCATCTGCCAGGGCTTTACCGGCAAGCAGGGGACATTCCATTCCGAGCAGGCGATTGCCTACGGAACCAAGATGGTCGGCGGCACCAGCCCCGGCAAGGGCGGCTCCGAGCATCTGGGCCTGCCCGTGTTCGACACCGTGGCCGACGCCGTGGACCGCACCGGTGCCAATGCATCCGTGATCTATGTCCCGCCGCCGTTCGCGGCCGACGCGATCATGGAGGCGATTGCCGCCGAACTGCCGCTGATCGTCTGCATCACCGAAGGCATCCCGGTGCTGGACATGGTGAAGGTGAAGCAGGCGCTGAAGAATTCCGGCAGCCGCCTGATCGGCCCGAACTGCCCCGGCATCATCACGCCGGACGAGTGCAAGATCGGCATCATGCCCGGCCATATCCACAAGCGTGGCTCGGTCGGCATCGTTTCCCGCTCCGGCACCCTGACCTACGAGGCGGTGGCCCAGACCACGGCGACCGGTCTCGGTCAGACGACCTGCATCGGTATCGGCGGTGATCCGGTCAACGGCACCAACTTCATCGACTGCCTGGACCTGTTCCTGAAGGATGACGAGACCGAGTCGATCATCATGATCGGCGAGATCGGCGGCAGCGCGGAAGAAGAGGCTGCAGAATTCCTTAAGGCGTCTAAGGTAAAGAAACCCGTTGTGGGCTTCATTGCCGGTGTCACGGCCCCTCCGGGTCGGCGCATGGGCCATGCCGGTGCCATCATCGCCGGTGGCAAGGGCGGTGCCGAGGACAAGATGGAGGCCATGCGGTCTGCCGGTATCGCGGTGGCGGATTCGCCTGCCGCGCTGGGCACCACGCTGGTGGAGCTGCTGAAAGGATAGGGGTCGGACAGAGTATCGTCAGACCACCCGCACCCGGAGGCAAATGTCAGGAAAGGGACGCGGGGGAAAGCCCCGCGCCAACAACAGATGGGCGTTCAAGAACTCGGAGCAGGCTTTCTCAACGGTGCCAACACGGCCTTCATCGAAGGGCTCTACCAGAAATATCTGGATGACCCGACATCGGTCGATGAAAGCTGGGCGCAGTTCTTCAGCGAGGTCGGTGACGACATCGCGACCGTTGAGCGAGAGGCTCAGGGCCCGAGCTGGGGCCGCACGACCGGGGAAATGGGGGTCGATGACCCCTATGAACTGATCGGTCCCGCGGTCAAGGCGGCGCAGCGATCAGAGCAGTTGGGGCATTCGGAGGCACGGGCGGCAACGCTCGACAGTCTCCGGGCCCTGATGCTCATTCGCGCCTATCGTGTGCGCGGACATCTGATCGCGCAACTCGACCCGCTGCAGCTGGATCCGCCGACCGTCCATCCGGAACTCGACCCGAAGACCTATGGCTTCGCCGAGGCGGACATGGACCGCCCGATCTTCCTGGACAATGTGCTGGGCATGGAAACCGCAACGATGCGGGAAATCATCGACGTGGTCCGCAAGGTCTATTGCGGCACCATGGCGGTCGAATACATGCACATCCAGAGCCCGGAACAGAAATCCTGGATCCAGCAGCGGATCGAGGGGCCGGACAAGGAAGTCACCTTCACGATGATGGGCCGCAAGGCGATCCTCAACAAGGTGACGGAGGCCGAGGGCTTCGAGAGCTTCCTGAACGTCAAGTACACCGGCACCAAGCGCTTCGGGCTGGACGGTGGCGAGGCGCTGATCCCGGCGATGGAAGCGATCATCAAGCGCGGCGGTCAGCTTGGGGTGAAGGAGATCATTCTCGGCATGCCGCATCGCGGTCGCCTGAACGTGCTGACCAGTGTCATGGGCAAGCCGTTCCGCGCCGTGATCTCCGAATTTCAGGGCAATGCGGCAAATCCGTCGGACGTGCAGGGTTCAGGGGATGTGAAGTATCACCTCGGCACCTCTTCCGACCGGGAGTTCGACGGCAACAAGGTGCATCTTTCCCTGACGGCCAACCCGTCGCATCTGGAGGCAGTCGATCCGGTCGTCATCGGCAAGGCGCGGGCGAAGATCGGCCAGATCGGGTTCGACAGCTGGCGCCAGGTCATGCCGATCCTGATGCATGGCGATGCGGCCTTCGCGGGACAGGGTGTGGTGGCCGAATGCCTGGGTCTTTCCGGGCTGAAGGGCTATCGCGTCGGCGGCACGCTGCACATCATCGTCAACAACCAGATTGGCTTCACGACCGCGCCGAAGTATTCGCGCTCCTCGCCCTACCCGTCCGACGTCGGCAAGATAGTGGCTGCGCCGATCTTCCACGTGAACGGCGATGACCCGGAGGCGGTGGTGCACGCCGCCAAGGTGATCACGGAATTCCGACAGGAGTTCGGGGTCGATGTGGTGCTGGACATGTTCTGCTACCGCCGTCATGGCCACAACGAGGGTGATGAGCCGTCGTTCACGCAGCCGATCATGTACCGCAAGATCTCGTCCCACCCGACAACGCGCCAGATCTACGCCAGGAAGCTGGAAGAGGAAGGCACGCTGAAGGCCGGAGACGGCGACGCGATGGTGACCGACTTCCGCAATTTCCTGGAAGAGGAATTCGAGGCCGCGACGTCATACAAGCCCAACAAGGCTGACTGGCTGGAAGGCCGCTGGCAGGGGTTGCGCATCGCCCCGCTGGGGGACCGTCGCGGTGCCACGGCGGTACCGAAGGAGGTGCTGGCCGAGATCGGCAAGGGACTGACGCGTATTCCGGATGGCTTCAATGCCCATCGGACCGTGAAACGCCTGATGCAGGCCAAGGCGAAGATGTTCGAGACCGGGGAAGGTTTCGACTGGTCGACGGCCGAGGCGCTCGCCTTCGCGACCCTGCTGATGGAAAAGGTGCCGGTGCGACTGTCCGGGCAGGACTCCGGCCGCGGTACCTTCAGCCAGCGGCATTCGGTGCTGGTCGATCAGCAGACCGAAGACAGGCATCTGCCGCTGAACAACATCGCCGAGGATCAGGCCAATTACGAGGTCGTCGATTCCATGCTGTCGGAAATGGCAGTCCTGGGTTTCGAGTATGGCTTCAGCATGGCGGAACCGAACGCGCTGGTGTTGTGGGAGGCTCAGTTCGGTGACTTCGCCAACGGCGCGCAGGTCATCGTCGACCAGTTCCTGTCCACCGCCGAGCTGAAATGGCTGCGGATGAGCGGGCTGGTCATGCTGTTGCCGCACGGGCTCGAAGGGCAGGGGCCGGAACACAGTTCCGCGCGTCTGGAGCGCTATCTGCAGCTCTGCGCGGAAGACAACCTGCAGGTGGCGAATGTCACCACGCCCGCGAACTACTTCCACATCCTGCGCCGCCAGATCCATCGCGACTTCCGCAAGCCGCTGATCCTGATGACGCCGAAGTCGCTGCTGCGCCACAAGAGCTGTGTCTCGACCATCGATGACATGGCTACCGGGTCGTCATTCCACCGGGTCCTCTACGAGGACAATCCGCCCTGTTCGCGCAAGGACACCAGGAAACTCATCCTCTGCTCCGGCAAGGTCTATTACGACCTGGTGGAGAAGCGGGAGGAACTGGGCGTCAAGGATGTGCAGGTCATGCGGGTCGAACAGCTCTATCCCTATCCGACCGAACCGCTTGTGGAGGAGTTGAAGGGCTTCCGGAACGTGGAGAAGGTGATCTGGTGTCAGGAAGAGCCGAAGAACATGGGGGCATGGTTCTTTGTCCAGAACTGGCTGGAGGAATGCTTCCGGCTGGCGGAATTGAAGAACGTGTCGCGTCCGACCTACATTGGTCGCCCGCCGTCGGCTTCGCCCGCGACGGGGCTGAACAAGACCCACGTCAAGGAGCAGGACATACTGTGCCGCAAGGCGTTGACGGGAACTCCTGCCGACGCGATGAACCGCGAGAATTTCTGATTGCACCTGCGCGAGGGAGCGCCTGATGACCGTTGAAATCAAAGTCCCGACCATGGGCGAGTCGATCTCCGAAGCGACCGTCGGCCAGTGGTTCAAGCAGCCCGGCGACGCGGTTGCCGTGGATGATCCGTTGTGCGAACTGGAAACCGACAAGGTAACGCTGGAGGTCAATGCGACCACCGCAGGTGCCCTGGCCGAGATCCTGGCTGAAGAGGGCGCGACGGTTGGCGTCGGCGCTGTGCTCGGCACCATTGATGAAGGTGCCGAGGGCAAGACCGCCGCTGCACCGAAGGCCGATCCGACCCCGGCGAAGGCAGAGACCGCGGCGGCGCCTGCCAAGGCGGCACCGGCAGAGAAGCCGAAGCCCGCGCCCGCGCCTGACCGCAAGGTCGTGGCCATGGATTCGGCGAAGGAACTGGCCGATGCCAAGGGTGTCAGCCTGGCCGGCATCGAAGGCACCGGCAAGGACGGTCGCGTGACCCGCGCCGATGTTGCCCGCGCGATTGCTGAAGGTCGGGCGAAGCAGGCGGAGCGGCAGACTGCGGCTCCCGCCATGGCGGTTTCCGCCCCCGGCTCGTCCGGGCCGCGTGCGGAGGAAGAGCGGGAGGAGCGGGTGCGGATGACGCGCCTGCGCCGCACCATCGCCGGTCGCCTGAAGGAAGCGCAGAACAACGCCGCCATGCTGACCACCTTCAACGAGGTGGACATGACGGAAGTCATGGCGCTGCGGTCGGAGCACAAGGACGCGTTCGAGAAGAAGCACGGCGCGCGTCTGGGCTTCATGTCGTTTTTCGTGAAGGCCTGCATCGCCGCTCTGAAGGATCTGCCCGCCGTGAATGCGGAGATCGACGGCGACGACGTGATCTACAAGAATTACTACCACATCGGTGTCGCGGTCGGCACGCCGAACGGTCTGGTGGTGCCGGTGGTGCGCGATGCGGACCAGCTCTCCATCGCCGGTCTGGAGTCCACCATTGCCGGTCTGGGTCTGAAGGCCCGCGACGGCAAGCTGAGCCTGAACGACCTGCAGGGCGGCACCTTCACCATCTCCAACGGTGGTGTCTATGGCTCGCTGATGTCCACGCCGATCCTGAACCCGCCGCAGTCGGGCATTCTGGGGATGCACAAGATCCAGCAGCGTCCCATGGAAGTGAACGGGGAGATCAAGCTGCGCCCGATGATGTATCTGGCGCTGTCCTACGACCACCGCATCGTCGACGGGCGGGAGGCCGTGACCTTCCTAGTCCGGGTCAAGGAATGCCTGGAAGACCCCCGTCGCATGATCCTGGACCTCTGAGGTCCGGCCGAGAGAGAAACAGCACGCACACCGATCCTGATAGGCGAAGAGCATGTCTGAAGAGAAGCGTTACGATCTGGTCATCATCGGTGGCGGTCCCGGCGGCTACGTCGCGGCCATCCGCGCCGCCCAGAACGGGCTGTCCGTCGCCTGTGTCGAGATGCGCGGGCGGCTGGGCGGCACCTGCCTGAACGTCGGCTGCATCCCATCCAAGGCGCTGCTGCAGAGTTCGCATCTGTACGAGGAAGCACGGGAGCACTTCGACGTTCACGGCATCCAGACCAGCGGCGTGAAGCTGGATCTGAAGACCATGCTGGGCCGCAAGGACAAGGTCGTCACCGACCTGACCGACGGGATCGAGGGGCTCTTCAAGAAGAACAAGGTCGACTACATCATCGGCACCGGTCGGATCATCGACAATGAGACGGTCGAGGTCAGTCCCGGCGGCCGCAAGAAGAAGCAGACACTGTCCACGGACACGATCCTGATCGCCACCGGCTCGGAAGTGGCGACGATCCCGAATGTGGAGATCGACGAGAAGCGCATCATTTCCTCCACCGGCGCGCTGGAACTGTCCAAGGTGCCGAAGTCGCTGATCGTGATCGGCGGCGGCTATATCGGCCTGGAACTGGGTTCCGTCTGGCGGCGTCTCGGTGCCGAGGTGACCGTGGTCGAGTTCCTCGACCGCATCACCCCCGGCATGGACGGCGAGATTTCCAAGCGCATGAAGGTGATCCTGGAGAAGCAGGGCATCAAGTTCATGATGGGCACCAAGGTGACGGAGGCCAAGGCGCTGAAGACGAAGGTCAACCTGACCGTGGAACCGGCCAAGGGTGGCGACGCCCAGACGCTGGATGCGGAGGTGGTGCTGGTCTCCGTTGGCCGACGCCCCTACACCGAGGGACTGGGCCTGGAGAATGTCGGCGTCGAAATGGATCGTGGCTTCATCACGGTTGATGATCACTACCAGACCTCCGCGCCTGGAATCTTTGCTGTCGGGGACGTGATTCCCGGACCGATGCTGGCGCACAAGGCCGAGCATGAGGGCGTGGTTGTCGCCGATTATCTGGCAGGCGAACCCGGCCAGATGAACTACAACACGGTTCCGGGGGTCGTCTACACATGGCCGGAGGTTGCTTCCATCGGCAGGACCGAGGAGCAGCTGAAGGAAGCCGGGGTCAGTTACGCAGTCGGCAAGTTCCCCTTCTCCGCCAACGCCCGTGCGCGCACGGTGGGGGAGAAGGATGGACTGGTGAAGATCATTGCCGACAAGGAAACCGATCTGGTGCTGGGTGTGCACATCATCGGGCCCGACGCGGGAACCATGATCCACGAGGCCATGGCCGCGATGGAACTGGGTGGCACGGCGCACGAGATCGCCGAGATGTGCCACGCCCATCCGACGCTGAGCGAAGCGGTCATGGAGGCTGCACTTTCGGTCCACAAGCGCACGATCAACATGTAGCACCGCCCCGCTACGGGATTGTCTGACCGGCGGTTCGGGAATAGGCTTGCCGACACGGCTCGGCCCGCGCCGCCCCCCTCCGAACGGGGAAGTATCCGACATGCGGGGCAGACTGATTTCCTGACCAACTGTCTGGGCCAGCGCATGCGGAGGGATTGCAGAACCGGCTCGATGCAGGAGGTTCTGCCATGAGATATTCCGCACCCGTCTTCCGCCTGAAACGCCGCGCGCGACTGCTGTCCAGAAGTGCGTCAATCCCGCTTCATCGTGCTCTCGACCAGGTGGCACGCGCGGAGGGAGCCGGAAGCTGGTCCGCGCTCACCGCCCGACTGGCTGCCGACCGGCCCGCACCGCGCATCATCGGGCTGTTGCGGCCCGGCGACCTTCTGCTTCTCGCCGCGCGGCCCGGGCAGGGCAAGACCATGCTGGCCCTGGAACTGCTGCTGGAAGTGGCGAAGCGCGGTCAGGCGACCTGTTTCTTCACGCTCGACTGGAGTGCGCCGGAGGCACGGGCACGGCTCATGTCACTGTGCCGGGATGGTGAGGATATTCCCGACGGGGTCCGGATCGACGCATCGGATGGCATCTGCGCCGATCATGTGATCAGCCGGATGCGCGATGCGAATCCCGGCAGCCTTGCCATCATCGACTACATGCAACTTCTGGATCAGGACCGGCGGAAGCCGGAGATCGCTGTCCAGATCGAGGCGCTGAGGTCCTTCGCGGCACGGACGGGGGTGATCTTCGTCCTGCTTTCGCAGATCGACCGGTCCTGGGATGCGGCCAGCAAGCCGTTACCGGACCTGACGGATGTTCGCCTGCCCAACCCGGTGCCGTTCTCGGCATTCGCCAGAGCCTGCTTTCTCCATGACGGGGAGATACGGCTCGACGTCGCATCGGCGTGACCGGACGCTCCCGCCCGGATCAGTCGAACCTACCAGCGCGGGCAGTCGACGCGCTTGGTGAAGTTGCGCAGGGACAGCAGGTACTGGTCCACGGCGGACCTGACGGCGGCAGTGCATTGCCCGATCTCCGTCTTCAGGGTGTTGCGATAGAGTCCCATGGCAATGCCGTGGGTCACGGAAATCGCCGCGACCTGCCGCTCCGACCAGCAACCGCTGTTCCGCTCCCGTTCCATCAGGGGCAGATATGACTGGTTGCCCCAGTCCAGTTCACAGAACTCCGCAAAGGCGGAACCGGCACCGCGGGCGATGACCTGTTCCGTCATCTCCCGCGGCAGCATGCCATCGATCTTCTCGATGGCATTGGCCGGGTCGCAGGGGGTGCCGCCGCAATCGCCCACCTGGATGTTCGCGACCACCAGATCAGAAACCTCCTTCACCATGCCCTGGTCGATTTCGTCGATCATGGAGGGCTCCTCCGCTGCCAGTGCGGCGCCATTGAGCAGGCAACCGGCAAGAAGGATGGCGGACAGGCGGGTCTTGCGGAAAATCATCAGCTATCGGTCTCCATGGGCAGGTCGGGGTTTACGCACCACTCGGTCAGGGAGTTGTCGTAGAGCGCCACGTCATCGCGTCCCAGCAGGGCCATCACGAAGGACGGCGTCGTTGCGGCGATGCCGCCGCCGCAATAGGTGACGACAGGGCCGGAGCCATCCGCTCCCACATCAGCCAGCATCTTCTGCAACCGCGGCAGGGGCAGGAAGGTCTTCGTCACCGGGTCCAGCATCTCCCGCGCGGGCACGTTGACGCTGCCCGCGATCCTGCCCGGACGCCCGTAATGGGTGCCTCCGGTGCCGGAATGCTGGTCCCGCCCCAGCGCGTTGAGCACGATGGTCCCGTCATCGGCCAGCGCCGCGCTGACCCTCGCCTGGTCGGCAATCAGCTCCGGGCGGGGACGGGGGGAGAAGGTCGCGGGCGGATGCCGGACGCTGCCGCTCTCCGTCGGGCGTCCTTCCGCTTCCCACTTGTCGATACCGCCATCCAGGATTGCGGCATTGTCGAAGCCGAAGGTCCGCAGCATCCACCAGACACGGGTCGCCCACATGGGATGAAAGCGGCTGTAGAGCACGACACGCGTATCGTCTCCGATGCCGATACGACCGGCACCGTCGGCAAAACCCTCCGCCGTTGGCAGGGTGAACCGCAGGGTCGGATCGGGCCGGGAGAGGTCGGCCTGAATGTCGATGAAGGCGGCCCCCGGTATGTGCGCCGCCTGCCAGTCCGCAATACAGGGCTCGACGCGATAGGTGGTCTCCGGATCGGGCGCCAGCCGCGTGGTGCAGTCGAAGATACGCAGGTCGGGATCATCCATGCTGGCAGCGAGTTCTGCCGTGCTGATCAGCCAGCGGGCCTGTCTGTCGGTCATGTTGCTCCTCCCCGGAAGAATACTGCGCGCCTGTCCAGCGATTGATGCGGTGTCGGGCTATACGGCCCGGTCGATTGGCGCGATCATGGTAACCATGGAGGACCGATCATGAACGACCAGACACCTGTACGCCAGAGCGCCGTCGATGACACCAACCCCTTCGCGGGCGGTTGCGCCTTTGTCGAGGGGGCCTTTGTCCCGATCTCGGAGGCAAAGGTCTCCGTGCTCGACTGGGGCTTCAACAAGTCGGATGTGACCTATGACGTGGTGCATGTGCGCGATGGCGGGTTCTTCAGGCTGGACGATCACCTGGACCGCTTCTTCGCCTCCATGGCCGCACTGCGCATGAAGGTGCCGCACGACCGGGCGGAAATGGCGGAGATCCTGACCGAATGCGTGCGCCGGGCGGGGCTGCGCGATTCCTACGTCGCCATGGTGACGACGCGGGGGGTGCCTGCACCCGGACTGCCGCGCCTGCCCAGTCTGGTGACCAACCGTTTCATCGCCTACGCCATTCCCTGGGTCGATGTGATCAGTGAGGAGGTGCAGGAGCGCGGCGCCCATCTGATCATCGCGAAGACACCGCGCATTCCTGCTGCCTCCGTTGACCCGACAGTGAAGAACTATCACTGGGGAGACATGATCCGCGCCCTGTTCGAGGCGGAGGATGCCGGCGCCGATACGGCGGTCCTGCTGGATCAGGACGGCTACGTGACGGAGGGACCGGGGTTCAACGTCTTTGCCGTCATCGACGGCACGGTGGTCTCGCCTGACCGGGGCGCGCTGGAAGGGGTGACACGGCAATCCGTACTCGATCTCTGCACGAAGCTCGACATTCCCTGTGAGGTCAGGCCCCTGACAGCCGGTGAGTTGCGCGAAGCGGACGAGGTCTTCACCTCGACGACAGCCGGCGGCGTGATGCCGGCATCACGCATCGACGGACGCATCAAGGGCAATGACCGGCCTGGACCGGTTTCCATGCGCCTGAAGGAATCCTACTGGCAGTTCCACAAGGATGGCTGGCACATCACGCCTATCGATTACTGACTCCGCCGAAGGTTCCGCGAACGGCGTCTCATGCCAGCCAGCCAAAGACATGGCCTGCCGCCATGGAGCCGCTGATCGCCAGCACCAGATAGAGCAGGAACGGTCTGGGCTTCAGCACCGGGAAGATCGCGATGGCGCCCCAGATGCTGACGACACCGCCGGAAACGAGGAACGCCATGGCCGCACCTGCTGACATGCCGTGGTCCAGCAGCGCGCGGGTCAGGGGCAGGGCCGCATAACCATCGACATAGGCCGGCGCGCCAACCAGGACCGCCAGGGGGATTGCCCAGCGGCTTTCCTCCCCGACGTAGGCTGACAGGGCCTCCGGCTGCAGGATCAGACCCAGCAGATGCTCGGCGGCAAAGGCGGGGATCAGGCAGATCAGGATCAGCCGGGCAGTCGCGATCGTGGTCCGGGTGAAGGTCTGGCGGCGTTCCGGTGTCTTCCAGACCCGCATGTCGAAGATCGTCTGCGTGCTGCAACCGGCCTGTGACAGGCTGCCGACGATGCCATTGCTGCGCAGGGGGGAAGTTGCCCAGTCACGCCTTGCCAATGCGGTCGTGACCGCACCGCCCCAGATCCCCAGCGCGAAGGCGGCGAGGGTCTTGCCAATGGCAAATTCCGGTCCCAGGGTCGCGGCGGTCACGGCCAGCATGGCCGGATCCGTGATGGGAGACGACAGCCAGAATGCCATCACGGGGGCCAGCGGAACTCCCGCTGCCAGCAGTCCGGCCATCAGCGGCAGGACGGTCACACCACAGACCGGTGTGATGGCCCCTATCGCCGAGGCAAGAAGGATGACCTGTACCATGCGCCCCGCGAACATGCGGGCAATGCCGTCCCCGGCGCCGCTCGCCATGATCCAGGCGGCAAGCAGGATTCCGGGGATCACGATGGGGGCGACGGAGACAAGGCTTTCGGCGACGAATGCCAGTACGCCAGCCGTGCGGTCGGGAACCAGCAGAAAGCCGCCTGCAATCAGGACGGCGGCACTCCCTGTCACGACGACGGGCGTCGACAGATGGAATCGCGATTGTCTTGCGGTCTCGGACATTGGTGCCTCCAGCATCGTGTCGCTGGACTTTCGCGGTATCCAGGCCATATGTGAAACGGGTAATACGGAAATCAGTCATGAGGTTTTCCGATTGAACATCTGAGCAGTGATCTGCTTCGAACCTTTCTCGCCGTGGCGGAGACCGGCAGCATGACCGAGGGTGCGGGACGAATCTTCCGTTCCCAGTCCGCCACCAGCCTTCAGATCGCCCGGCTGGAGGAAGTGCTGGGGGGGCCGGTGTTTCAGCGTCATGGTCGCGGCGTTCGGCTGACCCGGATGGGGGAGCGACTGCTGCCCGTGGCGCGTGAGGTCACGGAAACCCTCTCGGACACGCTGCGGGAACTGACGGCAGATGGAATCCACGGCACCCTGCGACTGGGTATCCCCGACGACGAGAGCACGGCGACGCTGTCGCGTATCATCGGTGAGTTCACACGCGCGCACCCGCTGGTCGAACTGAACCTTACCTGCGCCCTGAGTGCCGGGTTTCCTGCCGCACTGGCCAGCGGTGCACTCGACCTTGCCGTGTACGAGGTCCAGCATCCCCCCGTGACAGGCGGAGTCCTGCGGGAGGAACCGACAAGCTGGATGGTTTCCCGCCGCCACGACGTGCTGACCCGTGATCCTCTGCCGGTTGCCCTTTTCGACCGGGATTGCTGGTGGCAGCAGGCGGCGCTGGACAGCCTGCGTGAGACGGGGCGGCGGTATCGTGTTGTCTGCTCCAGCCAGAGTGTCCTGGGCGTGGCCGCCGCCATCGAGGCCGGAATGGCTGTCGGGTTGCTTGGCCAGTCCAGTCTGACGCCGACCCTGCGATGTCTTGGTCCGGACGACGGGTTCGGGCCGATGCCTGTGTCCCGCCTGGTCCTGGGCCAGCGCCCGGGGGCGGAAGGGGCCGCAATAGGGGCAATGACAACGGCGATCCGGCAGGCTTTCGGGAACTGACGGGATGGCGACGGGGCCGGAACAGGCGGCAGATCAGAGCAGCCAGCCCTCCACCGATTCCGCACGACCCTTCAGCGGGATGTCGCCGATACAGGTCGCATCATCACCGGCGCGCGCGGCGGTCACTGTCGCTCCGCTGGCCAGAATGACCGTGGCACCGGCATTGGCGGACAGTTTCGATGCCTGCGATTCCAGCCGGTTGGCGATATTCACCGTGTCACCGACAATCGTGTAGTTCATGCGGTCTGTCGCACCGATATTGCCGACAACCACAGGCCCGGTATGGAGGCCGATGCGGACGTTGACCGGATCGTCGCGGCGGCTGTTGTCCTTCGCCACGGCCTCGCGGATGGCCCGTGCCGCCAGTACGGCCCGTGCCGCGTGATCGTGCTGCGGCTCCGGCGCGCCCCAGAACGCCATGACCGCATCACCGATGAACTTGTCGATGGTGCCGCCCGTTGCCTCGATCTCCGCGGCAAGCAGATCGAAATGGGCGTTCAGGAAGTCTGCCGTCTGCTGGGCGCTCCACTTCTCCGAACGACCCGTGAAACCGCTGATGTCGGTGAACATCACCGTCACCATGCGTTCCTGGCTCGTGGCGGCTTCGGTCTGACCCTGCGCCATCAGGTTCTGCACCAGACGCTTCGGGACGTAGGTCTCGAACCAGCGCAGTCCCGAGATCATGCCGTTCATGGACGCGGCGGCATTGTCCAGTTCCCGGAAGGAACTGCGGGGCAGGGGCTCCAGCCCCTCCAGATCCAGCTTGCGCGCCCGATCAGCGAACTGCGCCAGCCTGACAAGCGGGCTGGCCAGGCGTCGCGCGGCGAAGAAGGCGATCAGCAGACTGAGGATCAGCACCGCGAATCCGGCCAGCCCGGCCATCAGTAGACGCAGCAGTTCCGTCGTCACGTCCTCCAGCGGGAAGGCAAGCGCCAGTTTCCATGGCACTTCGCCATAGCGGTCCATCTGCGTGATCAGCAGGACGTGGGTGTCGCCGGGCAGGTTGACGATACGGGACTCGAAATCTTCCGCCTGCACATTCAGCAACTGGGTCCGGCCCTCCAGATAGGCACTCAGGATCGGATCGTTGAAATCCGCCGCCGACAGGTGATCGGGCCGCGCATCGGCTGCGATGCGACCATCGAACATTGCCGGATGCGCCAGAACGCGGTCATCGCCGTGAATGATGAAGGCTGTCGCAAAGACCTGGGCGGCGGCATTTGCCACGGTCCGGGCCAGCTGGTCGGTCGGGACCCTGGCGCCGATCATGCCGACGAACTCCCCATCGATCTTCACCGGGCGCTGATAGGTCAGCAGCGGCGTGCCGATCTCGTGATTCCACAGGATCTCGCCCCATTGCGGCGGCAGGTCCGCCGCCGCCGCGATCCGGTCGACGATGTCGGGAATGCTCAGCAGGTCGCCGCGGCTGACCACGCCGCTGCCGTCCTCCCGCCGCACATCCAGCATCCGTGCTTCCAGATCGACGAACGACATCGCGCGGGTCACGGGTGTGGCGGCCAGCGCACCGGTCATCATCTTGGCCAGCGGGCCGTCGATGTTGAGCGGCTGGCCGGGATTCTCCGCCTCCAGGAAAGTGCCGACAAAGCCAACCTGTCTCTCGACGGGTCGCAGCTCCGCATGGATTCCGTTCTGGATGAGTTGCAGGGCAATGCGTGCATTGCCAAGCAGCAGATCCTGCGTGTTGCGCCGGGCGCTGCCAAAGCCGAGGAACAGGACAGTCACCACGGCCAGCAACACCAGTCCACCGATGCCGATGGTCAGGCCCGCGCGCATTCCGATGGTCAATCGTGGCAACCGAAGCTTCATCAAGGTGCTATACGGGCAATCCGGGTCGGTTAGAAGAGGCTTTGATGAGCGCGGCGATTGAAGGGTTTCTGTTGAGCTTCGGGCTGATTCTCGCAATCGGAGCGCAGAACGCCTTCGTACTGCGGCAGGGACTGAAGCGGGAATATGTTCTGACGGTCACGACGATCTGCGCAGCAGCCGACGCGTTGCTGATCGGTGCGGGCGTCCTGGGGCTTGGCAGTCTGATCCGGGAAGCACCCGGACTGATCCGGATCGTCACCATGGGCGGTGCGGTCTTCCTTTTCGCATACGGGTTGCTGGCTCTGCGTCGGGCACTGTCACCCTCTGCCCTGGAAGCAGCCACAGACCGTGGCCTGAGTTACCGGGGGGCCATTCTGACGGTGCTCGCCTTCACGTTCCTGAACCCGCACGTCTATCTGGACACGGTGGTGATGCTGGGTGGCCTGTCCGCGCGCTACGACCTCGCCAGCCGCTTCGCCTTCTGGGGCGGCGGCGCGCTGGCATCGGCCGTGTTCTTCTACAGCCTGGGCTTTGGCGCGCGCTGGCTTTCGCCGGTGTTCGCGCGCCCGTCGGCATGGCGGGTCTTTGACGTGATCGTCGGACTGATCATGTGGGGCATTGCGGCATCACTGCTCGCGACGCTGGCCTGATCAGTCAGCCGCATCCTCGGATGCCGGATCCGCAGTCCCGGCATCTGCAGCTGCCGCAGGGACCACTGCCTCCTCACGGGGCTTGCGGGGGCGACGGACGCGCTTCACCACACGCTCGAGGCCCGCGGTGTCGGATTCCTCAATCTGAGCCACAGGTGCGGGAGCGGGGGCAGGGGGCGGCGTCGCCGATGCCTGTCCGTTGTCATCCTGGCTGTTCGATGCACCCTGTGGCTGACTGTCCGACTGTTCGTCGCGGTCCCGGTTCTCGTTCCGGCGGGGCCGACGCGGCTGACGTGGCGCGCGCTCCTGCCGCTCGCCACGGTCCTGCCGTTCGCCACGGTCCTGAGACTCCGACCGATCCTGGTCATCGTCGTCATTGCCCTGATTCTGCTGGCCCCGGTTGTCATCACCGTTGTTGTTGCGGCCCTGGTTGCGCCGTTGGCCACGGCGTGGATCATCGGGCTGATCCTGCTCGGCAAAGTCGCGATCTTCGTCATTGCCCTGCTGGTTGTTCTGATCATAGTCGCCGCCGCCGTTCTGTTGCGGACGGTTGTTCGGCTGCTGGCTCGACATGATGCGGTAATAGTGTTCGGCGTGCTGCCAGAACCCTTCCGCCGCAATCGGGTCGCCGGTTGCCTGCGCGTCCCGCGCCAGCTGGCTGTACTTCTCATAGACCTGGCTGGCGTTGCCCCGGATCTTGCCCTCGGGCCCGTTGCTCTCAAAGCTGCGGTTGGGATTCGGTGCGCGCCGGTTTGAACGACCGCGCGCACGGTTCTTGTTGGGTGCTCTCATTGATCCGCCAAATTGTCGCTTCGGGATATCATCCATCGTCTTCTGACGAGAGATGCCTGCTCGCGCAAACGCGCTTTTGTGTGAGCTGTCGGTCCGGGGAATCTGCCAAGAGACATATCACGCCCGAAAGGCCGTGACGGAAAGCTACGTCGTACCACCGTCATTTCCAAGTGCTTTTTTTGCACAGATGCCGGTTTTCAGCGCGACTCCACGTTTTATCCCACTCAGATCGGTGGCCGTCGCGATGATTTCAAGGCCGGAGTGCCCTGCCAGCAGGGCAATGGCCGCCTCCTGCCCCTGCCCATGCTCCAGAATCGCGACACCTTCGGCTTTCAGGTGACCGGCAAGCTGCGGCAACATGATGCGATAGGGGCCGAGACCATCCGGGCCGCCGTCCAGCGCCAGACGCGGTTCATGGTCCCGGACTTCCGGCACAAGCCCATGGATATCATCGGTCGGGATATAGGGCGGGTTGCTGATGATCAGATCAAAGCGCTCTGCGGCTTCCGACAGCCATTCGCCTTGCTGAAACGCGGCGCGATCCTGCAGCCCCAGCGCGGCGGCATTGCCCCTGGCCACGTCCAGTGCTGCTGGTGAAATGTCGATCCCGAGACCCCGCGCCTGTGGACGCTCCGCCAGCAGGGTCAGCAGCAGACAGCCCGTCCCCGTGCCGAGATCGAGAATGCTTACGGCGTCCTTCGATCCCAGATGCTGCAGCGCCAGTTCGACAACACACTCGGAATCGGGGCGGGGGTCCAGCACGTCCGGTGTGACCATGAATGCCCGCCCGTAGAATTCCCGGCGGCCTGTCAGGTGAGACACAGGCCTGCGATCCAGTCGACCTTCGATCAGGCCATCGAAGCTGGCGACCTGAGCCGGGGAGACGGGCCTTGAGGATCCCGGCAGCAGGCTGGCCGGGTCACACAGCATGGCGTTGCCCAGCAGCACCCGTGCGTCCAGTCTGGGTGACGGCAGACCTGCCCGCCGAAGCTGCCGCGTGGCGCGGTCCAGCAGCGCGCCGACAGTTTCCTGTTCAGCCGGCGTCGGCAAGGCTTTCCAACCGTCGTGCCTGATCCTCTGCCACCAGCGCCTCGATCACCTCACCCAACGCATCACCGCTGACGATCTCCGCCAGCTTGTAGAGGGTCAGGTTGATGCGATGATCGGTCATGCGCCCCTGCGGGAAGTTGTAGGTGCGAATCCGTTCCGAGCGGTCGCCGCTGCCGACCTGCTGGCGACGGTCGGCAGCCCGTTCACCATCGACGCGCTGCCGTTCCGCATCATAGAGGCGGGCACGCAGCACCTTCATCGCCTTGGCGCGGTTCTTGTGCTGGGACTTCTCGTCCTGCTGCGTCACCACGAGGCCTGTCGGGATATGCGTGATCCGAACCGCCGAGTCGGTGGTGTTGACGGACTGCCCGCCCGGCCCCGAGGCACGGTAGACGTCGATGCGCAGATCCTGATCGTCGATCACCACATCCACTTCCTGCGCTTCGGGCAGGACCGCGACAGTGGCGGCTGAGGTGTGGATGCGCCCGCCCGATTCCGTCTGCGGCACCCGCTGGACACGATGGGTGCCGGATTCGAACTTCAGGTTGGCGAAGACATTCTGGCCGTTGATCTCGGCAATGCCTTCCTTCAGGCCGCCCAGATCGGTCTCGCTGATCTCCATGGCCTGGAACCGCCAGCCGGACAGTTCGGCGTAACGCTGGTACATGCGGAACAGTTCGCCCGCGAACAGCGCCGCTTCCTCCCCGCCCGTACCGGCCCGGACCTCCAGGATGGCGCTGCGGGCGTCGGCTGCATCACCGGGCAGCAGCTGCAGCATCAGCGACCGCTCCAGCGCCGGGCGTTCCTTCGACAGCGTGTCCAGTTCGTCGCGCGCCAGATCGCGCATTTCCGCATCCCCGTCCGGATCGTCGATCAGGGCCTGCAGGTCCGCTGTTTCCGCATCCATGGCCGAAAGGCGGTTGATGCCCTCCACGACGGGGCTCAACTCGGCGTATTCCCGGGCCAGGTCGGTGAAATCGTCACGGTCCCCGCCACCCTCCGCCATCAGGGCTTCCAGTTCCTGATGACGCACCTGAATGCGTTTCAGCCGGTCGCGCGGGATCATCAGACGCGACTTCCCTCATGGTCAGCCAGCGCCCGGGCCAGGCCGTCCAGCGCAACCTCGCTCTGATCGCCGGTTGTCAGGTTGCGCACCTGAACCACGCCCTTCGCCAGTTCGTCGTCACCAAAGATCAGGGCCGCTGCCGCGTTCAGCTTGTCTGCACGTTTCATGCGCTTGCCGAGATTGCCGCGAAAGGCCTGATCGACGATGAAGCCGTCACGGCGCAGTGCCTGTCCGATCTTCAGGGCTTCGGTTTCGGCGTCCTCACCGATCGGGATCAGCGCAATGGGGCGGGGCGCGTCGCCAGTTGCCCCGGAAAGCATTGCCAGACGTTCGATACCACCGGCCCAGCCGATGCCGGGGGTCGCGGGGCCGCCAAGCTGGCCGATCAGCCCATCATAGCGCCCGCCAGCGATCACCGCCCCCTGTGCGCCCAGCGCATCGGTCACGAACTCGAACGCAGTGTGGGTGTAGTAGTCGAGACCGCGCACGAGCCGCGGGTTCAGTTCATAGGCGATCCCCAGCGTATCGAGGCCGAACAGGACAGTGCCGAAGAAGTCCTGACTCTGCTGGTTCAGGTAGTCGCCGAACAGGGGCGCGTTCTCGACGATCCGGCGGTCGTCTTCGTTCTTCGAGTCGAGGATGCGCAGCGGATTGCGACCAAGACGTGCCAGGCTGTCCTCCGACAGCTTGTCGCGATGGTCGTTGAAATAGGCAACCAGCGCCGCGCGATAGCTGTCACGGCTCTCCGGGTCGCCCAGTGTGTTCAGATGCAGCACCGTCTTGTGGAGCACGTTCAGGCGGTTGAGGATCTCCGCCCCGACGGAAATGACTTCCACATCCGCCGCCGGTTCCGGGGCACCGATGATCTCGATATCGATCTGGTGGAACTGGCGCTGACGGCCCTTCTGCGGACGTTCGTAGCGGAACATCGGTCCGGCCCCGAAGGCGCGGAAGGGCACATTCTGCTGCAGCCCGTTGGAGATGAAGGCCCGGCAGATCGCTGCCGTGTACTCGGGGCGCAGCGTGATCGATTCGCCGCCGCGATCATCGAAGGAATACATTTCCTTCGATACCACGTCCGACGTTTCACCCATGGACCGGGCGAAGACATCGGTGAATTCGAAGATCGGCGTTGCCATCTCCCGATAGCCGAATGTCGCGGCGGTCTGGCGCGCAACGGAGATGACTTCCCCGTGCGCCGCGAAGTCGTCGGGCAACAGGTCGTGGGTGCCGCGAACGGGCTGGGCTTTGGCCATTGGTTTCTTCTTGTTTCAGTTGTTCGGATGTCTGTGGAAGGCGGGTACCGGCTCAGGCGGCGTCCGGTGTTGCCGCCTCGGCTGCTTCGGCGGCCTGGATGGCGGCGACCTTCGCCTCCACCATGCCGACGATATGCTCGACCAGCTTCTCGTCATCGACATTGTGGTCCGCGATACCGCCGACATAGACCTTGTGATTGCGGCCCTTGGCGCCGCCGGTCAGCCCGATGTCGGTTTCCCGCGCTTCGCCCGGGCCGTTCACGACACAGCCGATGATCGACAGCGTCATCGGGGTCGTGATGTGGGCCAGCCGTTCCTCCAGCACTTCCACGGTCTTGATGACGGGAAAGGCCTGCCGGGCACAGGAGGGGCAGGAAATGATGGTGACCCCTCTGCGCCGAAGCCCGAGCGACTTCAGGATCTCGTAGCCGACCTTTACCTCTTCCACCGGATCGGCGGAAAGCGATACCCGGATCGTGTCGCCGATTCCGGCCCACAGCAGGGCACCCAGGCCGATGGACGACTTCACGGACCCGCCGATCATGCCGCCCGCCTCCGTGATGCCCAGGTGCAGGGGATAGTCACAGGCCTCCGCCAGACCCTGGTAGGCGGCAACCGACAGGAAGACGTCGGACGCCTTGACGGAGATCTTGAACTCGCGGAAGTCGTTGTCCTCCAGGATGCGGGCGTGATCCAGCGCGCTTTCCACCATCGCCTCCGGGCAGGGCTCGCCGTATTTCTCCAGCAGGTGCCGCTCCAGACTGCCGGCATTGACGCCGATACGCATGGAACAACCGTGATCCCGTGCGGCCTTCACGACCTCCCGAACCCGTTCGGCGGACCCGATGTTGCCGGGATTGATCCGCAGGCATGCCGCGCCTGCTTCCGCCGCCTCGATGGCGCGTTTGTAGTGGAAATGGATGTCGGCGACGATGGGTACGGAGGCGGCGCGC